>JGI24140J50213_10000210_pt1 | contig 27357 bp, 24 predicted proteins | sample BarGraIncu00222A_FD_50213 | JGI IMG/M metagenome (IMG submission 50213)
GGAGTGGCGGCACTTCGCGAGAAGCGTCAGCCCGTCTTTCCCTCCACGGTGGCCCCGGCATGATGCGACCTCGTCCTGGCACCCCTGGGTCCACTGGCACCCCTGGGTCCACTGGCACCACTGGGTCCACTGGCACCACTGGGTCCACTGGGTCTACCTATGGTTCCGTTTCCGGAAAGGACAACCTATGACCCAACCCACTCCGGTCACCCCCATCGACGCCGAATCCGCTGCCGTCACCGACCGGATCGGCGGCACCAAGGTCGGCGTCGACGCTGCGCTCCGTAGCCATCTGATGGATGTCTGCGCGGAGATCAGCGACGATCCCAGCGAGAGGGCCGAGGCCGGGCGGGACTGGTGGCCTCTGGCCATTGGGTGGGCAACCCGCGGACAGGTCCCGACCCGACCGGCGCTGGTGGCCCGTCCCACCGATACCCAACAAGTGGCTGCGGTTCTGGCTGCCTGCAACGACGCCCGGGTTCCGGTGACCGCCGCCGGTGGGCGTAGCGGTGTCTGCGGAGCCTCCATTCCCGTCTTCGGCGGAGTCTCCCTCGATCTGTGTGGACTGTCGGGCATCGGAAACGTCGACACCACCTCACTGGTCGCCGATCTGCGGGCCGGCACGTTCGGTCCCGAAGTGGAGGCCGGGCTCCAGGATGAGCACGGGGTGACCCTCGGGCACTGGCCGCAGTCCATGGATCTCTCCACCGTGGGTGGGTGGTTGGCGTGCCGGGGAGCAGGTCAGTACTCCAACCGGTACGGGAAGATCGAGGACATGGTGATCGGTCTCGAGGTCGTACTGGCGAACGGGACGGTGGTGCGCACCGGAGGTCACGCCCCGCGATCAGCCACCGGGCCGGATCTCACCCAACTCTTTGTCGGCAGTGAAGGCACACTCGGGGTGATCACCGAAGGCCGATTCCGGGTGCACCCGCTGCCGCCCGGGTCGGGGCGCCGCTCCTTCGGATTCGCTTCATTCGCCGACGGGCTCGATGCCTGCCGCCATATTCTCCGGCGCGGAGCCACCCCGGCAGTACTCCGCCTCTATGACGCCACCGAGTCGGGCCGTTCCTTTGAGCATGGCGAGACCAATGTGTTGATCGTGCTTGACGAAGCCGATCCCGGATTGGTCGACGCCACCCTGGCCGTGGTGGACGACGAGTGCCGGAGCGCAGACCACCTCGACGACCAACTGGTGGAGCGTTGGCTGGCGAACCGGAACGACGTGTCGGCTCTAGCCCCCTTGTGGCGCCACGGGATTGTCGTCGATACCGTGGAGGTGTCAGCTCACTGGGCGGCACTACCCGGGCTCTACCGGGCAGTGCTCGATGCCCTCGGTGCCATCGAGGGGACTCTGGCGGCATCGTCTCATCAAAGCCACGCTTACACCGATGGCGCCTGCCTCTACTTCACGTTCGCCGGGCGGCCCCCTGGCCGTACCGGCAACGGCGATGCTTCAGGTGGTGACGCTCCCGATGGCGAGCATGACGCCTGGGCGGAGAGCTATTACACCGCGGCATGGGATGCCGTCACCCGCGCCACCATCTCAGCCGGCGGGGCCATCAGCCACCATCACGGGATCGGGATCAACCGGGCCCGTTTTCTCCCCGGCGCACTCGGGAGCGGTTTCGAGGTGCTGGCATCGGTGAAACGGGCGCTCGATCCGAACGGAATCCTCAACCCCGGCAAACTCGGTCTGTTGTCGCCGTTCGGCGAGATGGGCTGGCCGAATCAGGGAGCCCGACCATGAGCATTCTGGTGGTCGACGTGGGGACCTCGGGGGTCCGCAGCTCCATTGTGCGTGCCGATGGAACCGTCGAACACGTCCACCATGTGCAGATTCTGCCCGATACTCCGTTCCCCGGATTGGTGGAGTTCGACGCTTCGGCCCTGGCCGCTGCCGTCCTCGATGTGGCCAACCGCTCTCTGGCCGACGGAGGGCCCGTCGCGGGGGTGGGCATCGCCAACCAGCGTGCCTCGACCATCGTCTGGGACCGGGCCACCGGCCAGCCGGTCGGACCGGGCATCGGCTGGCAAGATCTCCGTACCGTCGGCACCTGCCTCGAGCTCCAAGCCAAGGGTTTCCGCCTGGCACCCAACGCCTCGGCCACCAAGGTGGCTGCCCTACTCGACCTGGTCGATCCCGATCGATCACGGGCTGAACGCGGAGAGCTGGCCTTCGGCACTGTCGACACCTGGGTGGTGTGGACCCTCACCGGTGGCCAGCTGCATGTCACTGACGCCTCGAACGCCGGGGTCACCGGTCTGGTCCGCGGTGATGCCTCGGAATGGGACACCGCGGTGCTCGACGAACTCAGGATTCCCGTCTCGATGCTTCCGACCGTTGTGGATTCCACCGGGATCATCGGCGGCGCCGTTGTGCTTTCGGGCCAGCCCCCCATCGCCGGGATCGCCGGAGACCAGCAGGCATCGCTGGTGGGCCAGGGGTGTACCCGGCCGGGATTGGCCAAAGCCACGTTCGGTTCCGGGGGGATGCTCGACCAGTGCGTGGGCGCCACCCGACCTTCCTTCTCCTCTCGAGGCGAAGGTGGCACCATCCCGGTGGTGGCGTGGCGCCGGGGAGGGGAGGTCACATGGGGCATCGAAGCCATCATGCTCTCAGCCGGAACCTGCGTGGAGTGGCTTCGTGACGACCTGGGGCTCATCGACACCGCGGCGGCGTCGAACGAGATCGCCGCCTCTTGTGCCGACACCGGCGATGTCTGGTTTGTCCCGGCCTTGCTGGGCCTGGGCACACCGGTGTGGGATTTCGGCGCCCGGGGCACATTCGTCGGGATCACCAGGGGTACCGGGCGACCGCAGTTGGTACGGGCAGTACTCGAAGGGGTGGCTCATCGGGGATGCGACCTGCTGCTGGCGGCCGAGACCGACTCGGGCCTCCCGATTGAATCACTTCGGATCGATGGCGGCATGTCGGCCAATGACGTCTTCGCCCAAGCCCTGGCCGACACCTGCGGCCGGCCGATAGAAATTTCGCCGGTATTGGAGGCCACCACGTTGGGGGCTGCCTATCTGGCTGGAATGGCCGTCGGACTATGGAAGGACGAGCACGACATCGCCCGCACATGGACTCCACGCAAGGTGGTAGAACCGTCCATCTCCGCTGACGAGCACCACACCCGCCGGGACCGCTGGCTCCGGGCCCGGGGCCGGGCTGAGGCCACCATCCCTGAACTCTCGGGTCTCGACTTCTGATTGAGGGACGGGGATACGCCCAGGCCGGGGCTCTCGACGATGCCTATGTGATGGAACGCTTGGGTGATCGTGGTGGCCTCGGTGATCTGGCCGCCGCCGACCATGCCGAGAGAAGGAGTCGCTGATTTTCAAGCCGCGGGTGACGCCCTGCGGGCGTATTTCCAGGACCTTTCGACCCGTATGGTCAAACTGACCCCTGCTGGAGAACGGGACCGGTAACGTAAGAGAGCCACGAGTGCGCATTCCTGCCCTCGGACAGAGCAGGGCAGCGCAGGGCATAGCCCGGCTCGTACGGGAACGAGGGACCCTATGAGGACGGAGACAGAAGCCGGCATCGGGACCAGTCTTGGAACCGCTGGACAGGTGCCGGCTGGGGTGCCGATGACAGGGTCCACCGTCGGGTCCACCGTCGGGTCCTGGCCTACCTTCGCTGAAGCTTCTGCCGTGGCCCAGGCCCTCCACGCTTCGTTGTCCGGAGTCCTACTGGGAACACCCGATGCCGTCACCGTGGCGGTGGTTGCCGCACTTTCGGGTAGTCACCTGCTCATCGAAGATGTGCCCGGTGTGGGCAAGACGGTGCTGGCCCGGGCCCTGGCCACCACACTGGGGGCCAAGCTTTCCCGGATCCAGGGGCACCCTGATTTGTTGCCCTCAGACGTCACTGGCATCACCGTCTTCGACCAAAACACCGGAACCTGGGACTTCCGCCCCGGACCGGTCTTCGCCCACGTGGTGCTGCTCGACGAACTGAACAGGACCCCTCCCCGCACCCAGTCGGCGCTGCTCGAGTCCATGGAAGAACAACAGGTATCGGTAGATGGGGAGTCGTGGCCACTCCCCCGCCCCCATCTGGTGATCGCCACCCAGAATCCCGTCGGTCAGCTCGGAACCCACCCTCTGGTGGAGAGCCAACTCGATCGCTTCGGCCTGTCTACATCCATTGGATATCCCGACGCCGAGGTCGAAACGCAGTTGGTCCTGCACCACGGGGGGCGTTACGCCCTCGATGCCCTGGGGGCGGTGTGCGAACCTCCCCAGTGGGAGCAGATCATCGAGACGACGGTATCGGCGGAGGTGGTTACGCCGGTGGCCGAGTATGCGGTTGCCCTGGTCCGTGCAACCAGATCGGCGGGCACCGTGAGGCTGGGAGCCAGCCCTCGAGCCGCGATCTCTCTCATCCGGAGTGCGCAGGCCTACGCCATCCTCTCCAACCGCGCCTATGTCACCCCGGCGGACGTACAGACAATGGCAGTGGCTTGCCTGTCCCATCGACTGATCATCGACGGAGCCGCGGGCGATGGGCGAGATCTGGTTCGCCACATCATCGCCACCGTTCCCGTTCCCCAGCCTTGAGCGCACCCAGGACACTCATCGCTCGCCCGTCGCGGCGGGCGAGGCGCCGCTTACCCACCCAACATCGGCTCCGGCGACGGGTCCATGCCGTGGGGTGGTTCGCACCTGTCTGCGGCAGCATCATCACGGTTGCCGCCCTGTCGAGTGTGGCCCACTCCAGTGGTTCCGGTTGGGTCCAGGCGGTCGGCGCGCTGCTGGCGGCGGTGTTGGCCACCGGTCTTGCCGCCCCTTTGTTCTCAGCCCGCCGGGCACACGTCACCTGTGTCCAGAGCCCGTCTGACACCGTGGCCGGTCGGAGCGTTTCGCTGACGATGGTGGTGAGTGGCCCGATCCGGGTCCGGCCGGTCGTACCTCCGGGCTCCGATGTGAGCGCCGCCGGTAGCGCCCGGGGCCCGCGCCAGGTGGGGGTGGATGTGACGCCCGATCGACGCGGAGTCCTCGAAACTGTCGTTGTCGAAGCGGCCTCGTCGTCGCCATTCGGCATGTTGTGGTGGGCCAAGGACGTGGTGGTCCCACTGCCGAGGCCGCTTCACGTGGCTCCCCGGCTCGGTACTCCCGGGGATGCCGAGGAGGTGACCGACGACAGTGCCGGGGAGGCGCTGCGGCGCATACGGTCCGAGACCGGCGAGGCGCGCGGGATCCGCCAGTACCAGCCCGGCGATTTGAAACGGTCGGTCCACTGGCCTGCCACCTCCCACACCGGCACCCTGATGGTCAGCGAAACCGAGACCCCCACCGACAACCCGGTGGTGGTCGACGTCACCCTGCCGCCAGATCCCGAGGCGGCCGAGCGGGAGGCGGAACGGGTGATGTCGGTGGTGGCGGGGTACCTGACCCGGGGAGTGCCGGTGATGATGTCCACCCTCGAACCGGGTGGCCGTACTGTCCGGCATGTTCTCGACAGGATCGAATTGGGCCGGCGCCTCGCCCGGGCCATTTCGCTCCCATGACCTTGTGGGCTCGAGTCGTCGAGGCCAACCGACCTGGACCGGCTGAGCACTCCATCCGCTTTCGGCTCGCCTCGACGCTGGTAGTGGTGATCGCCATTGGCGCCTGTTGGAGCCAGGGCGAACTGGGTGCTCCATTGGCCCTCTTCACCATTGCCGCCACCATCATCGGGAACACTCTTTCCTATCGGCGGCGTGAGCAACCGTGGTCCATCGCCAAACCCATCCTGGCGGCGTGCGTCGTCGGAGGCTTCGTCTGGTTCATCATCACCGTGACCCGCGGTGCCACGCCCGGAGACATCTCCACCGTGGAGAAGCCGCTGGCCGCACTGTTCGCCTGGGTCCTCTCCACTCATGCGTTCGACGTCCCGGCCCGCCGCGACGTCGCGTACTCATTGGCCGGTTCTGCCGCCTTGATGGCTGTTGCCGCGGCCCAATCCGTCGACCTCTCGCTCGGGATCTATGTGGTGGCATGGGTGGTCTGCGGCCTCTGGGGCCTGGTGTCGATGTGGCAGTCGATGAGTGGGGCCCACGGGGTGCCCTGGATCACCCTGGGGGCGGCCGGCCTGGCCGTAGCCCTCCTCACCGTGATCTTCGTGGCCCTCCTTCCCGCCCCCCATGTGTCGACCTCACTCATCTTCCCGTCATCGTCGGCGGGAGAATCTCCGGTGACGAGCCCCAGCAATCTCACTGACGGGGGGTCGGCCGGATTGCCCGCCCACGCCGCCAGCCCGAACGGGCGGACCGGTGTCGGTGGTTTTCTCGGCTTCGCCAAGTCACTCGATACCGGGGCGCGCGCCACCCTCGGCAACCAAGTCGTCATGCGGGTGCGTGCCACCCGACCGGCGTTTTGGGTGGGCCAGACCTACGACACCTGGGATGGCCAGAGCTGGGAGCAATCAGCCGCCCCCGCTGATGGTCAAGGAACCCGGAAGCTGACGTCGGGATCCCCGTTCATCATTCCTCTGACCAGTGACCAACAGGCGGGCCTGGCCACCAACAGCACCGATATCCAGACCTTCTATCTGGCCCAGACCGGTCCCAACCTNGTNTTCCACGCTGACAACGCCGAGAGGGTCTATCTGCAATCCCAACATGTCTTCGTCACCGGTGACGGGACCATCGTGTCGGGTACCTCCATGGGCAGCGGCACCGTCTACACGGTGGCATCCGCTGACAACACCGCCACCGCCCTTCAGCTCCGCGTCGCCACCACCACGGTTCCCAATGGAGTCCCGTCTCCGGCCCTCACCCCCGACCAACTGCGCAGGTATCTCCAACTCCCCCACCCGGATGCCCGAGTCACTTCCCTGGCCCAACAGATCACATCCGGCATCAGCACTCCCGGCGATGCCGATCCCCATACCGACGCCAAGGTCACCGCCATCGAGGCATGGATGTCGTCCCACATTCACTACTCGACGGACATCCCCCCACTGCAGGCTCACCAAAATTCTGTCGACGCGTTTCTCTTCGGATCCCGTGTCGGCTACTGCGAGCAGATCTCGACGGCTACCGCAGTGATGCTCCGTACCCTCGGCATTCCGGCCCGCGAGGCGGTTGGGTACGTACCCGGGTCGTACAACCCGATCACCGATCTCTACGAGGTGCAAGCCAAGGATGCCCACGCCTGGGTGCAGGTCTGGTTCCCGGGCTACGGATGGCAGAGTTTCGACCCCACGGCTTACGTGCCATTGGCCAATCCATCGCCGGGCTCGATCATCGCCAAGAGCACGGGCGGCGTTCTCCTCCACCTTCCGTGGATTCCGATCGGTGTGGCGGCGGTCGTCATCACCGGGGCAATGGAGGTTCGGCGTCGCCGTTCCCGTCGCCCACCGACCTGGGCTCACCGGGCAAGCGCCGACCTGGGACGGGCCGGCGCACGCTCGGGGATCATCAGGAGGACCGACGAGACGCTCACCGCCTACTGCGGACGCCTGGCCGATACCGAACCCGGCTGTCGAGACGAGTTGATCAGGACTGCCGCCGTGATCGAGGCGTTTGCCTATGGCGGCATCGAGCCCTCAGCGGAGCAGATAGCGCTGGTGGGCTCCTTCGCCCGGCACTTCCGGGGAGGTCGTCCCCATCCCATCGACACTCAAGCGCGAGATAGTCCCAGCGCATCGTCGAACGAGGCGCCGGCGTCGAGCAGCGGCCGATAGGCCATGAGCTGGCGGGGACGGCTGATGGCCAAGGCAGCGGAGAGCCGGTCCCCCCGGCGGTAGAGAGCCACCAGCTTGCGATCCTGGACGGTTCCGTCGACCACCACCACCTCGTCCTCGGGCCGAGGGCGACCGATGACCTGAATTTTGGCCCCGTACTGGTCCGACCAGAAGAACGGCACCGGCGCATACGACTCGGCGGCAGCGGAACCGACCATGAGGTTGCGGGCCGCCACCGCCCCTCCTTCCGCCGCGTTGGTCCAATGTTCGATTCGGATGTCCTCACCCANTCCCACATGGGTCCACCGAGCCACGTCCCCGGCGGCCACCACGTTGTCGGCGGCAAACAGGCGATCGTCGCACACCACCCCGTTGTCGAGGCTCACCCCCGAGTCACCCAGCCAGTCCACCACCGGTTCCACGCCNATNCCGACCACCACCACGTCGGCCGGCAACGCGGTGCCATCGGTGAGATGCACGACTGTGGCCGATGTCCCGTCAGAACTGGGGACCACTCGCTCCACACCCACGCCCACCCGGAGCGCCACCCCGGCATCGCGGTGCAACCCGGCACACGCCTCCCCCATCTGTTCGCCGATCGCACCGGCCAACGGGGTGGGGAGGGCCTCGACGATGGTGACGTCCGCCCCGAGCCCGTGACAGGTGGCCGCCACCTCGGCGCCGATGAAACCCGCACCGATGACCACCAGGCGCGCCGCGCCGCCGATCCTTTGAAGGTCGGCCCGCAGTCCCAGGCAGTCGTCCAAAGTGCGCAGGGTGCGAACGCCGGCCATGCCCTCGGTCCCCGGTAGCCACCGGGCCCGGGCCCCGGTGGCAATGACAAGTCCGTCGTAGTGAACTTCGCTCCCATCACTACAGCTCACCGTGCGGGCCTGGGTGTCGAGCCCTGTGGCCCGGCGACCGAGTCGGAACTCGAGGCCCAGGGTGTCGAGTTTCTCGGGGGCGTGGTGATGGATGCGGGCAACATCCCACTTCCCCGACAACAGTTGCTTCGACAACGGAGGCCTGTCGTAGGGGGCGTGGAGTTCATCGCCCATGACGACCACAGCGCCCTTATGCCCCAAGTGCCGGATCTCCTCGGCGGCTCGCAGACCGGCCAGCGAAGCTCCCACTATCACGATGGAGGAGTCGGATGCCTGAGGGTGGCTCATCGGCCGAACATGGTCATCCACTGCTCCGGCGTGGACAATCGAAACACATAGTTGTGCTCGCGGGTGACACCCATCGAGGCCGACGGATCGGGTGAGTAGAGGTGGCCGGGGTACAGGATCGTCTCGTCGGGGACCCGGGCCAACCGGGTGGTCAGCGACTCGTACATGGCCTCCGGGTCGCCGCCGGGGAGATCGGTCCGGCCGCAGCCATCGAGGAACAGGGTGTCACCCGAGACCAACCGACCGTCGACCAGGAAGCACTGACTTCCAGGGGTATGGCCCGGCGTGTGGATCAGCGTGACCGGCACCCCTCCGATGGTGATGACATCGCCGCCGTCGTGGGTTACCAGGTCGTCGGCACTGACGCCCGTCGACCGTTCCACCCACGGCGCCTCGACAGCCTGAACATGGATAGGCACCTGATTCGCCTCGAGGAGACGGGTAATTCCCTCGATCCCCCAACCCATCATGTCTCCTCCAACATGATCAGGGTGGTAGTGGGTGGCCAGCGCGCCGGTACAGCGCATGCCGTCGGCCGCCAGCACCTCAAGGAGATCGTCAACCCCGTACGCCGGATCGACGATGAACGCCTCGCCGGTGGTGCGGTCTCCGATCAAGTAGACGAAGTTCATCATCTGTTGGGCCACCGGATCGCCAACGGCGAAATCCCGCCCAGCCAAGAGCTGGCGAAAGTAGAGGCGGTCGTCGGACGGGTCTGACGGGGAAAGAGGGGTCGATTCGGTCACCGGTACACCTTACGGGGGAAGACGCCGTGGGGGCCTGATACGCGATCGAGAAAGACCAAGCCGTCGAGGTGGTCCATCTCGTGGAGGACGGCGCGAGCCTCGAATGCGTCTACCTCCAAGGTGCGCCGATTGCCATGGGGGTCGTTTCCCGAGACAGTCACCCGGGTGGCTCGGGCTACGTCGCCGGTCAGGTCAGGAACGCTCATGCAGCCCTCCCGGGCCGTCTCGGGGGCGGAGACCTCCTCGACCACCGGGTCGAACAGGACAAATGTGCCGTGACAGGAGCGAGCCAACCGGTGCCCGCTGACATTGACAACGAAAACCCGAAGATCCACCCCGATCTGGGGTGCAGCCAGGCCCACGCACCCCGGAGACGCAGCCATGGTGTCCACCAGGTCAGCGGCCAGCACCCGGGCGTTCTCGTCGATCCTCCCCACCTGGCGGGCAGGCGTGATGAGTGCGTTGTGGGGCAGCGTCAGAACCGNTCGGACAGGCATCGGGAGGACCAGTAGTGCCGGTCAGAGGACGTCGATCTCGACCCGGTGGGCGTGACACTGGACCCCAAAGGCCTCGACCGACCGACGAATGGTTGCTGCGGCTGCCTCCGCGTCGATACCGGGGACAAACCCGACAGTGAAGGTCAACACATAGACGGGTTCGTCGTCCGACCCCACCAGCCGGGTGGACAGATCGATGATGTTGCCTCCGGCCTCAGCCAACGCCTCCGCGGCCCGATGCACGATGCCGGGTCGATCGGCACCGTGCACGGAGAATGCGTAGATCTCGCCGTCAGGGTCGGCGTCGGCCTCGCTGTCGTGGCCCCCACCCTGTCCATCGGTCTCGAGCCGCAGGGGACGAACGACCACCATCAGGTCAAGACGGTCGGCCACCGGGGCCAGCGCTGCCTCAATGGCTTCAGCTCCCGTATTGTCGGGTACCGCAATCACCAAAAGCACAGCAAAATGACCACGCAGGATGCTCATGGTCGAGTCCTCGAGATTGCAGCCGAGGTCCACCAGGACGCCGGTCAACGCGGCCACAATGCCAGGTTGATCGGCACCGACAGCCGTCAGTGCTACGTGTTCCACGTCTGCGCCCCTTTCTGTCCTCGCTGTCGTCCCCACGTTGTAGCGCACCGGCGGACGATGCGCAGCCGGGCGGACCATGCGCAGCCGGGCGGAGCCTTTTTGGGCCTACAGTTCCGTCATGACCGTACAAACTGTCGACAATCCGACCCCGGTGGAGTACCGGACGGCATCAGGGATGCTCCGCGAACTGGCGACGATACAGCCCGACTCCCCCATGCTCACCGCCGGAGATCGGACACTCACCTGGGGTGAGCTCTACAGGAGTGCCCGGCGGATAGGCCAGGCCCTCATGGCCAAAGGCGTGGGCCGAGGAGACCGGGTGGCATTCCTCGATCGCAACAGCATCGAATTCTTCGAGGTATTTTTCGGCTGCACACTTATCGGTGCGGTGAATGTGACTGTCAACTGGAGGCTGGCGCCGGCCGAAATGGCCGGCATCGTGAAGGACTCCGGTGCTATCGCCATGTTCGTGGGCACCGACTACGCCGGCGCCGGCAAGGAAATTGCCGGGGTGGCCACCGAGGTGCGGGAATGGGTGGCGTTGGATGAACTCGGTACCTGGCTCGACGCCAACGCCGAGGCCGAACCGGACGATCCCGGATTCGAGCCCGGCCCCGACGATGTGATCACCCAGCTCTATACCTCGGGCACCACCGGTCTTCCCAAAGGCGTGATGATCACCGGGCGCAATATCTCGTGCATTCTCACCGAGGCCGAGCGGGTCTTCCACATCGGGGCCGACACGGTTTCGATGGTGGCCATGCCGTTGTTCCACATCGGCGGCAGCGGGTGGGCACTGGCCGGAATGTCCCGGGGAGGCCACTCGATCATCGTGAGAGATATCGACCCAGCCGCCGTTCTGGCCCTCATCGCCCGACATCGCATCACCGAGACATTCGTGGTCCCGGCGGTGCTGATGTTCATGTTGGCCACACCTGAACTGGCGACCACCGACGTCTCGTCATTGCGCACCGTCTTCTACGGGGCGTCGCCGATCAGCGAAGACGTGCTGGTCCGGTCCATGAAGGCTCTCGGATGCAATTTTGCCCAGGTCTACGGGCTCACCGAAACCACCGGGGCGATCACCTCGCTCCTCTCCGAGGATCACGATCCCGATGGCCCTCGAGCCCGCTTGTTGCGGTCAGCCGGCCGACCGTTCGACCACGTCGAGCTGCGTATCGTGGACCCCGATTCGGGCAAGGTCCTTCCGGTAGGCAAGGTGGGCGAGATTCTGACCCGATCCGATCAGAACATGCTCGGCTATTGGAATCAATCCGAGGCGACTACATCGGTATTGTCGGAAGACGGCTGGTTCCGGACCGGGGATGCCGGCTGGTTGGACGGGGATGGCTACCTCTTCCTCCATGATCGTCTCAAGGACATGATCGTCTCGGGCGGGGAGAACATCTACCCGGCCGAGGTGGAGAACGTGCTGCTCTCCCATCCGGCCATCGCCGACGCCGCCGCCATCGGGGTCCCGGATGACAAATGGGGCGAGGCGGTCAAGGCCATCGTGGTGAAAGCACCAGAGGCGAGTATCGATGATGATTCACTGGTGGAGGACATCCTGGCTTTCTCCCGTGAGCGCCTCGCCCACTACAAATGCCCCACCTCGATCGACTTCGTGGACGTCCTGCCCCGGAACCCATCAGGAAAAGTATTGAAACGCGAACTACGCAAGCCCTACTGGATCGGTCGCGAACGCAACGTTCACTAGTGGGGTGACATTCAAATAGCACGCGATTGGCGCACCTGTTCGAGGGCGACCCNCCCACGGCGAACCTTGGTGATGATCTGTCCGGCCGTCTTGGTCCACACGAAGGGGTTGGGGTTCTCGTTGGTGTGGGCGATGTAGTCCTCGATGGCGTTGACCAGCTCGCCAACATTCCCGAAGCTGCCCCGGCGGATGCGTTTGGTGGTGATGTCCCTGAACCACCGTTCTACCAAGTTCAACCATGAAGAGCTGGTAGGCGTGAAGTACAGGTGGAAGCGCTTGTGCTTGTCGAGCCACTTGGCCACGTTCTCATGCTTGTGGGTCGCATAGTTGTCCAAGACGATGTGGATTGCTTTGCCCTTGGGAACCTCACGGTCGATCAACTTCAAGAAGCTGAGGAACTCCTCGTGGCGATGGCGTGAGAACCGCTGGCCGATCAGCTCGCCAGTCAGCACGTTGAGGGCGGCGAACAGAGTGGTGGTCCCGTTGCGCTTGTAGTCGTGGGTCACTGTTCCGGGCCGGCCCTGTTTCATCGGCAGGCTCGGTTGGGTGCGATCCAGCGCCTGAATCTGCGATTTCTCATCGAAAGACAACACAATCGCGTTGTCGGGCGGGTTCAGGTAGAGGCCCACGACGTCGATCAGCTTGTCCTCGAAGTGCGGGTCGTTGGAGATCTTGAAGGTCTTGACCAGGTGGGGCTTCAGCCCCCGGGCCTTCCACTCCCGCTGGACGGTGGTCCGAGACAGCCCGCTGTGCTCCGCCATCGTGCGGTTCGACCAATGGGTAGCGTCGGGTGGGGTCGTGGTCCGGGTGTCATCGATCATCTTGTCGATCTGGTCCTGGGTGATCACCGGCTTACGCCCCCGGCCCTCGTGCACCTTGCCCACCCAACTGACCCCATCGACTTCGAAGTGCTCCCGCCACTGGAGAACCGTCGAGCGTGATACCCCGAGAGCCTCGGCATTGGCCGTATTCGCGATTCCGTCGCCGGCCATCAGCAGACCCTTGGCTTCGCGCACCGCCCGATGCGGCAGCGACACACTCGCGGCGATCCCTTCGAGTGACGAGCGCTCCTTCTTGGTCAGCGGTAGCGGTGGAGCAGGAGGACGGGCCATAACCAGACCCTACATCTATCGCGCGTCTATTTCGATGTCACTATACTAGCGGATCAACTAGAACGCGGCATCCGGCCCCATCGGTAGGAGAGGCCGTTCTTGGATGTCTCGGTGATCTCGTCGTATCCGAAGCACCGGTCAGCCTTCGCCCGAGCCTCGGCCTTGGACATTGGGAGGCTCTCTATCTCNCCATCGGTGAATTCAACGGTCGCGATNCCTTGACCGGCTTCGCTCCACCATTCGATGGCCATGACCNTTTCGGCATCGCCGGGCGCCGAGAAGTNGATTGGATCGATGGGGTACTCAGAATCTGCCACTGCACCATCAAAGCAGCCTGGCCGAGTGACAATGGAACGGCCGGCCTGATACTCAGAACAGACCGGTGGGACCTTCTCCTCCGGCCACGTCCTCCACCACCATCTCGACGATCAGATCGCCCTCGCCGCCGTCGCTTGCGGTACCGACGTCAGATCGACCGATCGCCTCGAGGCGGGGTACCAGTTCTTCCACCTGCATGCGTGTCCGACGGAGACGTCGATCGAGTTCGTCCACGATGGATGTGGCCCGTTGCAGTCGTTCGACCAAAAGGTCAACGTCGATGGCACCCGCCTCGAACTCCCCGATGATGGCATCCAACTCCTGCCCGGCCTCGGAGTAGCTGAGCTCAGCCACTGCCACACCCTGGCCGAGATCATCGCCGTCGTCGACTCTTTTTTTGGTTGCCATCAGTGTGTCTCCTTGGTTCGATCATCTTCGTCGTTGTCAGGGCGGGTCGCGTCCACCACCGATCGCACCTCACCGTCGGCCAAACGGGTCAACAGGCTGGTGCCGGGCGACAGACCCACCGTCGACCGCAATATCGTTCCATCGTCGTTCCGGGTCACCGAGTAACCCCTCTCCAATTGTCGTTGGTAGTCGTAGGCCCCGAGTAGGCGGGTCCACTGTTGAACCTGGCGCTCTTCAGTCTCGAGGCGCCGCCCCGGAAGAGCTGCCAGCAGGGTGATTCGTCGCACCATTGCCCGATCGGCTTCGTCCAGTTGCCGCTGGGCCACCCCCCTGAGGTTCCGGGCTCGATAGATCAACCCGTCGGTGTGCCGACCCAGGTGCATACGGGCACCGGTTGCCAGACGACTTCGGCTCCGGTCGAGGTGGGTCGAGGCATCTGCGACGGCAAGGTCGGCCATCCGGGCCGCTGCTGCACCTTTTTCGATGGTCGACTCCCAGACGTCGGTGACCCGACGGGCGAGCTCCATGCCGCACTCGGTCGGCGTGATGAACGCTCGGTTGGCGATCTCGTCGGCCACCGACTGGTCGCCGGTATGGCCGATACCCGTCCACACCGGGACGTTCGAGACGGCGATGGCCCGTGCCACCAACTCGGTGTCAAAGGTAGCCAGATCCGACTTCGAACCACCCCCGCGGACAAGCACCAGCACGTCACATCCCTCGGACTGCAGGCTGGCGATGGCTGACGCCACCAACGCCGGGGCCTCGCGACCCTGCACCTGGGTGGCGATGATCCGGACGTCGAACGCCATGCCTGACGCATCGAGTTGTCCGATGAAATCCCGGTAGCCCTCGGTCCCGGGACTGGTGACCAAGCCGATCCGGAGAGGTGGTCGGGGCACCTCGATGCGCCGATTTCGATCGAAGAGCCCCTCGTCGATCAAAGCCTTTACCAATCGGGCTCGCTCGGCCGCCACCTTGCCCAACAACGCCTCAGTATCCAACTCCGACAAGATGAAGCTGATGTCTCCTCGGGGTTTGTAGAACTGCACTTCGCCCCGAACCCTCACCACCAACCCGGCATCGAAGGCGATTCCGAGTTGGTCGAGGGTGGCCCGTACTCGGCTCCACTTGCTCGACCAACTGATCACTTTCAGAACCGGCGAGCCGGTGTCCTGAGCGTTCTTGGGATCGACCAGGTCGATGTAGCAGTGGCCACGCGAACTCACCTTGAAGGACCGGACCTCCCCCGACACCCACAGCTCGCCCGGGAACGCCTCACGAAGGGCACGATCGACCCGACCGTAGAGCTCGCTGATCGATAGCGCTGGCCGCTCCGGTCCTTCAGATCCGGGCGAGGACACTGTGGGAGTAGATGCCACGGCGACAGACTAGAGCGGGGCTGACTCAAGGCTGGGAAACTTCCACCAGTCTGTGAGAACATGAGGTCGACGGTGAGTCGGCCGGGTGGTCGCGGCTCGTTCCGGAAGGAGGTCACCCCTTCAACCGGGGTCGGGTCGAGGAAGGTCGGGACTCCATAGGGCAGGGTGCTGGCTAACGGCCAGTCGGGGCGACCTGCAGGACAGTGCCACAGAAAACAGACCGCCGATGGCGGCGCCCCCGGGCGTCGCACAGGTAAGGGTGAAACGGTGCGGTAAGAGCGCACCAGCGCCCGGGGTGACCCGGACGGCTCGGTAAACCCCACCCGGAGCAAGGTCAAACAGGAGGATTGGGCTGCCCGCCCGGTGTTTCTTCGGGAACACCGCCCCCAGGTAGACCGCTCAGATGGATGGCCACCCAGCCCTCGCAAGAGGGTGGACAGAATCCCGCCTACAGGCCGACTCACCGTCACCCAGGGCTTTTGTCCCTGGGAGGCCTGTTTGTGGGCTTGTATCACTGAAGGTAGCCATTCCATGAGGAGTGGCGGCCACGTAGGATCGGATCAGGGCGCGGTGCCTGCCTCTCGACAGGTTCGTTTCCCCATCGATGATGTTGCCGACGTGCCGCCGCGAGTCCACATCGAGTGCCGGGTCGATCGACCAGGATGTGCGGGCTGTGGAGTGACCGTCCATGTGAATGACCGTCCGGTCGTCGTGCTGGTGGATTCTCCGTGTCTCGCCCGTCCGACCCATCCGGTGTGGCACAGCGGGCTGCCTTCGGGTTCACGAGATTCCGGAACTACCGGATTCGGTCACTGCTCTGCGCCGGAAATCCCAACTAGGACCTGCTCGCCGCATTCATAACCCGCCGGGACGGCAAGCCGATTTGATACGTATTGTGGGGCGACCCAGGGCCTTCGCCATGTCTGGATCGTGCGCGCCAGATCGGGCTCGGCACCGGCCGGAGAGGATTGACAGGTGGACGTTCTGTTCGGTAGGGAAGCTCGGGGACGCCCGTCCTTCCGCTCACAAAACGGGCTTCCCCTGCTGCTTATCCTCATGGTGGTCCTAGTCGTCAACTTGCCGGCGCTGTTCGGCCTGGTGACGACCAACCCGCTCGTCCTCAACGGGTTCCTCGCCCATGTTCCCCAAGGACATCTCCCGGGCCTTCCCTACATCGACCCAAATGCCGGTTACACCACCCAGGCGCTCGGACACCTGGCCGCCCTCGATTGGCTCCACGGACACGTTCCTTGGTGGAATCCGTACGAGGGCGTCGGATCGCCACTAGCTGGCGAGATGCAGAGTGGAGCGTTCTTCCCGCCGAACCTACTCCTTGCACTCCCCCAGGGAGTGCTCTTGGTTCAGGTGGCCCTCGAGGTCACCACCGGTTGGTCGACCTATTTCCTCGCCCGCCGACTCGGCGTCGGTCGCTCGTTCTCGACCACAGCGGGCGTCGCCTTCGGATTGTGCGGAACCTTTGCCTGGTTCGCGCACGCGCCGATTCGCCCGATCGCGCTCCTCCCTCTCTGCCTGATTGGCGTCGAACGTGCGATTGACGCCGCTAGAGCAGGTCGCAAAGGTGGGTGGCGCCTCCTGGCCGTCGCACTGGCACTCTCGATCCTGGCCGGGTTCCCTGAGACGACCCTCATCGACGGGGTCTTCGTCCTGTGGTGGTCGATACTCCGCTTGGCCGGTCCTGCGCGTGCCTCCTGGCGGCCGGCCGTGGCCAAATTGGCCGCAGGGGGGATTGTCGCAGTCGGTCTCTCCGCTCCGCTGCTCGTCGCCTNCGTCGACTATCTCCCCTACGCCAACACNGGCGGCCACCAGGGCGCGTTCTCCNCAGTCTCGCTCCCCACCTTCGGCCTCGCACAGGCGATCCTTCCGTACTCCCTCGGGCCGATCTTCGGGTTCACCACCGGAGGCGGCGGCTCCGAGATCGCGGGGCTGTGGGGAAGTGTCGGTGGGTACCTATCGGCCACGGTCATTGCAGCCGGCCTGGTCGGCCTCGTGGGCAGGCGACTGCGCATGCTGAGACTGGGGCTCGGTGCGTGGATCGGACTCTGCCTCCTGCGCTCATTCGGATTCTCCCCGGTTGTCCATGCCATGGCCGTGGTACCGGGCATCCGGCTCACCGCGTTCTGTCGCTACGCGGACCCGTCCTGGGAACTCGCCGCGATCCTCCTTGCCGCCCTCGGGCTCGATGACATCGCCCGACATGCCACAAGGCGGAGGGTGCTTGTGGTTGGCGGCGCGGTCACCGCCCTCCTCGCCGCCTGGGCTGCCATCACTGCCTGGCGGCTCCTTCCTCCCGCAATTTCCATGCCCTCTGCCTGGGGAACCCGTGCACGCCTCTACCCTCTGGCCAGCCTGGGGTGCGCCGTGGCCGCTCTCCTCGTGCTGTGCATTGGAGGGTTCATCGCCACCCGCAGACGCGGCGCCACTGGCCATGTGCACGGGCCGCCCATGGCACGGGCGGAGCGGACCCAGAGACGCGGAAGGCTGCTGATGGCCGGCGCCCTCTGTACCGAGTCGGTGCTCCTCGTCGGCGTCACCTACCTCTCCGCTCCGAGGCCGACAGCGCTGGAGACGGGGTCGGTTCGGTGGCTCCAGGCCAATCTCGGCACTTCCCGATTCACCACGCTCGGCCCCATCCAGCCCGAGTACGGCTCCTACTTCGGGATCGCCGAGGTCAACACCATCGACCTTCCGTCACCGAGCGCCTGGGTCGACTACATCAGCACCCGACTGGACCCCAATACGTCCCCGTTGAACTTCAGTGGTGGAATCCGCATAGATCCGGCCGGCCCCACCCCGGCCGAGGCGTTGAGCACCAATCTGTCCGCATTCGAGGCGATCGGCGTGCGCTATGTAGTCGAGAAGGCAGATGGGGCCGATCTGTTTGGGCGCACTTTTCCGGCACCAGGGTCCCCCCTCTGGCCTGCCGGTCCGCGCCTCGTCTACCGCGACGACTTCGCCGAGATCTGGAAGCTCCCGTCAGCATCTCCAGTGTTCGGGCTGGTGGTCCCGACACAGAGTGGCACGGGTTCCGGCGCCATCGCCACTGGACAGTCACAGTGTGCTGTGCACTGGTCCGGTTGGGACCAGGCGACCGTTCACTGTCCCCATCGGTCGGTACTGATCCGCCTCGACCAGTTCATGCCGGGCTGGCGTGCGACCGTCAATGGGAAATCGGAGTCAGTGGAAGTCGACGACTTCGGACCCAAGGGCCTCTTCCAGAAAATCTCACTACCCGCCGGGACCACGACGGTCGACTTCACCTTTCTCCCTCCCCACGAGGTGCTAGCGGTCGGGGCCGCGGTCCTCGCCCTTGTCGTCGTCGCCGGCTCGCTCGGCTTGGAGTGGATACGGCGCCGCCGCACCAGACCGGATGGCGAGGCACCGACGATCGACTACGCCCCGGCGCCCTCCAGCCAGGAAGTCCACCTCGGTTGATCTCCCAATGGCGACCCGTCGAGCCGGGCCTTTGCTGTCATCCGCGCTAGCCGGGCTTTCAGCACATGGGAGGTCACGGTGATTGGCTCATCGCTATGGCAATGCGCACCGGACAACGGCTCAAGTCCAATCCACGGTGAGGAAGGAGAGGTGGCGCAGCTCGGCCAACGTCCCCACGTCGACCAGTGTTCCGTCGCGAAGGACCCCCACCCGATCGCACAGTGCCTCCACTTCACCCAGGATGTGCGAAGACAGGAACACGGTCTGGCCTCGTTCGCCCGCCTCGTGGATGCAACGGCGGAAGGCTTGTTCCATCAGCGGGTCCAATCCGCCGGTGGGCTCGTCGAGAAGGAGCAGGTCCGGCCGGGTCATGAGCGCCGCGATCAAGATGAGCTTCTGCCGGTTGCCTTTGGAGTAGGTACGAACCCTTTTGGAGGCATCGAGGTCGAAGCGCTGGATCAGCTCGTCACGGTAGACGGGATCAACATTCCCCTGTACCTCGCCTAGCAGATGAAGCGTCTCACCTCCGGTAGGAGTTGGCCACAGATTGGCTTCNCCCGGCACGTAGGCAAGATGGCGATGGACCTCGACTGGTTTGCGGTGACAGTCGAACCCGAAGATCTCCGCCGTTCCTGCGCTCGGATGAATCAAGCCGAGCAGGAGGCGGATTGTTTTGGTCTTCCCCGCCCCGTTGGGGCCGAGAAAGCCGACCATCTCACCTTGAGCGACTTCGAGGTCGAGATCCTCGAGAGCGTAAAAATCCCCGTAGCGTTTGGATAGGCCAACTGACCGGATGACCGGCACTCCCATGTGCAATCTCGTTCCTGCTCTGCTCGTCTTCCTTGCTCCGATCCTGACGGCTCGTCCGATGCATGGCAGGGTCGAAAGTCCCAATGGCTTGCTCAGGAGATCCCTGGTCGGGACCTTTGGCCCTGCCATCTGCCACGCAGTCGTCATACGGTCGTAGCAGGAGGTGGTTCAAGTGGATAACGAAATTGCACTGGCCGGGGTCGTGCGGGATTGGGCGCAGCGGCAATGTCCCCACGATCCGAGCGTCGCAGAGGGCGCCGTGACTGTCGCGCTGAGCAGCTTCGCCGGTGGCGCATCGGTGAGCGAGGCGTGCGAGCGGGCCCATGCCTTCGTTGCCAGCCGGGTCTGTCATCCCGCAGGCATTCGGGAGCAGGGACGCGCACGATTCCATTTGGCCTCCTGAGCGTTGACCCGTGCGGTAGGGCGCTCGGGCAGGGTCCAATTACCAATTGTTAAGGACGAGTTGGAGGAGGTACGGAATGCCAGTTGACAAGGAAGCCTCGGTGAACCGGATCGATGAGCTCGAACGGCGGGTGGAGGCATTGGAACACCGTCTGGTCACAAGGGACGTGCTCGATGAAGAGATTCGCAGCCTCGAGCATCGGTTGACCGAGGTCAGGGAGCTGACCGAGGGCTAGGGTNTGGGCCGTTCATCGAGGGCAGGCAGAGTCCCACAGCGGCTGGCTCAACTGCAGGCGCAACGGGAGTGTCATGAGAGGATCGGTCGGTGCTCGTGGTGGTGGTGGTGCTCGCGGCGGCCTTCGCGGTGGTGAACGGCGTCCATGACGCCGGGAATGCCATTGCTGCTCCTGTCGTCACCGGTGCCATACGTCCCGGTCCGGCGGTTGTCTTTGCCGCCGTGTTGCACGTCATCGGCGCCCTTGCCGTCGGCACCGCTGTGGCTGCCACCATCGGCGGAATCGTCCTCGTCCCGGTCGATCAGATGCTGGAAGTGCTGGCCTCCGCAGTTCTTGGCGCCCTGGTGTGGAGCCTGGTCACTCTGTGGTGGGGCCTCCCATGCAGTTCAGGCCATTGCCTCGTCGGAGCCTTGGCCGGGGCGGCACTGGCCGACGGCGGCCTCAGTGCCGTGCGCTGGGGAGGGCTCGATGGTCTGCGCCCCGTCGGCGTGTTCGGATCGCTCTTGTGGCTCTTCTTCTCTTCGGCGATCGTGGTACCGCTGGCCATGGTCGGCATCCGGCTTGCACGGCGGGCGCTCCGACGAGCCAGTCGGTTGGTCGAAAAGCCGGTACGTCATGGCGAACTGGTGGCCTCAGGCGGGCTGGCCTTCGCCCATGGTTCCAATGATGCGCAGAAGACCATGGGCTTGATGACNGCGGCACTGGTTGCCGGTGGCCACCTCTCGCGCTTCGCGGTGCCCTTCTGGGTGGCGCTCGCGTCTGCTCTCCTCTTGACCTTCGGGACCCTGCTTGGAGGGTGGCGCGTGGTTCGCACCCTCGGACGGCGCATTTACCGCATCCGATCATTGGACGGACTGGTCAGTCAAGGCTCGTCGGGATTGATCGTGTTGGCTGCCTCGCTGGCTGGTGCCCCGGTCAGCACCACTGACGTTGTGGCGCCCGCGGTGGTCGGCGTGGGGTCGGGAGAGCGATGGCGCCACGTACGCTGGGCGGTGGTCGGTGAGATCGGGTTGGCGTGGCTGGTCACGCTGCCTGTCAGCGGGGGGCTGGGCGCCCTGTTCCTAGTGGTGTGGAGGTGGGTCGGATGAGACGATGGTTCCTGCCAGAGACCCCCGATCTGCTCGGGCTCTTGGCCCACCAGGGCGATGTCACCGTCAGAGGCATGGACGCGCTTTGTGCCTGGTCGAAGGCAGATTTTTCTCAGGGTGCAGCGCTTCATGCCATTGAGCACGAAGGGGACTTGGCCGCCCGCGAGGTACTTATTGCTGTGAAACATGCGTTCGTGACGCCGATCAGCCCCGAGGACATCTACGAGATCTCCGAACGGCTCGACGCGGTCCTCAATGCAGCAAAGAACCTGGTCCGCGAAGCAGAGCTCGTNAGCATGGCCCCGGATCCCCCGATGGCCGAAATGGCTGACCTGGTGGCGCTGGGGGTTCGAGACCTTGTGCAGGCCTTCCCANGCCTCGCTTCCGATCCCGACCGGGCCACCGAATGCGCCGACGCAGCCGTTCGCCAGGAGCGAGCCCTTGAACACGTCTACCGCCGGGCTATGTCAGCCCTCCTCCAGATCCACGACATCCGTGAGGTGGCCGGCCGACGCGAGCTGTACCGGCGTTACGCCCGGATGGGCGAGGCTATCGAGGGAGTGGCTCACCGGATCTGGTACGCGGTGGTGAAAGAGGTATAGGGGTTGCGAACTGGGCTTCCACTACGTTGGCAGGTCCGGCGGTTCAGGGGGATCCGTTCAACGGGGCGCACCGGGAAACTCCACCGGCGGCCCCTCGCCGGCGANGCGGAACTGGCGTCCACTGACGTTGNCCACTCCGATGCGCACNAGGCGATTTTTCGACTCCATCCCCACCCAGGATCTGATCGGGACGGACCTTGCCAGGGTATTCCCCTCCTCGTCGCTCACCGCCGAGGCGACCCCCTGGAGCAGAACGCTCCATCCGGTGCCGCCGAGTGGTTCATACGCGTCGGCCTGAAAGGCGACCACGGCACCGATAGTGGCGGCGTCGAGCTTCGTACCGGGGATGGTTCGAAAGAGCACGGACTCCCCATGGATCGCGAAATGGACCGGGAGGATGACCGGTAGCGCGCCGATGCACGCGCCAATCCGACCGATGGAGGCCTGGGCCAAGAGCCTGAGGCACTCCGCTCGGGTGAGGATCGTCACATCAGATTGAGTGTCAGCCATCACACTGAGGACGCTGACGGATCGATGTGGGGACGACTAGGGCCAAAAGTCCCAAGGTCACCGGTCGGCGACCCACCTCAATCCTCGACCCGGCTCAACCGATGGAATCGACACCCCGACCGGCAGAGTGCCCTTCGGAGCGAGCCGAGTGCCGAGCGGCTTGCTCCTCTGCACTCGCCCCCATGAGTACGAAGATGCCGATCAGCCCGAGCCAGACGTCGTAGAGGAATCCAACCGCGACCATGGCCACGCCGGTGTAACGAGCGATCCGGCCGGCGAGAAGTGTCGCGTCGAGGTTGCTCCGATGGCGCGCCAGCACGGCACGAAGCACCCTCCCACCGTCCATGGGGAGGGCGGGCAGCAGATTGAATGCCCCAAGCAGCAGGTTCAGCCAACCCGACCGAGCCCACCAGCTGCCGACGAACAGGGTCGGCGTCCACACATGTGCTCCGGCCAGCAGGCCTGCCGCAAGGAGGAGCACGCCGATGGCAAGGCTGGCCAGAGGGCCGGCGATGGCCACGGCCAATTCGTCGCCGGGCGCCTTTGGCATCGCATCGAGTCGGGACAGTCCTCCCAGGGGAAAGAGAACGATACCGAGGACACGGGCGCCACGTCGTCGGGCCACGATGCAGTGAGCGATTTCGTGGGCGACGACCGAAGTGAAGAGAGCAACAATCCAGGCAAGGCCGACCACCACAGTGGCCTCTCCCATGCTCCAATCGACGACCAGGGCAAAGGCGACCAACAGGAAGAAGGTCCAATGGAGGCGGATGGGGATCCCCGCTACTCGACCGATCGGGATGCTGTGTCTGTGGCCGGCGCCGGGCGACGGGCGCGTGTGGACTTGTCCGTTTTGGACCTTCTGTTCTCGAATCGACGCCGTGCGACGTGCTGTCTTCGCTTGTCATACGTTCCACCGTGTTCGGGATCGCTGACCCGGACCAGGCCCGAATGTCCTTAATCGGCCAGGTGCGAGGGTNCCGTCACCATCCGGACCCATTGACCAGCACGGCAGCACCATTCACCCGATCGTGGGCGAGGTCGGCGAGTGCCTGATCAGCCCGTTCGAGCCCATACGCCGTTGTGGTGACGCGCACGGGAATGCGGGCGGCGATTTCGAGGAACTTGTTCCCGTCCTGACGGGTGTTTGCCGTCACGCTGCACAGTGTCCGCTCTTCGAAGAGATGCCTCGCGTAGTTGAGGGTAGGAATGTCCGTCAGGTGGATGCCGGCGATGGCCAACGTGCCGCCACGATCGAGCGCCTCCAGAGCGGGCAGCACCAGGGTGCCCACCGGTGCGAANAGGATGGCGGCGTCGAGCGGCTCAGGGGGAGGGGCATCGGCGTCACCGGCACTGGCCGCACCCAGTTCGAGCGCAAGCTTGCGGGCTTCGGGCGCCCGGGTCATCACATGCACCCTGGCCCCTTCGGCCATGGCGATCTGGGCGGTGATGTGGGCCGAACCCCCGAATCCGTAGATTCCGAGTCGGCCCCCCTCGGGCAACTGCGAACGTCGGAGGGCTCGGTAACCGATGATCCCCGCACAGAGGAGTGGCGCCGCTTCCTCGTCGGCAAATACATCGGGAACGGGGTAGGCGAATCCTTCGTTGACNACCACGAACTCGGCATAGCCCCCGTCGACATCCCAGCCGGTGAACCGGGNGTCGGTGCACAAGTTCTCCCGACATTCGAGGCAGTATCGGCAGATTCCGCATGCGCTGGCCAGCCATGGCACACCCACCCGATCCCCCATGCCGAAGCGGGTGCATCCGGCTCCGAGCTCGTCGACAACGCCGACCACTTCATGACCGGGTATGACCAGGGGGTGTTTGGGGGTGAGGTCCCCTTCGGCTAGGTGCAGATCGGTGCGGCAGACCCCGCAGACCCGCACATGCACCCGCACCTGCCCAGGGCCCGGGATGGGGAGCCCGCGCTCGACGCGCCGCAGGGGCTTGGAGTCGATCGGCCCGGGCGCGTCCACCACCCAGGCCTTCATGGAATCGGAAGTCATGATCGACTCCGTCGCTCCAGACTCGGTCGGCTCACCTGGCCTGATCCGCTCCNAACACCGCATGTAGGCACCGTCGACTGCTTCACCATGGTTCTCCCGATCGTCCCGCAATCTGCTCTTGCCATCAACACCATGAGGATGTTGCCCTGCCTCATGGTGGGCGATGGGCTATTGCCTGTCCAGGGCNGAAGGTCCTTTCGGAATGNGGCCGGCGGGTGCATGGCTTGTGACCTTCGGCCCTACNCCCGGACCTCCCGCTCTCCTTACCCTGAATGTAGAACAGTGAAGCGTTGGTGGTCAGAAGTCGGTTCTCGAAATGATCCGTTCCATCCGAACCCACTGGTCGAACCAATAGCTGGAGGAAGACATGGCCCTTACGACAGATGCAGAAGCAACAGACAAGCCTCAAGTGGCTGCTCCCTTTGTGGCGCCCGGTCGCCCGGGCAGCGTGGTCGAGGTGAAGCCCCGCTACGAGAACTTCATTGGGGGAGCCTGGATCGCCCCAGTTGAAGGGCAGTACATGGCGAACGTCAGCCCGGTCAACGGTAAGCCCTTCTGCGAGGTGGCCAAGTCGACACCGGCAGACGTCGAGCTGGCGCTTGATGCCGCCCATCGGGCCAAGGATGGGTGGGGAGAGAGTTCGCTCACCGAGCGAGCAGCGGTCCTCAATCGCATTGCCGATGCCATCGAAGCCAACCTCGAGATGCTGGCGGTCGCGGAATCGTGGGAGAACGGGAAGCCGGTACGGGAAACTTTCGCCGCCGACATCCCCTTGGCCGTGGATCACTTCCGCTACTTCGCCGGTGCCACCCGATCGCTTGAGGGCCGCTCTACGGAGATCGACAAAGACACCGTCGCCTACCACTTCCATGAGCCACTCGGCGTGGTGGGGCAGATCATCCCGTTCAACTTCCCCCTCCTGATGGCCGCCTGGAAGATCGCCCCTGCGCTGGCCGCAGGCAACTGCACGGTGGTCAAGCCCGCGTCGCCCACCCCGTGGTCGATCCTGAAGCTGGCCGAGGTGATCGCGGACGTGGTGCCACCCGGTGTCATCAACATTGTGACCGGTCCGGGCGGTGAGATCGGCAAGGCCCTGGCTTCCAGCCCGCGCATCGCCAAGATCGGCTTCACCGGCGAGACCACCACCGGGCGGCTGATCATGCAGTACGCCGCAGAGAACATCATCCCCTCCACCGTGGAGCTCGGTGGCAAGTGTCCCAACATCTTCTTCGCCGACGTGATGGATGAGGACGACGAGTTCCTCGACAAGGCGATCGAGGGTCTGGTGTTGTACGCGTTCAACAAGGGAGAGGTCTGCACCTGTCCCTCGCGCGCGTTGATCCACGAGTCGATCTACGACCGATTCATGGAGCGAGCTCTCGACCGGATCCGATTGATCACACAGGGCAATCCGCTCGACCCGGCCACCATGATCGGACCTCAGGTCTCGAGCCAGCAGATCGAGAAGATTGCTTCCTATGTTGACATTGGCCGTCAAGAAGGCGCCGAGTGCCTGATCGGGGGGCAGCGCACCCAAGTTGGCGGCGACCTCGATGGGGGCTACTACTTCGAGCCGACGGTGTTGAAGGGCCACAACAAGATGCGGGTGTTCCAAGAGGAGATCTTCGGTCCTGTTCTCGCCGTCACGACGTTCANAGACGAGGCGGACGCGGTGGCCATCGCCAATGACACCCTNTACGGCTTAGGCGCCGGTGTGTGGACTCGCAACGGCAATCTCGCCTATCGGATGGGCCGGGCTATCAAAGCGGGACGGGTGTGGACCAACTGCTACCACCTCTATCCCGCCGGAGCGGCTTTTGGTGGCTACAAGATCTCGGGCGTCGGCCGGGAGAATCATCAGATGATGTTGGAGCACTACTCACAGACCAAGAACCTCCTGGTCAGCTACAGTACCCAGCCGCTCGGATTCTTCTGAGTGGCAAGTCGCTGAGCATGGAAGAGGNCAGGACCGTGCCGCGGGTGATCGCCACCCCTGCCGCGCTCGAAGCGATCGTGCAACTGGTGGCCAAACGGGGACCGATCATGTTCTTCCAGTCAGGTGGGTGCTGCGATGGGAGCCTTCCGATGTGCTTCGAAGNCGGGGAGTTCGTGATCGGTGACCATGACGTNCTGCTAGGCGCAGTGGGCGATTNCCCNTTCTACATCGACGGGCGCCAATATGACGTGTGGAAGCACACCCAACTCATNGTCGATGTGGGCGAAGGAGCCCCGGAGGGCTTCTCNCTCCCAGCTGGCGATGACCAGCACTTCANTATCAGGTCCCGGGTGTTCGGGTCGGACGAACTGGCCGCCTTGGGGGACTGATCTTCAAGATCTGTCGCATCGGTGGGTCAGCTGAGCAGAGGGACATTACGCCCGACCCGCCTACTGCAGGCAATCCGCCCCGCTATCGGCTGGCCAACAGGCCCGCTATCGGCCGGGGGTCCTCGCTGTCCCGAAGAGCTGCCCGCAGACCTGTGGACTATCCCCCCAGAGTTCCGCCTTCCCAGGCAACGCCGAAGGCGGCCAGGACAGGGACGATCGAATCCGCAGTGACCTGGAATAGTCCCGGACGGAGTTGGAGCGTCTCATTGCCCGATGGGTCACATGAGGGCCATGCCGCCAT
>JGI24140J50213_10000211_pt1 | contig 27317 bp, 28 predicted proteins | sample BarGraIncu00222A_FD_50213 | JGI IMG/M metagenome (IMG submission 50213)
CGAGGGCAGGGCGACACCCGGGTAGTCGTGGGCGAGATCCAGCAGGTCGAGGATGACCTGTACGTGGACGTGCGGAGCCCAGTCACCGTTGGTCGGGGGCGTACCGATCCAGCCGATGACGTCACCCGCCGAGACCATCTCGCCGGTCGACCGGTGGCCCAGCGTCGACAGCGACAGGTGGCCGTACAGCGAGAAGAACGGCACCACGTCGTCGGTCACGTGCTCGAGGACCACCATCGGCCCGTAGTCCAGCCGGGTGTCGTTGTTCCGCACGATCACGACGCGCCCCTCGAGCGGGGCGTAGACCGGGGTGTCCGCAGCCGCCCAGACATCGACGGCGAGGTGGACGGACCGGCGCTCGCCCACGGCGCCGCCGCCCGACTCGTACTCGGGGCCGGTGTAGATGCCGCGTCGCTCGCCGTACCCGCCGATGCCGACCGCCGATCGGTCACCGCCGACCACCGACCGGATCAGGACGTCGAAGCGCTCGGGCGGGGCGGCTGCCTCCGCCGCGGGGACGGTACTGCTGGCGGGCGACAGGTCGACGGGGAAGGTCCGCAGCCGCGACCACTCCTCCCCGAGCAGCGGCGCGGGGCGCGACGCGCGGAGGTACTGGCGTACCTGCTCGCCCACGGGGTGCGGGTCGAGCCCGGACGCGTCGCGTGCGCGGTAGCTCTCGAGCCGCGCGGCACCGTCGGCCGTCACAGCTGGCGCTCGAAGATCTGCAACGGCTTGGGGCTGATGAGGACGAACCGCACCAACCGGACAGCCGTGTCCGTCGCGCGGACCGTGGCCACCGCGATGCGCGCGGCGTCGAGCATGGGCCAGCCGTACGCCCCTGCCGAGATCGCCGGGAAGGCGACGCTCCGAGCCCCCAGCTCGTCCGCCACCTCGAGGCTGCGCCGGTAGGCGGAGGCGAGGACGGCCGAACGATCCTCGACCGGGTCATGCACCGGGCCTACCGTGTGGATCACCCAGCGGGCCGGCAGCAGACCCGCCTCGGTGGCGACGGCCTCGCCGGCCGGCATGCCGTTGGGCCACCGCGTCCGCCGGATCTCCTGGCAGGCCGCGAGGATCGCCGGCCCGCCCACATCGTGGATCGCGCCGTCGACGCCGCCCCCACCGAGGAGGGTCGAGTTGGCAGCGTTGACCACGGCGTCGACCGCCTGCTCGGTGATGTCGCCGAGCACCGCCTCGATATGCACGACGGCCACCGTAGCCCGCAGCGGTCGCGCAGCTTGCCGGGTTCGGACATCCGTGGGAGCGTACGGGTGAACGGAGGTTTCCCATGAGCCCGCGTGACCACGACCACCCCGTCGATCCCGCCCGGGTCGCCGCCGCCCGCGCCAGCCTGATGTCCGAGCCGGAAGCCCGCCGGCTCGCCGAGCTGCTCGCCCTTGTCGCCGACCCGATCCGGTCGCGCATCCTGCTGGCGCTCGGCGCCGTGGAGGCGCTCTGCGTCGGCGACCTCGCTCTCGCGCTCGACGCGACCGAGGACGCGGTCTCGTACGCCTTGAAGCTCATGCGCACCGCCGGGCTGGTGGCCTACCGCAAGGAGGGCCGCGTCGTGTTCTACCGGCTGGCCGACGGGTTCCCGCACCAGCTCGTCGAGCACTGCCTCCGCCAGCTGCTCACGATCTCGCCCGGCACCGTGGGCCTGCGATGAGGGCCTACCACGCGCTGCTGCACGCGCTCGCCGTCGCCGGGTCGATGACCTGGGAGATCCTCTGGGCCCTCGTCCTCGGGTTCGCGCTGTCGGCGGCGGTGCAGGCCGTCGTGCGCCGCGACGCCATCACCCGCCTGCTGGGTGACGACCGGCCGAAGACGCTGGCGCTCGCGTCCGGCTTCGGCGCCGCGTCGTCGTCCTGCTCGTACGCGGCCGTCGCCCTGGCACGTTCCCTCGTGCGCAAGGGGGCGAGCTTCACCGCCGCGATGGCGTTCGAGATCGCCTCGACCAACCTCGTCATCGAGCTGGGCGTGATCCTCGCCCTCCTTCTCGGCTGGCAGTTCACGCTCGCGGAGTTCGTGGGCGGGCCGCTGATGATCGTCATGATCGCGCTGCTGTTCCGGGTGGTCCTGCGGCCACGGCTGGTCGAGGCGGCGCGGGCCCAGGCCGATCTCGGCGTCGCCGGCTCGATGGAGGGCCACGCGGCTATGGACATGAGCGTCCACGACGAGGGGACGGTGTGGCAGCGACTGCGCTCCCCCGCCGGCTTCACGTCCGTGGCGCACGTGTTCGTCATGGAGTGGGCGGCGGTCATCCGCGACATCGCCATCGGGCTGTTCGTCGCGGGCTCGGTCGCGGCGTGGGTGCCCGAGTCGTTCTGGCAGAGCCTGTTCTTCACCGACCACCCGTTCTGGTCCAAGGTGTGGGGTCCGTTGCTGGCGCCCCTGGTCTCGGTGCTGAGCTTCGTCTGCTCGATCGGCAACGTGCCGCTCGCGGCGGTGCTGTGGAACGGCGGAATCAGCTTCGGTGGCGTGACCAGCTTCATCTTCGCCGACCTGATCATCATCCCGATCCTGGTGATCTACCGGAAGTACTACGGGACGCGGATGATGCTGGTGATCCTCGGCAGCTTCTACGCCACGATGGTGGCCGCCGGCTACCTGGTCGAGATGATCTTCGCCGTGCTCCACCTGACGCCGACCGCGCGGAACGCGACGGTGCTCGAACCGGGCATCAGCTGGAACTACACGACGTTCCTCGACCTGGCCTTCCTCCTGGTCGCGGCCGTGCTGCTGTGGCGCTTCTTCCGTACCGGCGGGCGGCCGATGCTCGCGATGATGAACGGCTCGCCCGACGACATGTCCGGCGAGCACGCCCACCATCACCACCACTAGGGGTCCTTCACGTCCTGGACCGGCCGGCTCACGTCCCTACCATGGGGTGTGCAACGGCATCGGTTGGTGGTCACCGGGATCGGTCTCGGGCTCGTCCTGACGACTGTCTCGGCGTGCAGCTCGGGGAGCTCGCCGGGCGCGACGTCGACCCCGACCCTTGCCGCCGCATCTAGCTCGGCTCCAGCGGCCACGCTCTCGGCATCGCCGAGCGCTTCGCCCAGCGCCGCGCCCTCCGCCACTCGTGCGACNGCTCGGCCGGTCGTACGGGTCGCGCCGCGCCCGACCCGGCTGGTGTCGCGGGTGTTCGCNGCCGACGGCGTGCGGCAGTGGCTGCACTGCGAAGGTGCCGGTGCGGTGACCGTCCTCGTCGTCCCCGGGTTGGGGTCGACGGCCACCGACTGGAGCCAGGTCCTCCCGAGCCTGCAAGGAGTCACCCGTACCTGCATCTACGACCGCCCCGGCCTCGGGCTCAGCCCGGCGCGACCCAGCAGCCGACAGGTCGTCGACGCCGGGATGTACGCCGGCGAGCTCGGAGCACTCCTCGGCGCGGCGCACGAACCGGGGCCCTACGTCGTCCTCGGCCACTCCTTCGGCGGGTTGATCGCCCGCGCCTTCGTGCGGAGGTACCCGAGCGGCGTGCGGGCGGTCGTGCTGGCTGAGAGCGTGACGCCAGGAGACCCGACGCTGGGCCGCTACTGGACCGAGGCGGGGCACCAGGTGGACATGGTGGCCAGCTCGGCGGCAACCGGCGGCGGTCCCTACCTGGGCAGCCGGCCGCTGCTGGTGCTCAGCGCGTCGAACCCCGAGGGNGACCATCTCAACGGACTCACGTACGGCCAGCCGCAGTGGATGATCGATCTGTGGCGCAAGGAGCAGGGGCAGGACCTCGGGCTCTCGACCGACTCCATCCAGGTCATCGCGCACTCGGGCCACGTGCTGCAGCAGGACGACCCGGCGGCCGTCGACGAGGCCGTGCGCGAGGTCGTCCAGGCTGCTGTCCGCCATGGTCGGCTCGCGTGCTCGCGCGTCTGGGCGGGGGTTGCGGCGACCTGCCGCTGAGCGTGCTGCTCGCCGGCGGGTTCAGACCTCGAGGCGCCGGAAGACCGGACGCGGCAGGTGGCGGACGCCGGACATGACGGCGCGCAGCTTCGCGGGCACCCAGATGAGCTCCTGGCCGTGGGCCAGCGCCTTGACCACGGCCGCCGCGACCGCCTCGGGCGTCGTCGACATCGGGGCCGGCTCCAGCCCGGCGGTCATGCGCGTGTGCACGAACCCGGGGCGTACGACGAGGGTGCCGACGCCGGTGCCCTGCAGGGAGTCGCCCAAGCCCTGGGCGAAGGCGTCGACGCCGGCCTTGCTGGACCCGTACACGAAGTTCGAACGGCGTCCGCGCTCGGCAGCGACCGACGACAGGAACACGATGCGACCGTGGCCCTGGGCCTGGAAGGCCGCAGCCAGCCGCAGCCCGAGCGAGATGGTCGCCACGTAGTTGACCTCGGCCAGCCGGACCGCCAGGTCGGGGTCCTCCGCCATGGCCGCCTGGTCCCCGAGCACGCCGAACGCGAGCAGCGCGACGTCGAGGTCACCCCCGGCGAACAGGCTGGTGACGACCGCGTCGTGCGCCGAGTGGTCGGCGGCCTCGAACGGGACGCAGCGGACGTCGGTGGCACCCGCACGGGTGACCCGTGCGGCAGCTTCCTCCAGCCCGTGGGCGTCGCGCCCGGCCAGCACGACGCGGGTGCAACGGTCGGCGGCCAGGCGGTCGGCCACCGCGAGCCCGATCTCCGACGTGCCACCGAGCACGGCCAACGACTGGGGTGCGCCCAGGGCGTTCATCACAGGGACAGCCTCCGCGACTGGTCGGACACGAGCCTCCGCTGCGGGTCGACGCGCTCGCGCACGCCCTGCCACTCGCGGAGCCTGGGGTAGAAGACGGGAACCAGCGCCGGACGCATCCGGGAGTCCTTCGCGAGGTAGACGCTACCGGCCAGCGAGGCCACCAGCTCGTCGAGGTCGTCGAGCAGGGCGGCCAGGCCGTGCGTACCCGCGGGCACGTCGAACGCCAGCGTCCAGCCGGTACGGGGGAACGACAGCGGAGCCTCGTTGCCCGGCCCGAACCGCTTGAGGACTGCCAGGAACGACGGCACCTGGGAGGCCTGGACGCGGTCCAGCACGCGGCGCAGGCCGGCCTCGTCGGGCACGACGCACTGGTACTGAACGAGTCCGCGCCGTCCGTACAGCCGGTTCCAGCCGGCGACGCCGTCCAGCGGATGGAAGTACGTACCGAGCCGCTGCGGCTGGTCGGTCCGGTGGCGGGGCGCCTTCCGGTACCACGCCTCGTTGAAGGCGGCGATGCTCAGCCGGTTGAGGAGTGCCGGGGGCGCCCACCCGGGAGCGGACAGGCCCGAGGACCGCCCGAGCTCTCCGGCGGTGGCGCGTACGCGCGCAGGGAGCGCGTCGACGGGCGCGTGGTCCGCCGAAGTCACGACACCGCGGCCGGCGCTGGAACCCTTGGCCAGCAGGTCGATCCACGCCACCGAGTACGGGTGCCGGTCGGCCCGGTCGAGCGCCGCCAGCACCCCGTCCAGGTCCTTGCTGCGCTCCGTGGTCACGAGCATCCACGCCGAAGGCACGCGCAGCAGACGTACCGTCGCCTCGACGATCACGCCGGTGAGCCCGAGCCCACCGACCGTGGCCCAGAACAGCTCGGCGTCGTCGGTGGGCGAGACCTCACGCACGCTTCCGTCCGCCAGCGCGATCTGCAGGCTCTCGACGTACGAGCCGAAGCTGCCGCCATGGTGATGGTTCTTGCCGTGCACGTCCGCAGCGATCGCGCCGCCGATCGTGACGTACCTCGTTCCCGGCGTCACCGGCACGAACCAGCCCTGCGGGAGCAGCAGCCGAGCCAGCGCATCGATGCTCGCGCCGGCCTCGACCCGCATCGTCCCGGCGTCGTGGTCCAGCCGCAGCAACCGGTTCATCGACGTCAGGTCGAGCACGACACCACCCGCGTTCTGCGCCGTGTCGCCGTAGGAGCGGCCGAGACCGCGGGCGACGACCCCCCGATCGCCATCGCCGGCATCGCCAACATGCGTAGCAAGGTGCTTGACGACGTCCTCGACCGTACGGGGGTGCTCGACGAGTGCGTTCGACGGCGCCGTCCGCCCCCATCCGGTCAGCAGCTCGTGATCCGGCTCCGGCTCAGACGACATTCGCGGCGATCCCGAAGGCGACCAGCCACAGCAGCACGATCACCAGGAGCCCGTGGTCTCGCAGCACGACGTCCTCGGGGCTGCCGGCCTCGCCGCGGTCGATGTCCGCGGCGTAGCGCAGGATCGCCAGCACGAACGGGACGACCGACAACTCGGCCGCGAGCGAGGAGTGCCCGCGGACGCGGCCGACGTCGAACGCCCACAACGAGTAGCCGATGATGGCGGCTCCGGCCGCCAGCCCCCACACGAAGCGCAGGTAGCTGGCCGAGTAGGCGACGATGCCGCTGACGTGCTCACCGCGCTTCTCGACGAGCAAGACGTCGGCGTAGCGCTTGCCGGCGACCATGAACAGCGACCCGAAGGAGGCGACGAGCAGGAACCACTCGGACAGCGCGACCTTGGCAGCCAGACCACCGGCGATCGCCCGGAGCACGAAGGCCGCAGACACGAAGGCCAGGTCGAACACCGCCTGCCGCTTGACCCCCAGCGAGTAGGACAGCGTGACGGCGAGGTAGAGGGCGAGGACGAGCCCGATCTCGAGCGAGACGAGCGTGGCGCCCACCGCGATCGAGCCGACTGCGAGAGCGACGGCGGCGACCAGCGCCACCCGTACGGACAGCTCGCCCGACGCCACCGGCCGGGTCCGCTTGGTCGGGTGCTCACGGTCCGCGCGGACGTCCAGCACGTCGTTGACCAGGTAGCCCGCGCTGGATGCGAGGCAGAAGCAGACGAACGTGAGCGCGACTGGACGAAGGGTGGTCCCGACCAGCAACGAACCGGCGGCCAGCGGCGCGGCACCGACGAGGACGTTCTTCAGCCACTGCCGAGGCCGCATCGCCCGGACCAGCGGGAGCAGCCCGCCTGAGCGGGTCGGCACGTGGCCCGTGATCTCGGCACTCCTGTCGCGGCGACGTGCACTGAGCAGGCTCATCATCCGCACGATTCAAGGCTTCCGAAGGTGTTCACCAGGCAAAGTCTGATCTTCACGGGGAACCTCACGGTGCAGCCTCGGCCACGACGAAGTCCTTCGTGAAGCGGGTCAGGTAGACGGAGCCCGTGTGGTACATCGACGGGTGGATCCGGCGGCCGGTGACCTTGCCGCCGATGTGCGTGTACGTGAAACCGCCAGGCCACGACTTGTTCATGTCGAGCATCACCGCCTCGGCGGCGCGCACCTGGACGAGGGCCGCGCCCATCTGCCACGCGCGCACCTCGCTACCGTACGCGAACACCAGCGAACCATCGTCCAGCTGACCGAGCGCAGACCTGTTGGCATGGAACAGCGACCCGTTCGCCAACCCCCAGGCCGAGGCCGAGTCGCTGGGCGACGCCCGGCTGACGTGACGATCGACGAGGGGGCGCAGGTTCTCGCGCACCACCTCGGCCGACGCTGTCAGTGCCGTCGATGCCAGGTCACGTCCCCAGACGCCGACGTGGAGCCGTCCGTCCGCAGTGATCTCCATCGCAGCAAGGCCCGGCCGCATCGGACGGACGACGGTGCCCGCGTAGTAGTAGCCACCGGCGGAGCTCTTGAGCTCGAACCCCCCGTTGAACGCCGCCACCATCTGCGACACCCAGGTCGCGGGCGTGCGGTCGACCGCCCGTACCGGGCTCCCCTCGGGGTACGTGGTGCCCGGGACGTACCTGAACCGCAGCAGCGTCGGATCCATCCAGAGCAGCGAGACCTGGCCGCCGGGGAGGCGCGCGACGTAGGTCGCGGGCACGCCGTGCACCCGCTGCCCCTCCGGCACCCATGTGATCCCGGCCACACGGGGCGGGTTGAGATGGCCCGAGGGCGGCCTGGTGGGCGACGGCGATGCGCTGGGGCTCGTTGCCGTACCGGTCGACGTGGCGGTCGGGTGCGAGCTGGACCCGCTCGCCGTCGACGCGGGAGCGCTGGCCAGCCCAGCCGAGCAGGCGGTCAGGGCAACGGCCGCAAGAGCGACCGGCCCGACGAGACGCCAGCCGAGCCTCGATGTCGCCGATCGCACCAGGCTCCCCTTGACTCGCGACACAGGACAGTTCCTCGTGCTTTCTACCTCAGGTCGGGTGAGCACCCGGCAAATTGCCCGAGGGCGCCTCTGCAAGCGTGGTCGTGTCAGGATCGAGCATGGCCCGGACCCTGATCCACCTCGTGCGGCACGGCGAGGTGCGCAACGACGAGGGCGTCCTGTACGGGTCGTTGCCCGGATTCCACCTCTCCGACCGTGGGCGTGCGATGGCGGACGCGGCCGCGGCCCACTTCGCTGGGCGCGACGTCCGGCTCGTGCTCGCCTCCCCGCTCGACCGCACCCAGGAGACGGCCGCGGCGATCGCGAGCGCTGTGGGCCGCGAGGTCGTGACCGACGCGCGGCTGACCGAGGCGACCAACCGGTTCGAAGGATCGGTGTTCGGGCCCGCGGACCTGCTGCGACGACCGGCCCGGATCCGCCACCTGACGAACCCGATGCTCCCGACGTGGGGCGAGCACTACAGCGACCAGGCCGTTCGCATGCGGGCGGCACTCGACGACGCGCGGGGTCATGTCGACGGTGGCGAGGCGGTGCTGGTCAGCCATCAGTCGCCGATCTGGGTGCTCCGGTGCACGCTTGCTGGACGAAGGTCGTGGGGACCGCCGAGCCGTCGCCAGTGTTCGCCGGCCAGCGTGACCACACTGTCGTACGAGTCAGGAGAGCTGGTCGCCGTCTCGTACACCGAGCCGTACCGTTTTACCTGAGCCTCACCTCGTCGTTCCTAGGCTGTTCCTAGGCTAGTAGTGGTGAATTGAGCCCGTGATCACACGTTGGAGGGAACCGTTCTGACCACCGACCAGAAGCCGGCCGTGGTTTCCGCGGATCCCGTTCGTCCTGACCCGGTGCGACCCAAGCCGGCTCGACCGCGCCCCCGGCTGACCCGGCGCGGACAGCTCGTGGTCTATGCGTTCGCTCTCGCCGTGCTCGTCTTCGTCGGCAGCGTGCAGTGGTCGTTGGGTCAGGCGCTCAGCGCCCCCGGCAGCGACAGCATCTCGGCACGGCTCGCGGAGTGGGGACGTGACCACGGGCTCGGCGCCGTCGTCACCGCCGCGGAGAACCTGCAGTACAAGCTGAACCCGCCCAAGGTCGGTGGAAGGCCGGACACCAGCGTCCTCACCCAGCTCGGCCCGACGACAGTGCCGACGGTCGGTCCGGCGGCGATCGGCATCCACGCGCCGCTGGTGCCCAACGCCACCCCGGCGATCCCTGGGGAGGGCGTGTTCCACTCGGTGGTCACCGTGAAGGGCCAGCCGGCCGTGCAGGTGGCCTACGTCCGGCCGGACAACCAGCACACCTCGTTCCTCACCGGCGTCGTGTGGATGAGCGGCAAGCTGTTGCGGCTCGTGCAGCACCCCGGATTCGAGGATCCCGGGGCGCTCAGCCAGTGGTCGCAACCCGACACCGTCGTGCCGGCAGCGCGGGCCGGTCTCGTCGCGACCTTCAACAGCGGCTTCAAGATCAAGGACGCCAAGGGGGCGTTCTACGAGAACGGGCACACCGTCGGGACCCTCACCCCCGGCGCCGCCTCGGTCGTCGTCTACAAGGACGGCCACACCGATGTGGGTGCCTGGGGCACCGAGGTGACGATGACTCCCGACGTCGTGTCCGTACGCCAGAGCCTCAAGCTGCTCGTCGACAACGGCCAGCTCGCGCCGAACCTCAACGCCAACGTCCAGTCGAACTGGGGTGCCACGATCAGCGGCGCCTTCTACGTGTGGCGATCCGGGCTGGGCGTGACGGCGTCCGGCGATCTCGTCTACGTCGCGGGTAATGCGCTGTCGGTCAGCACGCTCGCCACCCTGCTGCAGAAGGCCGGGGCCGTCCGCGCGATGCAGCTCGACATCAACGTCGCCTGGATCTCGTTCATGTGGTACACCCCGGGAGCCACGCCGACGACACCAGTACCGAAGAAGCTGGTCAGCTTCCAGCGTCCGGTCAACCGTTACTTCACGCCGACCAGTCGCGACTTCTTCGCCGTCTACGCCCGCTGAGGACCTAGCGCTGGATCCGAGGGTCCACAGCGAGGGGTGCACCCTCGACGACGAGCCGGTCACGGCCGGACTGCTTGGCCTCGTAGAGAGAGCGGTCGGCGGCGGCGAAGGTGTCCCCAGGCGATCGGCCGGTCCGGTGGATCGCAAGACCGGCGCTGAGCGTGGTCACGGGGACGGTCGCCCGCCACCCGGCGAGCAGGCGGCGGATCGTCGGCGCACCCGACGCCGTGGCCGTCCGAAGAACGACGAGGAACTCCTCGCCGCCGAAGCGCGCGACGCCGTCGGCGCCCCGGACGGCTTCGCGCAGGTAGCCACCGAGCTCCTGGAGCACCACGTCGCCGCCCTGGTGGCCGTAGCTGTCGTTGACCCGCTTGAAATGGTCGAGGTCGAGGATGGCGACCGCGTCACCCTCGCGCAGCGAGTCGAGCAGGAGGTTCCCCCGGCGCCGGTTGCCCAGACCGGTCAAGTCATCGGTCAAGTTGGCCGCCGCGAGGATGGCGAGGGCTTCTCGCTGGCCGTCCTGAGCGGTCCGGATGGCCACCTCCCGGCGAGCGATGGTCACTCCGACCAGCACCGCCACGGGTACCGCGATGGCGATCGACCCGAGGCTCGACTTGGTGAGTGGCACGCCGAACGCGAACGGTACGACGCAGGCAAGGGCGGCGACCGGACCCATGGCCAGGGACATGGCCGGCGGCTGCCACTGGCCGATCCACACGAAGACCAGCACGAGCCACACGCCCAGCGTCGACACCGGCAGCAGCCCGTTGACGATGTTGACCGACAGGTTCGCGAACGCGAGCAGGGGGAGTACCAGGGCTGCCCGCAGTGGCCAGCGGCCCCACGGAGCGAGCAGCGCGCCGACGCCGATGGCCACGTTGGCCAGGTCGAGCACGACGGCCAGGGCGCTTCCCGCACCGATCGTCCCGGGCAGGTCGTTGGCGAGCCCGATGAGACCCGCCGCGACGAACAGCCAGCCGGCGTGCCGGGTCCCGCCCGCCGGTCGACCGTCGTCCACGCGTCGGTTCACCGGTGTGTCATCGACCCGAGTGGCCGAGCACTGAACGGGGCGCGGGTTCCCCGCTGGCTGGCTGAGACGGGACACTCGAACGCGAGCAGGTCTGTGCAGCAACCTTTCGGTGTGGCTAGCATCCGGCGTCAAGAGCAGCACGTCGTGGCACCGACCGACGGAGGCAAGGCGATGAGGCGCAGCCCGACTCGCCGGCGAGGGTGAGTACCGACACGCGGCGGGCGGCCCCCGCCGGTACAGCGGCTCTCGCGGGCGCTCTGCTCGCCGGCGCCGCCGTCTCTGTGGCGCTCGGCGTCTATGCCAAGGTGCACCCGGCGGCGCTGCGTCCGCTGTTCACGCTCGGCTTCTCGGGCATGCTGCAGATGAAGACCTGGCTGACCACTGCGGCGGCCGTGCTCATCGTGGTCCAGCTCGTCACAGCGCTGTGGATGTGGGGTCGGCTGCCGGGCGCCGGGCCCGCCCCGGGCTGGGCTACGCCGCTGCACCGCTACAGCGGCTCGGTCGCGTTCGTCGTGACGTTGCCGGTCGCGTTCCACTGCATCTGGTCGCTGGGCTTCGTCACCAGCAGCCCTCGCGTCATCGCGCACGGGCTCGCCGGCTGCGCCTTCTACGGCGCGTACGCGGCGAAGATGCTGGCGCTCCGACTCCGCGGGCTGCCCGGCTGGGCGTTGCCCGTGCTGGGCGGAACCGTCCTGTCCTGCCTCGTACTCCTCTGGCTCACCGCGGCACTGTGGTTCTTCACCCGTTCCGGCGTCCCGCTGGTCTGAAGGAGGTTGCCTGTGCCCGCCGAGCTGTCCCGACGCTCCGTCATCAACGGGCTCACGGTCTCCGTCGCCGCAGGCGCCATAGGCTTCGTCGCCGCGAAGCGCAGTGACGCCGCCAAGCCCAAGAGCGCCACCGCTGCGGCGAACGCCTACGGGACCGTCCAGACCGGCGGGGTGCTCCTCGCCAGGCTGGACCAGGTCCCGGCCGGAGGCGGGATCGTCGTCGAGAGCGCGAGGGTCGTCGTCACCCACGACTCGACGGGCGCGCTGCACGGGTTCTCAGCCGTCTGCACCCACCAAGGCTGCACGGTGCGGTCGGTCGAGGGCGGNGTCATCGTCTGCCCGTGCCACGGCAGCCACTTCGACATCCGTACGGGGGCGCCGGTCGCGGGACCGGCGACCCGACCCCTTGCCCCGGTACCGGTCGTGGTCAAGGGCGACAGTGTCTACGAAGGCTGAGTGAGACAGGTGCGGAAGATCTGGTCGAGGCTCCCGACGTGGCTATGGCTCGCGGGAGCCGGCTTCGCGGTGGGCGCCCTCATCGCCCTCTCCTGAGGGCATCGGAACGGTTGACGTCACCCTGGTCTAAGGCACTATTGTGCTAGGTGCCTAGTAGATTGGACACCACGGTGATCGAGTTCCACCTGCAGACGCGCTCGGGCGTCTCGCCGTACCTGCAGCTGGTGCACCAGGTGCGCCAGGCTCTGCGGTTGGGGCTGCTCCACGAGGGTGACCAGCTGCCGACGGTCAAGGACGTGGCNGCCTCCGTCGCGATCAACCCCAACACGGTCCTGAAGGCGTACCGGGAGCTGGAGTACCAGGGACTGGTGGCCGCCCGCCCCGGGCGTGGGACGTTCGTGACCGGCACGCTGAGCGACGCGTCGCTCGTCGAGCACGCCCGCCTGCGCCGCGATCTCGAGCGCTGGCTGGCCAAGGCCCGGCTCGCGGGGCTGGACGAGGAGAGCATCGAGGCGCTGTTCGCGAACACGTTCCGGTCGGGCAGTGCGGCGGACATCGCATGACCGCGGTGCTGGAGACCAGGGCCCTGGTCAAGCGCTACCGGAAGCAGACAGCGCTGGCCGACTGCACGGTGAGCGTCCCGGCTGGTCGTGTGGTCGGACTGGTGGGTCCGAACGGGGCCGGGAAGACCACCCTGCTGCAGCTGGCGGTGGGACTCCTCGCGCCCACCTCCGGCGCGATCGAGGTGCTGGGGCGGCGGCCGGCAGAGGACTCCGAACAGCTGGCGCGCGTCGGCTTCGTGGCCCAGGACACCCCTTGCCTCGCGGCGCTGTCGGTCGCCGACCACCTTCGGATGGGTGCTCACCTGAACCCGGGTTGGGACGCGGAGCTGGGGCGGCGGCGCGTCGAGGACCTCGACCTCGATCCTGCCCAGCGCGCTGGGCAGCTGTCCGGCGGCCAGCGCGCCCAGCTCGCGCTCACCATGGCGATTGCGAAGCGGCCGGACCTGCTTGTCCTGGACGAGCCGGTGGCCAGCCTCGACCCGCTGGCTCGCCGCGAGTTCCTCCAGTCCCTCATGGAGGCTGTGGCTGACCAGCAGGTCAGCGTCGTGATGTCCTCGCACCTGGTGGCGGACCTGGAACGGGTCTGCGACTACCTGATCGTCCTGGCCGACTCGCGCGTCCAGCTGACGGGAACGGTCGACGACCTGCTGGCCGCCCACCACCGGCTCACCGGTCCGCGGCGAGACGGGAGCCGGCTACCGGGCGACTGGCAGGTCATCCAGGCGAGCCATACCGAGCGGCAGTCCACCCTGCTGATCCGGTCGGACTCCCCGGTCCTCGACCCTGCATGGACCGTGGAGCCGGTCGGCATGGAAGACCTGGTGCTCGCCTACATGCAGCGAGGTGCGGCCGAGCAGCGCCGCCGGCATGGAGGGGCACCTGGCCCGGCGAGTACGGCATGACCTGGCTGGCGTGGCGGCAGTTCCGTACCCAGGCGCTGGCCGCGCTCGTGGTCGTCGTCGCCGTTGCGACCGGGTACGGAGCCACCGGGGTCCAGCTGCACGACCTCGCCAAGGCCAGTGGCTATCCCGCCTGCATCACGGTCGGGCGCTGCCACGCGTTCATCAGCGCCGTGCAGGCAAGCGGCCGTTACCAGTTCCTCTACTCCGCCGGCACGGTGCTCGTCTACGGCGCCCCGGCGCTGATCGGCATCTTCTGGGGCGCACCGCTCGTGGCCAGGGAGCTCGAGTCCGGCAGCTTCCGCCTGCTGTGGACCCAGAGCATCAGCCGCACCCGCTGGCTCACCGTGAAGCTCGTGCTGATCGGCGTCGCTGCGATGATCACCGCCGAGCTGCTGACCCTGGTCGTCACCTGGTGGTGCGCCCCGATCGACGCGGTCGGCGGTATCGGCATGGGGGCGTACCGGTTCAGCCCGCTCCAGTTCGGAGCACGGGGCATCGTCCCGCTCGGCTACGCGGCGTTCGCGGTCAGCCTGGGCGTGGCGGTCGGGCTCGTCGTCCGGCGCACCCTGCCGGCCATGGCCGTCACGTTCGCGGTCTTCCTCGCCGTCCAGGTCGTCGTGCCGATCTGGATCCGGCCGCACCTGGCAGCACCGGTCGTCCGCTCGGTGTCCATCACCGGGCGGCCGATGAACATCCAGATCTCCGACCCGGGGCAGATGCTCGTCATGTCCACCGACCCGCCGCTGGGAGCCTGGACCCTCTCCGAGGTGAACCGCGATGCAACAGGCCACCTGATCAGCCTCAGAGCCACGGACGCCTGCCTGCAGGAGTCGCCCGACGCCTGCACCGAATACGTTCTCAGGCTCCACCTCACCGAAGAGCTCAGCTACCAGCCAGCGAACCGGTACTGGCCGTTCCAGATCTACGAGACCGGCATCTTCCTCGCCCTGAGCCTTGCCCTCGCCGGCTTCAGCACCAGGCGAGTCAACCGGATCGCCTGAAGGCAGGACGACCAGCCCGGCTGGACGCTCGTCAGCCTTCGGGAAGGGCAGCGAAGTCGCGCTTGACCTTCCGGTACCAGCCCATCCCGGCAATCGGGTTCTTCCATCGACCCTTCATGCTGGCCAACGCGCTCGCGTGGGTGTCATCGCCCCCGGCGACCCTCTCCTTCAGGTGACGGTCTTGCGCCTTGATGACCTCGTCGGCGGAACCTCCATGGAGCGGGAGATCACAGGGTCCGCCCAGCTGTTGACATGTCATGGTCTTCATCGATCGCACATCCCTTGACTGAGTGGGGCCGAAAGGCCGACCGGTACGGCACGACCGTACGTGCACCGGCGTGTCGCATGCTTCTCAGATCCTGCTCGCTGCCGTGGCTCGCTCAGGTTGCCTCGGCCGGCCCCAGGGGGTCGTGAGGATGACGAGCTGCTGGGTCGCGCGGGTCATCGCCACATAGCGGTCGACCGCGCCTTCGATGCCCGTACCGAACGCCTCTGGGTCGATGAGGACGACCAGGTCGAACTCGAGGCCCTTCGACAGCACCGGGGTGAGCGACCGGACGCGGGGCGTCCCCCGGAACGTGCCGTCTTCGATGTCGCCAGCGCCGATGACGCAGGCGATCCCCTCGGCATTCGCGGCGAGCCAGGTGTCGAGGATCGAGCCCAGCTCTGAAGCAGACCCGTGCAGGACGGGGACATCGGTGCTGCGGATGGAGGTTGGCACGTTGGCGTCCGGGAGCACGGCCCGGATGACGGGCTCGGCTTCGGCCATGACCTGTTCCGGCGTCCGGTAGTTGATGTTCAGCGAAGCCAGGTTGATCTGGTCGAGCCCGATCCGCTCGAGCCGTTCCTGCCACGACTCTGCGAACCCGTGCCTGGCCTGGGCACGGTCCCCGACGATGGTGAAGCTGCGCGAGGGGCAGCGGAGCAGCAGCATCTGCCACTCCGCATCGGTCAGCTCCTGTGCCTCGTCCACCACGATGTGTGCGAACGGGCCGGCGAGCGGGTCCGGCTCGGTGCTGGGCAGTGCGGTCTCGTCGACCAGGACGTCCTGCAGGTCCTTCCCGCGCAGCATCGACATCACCAGCATCTCCGAGTCGTCGGCCGCGACCAGGTCGTCGACCACCCGGTCCACGAGCTCGCGCCCGGCTGCGACAGCGGCGTCGTGCCGGCGACGACGTCGCGACGCCTCCGGGTCGCCGAGCCGCTGCCGTGCCGCGTCCAGGAGCGGGAGGTCGGACACCGTCCAGGCCTGGGCTTCCCCGCGCTGCAGCTTCTGCACGTCAGCTGCGCTCAGCCAGGGGGCGCACGTGCGGAGGTAGGCGGGTACCGACCACAGGTCCCCCACGAGGTCAGCAGCTTCGAGCAGCGGCCACGCACGGTTCAAGGTCATGAGCAGCTCCGTGTTCTGCAGCAAGGACTTCCGGAGCAGGTCGGCCGAGACCTCGCTGTCGTCCTTGTCGATCAGAATGGTGAGCAGCTCCGCCCAGATCTGGTCGCGCGCCTCGTTGTGCGGAGTACCGGGATCGGGTGCTTCGAACGCCTCGGCCCAGTCGGCTGCGCTCAACCAGAGGTCGGACCAGTCCGTCGTGACCGTCATCCCCTTGCTGGGTGGCTCCTCGTAGAACCGGACGCCCGCCTCGACCGCCTCCACCATCGTCGCCGTCGACTTCAGCAGGGCCACGCGCGGGTCGCTCTCGATCGCTGCTGCGGCTCCCTCGGCGACGAGGTCCCGCAGGGTGCAGGTCTGCACGCCCTCCTCTCCGAGGCTGGGCAGGACATCGGAGACGTACGCCAGGTAAGGCTGGTGGGGACCGACGAACAGCACCCCGCCCCGGTGGTGTCCGACGCGCGGGTCGGAGTACAGGAGGTAGGCGGCGCGGTGCAGAGCGACGACGGTCTTCCCCGTACCCGGGCCGCCGTCGACGACGAGGGCGCCGCGGGAACCGGTACGGATGATGGCGTCCTGGTCGGCCTGGACGGTGGCGAGCACGTCTCGCATCCGAGTCGACCGGTTGCTGCCGAGGCTGGCGATGAAAGCGGACTGGTCGTCGAGCGCTGCGTGCCCTTCGAACCCGTCCGCTGCGAACACCTCGTCCCAGTAGTCGCTGATCCGACCACGGGTCCAGCGATACCGTCGGCGGCTGGCCAGCCCCATCGGGTTGGCGTGGGTCGCCCCGAAGAACGGCTCGGCCGCTGGGGAGCGCCAGTCGAGCAGCAGGCGACGACCCGCGGTGTCTGTCAGGCCGAGTCGTCCGACGTACGTCGGCTCGGAATTGTCTGCGCTGACCATGCGTCCGAGGCACACGTCCAGACCGAAGCGCCGCAGCGTACGCAGGCGGGCGGTCAGCCGGTGGATCTCCATGTCCCGGTCCATCGCCTCCTGACCGATACCGCCCGGTGCCCTGCGCTCGGCATCCAGGCGGTCGGTCAGGTCGGCGATCGTCTGCTCGAGACTCTCCGCGATGGCCGCGAAGTGCTGCTCGTCGCCGGCGATCAGCGCCGGGTCGGCCTTGGCGGTGAGATGGGCGGGAAGGTCAAACACGCCGGTGGACGGCTCACGCACTCGCGACTCCCATGTCCGCAGGTCCTGGCCTCGGCCGCGTGATTCTGCGGCACGACCCGGGTCTTGCGGCAAGACCCCCCGGGCGCTATACGTTGGAAGTGGCAAGGACAGGGTGAACCGGCCGGAGCCGAGTTCAGCCGTCCGAGGTCGCCGTCTGCTCAGGTTGTCCGGAGGCCTTCCGCCCCATCCTCTTGAGCTTTGAGTACCACCCTGCTGTGGCGACGCCCTCAGTGATCCCGCCGACGACGGCTCCGGCTGTGGCTCCGAGCAGCTGCTCGTCGCACGAGTCGCACAGTCGGCGGCCGGAGATGGAGATGTGGGGCGCAGCGGTGAACGTTCTGCGGCACTGATCGCACTGAAAGGCCATCACGTCCCCCTGGCTTGATTGTCGGTTCGATGCTACGCGGCTCGCCTCATCCGCTCTGGACCCGTCGGGTGGAGGTGGGGGGGTTCCGCTTCGGTGGGGCGGCCTCCCGAGAGTTGCAGACTCCTCCCGTAGGCGTGCCCTCTGCGTTGTCGCGGTTGACCTTGGCCATGCAGGGACGTCGATCCCGACGCTCCCACGATCACGGGCTGAGACAGGCGAGGCTGAGGTCCACGCTGTCCATGAGGTCGACCGCTCCCGATCTGGCGAGCACGAGCAGGCCCTCGAACACCAGCAGCAGGTGGGTGGCCTGAACCGCGGCGCTGACGTCCGTGCGGATCAGTCCGGTCGCTCGGCCCCGCTCGATCTGCGTCTGCAACCCACTACGGATGTGGTTCATCCCAGCACGCACCGCGGCGGCGATCGCCGGATCTTGGAAAGCTGTCTGACTCGCGGTCACGGTGAGAAGGCATCCGCGCGACGTGCCTTCGCCCGGATGGGGTTCGAGGGCAGAGGCGAAGAACGACCGCAGACCTTCGAGCGGATCATCAGAGCTCTCGAGGTGGCGTCTGATCCGGCCACCAACGACTCGATCGACGTATCGCTCGACGCATCGCTCGATGAGTTCGTTCTTCGTGGCGTAGCGGCGGTAGATCGCCGGCGCGCTCAGNTCGAGTGCTGACTCCAGGTCGCGGACCGTCACCGCATCGCAGCCGTCCTTCCAGAACAACGCTGTTGCTCGGTCCAGGATCTCGATGTTGCTCATCTTCGGAGGGCGGCCCATGGTTGACTAGGTTAGCACTTGCTAACATACTTGCCTGCACTCGCTGCGCTCCGGATAGGACGCCTCACTGCGGACGATCCAGCTCATGCACGACAAGGAGGAACGCCATGCAGACCGTCGCCACCAGCGCACCGCAGGTCTCTCAGGGCGCTGCCAAGGCGTATCGGACCGAGCTGTCGCCACTCGGTTTCCTGCGTCGCAGCGCACGCGTGTTCCCGGGCAAGGTGGCTGTCGTCCACGGCGAGCGGAGAACGACGTACCGAGAGTTCGAGGAGCGGGTCAACAGGCTGGCGTCGGCCCTGAGCGCAGCGGGCATCGAACCTGGCGATCGGGTGGCGTTCATCGCTCCGAACATCCCGGCGCTCCTGGAGGCCCACTACGGGGTGCCTGCTGCAGGAGCAGTCCTGGTGGCGATCAACACGCGCCTGGCTCGCCCGGAGGTCGCCGACATCCTCGCCCATTCCGGCGCGCAGCTGGTCTTCTGCGACCACGAACTCCTCGACCTGGTCGAGGGAGTCGACGTCGACGTCGTGCGGATCGATGACACCGGGCTGGTCGACGACCCGTACGAGAGGTTCCTCGCAGGCGGCTCCCCGCAGCACTTCGAGCACCCGCTCGTGGACGAGGAGGACGTGATCTCGATCAACTACACCTCGGGTACCACCGGGCGCCCCAAGGGCGTCATGTACACGCATCGCGGTGCCTACCTGGATGCGCTGGTGGAAGCGCTGCAGGCCAACCTGCGGCCCGAGTCGGTACTGCTGTGGGTGGTGCCGATGTTCCACTGCAACGGGTGGTGCTTCCCCTGGGCCGTGACCGCCATGGGCGGCCGGCACGTGTGCCAGCGCAAGGTTGACCCCGCCTCGATCTGGGAGCTCATCGATGCCGAGGCCGTCACGCACGCCAACGGCGCACCAACAGTCTGGCTCGGCGTCGTCGCGCATCCCGCCGCGCACCGGACGGAGCGTGAACTCACGGTCATCATCGGCGGGGCACCACCGTCGCCCACGCTGCTCGAGCGCATGGGGCAGCAGAACCTCCGCCCAGTCCATGTCTACGGGCTCACCGAGACCTACGCGCCCTACACGATCTGCGAGCCTCAAGAGTCCTGGAAGGAGCTGTCGACTGCCTCGCACGCACGAGCGCTGGGACGCCAGGGCGTCCACAACATCATCTCCGACCAGATCCGGGTGGTCGATGACGCAATGCTCGACGTCCCCGCCGACGGCGACACGATGGGCGAGGTTGTGATGCGTGGCAACAACGTCATGAAGGGCTACTTCGACGATCCAGACACGACCGCCTCCGCATTCGCCGGCGGATGGTTCCACTCGGGCGACATCGCAGTGATGCACCCTGACGGCTACATCGAGCTGCGCGACCGCAAGAAGGACATCATCATCTCCGGCGGAGAGAACATCTCCACGATCGAGGTCGAGCACACCATCTGTGCCCACCCCGCCGTCCTGGAGTGCGCCGTCGTCGCGATCCCCGACCAGAAGTGGGGGGAGCGCCCCAAGGCCTTCGTCACCCTGGCGGCAGGTGCGCGGGCCGACGAGCGCGACATCATCGACTTCTGCCGAGCGAACCTCGCTCATTTCAAGGCACCTGACGCGGTCGAGTTCGGCCCGCTCCCCAAGACGTCCACCGGAAAGGTCCGCAAGAACATCCTCAGAGAGCGCGAGCGGGCGCGTCACATCTCGAAGGTCTCGACCGGCTGACGCAAGCTCGTGGCGGAGGTGACACCATCAACGCGAGTTGATCTCCGGCACGCTCCACGGCACCACCCACGGCGGACGGCTCCCGGCTCCTCAACGCGCCGAGAACACGCGGAAACCGTTGCCCCGCAAGGAAGGTGGCGGGAGCAGGACTCGACTCCTCTGAACCGCATCGTCGCAGGCCAAAGGCATGGCTAAAGTGGAGGTGGCGGGAATCGAACCCGCGTCCTTCGACGGCAATTCAGGGCTTCTCCGGGCGCAGCCCGCTGTGCTTTTCTCGGCCCCGGCAGTCACGCAGGCGAGCTGCCGACGGGCCCAGTCGCTGTTGGTTTTTCCTAGTGCCCCCGCGACCGGAGCTCTAGGTGGAGCCTCCTAGCGACGCCAGGTCCCGGGTCGGAGGCGACCCCGGGCTGACGGACTTCATGTGCTCTTAGCTGAGATTAGGCAGCAAGAGCGAAGTCAGCGCGGTTTGAATTGGCGCTTATTGGTTTCCAGGTCATGGTTAACGAGATCATCCCTGGGTTCCTCGGCCCGCTTCCCCTGTCTCGACGATCGAAGTCGAAACCGTTCACCCCCTGTGCAGTTGTCCCTCCAGGGTACTACTCGCCGCGACCTCGCCGGGCGACAGCGCGGTCGGCCTCCCGCTTGGCCTGCTGCTCGGCGAGGGCCTGCCGCTTGTCGTAGGTCTTCTTGCCGCGTGCGACGGCGATCTCGACCTTGGCCTTGCCGTCCTTGAAGTACAGGGCGAGCGGTACGAGCGTCAGCCCCGANTCCTTGGTCTTGCCGATCAGCTTGCTGATCTCCTGACGGTGCAGCAACAGCTTGCGCGGCCGACGCGGTTCGTGGTTGGTCCACGTACCCAGGTCGTACTCGGGGATGTGGACGTTCTGCAGCCACGCCTCGCCGTCCTTGAGCACCGCGAAGCCGTCGACGAGGGACGCCCGCCCGGCGCGAAGCGACTTGACCTCGGTACCGAGCAGCACCAGGCCCGCCTCGTAGACGTCCTCGATGTGGTAGTCGTGCCGGGCCTTCTTGTTCTGTGCCACCAGCTTTCGGCCCTGCTCGCGCGTCATCAGCCGTGGCCCGCGGACGGCAGAGCGGCGAGCAGACCGGCCAGCACCTCGAGGGCTCGCTGCTCGGCGACCGCCGGAGCCGCCGACGCAGCGATCGACACGTCGGGCGCGATGCCCACCCCGTCGAGTGCGCGCCCCGACGGCGTGAGGTACTGCCCGACCGTGAACTCGATCGCCGACCCGTCGGACAGGGTCGTCGGCTCCTGGACCGAACCCTTGCCGAACGTGCGCGAGCCGATGATGACAGCGCGGCCCCGATCCTGGAGGGCGCCGGTGACGATCTCGGCCGCGCTGGCCGTACCCCCGTCGACGAGCACGACGAGCGGGGTGGCCGTGTCGCCGTGCGCGAGGGCGTCGAGGGTGTGCGCCGCGCTCCCCCGCTGCTGGTAGGTGACGACGGGGCCGCCGTCCAGGAACGCACCGGCCACCTCGACCGCCTCGTCGACCAGGCCACCGGGGTCGTCGCGCAGGTCGAGGACGACCCCGCCGGCGTGGGCCAACGGGTCGTTGGCCAGGGCGGCTCGCACCTCGCGTCCGACCCCGCGGCTGAACGACGCGACGCGGATCATGAGCACGGAGTTCTTCAGCCGGTCGACCACGACATCGTCCGCCGCGACCTGCGAGCGCGTGACGGCCACCGTGAGGGTGCCGCCGGCCCGACGTACCCCGAGCGACACGATCGAACCCGCCGGGCCGCGCAGCCGGGCCGCGACCGCTGCGACGGTCGCCCCGCTCACCGAGGTCCCGCCCACGGTCAGGAGGTCGTCACCCGCGCGGAGCCCGCCAACCGCGGCCGGTGACCCGGTCTGGACGCTGGACACGAGTACGGTGCCGTCGGAGCCCTGGCGGATCCACAGCCCGACGCCGGTGTAGCGGCCCTCGAGCGCATCGCTGAACGAGGTGAACTCGGACGGGCTGTAGTAGGCCGACCACCGATCGCCGAGCGCCTTGAGCATGCCCTCGACTGCGGCCCGCTCCAGCGCGGTCTTGTCGACCGGACGCTCGGCGTCGGCGGCGATCCGGTTGGCCGCCTCGTCGAGCACACCCGGCTTGGCCGGCGCCCCGAGCGCTGGCCCGCTGTTGGACGCCCCCACGGACACCCCGGCGATGAACGTCGCGCCGATCACCAGGGTGATCGCAGCCGTCGTGCGTGCCCTGCGCCGACGCGGCATGGGGGCCGGCGTCGGCGTCGGCGTCGAGGACATGAGTCGGAGTGTACGGGCGGGAGCGGTCGGTCCGAGAACTCGTCAGATCCGCAGATACCTACGCAGAGTAACCAGGCTGGCACCCGCTGCGATCAGCATCGAGACGACGAGTACGAGGATCGCGGCCTTCCAGACGCTCCCCCAGCCGAAGAACGGCGTGAACTGGAAGTTCGGGGCGAGCGTGTGGTCGATGAGCACGGCCTTGCCGAGGGCAAGGAACCCCGCTGCAACGACGGCCCCCACCATGGCCGCGACGATGCTCTCCAGCAGGAATGGCAGCTGGATGGACAGGTTGGACGCGCCCACCAGGCGCATGATCCCGGTCTCGCGCCTTCGGGTGAATGCGGCGACTCGGATGGTGTTGGAGATCAGCAGCAGCGCCGCGCCCACCATCAGGATCGCGATGAAGACGCCGACCGTCTGGATGCCGTTCAAGGCGGAGAAGAGCTTGTCGAGCAGGGCCCGCTCGTCCTGGACCTCCTCCACGCCGGCCCGACCCGTGAATGCACCCGCGACGACCGCGTACTGCTTGGGGTCCTTGAGCTTGACCCGGAACGACTCGGGCAACGAGTCCGGCGGCGCGTTCTGGGCGATCGGGCTGCCCTTGAACTGCTGCTCGAAGTGGGCGTAGGCCTCGGCCTTCGACTCGTAGTAGACCTTCTGGACCTGCGGGAGGCTCTGGAGGTCGGCCTGGATCTGGCTGCGTTCGGCGTCGGTGACAGCCTGGCCGTTGCAGCTGGCCGCGACGCTGTCGGTGCCGCACAGGTAGACGGACACCTCGACCTTGTCGTACCAGTAGTCCTTCATGACGTTGACCTGCTCGTGCAGCAGGAACGCGATGCCGCCCATGATGCTGGCGACGAGCACGACGAGGACGACGGCGACGGTGAGGCCGAGGTTGCGGCGCAGCCCGTTGCCGACCTCGGTGACCACTGTGGTGGCACGCATGTCAGATGCTCCTAGCGGGAGTAGCCGTAGACGCCACGGGACTGGTCGCGCACGAGGTGCCCGCCCTCGAGCTCGACCACCCGCTTGCGCATCTGGTCGACGATCGCCGCGTCGTGCGTGGCCATCACCACCGTCGTACCCGTGCGGTTGATCCGGTCGAGCAGCCTCATGATGCCGACGCTCGTGGAGGGGTCGAGGTTCCCGGTGGGCTCGTCGGCGATCAGCAGCATGGGCCGGTTGGCGAAGGCGCGCGCGATCGCCACCCGCTGCTGCTCGCCACCGGAGAGCTCGTCGGGACGGCGGTGCTCCTTGCCGGCGAGGCCGACCAGCTCGAGAACCTCAGGCACGACCTGGCTGATGGTGTGCTTCGGCTTGCCGATCACCTCGAGGGCGAACGCGACGTTCTCGAACACGGTCTTGTTCGGCAGCAGCCGGAAGTCCTGGAAGACGGTGCCCATCTGCCGCCGCAGCGCGGGCACCTTCCAGCTGGACAGGCGCGCGAGGTCCTTGCCCAGGACGTGCACCGAGCCAGCAGTAGGGCGCTCCTCGCGCAGCATCAGGCGAAGGAGCGTCGACTTGCCCGAGCCGGACGCACCGACGAGGAAGACGAACTCGCCCTTCTCGATGTCGAGAGAGCAGTCCTCGATCGCCGGACGTACCTGGGTCGGGTAGAGCTTGGTGACGTTGTCGAATCTGATCACAGGAGGGTTGCCGGAGTCGGGGGCAGAAGGGGAAGCGCTGGTCGCCGGCTGCCGTCGAGTCTACGTCCGCTTGGCCGCGACCCCCGCGCATGAGGCGCGGCGGCGCGGCGACCGGGCCCCTGAACGGAGCAGTGCCGAACTCGTCCGACCTAGTGCCGGCGCTTCGGGCGGTTGCTCTGACCGGCGGCGACGAGGACGCCACCGAGGCCCAGCAGGCCGATCGAGAGGACCAGGGCGTTGCCGGTGCCGTCAGCGCCCGTACGCGCCAGCTTGACCGCCAGCACGCTGGTCGAGGGCGAGGCGCTGTCCCTGTGCGTCTTGGTCGCACTCACGCTGACGCTCGGGGTCGCCGACTTGCTGGTCTTCGTCGCAGAGACGCTGGGCGACGGCGACTTGGACGTCTTGGTCGGCGACGCGCTGGGCGAGGTCTTGGTCGGCGACGCGCTCGGCGACTTGGACGTCTTGGTCGGCGACGCGCTCGGCGACTTGGACGTCTTGGTCGGCGACGCGCTCGGGGACTTGCTGGTCTTGGTCGGCGACGCGCTCGGCGACTGGGACGGGACCGTGCCGCCGCTACCGTTCGAGACCGCGGTCGTGCTGGCCTGCAGGACGGACAGGGAATAGTAGACCGGGTCGCTCGCCGTGATCGAGAAGTTCGACAGGGCGACCGTGATCGAGGTGCCGCTGCCGGTGTAGACCGCGTCGGGGTCGCCCTGGTTGCACTGGTGCTTCGCCGGGTAGGCGGTGGTGCTCACGCACAGCGACACGCCAGCAGTGCCGTCCGGCGGGTTGTTCGGGAACGTCTTGACCTTGAGCTGGTTGCCCGCCGTACGGACGGCCCACGTCTCGCCGAAGACGGTCGTGCCGTTGGGACCGGTCAGCAGCGTGCACGTCGCGCTCGACGAGACACCGCTCGGCCTTGTCGCGCAGCTCCCGTCGTTCTGCCCGGAGGCCTGGGCCGCACCGGCACCGAGCCAGGGGACGACGGCCATCGCGGCGATCAAGCCCCCCATGCCACGCAGCACGAGCATCTTCCTACGGGACTGCATCACTCACGACCTCCACTAGGACTACCGAGCGGGGCTATCTTGACATGCGATCAAGCAGATCCACCCCCTCGCGCGGCGCGCCGCGGCTCGGGTTTCAAGATCGGGCGGATCGGCCCGCCTCGTCCGGCTCTGCCGTCACTCTGGTCGCTCCAGCCCCCTACGACCCGTGTCCCTATTGGGCGTTCTGCCCGTTTCCGGTCTGCTTCCGCCAGCGGATGCCCGACTCGATGAACTCGTCGATCTCGCCGTCGAGCACCGCCGAGGTGTTGCCCGTCTCGTGCTCGGTACGCAGGTCCTTGACCATCTGGTACGGGTGCAGGACGTAGGAGCGCATCTGGTTGCCCCAGGACCCGGTCGAGTCGCCCTTGAGGGCGTCCATCCTGGCCTGCTCCTCCTGCCGGCGGCGTTCCAGCAGCTTGGACTGCAGGACGGCCATGGCGCTGGCCTTGTTCTGCAGCTGCGAGCGCTCGTTCTGGCAGCTGACGACGATGCCGGTCGGCAGGTGGGTCAGCCGCACCGCCGAGTCGGTCGTGTTGACGCCCTGACCGCCCGGACCGGACGAGCGGTAGACGTCGACGCGCAGCTCGTCCTCGGGGATCTCGATGTGGTCGGTCTGCTCGACCACGGGCAGCACCTCGACGCCCGCGAACGAGGTCTGCCGACGACCCTGGTTGTCGAACGGCGAGATGCGGACGAGCCGGTGGGTGCCCTGCTCGACCGAGAGGGTGCCGTAGGCGTAGGGCACCTTGACCGCAAAGGTGGCCGACTTGATCCCCGCCTCCTCGGCGTACGAGGTGTCGTAGACCTCGGTCGGGTAGCCGTGCCGCTCGGCCCATCGCAGGTACATCCGCATGAGCATCTCGGCGAAGTCGGCAGCATCCACCCCGCCCGCCTCGGCGCGGATCGTGACCAGCGCCTCGCGGATGTCGTACGGGCCGGACAGCAGCGTGCGCACCTCGAGCTCGGAGATCGACTTGTGCAGGCTGGCGAGCTCGCCCTCCACCTCCGTGCGGGCGTCGGCGTCGTCCTCGGACTCGGCCAGCTCGATGAGCACGGACAGGTCGTCGACCCGGCGGCGGAGCCCCTCGAAGCGGCTGATCTCGTTCTGCACGTACGACAGCCGCGAGTTGACCTTCTGCGCCCGCTCCTGGTCGTCCCAGAGGTCAGGGGCGGCGGCCTGCTCGTTGAGGTCGACCAGCTCGGCCCGCAGGCGTGGCAGATCGATCACCTTCTCGACGCTGGTCAGGGTCGCGTCGAGCTCCCGGTGCTCGTCGGCTGGATCGATGGTGGCCACAAGGTACGAGGGTACGTGGTCCAGCCGTCGGGCCTCCCGTCCCTCCCATGCCTTTCCTCAGGGGTTGCAGAGCTTGGCGAGCTCGTACGCCCACGACACGCTCGGTCGCCAGGTGTCGAGGTTGTACGGCGTCTTGAAGGTGTAGAAGAGGTGGCACTGCAGCTGCTCGAACAGGCTGTTGTAGACGGCCTGGCTGTACGGACGGAAACCGGCGATGCTCAGGGCGTTGTTCATGACACCGGTCGCCGCGGGGACACCGATGGCCTGCGCGATACCGCTGGGCGTGATGCTGAGCGTGCCGCCCTGAGGACGGTTGAGCCACTGCGCACTCGTCGCGTACGTCAGCCCAGGGTGAATCGGGGTCGGCTGNGCGGCCNCNGCGGNNCCGGCTCCGACCAGGCCGAGCGAGCCCAGCGTNGCACTCGCGATCACCGCGACCATCACAAGTCTTGCTCTCATCCGGGCCTCCATGGGGAGCAGTCGAGCCTGTCCTGACACCGTACGAAGGGCATGATCACCCTGTAAAGATCTTGGTCTGGCCACATCGGTCATCGGGGCTGAGGTCGCTTGACGGCCTTGGCGTCATCGAGACACCGCCGACTGGGCACGCGCGGTCACGGTGATGTCGATGCCGTTGCCGGTGCCGGTCACGACGCCGACGAGCGGGAGCATGGCGCGGCCGCCGAGGCTGACGGTGACGCCGGTCGCGTCGACCTGGACGGCCAGCACGTGGAGGTCGGTGAGGCTGGTCTGGGCGGCGGCCTCGGCGACGTAACGCGTAACGTCGGCCACCGCGCGCGGGGCGGAGATCGGCAACGAGCCGGCGGCGGTTCCGCGGTAGAC
>JGI24140J50213_10000212_pt1 | contig 27310 bp, 19 predicted proteins | sample BarGraIncu00222A_FD_50213 | JGI IMG/M metagenome (IMG submission 50213)
AAAGGGACGTTCACTGTTATGCCACGTCTTGGCCTGGGAGCATCTCCCCTGCTATGGGAAAATGAATTAAGCGGAATGTATTTTTCCAAAAAGGAACAATTTATAACCACCTATAAAGGGAATAACACGGGTGTTGACCTGACGAAAGAATTAACCTCCTTTAACTCCCAAAATAGTTTTATTGGTAGTAATCTGCTGGGTTTACAAATGCCCTCTCCGCCTTCTATTAGTCAAGACCGTTACTTGTTCAACAACTCAAATGCTGCCACCATCAATACTCTGAAAAAGACAGGCGAAAACAGTCAAGTAAACTTTAACCTCATCTATTTTAACGACCACGAAACCCGGAGAAGCATATCCCAAACCTCTTATTATATTTTAAAGGACAGCACCCTTGTGGTAGATGAAGATATGAAGTCTTCAACCAACACCAACAGGCTAGAATCAGAAATCCGGTTTAATCAAAACGACACCAGTAAGTATGTGAATGACTATGTGCATATACAAGGGTTATGGAAAGATAATTTGGGCGACGTAATCACTGATGCTCCAATTCATCAGCAGATGAAGAACCCTACATTTTCGGTTACCAATAGTTTTTATTATGTAAAGAAAGGTAAAAAAGAAAATGGCTATGAAGTAAGCTCTTTAATGGGTTTTAAATCGTCGCCACAGAGTTTAACCATTCGGCCCGGGCTTTATGCCGATCTGTTTAACAATAACCGGTTTTATTCAGCTTTAAAGCAGGATGCAAGGATGAACCACTTTTACTTAGACAATTCCCTGAAACTATATTCAACCTTGTCATTGTGGAATGTACATATTGATCCGGGGTTCAAAACAGGATTAGAGATTAAAAATCTTCTTTCCGACCTGTATACCTCAACCGATGAGGGTAGTTTTATACAACTGTCCGCCGACAGCATGAAGAACAACCTGGACTGGTCTAAATATTATGGAAACCTTGGGATATCCTTAAGATACAATCACAACGACGTGATAAAGGTTGATTTTTCAATGCCGCTATCTTATAATTTGTTGCATATCAATAATAGAATAGCCAACAATTCCAACACCCTGCAACGGCTATACTTTCAACCTTCACTCATTGCAAGTTACCAAATAACACCAAAAATCGGCCTCGATGCTAACTATTCATTTTATAATCAAATGGGTGATATCAGTACCTTGTACACCGGGTATATCCTGCAAAGCTACCGCAGCCTTAATCATTACGACAACCGTTTAGCCGAATCACAAGGCAATGGAGGAGGTATAAAGTTATCCTATAAGGACATCTTTAAAATGTTTTTTATGAGTGGCGGAGTATCTTACAACCATAACAAAAGAAATATTTTATATGGCCAGATATTCAAAGGTATTTTATCCCTCACTTCCGCTTTGGAGAATGATAATTCTTCAGATAATATTTCGGTCAGGGGAGAAATAAGCAAAGGCATAGATTTGATGGGCATTGTTGCAGCGTTGAATGCTACTTACGGGAAATACTCCTCGGAGCAATTGATCCAAAGCCGTCTGGTTAAATTTAAGAGTAATGGTGTAAACATTGCAGGGAGTTTAAATAGCAAACCCCTAAAATGGCTTTATATCAGTTATACAGGAACCTGGAATAAGAGTTGGAGTAAGATAGAGACAAATGAATCATCACCTATTCGTGCGTTTGTAAACAATATTTCAGCAGATTTATACCTTGCAAAGACCTTTAGCCTGAACGTCAACTACGAGCATTATTACAACAATGCCGTACCCGGCAATCAATACAACTCTTTTACAGATCTGGGAATGAAATATGTTTGGAAGGGTATGCACCTCTCACTTACCTGGGAGAATATTTTCGATACCCATAGTTACGCCACGGCCTATTACAGCGAATTAAACGCCTACCGGGATGTCTATGAAATCAGGGGTACCAATCTTTTGCTAAAAATCATTCTCCAACTACATAAGAAAAATGACAAGACAAGTTAACATTAAAAGAAAAGGAGTATATATGAAATATTATTTTTTTGTTTTATTTTTTATAACATCATGGGTTTATTCGACGGCTCAACAAAATGATGAACCTTGGTGGGTATCTGATATTGATAAATTTAAAACACTGGATTCAGCTTATTTGAAAGTTTCCTATAAATTAACTTACCTTAAAGATTCAACTAAAACGAACGATAAAGTTATCGATGAAGAGGTATTATTGATAGGAAAGAACACTTCAAAATATTTTAGCCAGCAGTTTGCTGAGTACATAGAATATGTCAAAGCATTAATTAAATTACACAATGAAAGGATACATCGTCCTAAAAGGGGTACTTTAGGTATGGAAATATTTAAGGATTTTAATAACAATAAACTAACTGTGACAGATTTGGGAACTCCCTTGAAGCAAAGTTTTTTATATAAAGAAGATTTCCCTCAAATAACATGGATAATACTAAATGAAAACCAAACTATATCAACGTATCCATGCCGGAAAGCCACAACAATCTTTAGGGGTAGAAAATATGAAGCCTGGTTTACTACAAAAATCCCAATAAATAACGGGCCCTGGAAATTCGGGGGGCTGCCTGGACTAATCTTACAAATTTCGGATACACAAAACAATTTTGTTTTTGAATGTACGGGTATTGAATCACTGGGAGTAAAAGAACCCATCAAGTTTTATAAACTTGAGTATAAAGAATTAAAAAGGGAGAATTACAACCAATTAGTAAAGAGATACCATAAAAACACAATTCCTTTTTTAAAAGCAGTAGGAATTACTATGTGGGACCGGAATAATACCCGCAAAGAAATAACATTTAATCAATTACCTTTTAATCCAATCGAAAAGAATTGATAAATATGAAAAGCGCCTTATAATGCATTTGTTAAGAGTATTTGTAGTGAGCGATAATGAAAAGGTCTCATTAAATAATAAGCAATTAAAAATTTCAAAAACCTTTTTAGTTTCTTTTATTCTTATTTTTGCTTTAGTATAAAATTCTTGAAAACAAATATACCTATGAGAAAAATCATTTTAGTCTTCTATTTTATCTTCTTAACTCAAACTTTAATTAGAGCTCAAAGTATTATATCAGGTTTATATGTTAATAAAGAAAGCAATGAATTTATTTACTTTCATAAAGATACTATGCATTTTAGAATTTACAATTTTGATGCATTTGGTTCATTTTCTATTGGTAAAGGGAAATATGATGTTCAAAAACGAGGTAAATATCATATTCTAGCTTCAAACGCTGTAATGGATCAAACTTCAGTAATGAATCGAATTCCAAGAAACGATTCATTAATCGTAATTAAAGTACTTGACTATGACAGCACGCCAATTATTTCTGCATATGTTTATATTGCCGATTTAAATGCAGGGAAAAAAGGCTCTGTGCCTATAAATATTAGTGATAAAGCCGGACAGATAACATTGAGCGAAAACCAGGCTAACAATTACACCAACAAAAAACAATCTATTCAAATTGAAGCTTTAGGGTTTTCCACAAAAAAGATGGTTGTATTGAAACGTGGTTATAATTATGTAATAAAATCCATTATGCCTGAAAGTTATCCATTTACAGTATTTAAAACGGGTAAGATTTTAATCAAAAGTCTAAATGCTCAAGAAATAGAAGTTGAGATATTGAGAAGTAAAAGGGAAAGAATGTTACATGGGATAACAAGACTAAACAAAGTGGATGTAGATTTTCAGTGCTCCCAAATTGTATTTAATAAAGACATAGAAAATTTTATTGAGAATTAATGGGGTCACAGATTTGAGGGGTTAAAGGGTTCAGCGTGTGCTATGAGAGAGAGTGTTTGTGTAACACTTTAAAGCTTTATTAAAGATGAGGGTAGACCCCTCTTAACCGGCTTTCAGGAACTGGTTTCAAACCACCTTATGCTGTATTGGTTAAGATCCATAGTTTAGAGCGATAAGGAAAAAGTCTCAATAACTCAATAAATGGATCAGGTAATCGTAAAGGAGACGGCTGAAAAGAAAGTGCTGATGTAATGTCGAAACATTACAATAAATCATCAAAACCTAGCGTGAACTTAGCGTAAAATAAAAAACCACTTACCGAATAAACTGTAAGTGGTTGATATTTAGCGTCTCCCCGATAGGATTCGAACCTATGGCCCAATGATTAAGAGTCATTTGCTCTACCAGCTGAGCTACGGAGAGGTGTCTCATTGGACTGTGCAAAGGTAGTAAAATTTTGATATAAGCAAATAGTATGCGTTGTTTTTTTTGTTTTTAGAGTTTGTTTATTTGATAATCAGATTAATAATTTCAATAAGATTCCTGTAAGACATTCTATATTTTCATCAGTTAAAAGTTCATATCTTTGTTTAATAGTGATGAATGATATGTCTGACGAAACCGGTGATAATAAATTTGAATCTGCTCTCAGAGTGAATGATGGGGTTGAACAGCCTTCTCAGGTTGATGAAAATGCTATTAAACTTTTCAGAACCAAACGAAAAGAGCTTTTGAGTGTGGATGAATATGTGGATGGTGTGCTCAAGGGTAATCGTACGATTCTGAGTCAGGCCATTACACTTATTGAAAGTTCTCTCCATATACACAAGTTACTGGCTCAGCAAATCATTGAACGTTGCTTGCCTTACTCTGGGAATTCATTCAGGATTGGTATCACAGGGGTGCCGGGCGTTGGCAAGAGTACATTTATTGAAGCTTTTGGAACTTATCTTACCGGAAAAGGGCACAAACTGGCGGTACTTGCAATTGATCCCAGTTCTTCTCGTAGCCGGGGCAGTATTCTGGGTGATAAGACGAGGATGGAGGAGCTGTCAACAGATATGAATGCATTTATCCGTCCTTCTCCTGCAGCCGGGTCGTTGGGTGGTGTTGCACGCAAAACTAGGGAGTCTATTATTTTGTGTGAAGCCGCAGGGTTTGATATTATTTTCATCGAGACAGTGGGAGTTGGTCAGAGTGAGACTGCCGTTCATTCGATGGTTGATTTCTTTTTGTTGTTGATGCTGGCGGGTGCTGGCGATGAATTGCAGGGTATCAAGCGTGGTATCATGGAGATGGCGGATGCCATCGTGATCAATAAAGCTGATGGGGATAATTTGTTGAAGGCTAAAACTGCGAGGGTGGAATATCAGAATGCGCTGCATCTTTTCCCTCCTCCAGATTCGGGATGGAATCCGGAAGTGGAGATAATGAGTGCACGGCTGAAAGAGGGCATGGATCGGGTTTGGGATATTATACAGCGGTATAGGGAGTTGGTTATAAAAAATGGGTATTTTGAATTGAACCGGAGAAGGCAGATGAAGTTGATTATGTATGATGCGATTGAACAGATGTTGACGGATCATTTTTATGATCATCAGGGGGTGAAAGGGGAGATTCCACAAACGGAATCTGATTTGTTGGAACATAAGATCAGTTCGTATCAGGCGGCACAAAAGTTGTTTAATTTATATTTCTCAAAAGAATAAATGCATTGACAATTAATGCGCTATAATCATTTCAAGCGATATAATTATTTCATCCCTTCGGGATTTTTTGGTATAAAATTTTGTTTTTTAATATTTGTTACAATAATGACATCCCTTCGGGATTGAAGAAGAGTTTTTAATATTTGTTACAATAATGACATCCCTTCGGGATTGAAGAAGAGTTTTTAATATTTGTTACAATAATGACATCCCTTCGGGATTGAAGAAAAATATCGTGTCATTGCTATAATAATTTCACCCCTTCGGGGTTCATTTACAATCATTTGTGTTCCTATAATACTTGCATCCCTTCGGGATTGAAGAAAATCAGGCTTCGGGTTTGTTCTCGGGGATGAGGACAGAGGCTAGGATGCTGGTTGTCAGGATGCCGAGAACGACCAGGAGGGAATGGGTAGTTGTAAAGCCCCATGCTTCCAGATAGGTGTGAAGCAGCATTTTGACTCCGATAAATGTTAACAATACCGACAATCCTATTTTCAGGAACCTGAACAGATTGACGACATGCATCACTACGAAAAAGAGTGACCTGAGGCCCAGGATTGCAAAAATGTTGGAAAAGAATACGATATAAGGATCCTGTGTAATAGAGAATATGGCCGGGACAGAATCAACTGCAAAAACCACATCTGTAAACTCTATAACCAACAGCGTGATAAACAGTGGGGTAATCATTGATTTTCTGTTCTTACGGATAAAGAAATACTTACCTACGTAAGTTGGATATACCGGGAAAAACTTCGAAACAAACCTCACTACAGGATGATGTTGTGTCTCGATCTTGTCTTCAATGTTCCGTTCGAGAAACATCTTAACTCCGGTAAATACCAGTAATACTCCAAAAACGTAAAGGAACCATGAAAATTCCTGGATAAGTGCAGAACTCAGGAAGATGAAAACGAAACGAAGGATGATAGCGCCCAGGATTCCCCAAAACAATACACGTTTATAATAACGTTGGTCAACTTGAAATGCAATAAAGATCATGATCATCACAAATACATTGTCGACCGATAAGGCGTATTCAATCAGATAACCGGTGATATATTCAAGTGAAAGGTTGTGTCTGTAAATTACAAGGGCTTGTTCAAAAGTTTCATTTGTCAGTTTTATCGGATGGCCATGATGAACGATAATTGCTCTTAACTGGTCATAATTCTGGATGCCGTGGATACGGTCTCCGAAAAACATGATCAGAAAATATAATATCAGGGCAAGGACAACCCATACTGCTGTCCATGTGAGCGCTTCTTTAAACGGAACTACATGGCTTTCTTTGCTGAAAAACCCAAGGTCTATCGCTAATATTGATAGTATGAAAAGGATAAATCCAAAGAAGTAAAGAAATTCGTGTCCGTTCATCGGCAAATAATGAAATGATTTGGTACAAAGATAGGCATTCTGAGGGTATTATCTTACTTTAAAGTCTTTATGAAAATGGCTTGTTGCAAGTTGAATATTTATGAAATTAGATTTCGATTAGTTGTTTTTAAGTTCTAATTTTGAACTCTGTAAACATTAATAAATTCATTATGTATAAAGACGTATCATTGAGTCCAAATCCATTGGTTCAATTTCTTGATAAACCCTCTTCCGATTTTACCCGCAGTGATCTGATTCGTTTTATTGAAGCCAATCATATCGAAATGATTAATTTCCGTTATGTTGCTGATGATGGAAGATTGAAAACACTCAACTTTGTCATCAACGATAGAACTTATCTGGATTCCATACTTGCCCGTGGTGAACGTGCAGATGGTTCAAGCCTCTTCCCTTTTATTCAGGCAGGTTCAAGCGATCTCTATATTATCCCACGCTACAGGACTGCCTTTGTGAATCCGTTTAGTCAGGTTCCAACATTGGATATCTTGTGTTCTTATTATGATAAGGATGGAAATCCATTGGCCAGTTCACCGGAATATATTTTGCGTAAATCACATCAGACACTGAAAGCCAGAACCGGCTTAAACTTTGAGGTGATGGGCGAACTGGAATACTATATCATCAGTCCCCAGCAGGATTTGTTTCAAGCAAGAAATCAAAAGGGTTATCATGAATCGGCACCTTTTGCTAAATGGGAAAACTTGCGTACTGAAGCAATGCTCACCATTGCGCGTCTGGGAGGATTGATCAAATATGGTCATTCTGAAGTAGGTAATTTTACTTTGAATGGTTTGGAATATGAACAGAATGAAATTGAGTTTTTGCATACTAACCTTGAGGAAGCTGCTGATCAATTGATTATTGGGAAATGGGTTTTGAGATGTATGGCTCAGAAATATGGCGTCAATCTTACTTTTGCCCCCAAGATTGTTGAAAGCAAAGCAGGTAGCGGGTTACATATTCACACCCGCCTTGTCAGGGACGGGAAGAATGCAATGGTTGAAAATGGAAAACTGAGTGATATCGGACGTAAAGCGATTGCCGGATATCTTGATCTTTCGCCTTCATTGACGGCCTTTGGAAATACAAATCCCACTTCATATTTCAGGTTGGTTCCACATCAGGAGGCTCCTACTAATATATGTTGGGGTGATCGAAATCGTTCTGTATTGGTAAGAGTACCACTTGGATGGAGCGGGAAGAACCAGATGGTTTATGATGCAAACCCTAAAGAACCGGTGATTGAAATGGACGGAAGTGATAAACAGACAGTTGAGTTTCGTTGTCCTGATGGATCAGCAGATATCTACTTGTTACTGGCAGGACTGACTGTTGCTGCCCGTCATGGCATGGAGATGGAAGATGCATTGGAATACGCAAAAAGAACTTATGTAGATGTTGATATTTTTTGTGATTCAAATAAAGAAAAGCTCAATCAGTTATTGCATCTTCCTACTTCATGTAGTGATTCTGCAGATCTATTGGAAGCACAATCATCTATTTACAAACAATTTGATGTATTTCCTGAAAGTGTGATCAAAGGTACTGCTCACAAATTGCGTTGTTTTAATGACAGGAATCTGCGTAAAACTATTTTAGAGGATAAAGATCTGACCATGAAATTGGTTAATCAGTTCTTTCATTGCGGATAATTGATTAATGTAGAACCATCCCTACATTTTTAGAAACTATAAATTTGTCCGTAAGACATAAATATCAATAGAAAAAGTCATAATATGTCTTTTCCCCGTAGGGGGAATAACCCTTAATGTCAATGCCCTACGGGCAAAAGAGAGAGGAGAAATGAATTTCTATTGATATTAATGCCCTACGGGCAAATGAAAAAACAAAATTTAAACAGTTTCTTAATATTATCCGGACAGTTATTGCAGATTATTTTTCTCTATTGCCGGTATAGTATTCAAAGGAACTACCGGTTTCGACTGATCAAACATATAACGATAAGTAATGTGTCGTTTATGGAATTCGCTTCCAATGGCCTTGTGCAACGCGATCATCTGCGGATTGTAATCACCAACCCAGGATAATTCAAGTTCGGTGTATTGTGGCTTTTTCTTCATCGCCTCACCCATATGCCAGAATATTGCAGACTCAACGCCCAGTCTTCTGTAGAGCGGTACTACACCCATCACAACAACCCTTGTCCGGGTAAATCCTTTTGTCTTTTGATAATAAAGAAACTTCAGTTTATCCCAGATAGAAGTGATGTGACCATTCAGATATAATAAGACCTGATTGGCATCGGGAGCCATGACCACAAAAGCAATGGGTTCATCTTCATGATATACAAACCAGATCATCTCTTCATCCATGATGGGTTTGAGTTGCCTGAACTGTTCGCGTAAATCATCAATGCTGATGGGTGTGAAATTGTCGTGAAAAGCCCAGGCCTTATCATATGCAGTCTTAAAATCCTGCAAAAACATCTCCATTTTCTCTTTGCGGAAATGTTCATAACGGTAACCCGGACGGGCCATGATTCGTTCTGATATTTTCCAGAAGCGTTCAGGAAAGGTCTTGGTGAGATCAAGCTTATTCGTTACCTGCTCAAAGAATTGTTTAAATCCATATGATTCAAAAAGATCTTTGTAATAGGGGAGATTGTAATTCATTCCAAAACTTGCCGGAGTATAACCCTCAACCAACAATCCCCAGAAGTTTTCATTCTCTCCAAAATTGATGGGGCCGTCCATCGCTTCGATTCCTTTAGCGGTCAGCCAGCTTTTGCATTGGTCAAAAAGCGTATATGCAGCTGTTTTGTCATTGATACATTCAAATAAACCCATTCCACCTACCGGCACATCGTAATTATAAGCTTTATTCCTGTTGATAAATGCAGCGGTACGTCCGATTAATTTGCCGTTGTCATCTTTTAAAATCCAACGGATACATTCGCCGTGAGTAAAAAAAGTATTCTTGGAAGGATCGAAAATAGCTTCAATCATTCCATCCAACGGGCATACAAAATTGGGATCTCCCTTATAAATAATACGGGCTACATCTAAAAACTGTTTTGCACTCTTCTTATCGTTTACTTCTACAATCTGCATAAGGCGGTTTTTTTTTACTGCTGCAAAGATAATAGTTATTCCATGCTTTGCCAGTCTTCAAAAAGATGTCATTAACAGAATTATCTACAATACAGGGCAGAGTTCAGGAATTGGAATTATATTTGCATTGATTTTTGAAAGATAAGGTGAAAAAAATATATAAACTTGTTTTAAAGGCGTATTCGGGTCCATTGGTGATGACTTTTTTCATCGCTTTGTTTATACTATTGATGCAGTTCCTGTGGAAGTATGTAGACGATTTGGTAGGTAAAGGACTTACCTGGGACGTCATCGTTCAGTTGCTTTTCTATGCATCATGGACCTTTGTCCCAATGGCATTGCCACTTGCGATACTCTTGGCCTCTTTGATGACATTCGGTAATCTAGGGGAAAACTATGAACTCGTTGCTGTTAAGGCTGCCGGAATCTCACTTCGGCGATTAATGATGCCGCTTGTCATTCTGTCAATTGTCATTAGTATTGCTGCATTTTTCTTTTCAAATAATGTATTGCCCTATGCCAATCTGAAGTTCAGATCTATTTTATATGATGTCCGTCAGCAAAAACTGGCTTTAAATATCAAAGAAGGAGTCTACTATAGCGATATTGATGGTTACGTTATGCGTGTTGGTAAAAAAATGCCAGTAACCAACATGTTGAAAGATATCCAGATCTACGATCATACCAAAGCCGGGGGGAATATAATGCTCACGATTGCAGATTCAGGAACAATGGTTCAGACTGCAGATCAACAATTTCTGATTCTGACCCTCAATCATGGATATAATTATGACGCAACAGCTAATTCTGATGCCTATAATAAAAAGCCTTTTCAAAAAACCAGTTTCGAAAAAGAAGATCTCAGGTTTGACTTATCCGGATTTAAAATGGTTAGAACTGATGAGGAACTTTTTAAGAAAAACTATATGATGCTGAACTTGTCTCAGCTGCAGAAGTCAATCGATTCATTGACAACAATATTCGATCTGGCTACTAAAACTGCGCGTTTCAATATAGTGAATAGTTTCTATGATTTTCAACAATACAATGGAGATGTTGCCAACAAGAAATTGCGCACTGATACTGTTTTGAAAAATAAAAAAGTATTCGGAAAGAATTTTAAAAAGGATCAATGGGTGAGTATTATTGAATTGGCAGCCAATTCAGCCCGCCAGGTACAATCAACATTGACGGATATGAATACCAGTCTGAAAGATCAGGACCGTAGTATCCGAAAGAATGAAGTAGAGTGGTGGCGTAAATTCACACTCAGCATTGCATGCTTAATTCTTTTCTTCATTGGAGCCCCAATGGGTGCAATTATCAGGAAAGGAGGTTTGGGTTTACCCTTGGTTTTAGCGGTGCTCTTTTTCGTGTTGTATCATGTAATATCCATGACAGGAGAAAAGTCTGCAAATGCAGGTGCACTTGCTCCAATGGTGGGTATGTGGCTTTCATCCATTGTTTTACTGCCAATTGGAATCTATCTGACCTATAAGGCTACAACTGACTCTCCTTTGTTGGATGCGGACGCTTATGTAAAAGTGGTAAAACGATTTTTGGTTTGGACTAAGATTACAAAAGAGGACGATAAAAATGAACAAGCATCCTAAACCGGTTTGCTTATGAATGTATTGTTGCTGTGTAATAAATCCCCATGGCCGCCTAAAGAAGGAGGACCCATTGCCATGTATGCCATGATCAAAGGACTCCTCATGGCTGGAATATCAGTTAAAGTACTTGCGTTAAAAACCAATAAATATTCTGTTGATCTCAAAGATATACCCGTTGAATTCAAACAGCAGACCCGGATTTCTTTTGTTGATATAGATCTTTCTGTAAAACCATTTGACGCGTTCCTGAATCTTTTCACAAAGAAGTCGTACCATATCCAACGATTTATATCGGATGACTTTGCCATTGCACTGACGGATATTCTTAAAACAGAGACCTTCGACATTATTCAGTTCGAATCTTTGTTTCTTACATCATATATTAATCTCATAAAGAAATATTCATCAGCACGTCTGGTCTTAAGAGCTCACAATATTGAACACCTTATTTGGTCACGTCTGGTTCATGAAACAACGTTGTCTTTGAACAAATTGTATCTGCACCATCTTTCCAAAACACTGAAATCGTATGAACTAACGGTGTTAAATGAACTGGACGGTGTTGCTGCCATCACACAAAATGATGAAGAACGCTTCAGATTATTGGGATGCAAAAAATTTATACAGACTATTCCTTTTGGCATTTCTGCAACTGATGAATTGACTCATTCAAGTGTGTTGCCTTCGAATTCATTGTTTCATATTGGCGCGATGAACTGGAAGCCAAATCAGGAAGGTATCCGGTGGTTTTTAAAAGAGTGTTGGCCCTTGATACATGTCAAATATCCTGAAGTCAAACTTGTACTTGCCGGACGTGAAATGCCACGATGGATGCGGAATATAGTGATGGCTGGAGTAGTAATAAAGGGAGAAGTTCCCGATGCTACACAATTTATGTCTGAAAATGGAATAATGGTCGTTCCTTTGTTCTCAGGTAGTGGTGTGAGGGTTAAAATAATTGAGGCAATGGCACTTGGGAAAACAGTGATTACAACTTCTGTTGGTGCGGAAGGAATCATGTACGAACATAAAAAGAACATTCTTATCGCGGATACTCCTGATGAATTTCTGGAAGCCATCATCAGTTGTTTATCTGAACCAGGCAAAGCTGCTCAAATTGGTGTTAATGCCAGACAGTATATCCACGAAAATCATTTACTGGAAAAAGTAAGTGGTCTGACCCTGAAATTCTATCAACAACTAATTAAATCTTTGAAATAATGAAACTGTTGGTCATACTCCCCCGTGTTCCATTCCCGGTCGAAAAGGGCGACAAGTTGAGGGCATATCATCAGTTGCGTTGCTTGTCAGTTAAACATGAAATTCATCTTATCACGCTGAATGATGAGCAATTGGACCCTGCTGCTGAATACGAACTCAAGAAGTATTGCAAGAGTGTTCATGTTTTCAAACTCAATCCATTAGGGCTGGTATATAATTTGATATGGGCTTTTTTCACAGGCAGACCTTTTCAGATCGGATACTTCCATCGCTTTAGTGTCAAGCGTGAGATTAGAAATCTGATTGCGGAAATCAAGCCAGATCATATCTATTGTCAATTGGCCAGGACGGCTGAATATGTCATTGGAATTGACATCCCAAAGACACTTGACTATCAGGATGTCTTTTCGATCGGCTTAGAACGCAGGTTGCCTGATCTGCCTTTCTGGAAACGTCCTTTCTTTGCCATGGAGGCTGAAAGGATGTCGGTTTATGAAGAGACAATATTCTATCTGTTTGATCATCATACTATCATTGCTCATCCTGATCGTGATTTGCTCCCTTTCAATGGTCGCGATAAGGTTTTGATAGTGCCCAATGGTGTTGATTTTTCCTATTTTGTTCCGGATAATGAAGTTGAGAAACGCTATGACCTGGTGTTTACAGGAAATATGGCATATCCTCCAAATATTATGGCAGTAGAATTTCTGGTCAGGAAAATATTGCCGATCGTATGGGAATCCAGACCCTCTACAAATCTGTTGATAGCCGGTACGACTCCACATTTAAAAGTTCGATCACTTTCTGAAAGCAGGATTCTTGTTTCGGGATGGCTGAAAGACATGCGCACAGCTTATTCGGCTTCCCGAATTTTTATTGCTCCTATGCTGATAGGTACCGGATTGCAAAACAAGTTGCTTGAAGCAATGGCTATGGATCTTCCCTGCATTACCTCTTTTATGGCAAACGAAGCGCTGTTAGCCACACCCGGAACGGATGTTCTGATTGCCGAGAGTCCTACAGAATATGCACGCCATATTCTAACCCTTCTCAAAGATCCTAAGAAAGCTAAAAAATTATCAGAAAATGGTTTTCGTTTTGTTAAATCTAACTATGATTGGGAGGCCGCTACTGCATTACTCGAGGGCTTAATGGAACTCCCCAATTAAATCTAAAGGCGTCTGACTAATATTCCTCAACTGTTACCTCTGTTTTTTGTACTTTTGCAAAAAAAGAAACATGGCAGACGATAAGAAAATTATATTTTCAATGGTAGGGGTAAGTAAAGTGTACCCTCCAAGCAAACAAGTGCTTAAAGATATTTACCTCTCATTTTTCTATGGTGCCAAGATTGGTATCATTGGTTTGAATGGATCTGGTAAGTCAACGTTATTGAAAATTATCGCCGGCTTAGAAAAATCATTTATAGGTGATGTTGTATTTTCTTCCGGTTATTCAGTGGGATATCTCGAGCAGGAACCCCATCTTGACAATACAAAAACCGTTAAGGAGATTGTCCAGGAAGGTGTTCAGGAGGTAGTGTCACTTTTGAAAGAATATGATGAGGTGAACAATAAGTTTTCAGAACCCATGAGTGATGATGAGATGGATAAGCTCATCACACGTCAGGGTGAGTTGACAGAACTTCTCGACACCCATGATGCATGGAATCTGGATACTAAACTGGAAAGAGCAATGGATGCATTGCGATGTCCAGATGGTGATACTCCTGTAGAGAATCTTTCAGGAGGTGAACGTCGCAGGACTGCATTGTGTCGCCTGCTTTTGCAGGAACCCGATATACTGTTACTCGATGAGCCTACCAACCATCTTGACGCGGAGTCAATCGAATGGCTGGAGCAACATCTGCAACAATATAAAGGAACTGTAATCGCTGTTACTCATGACCGATATTTTCTTGATCATGTCGCTGGATGGATTCTTGAACTCGACAGGGGAGAAGGCATTCCCTGGAAAGGAAACTATACTTCATGGCTCGAACAAAAGTCTAAACGACTCGAGATGGAAGAAAAGACTGAAAGCAAACGCAGAAAGACCCTCGAGCGTGAGCTTGAATGGGTGCGTATGTCTCCCAAGGCCCGTCAGGCAAAAGGGAAGGCCCGTCTCAATTCTTATGAGAAGATGCTTACCCAGGATTCTAAACAGAAGGAAGATCAACTCGAAATATATATTCCCAATGGCCCACGGCTTGGAAATAATGTCATAGAAGCAGTCAATGTTTCAAAAGCGTATGACGATAAGTTGCTTTTTGATAACCTAAACTTTAAACTGCCGGCAGGTGGTATAGTCGGAGTAATAGGACCCAATGGAGCAGGTAAAACTACGCTCTTCAGATTGATTATGGGACTTGCTCAACCCGATAGTGGTGAGTTTTTGGTTGGTGAGACTGTAAAGGTGGGATATATAGATCAGGCACATGCCGAAATTGACCCCAATAAGTCCGTCTGGGAGGTGATCTCTGAAGGAAATGAACAGATGTTGCTTGGGGGTAGATTGATCAACTCACGTGCTTATGTGGCCCGATTTAACTTTAACGGTGGCGATCAGGGTAAACTGGCCGGTGTGCTTTCAGGTGGAGAACGTAACCGTATGCATTTGGCTCTTACACTCAAGAGTGAGGCAAACGTCCTGTTACTTGATGAGCCAACCAATGATATCGACGTAAATACACTTCGCGCATTGGAAGAAGGACTTGAAAGTTTTGCCGGATGTGCAGTGGTTATCTCTCACGACAGGTGGTTTCTCGACCGTATAGCTACACATATTCTGGCCTTTGAAGGAAATTCAGAAATCTATTATTTCGAAGGATCATACAGCGATTACGAAGAAAACAAAAAGAAACGTCTGGGTGATGCAATCCCCAAACGGATTCGTTATAAGAAATTGAAGGTGTAAAGGTGTCATAATTATTGATTTTACCGAACAACAATACCTAAAACAATGAAAAAAATAACTGCAGAATTACTTGACGAAGTCACTCAAAAGGCATTGGAATCACCCCGTAAAAGGATGAATCATAATTTTCATGAAGATCTGGGTGCTGATCTCCAGCGTCTGCTCAATGCGATGGAGCCCTATACATACATCCGGCCTCACCGTCATGCAGATCCCGACAGAGAAGAGTTGTTTGTTGTTCTTCGCGGTACATTGCTCGCCATCCAGTTTGATGAAGAAGGAGAAATCATTGATCAGCTGGTACTGAGTGCTGAAGAAGGTAACTTTGGAGTGGAAATTCCTCCCAGGACTTATCATACAGTGATTTCACTCGAGACCGGCTCAGTGGCTTTCGAAGTAAAAAATGGTCCCTTTATTCCCAAGACCGAAGGAAGCAGTGCTCCCTGGGCTCCGGAGGAAGGAACTCCAGAAGCAGAATTATATGTAAGAGAATTGGTTAAAAGAGCAAATTCCAGATCTTAACAGCTTCTTTATTTACAATATAATCAATATTATGGCTATTCAAAAACCATCAATTCCTAAAGGAACAAGAGATTTTACGCCGGTTGAGATGGCGAAACGCAATTATATTTTCGATACAATCCGTAATGTATTCAAGCTTTATGGATACCTACCCATCGAAACTCCTGCCATGGAAAATCTATCTACCTTAATGGGGAAATATGGAGAGGAAGGGGATAAGTTGCTTTTCAAAATCCTTAACTCAGGAGATTATTTAAAAGGGGTAAAGCCGGAATTGCTGGAAGCAGCCGATTCAAATAAAGTTCAGTCATCAATTTCTGAAAAGGGATTGCGTTACGATCTGACTGTTCCGTTTGCACGTTTTGTCGTTCAGCATCGAAATGAAATAGTATTTCCTTTTAAACGCTACCAGATTCAGCCAGTCTGGAGAGCCGACCGTCCCCAGAAAGGGCGTTACCGTGAGTTCTATCAGTGTGATGTTGATGTAATTGGTTCAAATTCGTTACTGAATGAGGCCGAATTATTGATGATTATTGAAGATGTTTACGGAAAATTGGGTATAAACATAGTTATCAAGCTGAACAACCGTAAGATTCTTGCCGGTATTGCTCAGTATATTGGAGAAGCAGATCGGCTCATTGATATTACTGTTGCGATTGATAAGATTGACAAAATCGGACTCGATAATGTGAATAAGGGACTTATCGAAAGGGGTCTGTCACTGGATGCCATCGACAAGTTGCAACCTATCCTTCGACTTGAAGGCGATAACAGACAAAAGCTATCCAGCCTGAAAGAGATCCTTGCTACATCAATAACAGGAATGTTGGGTGTTGTAGAAATCGAAAAAGTTTTAAACATTGCTGAAGCCAGTGGTTTATCTGTTGATCTGGAATTAGACCTCACACTTGCCCGTGGACTGAATTACTATACTGGTGCAATTATTGAAGTAAAAGCTGTTGATGCACAGATGGGTAGTATTTGTGGAGGTGGTCGTTATGATGACCTTACAGGGATCTTTGGTTTGCCTGATGTTTCGGGAGTAGGTGTTTCCTTTGGTGCCGAGAGAATCTATGATGTTTTGACAGAACTTGATCTCTTTCCGCTTGATACTTTGACAGGTACACAGGTGTTGTTGGTGAATTTCGGTGACGGTGAATCCATCTACTGTCTGAAGATTATTAACACTATCCGTAAGGCAGGTATCTGTGCTGAGCTTTATCCCGACACTACCAAAATGAAGAAACAGATGTCATATGCCGATGACAAGAAAATTCCTTTTGTTATATTGATGGGGGATGAAGAGATGAGAACAGGTTTGCTTACCCTAAAGGAGATGCAAACAGGCGAACAATTCAAACTTTCGATTAAAGATTGCATTGAAAAGATAAACAGATAATTCTTAAGATATTTTCACTTGTTAACTGAGAGTCATTAAACCAATTGTGTTTTTTGGCTCTTTTTTTTATTTCATTTTTCAATCCAATGCAACCTTTTCGATCTTTTTACAGTCTTTAAAAAGAAGAGAAAGGATTAAGTATTCAACCTTGATTTATTTTTTATGGGTAGAATGAATCTAAATTGGCACTAAAATTGCATTTTGCTTATTTGCTAAACTCAAATACTACACTTAAACACTACAAGAAAATGAAAACAAGTTTTTTGAAAACAGGATTATTAATCATGATTGTCGGGCTGTTAATGACCACTTCCTGTCTGAAAGACTCTAACAGCTTAAATCAGTATTGGCTCAGCTATGGTATTGTTACCGGCACTACAGGCAATTATAATATTCATTTGGATGATGGAACAACACTATATCCGGATTCTGGTTCACAAGGCCTTGTTTCTTCTTATGCTACAAATCGTGTTCTGGTAAACTATACGATTTCAAGCAATAAAGTTGAAAATGGCATTACAAATTATAACGTGAAGGTCAATTCAATAGACAAGTTATTGTTGAAAAGTGTCGTTCTACTGACCAAACAAAATGCAGACAGTCTGGGTAATGACCCGGTAAATGCAAACAATTTCTGGTTTGGAAACAATTTTCTGAACATCAATTTCTCCTTCTTGCAAAGTCAGAAAATACATCTGATCAATCTGGCAAAAGACACAATTCAATCTGATCCTACGGTAGTTTCGTTGTTACTGAAGCACAATGCATTTGGCGATCCCCTCTTGTATGCACGATCTGGTTTTGTTTCTTTTGATTTGACATCTTTGTTAAATGGAAAAGATTCTGTGAATATAGTTGTCAATTATAAAGACTATAACGGCAATTCCCGCGATTTCAAAGGGACATTTAAACCTTTGCAATAGCAAGTTTTAATTTTTGAAGTTTCTTAAGCGGCATTCCTTTCGGGATGCCGCTTTTTATTTGTCTGAATGATCTGTTTTATTGTTATTTTAGCATCGTGAATACAGAGCAAAATATATACAACTGGAACTTAATGTTCCTCATCCAAATCAACCGGACCTCTCTATAGGTTTGGCCTTTCCCGCTATTCTTCTATTTCTTTTCATTAAATATATATATTCATATGGACTATCATGTCATTTCATCTGAGCCGTTATCGTTTCAAATTATTGCACAAATAATAAATAATCACCAAAAACTTAAATTGTCCGAAAGTGCAATTGAGCTTATTCAACATTGCCGTACTTATCTGGATAAAAAAATGGGAAACAGGCGTGCTCCTGTTTATGGAGTCACGACGGGGTTTGGATCTTTGTGTACCATTACAATTCCTGAATCAGATCTTTCTCAGCTTCAACAAAATCTGGTTATGAGTCATGCTTGTGGATTTGGCAATGAAGTTGACCCAGTGATTGTCAGGTTGATGTTGCTGTTGAAAATTCATGCACTAAGTCTTGGTAAATCTGGGGTTCAGGTTCAAACCGTACAACGTTTGGTCGATTTCTTTAATTATAATATTACTCCGGTTGTTTACGAACAAGGTTCTCTGGGCGCCTCTGGCGATCTGGCACCCCTGGCGCATCTTGTATTGCCATTACTTGGCATGGGTGAGGTTTGGTCTGGTGGGGTTAAGAAGCCTGCTTCAGAAGTGCTTAAAGACAATGGGTGGTCACCTCTTGTTTTACAAAGCAAAGAAGGACTTGCACTTTTGAACGGTACACAATTTATGAGTGCACACGGGATTTTTGTCATTTTGAAAGCAATGAAACTGAGTAAATGGGCAGATACGATCGCAGCACTTTCTCTGGATGCTTACGATGGCAAGCTTGATCCGTTTTACGCGCAATTGCATACCATCCGTCCACACAAAGGTCAGATTGAAACGGCATCCAACATAAGATTTATTCTTGACGGAAGCGAACTGATCAATCAGCCTAATAAGAAAATCCAGGACCCCTATTCTTTTCGATGTACACCCCAGGTACATGGTGCAGTGAAAGATACTTTCAATTATGTTGCTTCTGTTGTATTGACAGAACTCAATTCGGTTACCGATAATCCAACTATATTTCCTGAAGAGGATATGGTCTTATCGGGTGGTAATTTTCATGGTGAACCTCTTGCCATGGCTTTTGATTTTATGGCAATTGCTTTGGCCGAACTGGGTGGTATTTCTGAGCGAAGGGTCTATCGACTGATTGATGGCGAGCGTAATCTGCCGACATTTCTGGTAGCGAACCCAGGCTTAAATTCAGGTTTTATGATTCCTCAGTATACTGCTGCTTCTATCGTTAGTCAGAATAAACAACTTGCTACACCCTGTTCTGTAGATTCAATATCGTCGAGCAACGAACAGGAAGATCATGTCAGTATGGGGGCCAATGCAGCAACACGGTTATTGAGAATGACAGACAACCTGGAACGAATTCTGGCTATTGAGTTTTTTACAGCTGCTCAGGCAATTGATTTCCGCAGACCTTTGAAAACATCTCCGTTTCTTGAAAAGATTCTTACAGCATACAGAAAAAATGTTCCCTTTATTGAAGAGGATACAGTCATGTATACAGAGATGCAGAAAACGGTTCAGTTTATCCTTGAATATCAGGAATTAAAGTTTAATGGATGATTTTAATTTGAAAAGATTTTTTATGTCACCCCTACTGGGCTAAAATATTTAAGTTACTGTCTGTTACAATCATGACGTCCTTCCGGGACTGAAAAATCAACTACAATCATGTCGTCAATCTGGAACTGAAAATTCGATATTCATTTGAGAATGAAAAGATGGTTTCATTTTGGGCTGGAGAAGTGGTTTTCTTTGCAGTCAGAAAAAAGTGCCGTAGGCACGTCATGATTGTAACAACCATCATAATATAGAATTAGCCCCGAAGGGGTGACATAATAAATAAATGCTGTTTAAAAAAATCAATTAATTTAGGACAAAAAAAAGAGACGCAAAAAATTGCGTCTCTACGAAATACTGTTATAACAATATCTTTTATTTTGGATTTGTCAGATTAAGTTTGATTTGTAATTCGTTCAACTGATCTTCATGAATTGTTGAAGGTGAATTGACCATTACATCACGTCCCGAATTGTTCTTAGGAAATGCAATGTAATCTCTGATAGAATCGTGACCGCCAAAGACAGCACAAAACCTGTCAAAACCAAAAGCAATACCACCATGAGGAGGTGCGCCATATTCAAACGCATTCATCAGGAATCCAAATTGTTTCTGAGCTTCTTCATTGCTGAATCCCAATATATTGAGCATTCTGTTTTGCATCTCCTTGTTGTGGATTCGTATTGAGCCTCCACCGATTTCAGAACCATTGATGACAAGGTCGTAAGCATTTGCACGAACCGCCTTCAGGTTTGTATCTAACAAGGGAACGTCTTCAGGTTTAGGTGCAGTGAACGGGTGATGCATTGCATAAAAACGATCTGTTGCTTCGTCCCATTCGAGCAGAGGGAAATCGACAACCCATAAAGGCGCGAATACATTTGGATTTCTCAGTCCAAGACGTCCTGCTATTTCCAGACGAAGGTCACCCAATGCCTTACGTGTCTTTTCAGCTTTGCCTGAAAGAATCAGTAACATATCACCGGGTTGAGCATTTGCACGATCAGCCCATTGTTTCAGCTCTTCAGGAGAATAAAACTTATCAACAGATGATTTGAAAGTTCCGTCAGGATTGCAGCGAACATATACAAGACCGGCAGCACCAATCTGTGGACGTTTTACCCAATCTGTCAATTCGTCCATCTGCTTGCGGGTATATTCTGCACATCCCGTAGCAGCAATTCCAACAACCAGTTCGGCTTCGTCGAAAACTTTAAATCCTTTATTTTGAGCCAAATCAGTCAGTTCAACAAAACGCATATCAAAACGGATATCCGGTTTATCCGAACCATATTGTTTCATGGCATCGGCATACGACATCCTTGGAAACTCACCTACTTCAATTCCTTTTACATTTTTAAACAGGTGACGTGCAAGTCCTTCAAATGTGACCAGGATATCTTCCTGGGTAATGAATGACATTTCACAATCGATCTGTGTAAACTCAGGTTGACGGTCAGCACGGAGGTCCTCGTCACGGAAGCAGCGTACAATCTGGAAATAACGATCGTATCCGGCAACCATCAGAATCTGTTTAAAGGTCTGAGGTGACTGTGGCAGGGCATAAAACTCACCCGGGTTCATGCGTGAAGGAACAACAAAATCTCTGGCTCCTTCAGGAGTTGATCCAATCAGGTATGGCGTTTCGATTTCGAGGAACCCGATGTCGTTCATATAGTTCCGCGTCTCAAATGCCATCTTGTGACGAAGCATCATATTGTTACGGAGACTATTGCGACGAAGATCCAGATAACGGTATTTCATGCGCAACTCATCGCCACCATCGGTATTGTCTTCGATGGTGAATGGAGGAGTTTTAGATACATTCAATATCTCAATATGCTCGACAGTGATCTCGATGTCACCCGTTGCCATTTTTGCGTTCTTATTACTGCGTTCGGAAACAGAGCCGGAAGCGCTGATAACAAATTCGCGTCCGAGGCTTCGTGCAGTATTGCATAAAGCGGCATGTGTTTCCATATTGAAAACAAGTTGTGTAATGCCATAACGATCGCGGAGATCCACAAAGGTCATTCCGCCAAGATCTCTTGAGCGTTGAACCCATCCGCAAAGGGTTACTTTCTGGTTAACATGACTGATGGTCAGTTCTCCACAGGTGTGTGTACGTAACATCTTCTATTATTTTGAGTTGCAAAATTACAAAAAGTTAAGCTTTTATGATGTATTTCGCTAAATCAGATTAAATTTGTGCATTCAATTATCATTAATTTGTCAACATTCCTAAAACTATCTTAATGAAACCCCTTACACTCAGAATTTTAGCCATATCCATTTTATTGATGGCTATGGGCTTTGCGCAAGCTCAAAGAAGATCAGCAGTTGCCGAACAACCGAGTCCTTATCAGTTTACTGATATTAAGCGACTTCCTGCTACTTCTGTAAAAGATCAAATGCGTTCAGGAACATGCTGGAGTTATTCAGGAAATTCTTTTCTTGAATCAGAATTGCTCCGTCTTGGAAAAGGCGAATATGATCTTTCACAAATGTTTATTGTTAGACATGCATATGCTGATAAGGCTGTACGTTATGTCCGCTTTCATGGTAGTCTTAACTTTGGTGGTGGTGGTGCTTTCCACGACGTAATCAACATGATGAAAACCTATGGTGCTGTTCCACAGGAAAGTTATACAGGAAATCTTCCCGGAGAAATAGGCCCGATCCATGGAGAAATGGATGAAACATTCAAAGATTATATGGACGGCGTGATCAAGAATCCGAACAAGAAACTTACTACAGTTTGGTACAAAGGTTTCCAGAGTCTTGAGGATGCTTACCTTGGTGATGAGCCCTCAAAGTTTACCTACAAGGGAAAAGAATATACCCCAAAGACTTTTGCCCAAGGTCTGGGTCTGAATCTGGATGATTATGTTGAGATTTCTTCGTTTACACACCATCCATTTTACAGTAAATTCATTCTTGAAGTTCCAGACAACTGGAGCCAGGATGAAGTTTACAATGTTCCATTGGACGAGATGATTGAAGTGATAAATAACTCACTCGAGAATGGTTACACGGTAGCTTGGGCTACAGATGTAAGCGAAAAGGGATTCAAACATAATCTCGGATATGCCAATGTTCCGGAAGAAGTTCCTGTTCAAACTGCCGGAATGGAAGCTGCCAAATGGACTGCACCAAAACCGGGTGATACTGCTAAAGCTGCTCCTGCAATGGTTAAAGAAATGAACGTTACTCAGGAACTGCGTCAGATAGCATTTGATAACTATGAAACCACTGATGATCATGGTTTACATATTATCGGTACTGCTAAAGACCAGTGGGGCGATCCTTTCTACATCGTTAAAAATTCATGGAATGCAAGTAGTAACAAGTTCGGCGGTAATTTTTATGCATCTATTCCTTTTGTTAGATACAAAACTACTTGTATCATGGTAAACAAAAAGGCTATTCCTGCAAGGATTGCAAAGAAACTTGGATTATAAATTATTGATATCTAATTTTATGAGGCTGTCTGGAAAACGGACAGCTTCATAATTTTTAAAAGTGCTCCCTATTCAGAAAAATTGATGTAAAACAAAACAGTCATGAAGAAATATTTGTTATTGAGTCTGGCAACTTCATTCGTGGCCGCCTCCTTTATTAATAATGATGCTATGGCACAAAAAAGATCTTTAAACCGTGACGAAATTCCTGCAGAATATAAATGGAATTTCAACGATATATTTAAAAATTGGACTGAATGGGAAACTGCTTTAAAACAGACCGGGGCAAAAATGGACGAGATTGCTGCTTTGAAAGGAACATTAAAACAAGGACCACAGCAATTGCTTAAAGCCATGAAGTTGCAGGACGAAATGGGTATTCTTGCTTATAAAGTTTATCAGTATCCGGGCCTGCAGAAAAATGTGGACAACAGCAACACAGAGATGGGTGCAAAACTGCAGCAGGTTCAGATTCTCTTTTCGAAATTTGGGACTGCCACTGCATGGATCAATCCTGAAATGCTGACTATTCCAGAAGCTACCATGCGTCAATGGATCGATCAGACTCCCGATTTGAAAATATATAAATTTGGGTTGATGGATTTATACAGGCAACAAAAACATGTTCTGGACGAACCCAAGGAACAACTTTTATCCTATTTCTCACAGCTTAATAATACACCTGCTGATATTTACACCATGCTGACAACGGCAGATGTTAAATATCCAACCATTAAATTATCTGACGGTAAAGATGTTGTACTTTCACCGGGAGCCTATCAACAGATTCTTTCAACCAATCGCAACCAGGCAGATCGCCGTACAGCATTCCTTGCACATTATGGTTCGTATGAGGTAAAGAAAAACACAATCGCTTCAATTTATAACGCTATTTGTCAATCCGATTGGGCAACTGCACAGTCGAGAAATTATCCTTCATGTATACAAGCTGCCTTGGATGGCAACAATATTCCGGTTGATGTATATAAAAACCTTGTCAATACTGTAAGGGAAAATTCAGCACCCCTGCAGCGTTTTATGAAACTAAGAGCAAAGACTCTTAAGTTGGAAAAATATTATGGCTATGATGGTGTAATTCCTTTGGTTGATTTTAACAAGCTTTATCCATATGATGAAGCCAAAAAAATGGTTTTGGCATCTGTTGAGCCTTTGGGAAAAGACTATGTTGAGAAGATGAATAAAGCAGTTTCTGCCGGATGGCTTGATGTGTATGAAAACACAGGTAAAACTACAGGAGCCTTTTCAAGTAATGTATATGGCGTTCACCCTTACATGTTGCTCAATTACAACGAGACGTTGAATTATGTATTTACACTGGCGCATGAATTAGGTCATACCATTCATTCTTTGCTTTCGAGTGAAAATCAGCCTTTTGTGACACACAATTACACCATATTTGTTGCTGAAGTTGCTTCGACATTTAATGAACGGTTGATGTTGGATTATATGCTTGCAAAGACAAAAGATCCCAAAGAACGTATCGCTTTGCTGACACAGGCCATTGATAATATTGTTGGTACATTCTATACGCAGGCGTTATTTGCAGACTTCGAGTTGCGGGCGCATACACTTGTTGAAAAAGGACAGCCCATCACTGTTGATGTGTTAAATGGAATCATTGCAGATTTATATAAAGCCTATTATGGGGATGCACATGCTCCCGAGCCACTTTACAACCTGATCTGGGCACGTATTCCACATTTCTATAATTCACCATATTATGTCTACCAATATGCAACATGTTTTGCTTCTTCGGCCCAGATTTATAAAGATGTAACTACCGGAAGTGTTACAGATCGTGCTAATGCCAAAGATCGTTACCTTACCTTGTTGAAATCCGGAGGAAATGATTATCCGATGGAACAGTTGAAGAAGGCCGGAGTGGATCTTTCCAAACCGGAAACTATCAAGGCCGTCATTACTCAACTCGATGGAATGGTTTCATTGCTTGAAAAGGAACTAGCTAAAGTGAATTAAACTGATTACAGGAATTGCTAAAAATGCAATTTAAGGGATTGAAGAAAAGTGCCGTAGGCACGTCATGATTGTAATAAAAAACGATAATAACATTTAGCCCTGTAGGGGCGACATATAAATTTAGTTGATCCCTACATTTATTGTCAACATAAACTCGCTATATCAAATGAAAAACAAAATAATCCTGTACTTCTTTCTGATCTCTTATCTGGGGCTTTCATCCTGTGGCAGAGGAAGCAGACCGAACATTACATTTATCGGGGATCTGAAAGAAGAGTCGCAAACCACGGCAAAGAATGGTTCATTCATTTATTCCCATTTCCTCAATGCAGGCTATGTGAATTTCTACAACGAAAGGAAGTTAAAACCAATTCCTGTATTGGCAGAATTAAAACTTTTTCATTTACAGGGATTTAAAAATCTTGTTCAAAACCCTGAGAAGATAAAATACAAACCTTTTGCAGGTGATAGCGCAGAAAGAGTGTATACGCAAAAAGATTCTGCCTTGATGGTATTGGTTGGTGTCAGTGCAACCATTACAGATATGACCGGAAACAAGGTGGTCTTTGTCAAAGATGTGAACATTCCAACGCAGATTGGGACATCAAAGTTTCCGTATGTTACAGATTCTGCTAATCTGAATGGAAAATGTATTTCTGTGAAAGAACATTTATCATTATTAATTAAAATGGATCGGAATGAATATTATAAAAACATAGTTCTTCAGATCATGAGTAATCCTGCTGTTTTTAAACAGGAACAGAAATATAAACTTCATTTCAGGGTATTTGATAAAGTTGACCCAAACAGGTATTTCGAAGGAGAAACTTCTTTTATTGCCTATTGGTAAGATTATTTGACCAATAAGGAAGAATATGAATTGAAGATATTAACAGATACTGGTTTTAATGCCGAAGGCATGACATTATTATAGCAAATATCTTACATCTTCCTGCAGAACCCCGAAGGGGTTAAAGTATTATAAATCTGATACTTTCACCCCTTCGGGGTTCATTTCGATTATCCCATTTGCTATAATACTTTCATCCCTTCGGGATTTTTAATATGGATTTGTAATTCACGATTAAATATCCGAAACCTTTTATTACAATTTGGACTTTTTTTAGAAATTAATCTTTACCCCACCAAAGAACTCTCTTTTTGAAGCAGGTTGGTATGAATTCCCATCAGGATCAGGCTCTGTAAACGCAATATACGATACGTCGGTAATGTTTTTAGCATAGAAATTAAGTTCTCCGGTTACTGATCCGATCTTCCAGCTATAAGAAGCTCTCAGGTTAAGTAAAGAAAAACCATCCTGAGAAACATCCTTATGGATTTTATCTGTGTAGATATACCATTTCGACTGTGTTTCAGAACTAATACCAACCGAGAATTTCTCAGAAATCTTATAACCCAGATCGAGGTTAAGCTGATGTTGAGGACTGTTTGGCAACCAGTTTCCCTTGATGCTGTCGGGAGAGGTGTATTTGAAATGGGAATAAGTATAAGCTACCTTAAAATTAAGTGATTCCGTCAGTGACCAGTTTAAATATGTTTCGATTCCAAAGCGGTTACTCGATCCT
>JGI24140J50213_10000213_pt1 | contig 27294 bp, 27 predicted proteins | sample BarGraIncu00222A_FD_50213 | JGI IMG/M metagenome (IMG submission 50213)
TGTCGTACAAGAAGAACAACGATATCATCCTGCCGCAATATGCGATCCAGCGGCTGTTCGAGGCGACCCGCGGCCGCGACGTCTACATCACCACCGAAGTCGGCCAGCACCAGATGTGGGCGGCGCAGTTCTTCGGTTTCGAGGAGCCGCACCGCTGGATGACGTCGGGCGGTCTCGGCACCATGGGTTATGGCCTGCCCGCGGCGGTCGGCGTCCAGGTGGCGCATCCCGACAGCCTCGTGATCGACATCGCGGGCGATGCCTCGGTGCAGATGACGATGCAGGAGATGTCGACGGCGGTTCAATACGAGCTGCCGATCAAGATCTTCATCCTGAACAACCAGTATATGGGCATGGTTCGGCAGTGGCAGCAGCTGCTGCACGGCAACCGGCTGTCGCACAGCTATTCCGAAGCGATGCCGGACTTCGTCAAGCTCGCCGATGCTTTTGGTTGTGTCGGCATCCAGGCGATCAAGCCCGGCGATCTCGATGGCGCGATCAAGGAGATGATCGACGTCAAGCGCCCGGTGCTGTTCGATTGCCGGGTGGCGGCGCTGGAGAACTGCTTCCCGATGATCCCGTCCGGCAAGGCCCACAACGAAATGCTGCTGCCGGCGGAAGCCAATGACGAAGCCACCGCCGCGGCCTTTGTCGGCGGCAAGGCGCTGGTGTGAGGACGAGACATCAGGATGTTTGACCTTCGGCAATTGGAACAAGCGCATGCGATCGTCGGCGCGGCGATGCCGCCGACACCGGCGCATGTCTGGCCGCTGTTGTCGGAACGACTTGCCGCGACCGTTACCGTCAAGCACGAGAACCACACGCCGATCGGGGCTTTCAAGGTGCGGGGCGGGCTGGTCTATGTCGAACGCCTCAAGCGCGAGCGGCCGCAAACCGCAGGTTTGATCTCGGCCACCCGGGGCAATCACGGCCAGAGCCTTGCCTTCGCGGCGCGCCGCTATCGCGTGCCGGCGACGATCTACGTGCCGCTTGGCAATTCGGTCGAGAAAAATAGCGCCATGAAGGCGTTCGGCGCCGAGCTTGTTGAACACGGCGAGGATTTCCAGTCCGCCCGCGAGGAGGCCGAACGTCACGCCAGGCGCGGCGGTCTGGAATTCGTGCCTTCGTTCCATCCCGACCTCGTGACGGGGGTCGCGACCTACGCGCTCGAACTCTTGCGCAAGGCGCCCGACCTCGACGTACTCTATGTGCCGATCGGGCAGGGATCTGGCATCTGCGGCTGCATCCTGGTCCGCGATCTGCTTGGGCTCGCCACCGAAATCGTAGGCGTGCAATCGACCGAAGCGCCGTCCTATGCGCTGTCGTTCGCAGCCGGCGCGGTGGTGAAAACCAACAGCAGCCATACACTGGCCGACGGTATGGCGACGCGTGTCCCCGATGCCGATGCGCTGGCCATCATTCTCAAGGGCGCTTCGCGCATCGTGCAGGTCAGCGACGATGAAGTGGCCGCGGCGGTCCGCGCCTACTGGACCGATACGCATAACCTCGCGGAGGGTGCCGGCGCGGCCCCGCTCGCCGCAGCCCTGCAGGACAAACAGAGGATCCGCGGCAAGCGAGTCGGCCTGATCCTGAGCGGCGGCAATATCGATTTCGATCTGTTCAACCGATGGGTTGTTGCTGAAAGCCCTTCCCTGGCCGGCAGCAAGGCGCTGGTGGGATGATGAAGCACGCATCTCGATACGGTTTACTCAACCTCGCCCCGCTCGCGGGCAGAGGTCGGCGCACAGCGCCGGGTGAGGGGCACTCGTCCGGCACCCACGTCCATCGGTACCCCCTCACCCCAACCCTCTCCCCGCAGGCGGGGAGAGGGAACCTGGTCGCACCCGGAGCATCATCATGAACCAGCCGGCATCCGCCTACTTCATGGAAGAGCGCCATGATCCGAACGAGGCCCATACGCTCTCGGTGCTCGTGCAAAACGAGCCGGGCGTGCTGGCGCGGGTGATCGGGCTGTTCTCCGGCCGCGGCTACAACATCGAGAGCCTCACCGTCTCCGAGACCGAGAACCAGAAACACGTCTCCCGCATTACCATCGTCACCACGGGTACGCCGATGGTGATCGAGCAGATCAAGCACCAGCTCGATCGCATGGTGCCGGTGTATCGCGTCGTCGACATGACGCTGTCCGGCCGCTCGATCGAACGCGAGCTGGCGATGGTGAAACTGCGCGGCACCGGCGAACACCGTGTCGAGGCGCTGCGGCTGGCCGAAGCGTTTCGCGCCCGGGTGATCGACGCCACCACCGAGAGCTTCGTGTTCGAGATCACCGGCAACTCCGCCAAGATCAATCAGTTCGTCGACCTGATGCGCCCGCTCGGCCTGGTCGAGGTCTCGCGCACCGGCGTCGCCGCGATCGGGCGCGGGCCGGAGGGGATGTGAACCATGCTGGCGCGCGACTGGTACTACAATGAGCGGCGGCAGATCGGCCTCGATTCCGCGGTCGCCTCGATCTACGACCGCGATGACGATCGCGACCTCCGCGCCCGCGCGGCGCTGACCATGCTCGGCGTAGAGCGCGGCTGGCGGGTGGCCGATATCGGCTGCGGCAACGGCGTAATGGCCTGCGAGGCGGCGCAGATGGGCGCCGAGGTCGACGCAATCGATATTTCGCCGGCGATGCTGGCGCTGGCGGAAATCCAGGCCCGCGACCGCAAGGTCGCGATCCGGACCCAGTCGGCGGGACTGCTGAGTTTCGCCTATCAGCCCAATTCCTACGATCTCGTGGTCAGCGAGTTCGCGCTGCATCATCTGCCGGATTTCTGGAAGGCAGTAGCGCTGTCGCGAATCTATGGCGCGCTCAAGCCCGGCGCGAACTTCTTCCTGCGCGATATCGTCTTCGTCAGTATGCCGGACGGTCCCGAGCGGGACGTCGAGCAGTGGGCCGACTTCAACATCAAGAACCACGGCTTTTCGCGCGACTGCGTCGTCACCCATATGCGCGACGAATATTCGACCTTCGGCTGGGTGATCGAGCGCATGCTGACCGATGTCGGCTTCACGCTGGTTTCGGTCGATTATCACGCCCCGCTGCACGGCACTTATTTGTTGCGCAAACCGAAACCCGGCGAGCAGAGCTAGGAATGAAGCCAGCCGACGTTTGTCTCGCCGTCCTGGTGGCGCTGATCTGGGGGTTTGGGTTCGTGGCCACGCGGCTGGCGCTCGACGAACTCTCGCCCGCGCTGATGACGACGTTGCGCTTTTCCATCGCGGCGCTGCCGTGCCTGTTTGTGCGAAAGCCGGATGTCTCCTGGCGACTGCTCGCCGCGATCAGCGTCACGCTGTTTCTCGGACAGTTCCTGGCGCAATCCTGGGCGATCGCGAAAGGCGTGCCGGTCGGGCTTGCCAGCGTGATCGTGCAGAGCCAGGTGCTGTTCACGGTGGCGTTCGCCGCCTTGGCGTTTGGCGAGATTCCGACGCGCATGCAGATCGCCGGGATCGGCGTCGCCGCGGTCGGCCTGCTGATGATCTGCGGCACCGTCGGTTTCGATTTCAGCGTCGGCGCCTTTGCCGTGCTGATGATCTCGCCGGTTACCTTTGCGGTCGGCAATCTGTTGCTGCGGCGTGCCAATGGGGTGCCGATGTTCGATCTGTTCGCGTGGCTCTGCCTGGTGCCGCCGCTGCCGCTATTGGCGCTGACGCTGCTCACCGACGGGCCGCAGGCGACCTGGCATTCGCTGTGGCAGATGTCGCCGACCGGCCTGATCAGCATGCTCTTCATCGGGGCGATCTCGACCTGCGTGGCCTATTGGTTGTGGGGCCGGCTGCTGCGCGATTACACGGCAGCCCAAGTGGTGCCGTTCGCGTTACTGGTGCCGTTCATCGGCGCGGCGGCGTCCAGCGTGATCTTCGGCGAGCGGTTCGGGTCGTTGCGGCTCGCCGGCATGGTCACGGTCGTTTGCGGCATCGCCATCATGCTGCTGTCGAAGCGGCCGCAAGCCTTGTCGAAGCCAGTCTTGCCCAAGATTGCTTGAGGGAGCATGTCGCAGTCGTTGTTCGTCGCCTTTGTGGTTTTCGGCGCGGTCATGGCGTTCACGCCGGGACCCAACAATATCATGGTGCTGTCGTCGGGGCTGACTTACGGCTTCCGTCGCAGCGTCCCGCATATCGCAGGCATCGCGATCGGGGTTTCGTTGATGGTCGCGTCCGTGGGACTCGGCCTGGGGGCCATTTTCATCGCCTATCCGGTGCTGCAGACCATCCTGAAATATGTCGGTATCGCGTATCTGATCTATTTGGCCGTCGTCATCGCGATGTCCGGATCGGTTACGCCGGGGCAGGACAACCAGCGCGGCCCGATGACATTCTGGGCCGCGGTGCTGTTCCAGTGGGTCAACGTCAAGGGCTGGGTGATGGCGATCGGCATCATTACCGCCTATTCCGCGATTGCCAGCTTTCCATGGAATATCGCCATACAAGCCGCGCTGATGTTCGTTATGGGGGCGTTGTCGTCGTTGACCTGGACGCTGTTCGGCAGTTCGTTGCGCTCCTTTTTGACCGCGCCGACGGCCGTGCGGGTTTTCAACGTCCTGATGGCCGCGCTGCTGCTGGCTTCGCTCTATCCGGTCTTCATGGACGCATGATGCGGCGGTGCGCCATGCAGAAACGGGTTTCCCCTGAGGTTAAAAATGGACTAGACAACGCCGGAAATCGCCAGCCGAACCAGTACGCTGAATCGGCCGAACACCCAGAAAACAGGACGATCCGGGCACTCCGCCCGCCCAGCCAAGAGGAACGACCATGCGTGTTTATTACGATCGCGACGCCGACCTGAACCTAATCAAGGGCAAGAAGGTCTGCATCGTCGGCTATGGCAGCCAGGGCCACGCCCATGCGCTGAATCTGAAGGATTCCGGCGTCAAGGAAGTCGCCATCGCGCTGCGCAAGGGATCGGCTTCCGCCAAGAAGGCGGAAGCCGCCGGCTTCAAGGTGATGGAAGTCGCCGAGGCCGCGAAGTGGGCCGACGTCGTCATGATGCTGACGCCCGACGAGTTGCAGGGCGACATCTACCGCGATCACCTGCACGCCAACATGAAGAATGGCGCGGCGCTGCTGTTCGCGCACGGCCTCAACGTGCATTTCAACCTGCTCGAGCCGCGCGCCGATCTCGACGTGCTGATGATCGCGCCGAAGGGCCCCGGCCATACCGTGCGCTCCGAATATCAGCGCGGCGGCGGCGTGCCCTGCCTGATCGCGATCCACAAGGATGCCTCGGGCAATGCCCACGACCTCGGCCTCAGCTATGCCTCGGCGATCGGCGGCGGCCGCGCCGGCATCATCGAGACCTCGTTCCGGGAAGAGTGCGAGACCGACCTGTTCGGCGAGCAGGTGGTGCTCTGCGGCGGCCTGGTCGAACTGATCAAGGGCGGCTTCGAGACCCTGGTGGAAGCCGGCTATGCGCCGGAAATGGCGTATTTCGAATGCCTGCACGAGGTGAAGCTGATCGTCGACCTGATCTATGAAGGCGGCATCGCCAACATGAACTACTCGATCTCCAACACCGCCGAATATGGCGAATACGTCACCGGACCGCGCATCGTCACCGAAGAAACCAAGAAGGAGATGAAGCGCGTGCTCAACGACATCCAGTCCGGCAAGTTCGCGCGCGACTGGATGCTGGAGAACAAGGTCAACCAGACCTCGTTCAAGGCGACCCGCGCCAAGCTCGCCGCCCACCCGATCGAGGACGTCGGCGCAAAACTCCGCGACATGATGCCGTGGATCAAGAAGGGCGCGCTGGTGGACAAGACCAAGAACTGATTTTCTTGAGCCTCTCCCCGCAATGAGCGGGGAGAGGTCGCGAACTTCCGGCAGCGGCGCACGACGAATGGGGTTCGCCGCGCCGCCGTTGCTGTCGTAAAATGATGGCTTATTCGGCGATGACGTCGCCGGAGCCGCCGAATTCGGCCGGGAAATCCTTCAGCTTCGGCAAGCCGTCGCGCATCGGCAATACGGTCTCGGCATAATTGACATGAACGCCGGGCGCGAAGGCGAGCGTCGGAATCGTTGCGGCGAACACGTCGACGAGGCTGAGCGGCGGGTGATTGGCCATCAGGTGTCCGCCGCATTTGCTGCAATATTTGCGTTCGCTCATCGGCGTTTTGGCAAATGTCGCGACATTCTCTTTTCCCTTGGTGATTTCCACCGCCTCGGGCTTCCAGAGACTGAACGCATTGACGGGGCCGCCGGACCACGAACGGCACGAGCGGCAATGGCAGTAGCCCATGGCTTCCGGTGATCCCGTGACGGTCACTTCGACGGCGCCGCAAAAACAGCTTCCAGTGTGATTCATTTTTTAGTTTCCTTCCCCAAATTAAGTTTATCAGGTAGCCCTGCGCCGGGCATTATCGTTGCGCGCTTGGTAGCGATGATATTCCTCGCCGAACATCGCGACCAGATCATGTTGTTCGGAAAGAATTCCAGGAAAATGTGGGATTGCGCGTCGCACCGTTGGCGTTGCAAGGTGATGGCTTGGGCAGGAGCTTAAAACATGCGATCTGTTGTCATTACCGGTGCCTCCACCGGCATCGGCTGGGCGACGGCCAAGCTGCTGCTGGATCGCGGATTTCGGGTGTTCGGCAGCGTTCGCAGGCCGGCCGACGCCGACCGCCTGAAAACCGAATTCGGCGCCAATTTCATCCCGCTGCGGTTCGACGTCACCGATGAGGCCGCGGTGCTATCAGCCGCGCGCGAGGTTCGCGCGGTGCTGGCCGGCGAGACGCTGGCCGGGCTGGTCAACAATGCCGGCATTGCGGTCGCGGGGCCCGTGCTTGAGCTTTCCGCCGACGAATTCCGCCGCCAGATGGAGGTGAATTTCATCGGGCCGATCATCGCTACCCAGGCGTTTGGTCCGCTGCTCGGCTCCGACCCGTCGCTGAAGGGACCACGCGGAAAGATCGTGATGATCAGTTCGGTGGCCGGCAAGAACGGCAATCCGTTGACGTCGGCCTATTCGGCGTCGAAACATGCGATCGAGGGACTGTCCGAGAGCCTGCGCCGCGAAATGATGTTGTTCGGCATCGATGTCATCATCATTGCGCCCGGTGCGGTGAAGACCCCGATCTGGAGCAAGGCCGACGAAGTCGATATTTCCGCCTACAAGAATTCGCCCTATTTCCCGGCGATGGAGCGGCTCCGCAAATTCTTGCTGCACCTCGGCGAAATCGGATTGCCGCCGGAAAGGATCGCCGCGCGGGTCGCCGACGTGCTGACGTCGGCCAACCCGCGGGTGCGCTACGAGATCACGCCGGACCCGATGCAGCATCTGATCCGGGCCCTGCTGCCGAAGCGGGTGGTCGACAGGATCATCGCCAAGCGCCTCGGGCTGTTGCCGCCGGCATAATCCTTGTGAAGGTGAGGTGATCACCAGCGATTAAGGAATGCTTGATGCCGATTCAGATTTGCAATGCCTGCGGTACGTCCTATCCGGATACGCCCGCACCGCCCTCCGGCTGCCTGATCTGCGAAGACGAGCGGCAGTTCGTGCCGCGCGACGGACAGGTCTGGACCACGCCAGCAAAGCTTGCGGGCGGCCACGTCAACGCCTGGCGGCGCCTGGAAACCGATCTGTTCGAGATCCATACCCATCCCGGATTCGGTATCGGCCAGCGCGCGCTGCTGTTGCGCACTCCGAGGGGTAATATTCTCTGGGATTGCATTGCGCTGCTGGACGATGCGACCGAAATGCTGGTTCGCGCCTTGGGCGGCCTGCAGGCGATCGCGATCTCGCATCCGCATTACTACACCTGCATGCAGGATTGGGCGCGCGCCTTTGGCTGCGCGGTGCACCTGCACGCTGCCGACGCCGATTGGGTCATGCGCCCCGATCCCGCGATCCGTCATTGGGATGGCGAAACGCTGGAAATCTCAGCCGGTGTGACGCTGCTGCGGCTCGGCGGCCACTTTCCGGGCGGCACGGTGCTGCATTGGGCCGATGGTGCCGATGGGCGCGGCGCGATCCTCAGCGGAGATATTGTGCAGGTGGCGGCGGACCTCGACCGGGTCTCGTTTCTCTGGAGTTACCCGAACATGATGCCGCTAGCCGCGGCCACGGTACTCCGTATCGCCGCGATCTTGTCGCCGTGGCGGTTCGACCGGATTTACGGGGCCTTCCCGGGACGCCAGGTGATGGCCGGCGGAGCGGGCGCGGTGCAGCGATCGGCCAAGCGCTACATTGAACTTTCGGGCGGCACGCAGCGCTAGCTGGGAATGTAAGGGCCGCCCGGAGGACCCCATCCCCAAACCGGCATCGGCAGGTCTACGCCCTGATGATGGCGGTGGCCGAAGAAGCACAACGGCGTTTCGGGGCCGAGATCGAGGTCGCACTTGCCGCGGCGCCGGCGCACGATCCGCTGGCGCGGTTTCGCTGCTTCGGCCTCGCCCATCTGCAAGCAGGTCCGCCTGGCGGCTCGCGCGCTGGTTTACGGCTTTGCACGGATGAACATCGGTGGTCATTTTCCGCGCTGGGGCTGGCGGATGCCGAGGCCGAGCATGCCGCCGAGGCGATCATCGACCTGTTCATCGAGGGCATCGCTGCGCGTCCCGTGCAGTCATGACGGTGAGGCGCCGGGCCCATTTTAGCCAGGGCGGGGCCGGACCCGCCGTTTCTGTTGCGCGCGAATGACGGTTCCGTTACATTTTTATGACATGCCGCCGTTCCCGGCTGCGGCATCCGTCTCCTGGTCAGCGCCAGTCAAGGCCCAAGACAGCGCCGGTGTCGTTGCGTACTGCTTATGGCGACCAGGCCAAATCCAGGTCCATCACCGGCGGTTGCCGCCGCCGCCGGCGCCGCCGCGGTCGGTACCTGGCGCCTGCTGGCGGTCGCAGCACCGCATCTGGCGGCGCTGGCCATCATGCTCCAGACCGAAGCCGACCTTAATGCGCGCGCCGGCTTTCTGCTGTCGTGGGGGATTTTGAACTTCTTCTGGATCGGGCTGCTGCGGCGTCCGGCGCTATCAGGCGCGCTGTCGCTGACCCTGGTCGTGGTGCTGGTCCTTTTGTCGCGGCTCAAGCACGACATCGCGCAGATGACCGCGAACTTCGTCGATCTGATGGTGATCGACCGCGATAGCGCGGCATTCCTGTTTACGATCTTTCCCCAGCTGCGCTGGTCCGTTGTCAGTGCCGCGTTGGTCCTGATCCCCTTGAAGTACGCGCTGTGGTGGCTCGATCCGTTCCGCATCCGCCGTCTGCCGGCGGCGGCCGGCGCGCTGGCGTGCCTTGCCGCACTGGTCGGATATTCCTTTACCTGGCCGGACGAAGCCTGGCGCGGCTATTACGATGACGGCTACCTGTCGAAATTTTCGCGCTCCGGCGTCAACGCCGTGTCGGATTTCATCAATTACGGATTCATGGAATCCGACGCCGTCGCCACCGGGCGTCTCAACATGCCGTTATTGGATTCCTGCCATCCCGCCGGGCGGCGGCCGAACATCATCATGATCCACGACGAGTCCAGTTTCGACATTCGCGCGGTCGATGGCGTTAAGGTGTCGGCGGGCTATGGCAGCCATTTCACCTCGTTCGACGGCAAGGCGCGCAAATTCCTGGCCGAGAGCAATGGCGGCCCAAGCTGGTTCACCGAATACAATGTGCTGGCCGGGCTCTCGTCGCGTTCGTTCGGCCGGTTTGCCTATTTCGTCACCCGCATCGCTTCCGGCCGCGTCGAGCGCGGGCTGCCGCTGGCGCTGCGCCGCTGCGGCTATCAGACGATCTCGCTCTATCCGGCATTCGGCGCGTTCATGAGCGCGCGCAGTTTCCAGACCACCACCGGCATCCAGCATTTCTACGACGCGCACGATCTCGGCGCCAAAGACGTCGAGCCCGACAGCTTCTTTTACGACAAAGCCATCGGCTTGATGTCGCAGGAAACGCCGGCGACGCCGCTGTTCATGTTCGTCTATCTCGCCGCCAATCATTTTCCCTGGGAGACCAGATTTCGCTCGGACCTGATGCCGTCATGGCGCGCGCCCGGCAACGCGCCCTCGGTCGACGAATATCTGCGCCGGCAGGCGATCAGCGCCGGCGATTACGCGGCGTTCATTGCGGGGCTGACGAAGAAATTTCCGGGGCAGCCGTTCCTGATCGTGCGCTATGGCGATCACCAGCCGGAGTTCTCGCCGCAACTTCTCGATCCCGGCCTCGATGAGGCCGGGATCGGCAAGAAGTTGGAGAATTACGACCCGCGCTATTACGCGACCTATTATGCGATCGACGCAATCAATTTCGAGCCAGTGCGCAGTCCCGCCGTGATGGACACGATCGACGGCGCCTATCTGCCGCTGGTGATCCAGGAAGCCGCCGGCATCCCGCTCGATCCGTCGTTCGAGGAGCAGAAGAACATCATGCTGCGCTGCAAGGGCGTATTTTACGCCTGCAAGGATGGCGCAGAATCCCGCCGGCTCAACCGGCTGCTGATCGACGCCGGGATGATCCACGGGCTTTAAGGTGCGCGACCAAATACCGTAGCGCTGCAAAGTGATGTGACAGGCCCCCAATGAGAATTCGCGGCGGTTCTGCAAGCGGGATTATCGCAATAATGTCAGGACAATTGGTACGGAAAATCGCTTACGGTCGCCGTTCATCGGCCACAGAGTTCTTCACATGCCTGTTCCGGATTGGGCCACAGCTCTCGCCGAGGCTTTGCGCGATTGATACAATTGAATCACGCTTTGAGCCGTCTCGGTTTTGAGACGGGAAAATTTCGCTTCCAGGGCGTCAAGCTCATTAGCCGAGATTTTGTGGTCAGGAGCGCCAAGAAATAGAAGCGACATTGTCGTATCCCACGAAAATCCGAGGGATCTGGCAAAGATCATTGGCAGTTCGCCGGTCGTATCTACCAACCCTCGCTCCACGACGTTCGCGGGCAGAGAACATAACAACGAAAGCCCTGCGATCACTTCCGGAAACTGATGGGATTGAGCATATTCGAAAATCCTTTTTTCGTGCAAATTGCCATATCTATGCAGTGCGGAAACTTCCTTTTTCGCCTGGAAGTAATTTTGCGATGCAGGTCCGAATATCGAGTGAAGCTCACCGGTAACATCCGTGACCACAATTTCAATTTGATCTGCCATGTCCGGGCGTTCGCATTCGAGCTTCCTCTTCAAGTCGGCCGATGCTTTTGCAATCAACTGCTGAAAAATGGATCGCGGTATATCCATGCGGAGACCGAGGGTCTCAATGAGAACGGAATCGTTCTTCGATCGCTGGATCAATTGCAAAAAGCCGTGGTGCGAGAAGCGCGCTCCGGGGTTTCTTGTAAGCGAGTGCAAGACTTCCCGGTTTCCCCTTCTCACCAGCACATCCGTAACCGGTTCGTCAATCGACCTCCTTTCCGAGATGGCGAGAAGATGCTGCTGACTTCCGGTAGTGGCAATCGAAACCAGGGCTGGATTGTCCAATCGTTCAGACTGCCGAAGCACAGGCCTTGCAACATCGATTGATCCGTGGTTCGCAAGCCTGTTGATCAAATCGATGGGAGCATTTCTGGAATTGGCCAGCCGCTGCGAAAGTTCCGCGCGCACCTCCATTTCCAGTTCTTGCGTTAGTCGGTCTATTATCTCTCCAAAGACCCAGATGCTCTCTTCAGAATATTGACCGGCTACCAGGACATCCGTCACATGCCAAAGAGCCCGCAGCCGGCTTTCTTTCGAGCCCCGCGATATTGCCTCGTCTAACTCTTGCAAAAGCGACGTGGTGCCGTTCATCGGCTGCTTTAAATGTTTCAAAATTAATTCAAGAGGCCCGGGTATTACGAGGCCATACATCTTAATCAATCGTTAACGGCGGCCCCGCTCCCGCCGGGATTGTCGCGGTTGACCAGTGCTGCCGTAGCGCGCGCCGCCAGATGTCGCTCGTGCAGCAATCCAAGCGCTTCGGCGCGGCTTCCACCACGCCAACCCTAAGTCCCACCTTATCGTTTTTCGATCTTCTCCCACAGCCAGCGCGCCACCGCGTCCGGCGATGAGGTGCTGTCATTGCCGGCGGCGCGCAAATTAGCCTCGCGCATCGCCGAAATATCGATGGCACCGAGCAGCGGTTGCAGCGCGGCGCGCAACGCCTGATCGGAAGCGCGCTTCGGCGCCAGCAGCACGATGGCGTCATAGGGTGGTATGGCGTGCCTGACATCGTCCAGCACCATCAGATCGTATTTGGCGATCAGCCCGTCGCTGGTATAGCCGGCGATCACGTCGACCTCGCCGGAGGCCACCGCGGCATACATGAAGTCCGGCTGCATCTGCCGCTGCGCGCGAAACGACAGCCCGTAGGCTTTTTGCAGCCCGGCCCATTCCGGCCGCGAAAAAAATTCGTAGTCCGCCGCCATCGACATTGACGAGGCGTGAGAGGCGAGGTCGGCGATCGAATGAATGCCGAGCGCCTCGGCGCGCTTGCGCGGCATCACCAGTGCATAGGCGTTGGCAAAGCCGAGCTCGCCGAGCAGGGTGATGTTCTGCTGCGCCAGCTCCGCCTTCAATTCGTCGAGCAGCTCAAGACGTGGCCTGATGTCAGCGTGGTGAAACTGGTTGGCCCATAGCGTGCCGGAATAGTCCACATAGACATCGATATCGTTCGATGCCAGCGCGTCGAAAATCACGTTGGAGCCAAGGCCCTCGCGCGAGCTCGCTGTCAACCCCGCCGCCCGCAGCCGCTGTGCGATCAGCGCCGACAACACATATTGTTCGGTAAAGGTTTTGGCGCCGACAATATAGGCCGACGGCGAGCGCGCCATCGAGGGCAATAATGTGGCTGCGACCAGCGCCGCGATGCCGGCGCCCCCAAGCGCCACCCGCACGCGGCTGCGGTTGCGGATGCCGGTTTCGATCAGCGCCAGCAATTGATCGACGCCGAGCGCCAGTGCCGCCGCGGCGAGGCAACCGAACAGCACGAACACCCAGTTCTGGGTCTGCAAGCCTGCAAAGATATAATTGCCAAGGCTGGTTTGCCCGATCGGCGTGGATAATGTCGCGGTGCCGATCACCCAGACCGCCGCGGTGCGGATGCCCGCCATCATCACCGGCAGCGCCAGCGGCAATTCGACCTGGAGCAACGACTGGCGCGGCGTCATGCCGACGCCCTGCGCGGCCTCGAGGATCGCAGGCTCCACGCCGTTCAGGCCGGTGATGGTGTTGCGCAGCACCGGCAGCATTGAATAGAGCGCCAGCGCCAGCACGGCGGGCAAGAATCCAAACGCGGAAAAGCGGAACCCGAACCACGCCAGCGACAGGTTCGCGAGCGCCAGCAGCAGCGGATAGAACAGCGCCAGCAGCGCCAAGCCTGGCACCGTCTGCACGATGCTCGCAAGCCCGAGCAGCGCGCCGCGCGGTACTCGACGATTGCGTGCCACAATCGCCAGCGGCAGGCTGACCACAAGTCCGAGCGCCAGCGCCGCGATGCTGACCCGCACATGGTTGCCGAGATAATCAGGCAGATGCGCCAGCGCCTCGCTCCAGCGTGGATCGGAGAACAGGCTCATGCCGCGCCGTCCCGCGGCAGCAACACCTTGAGCCGTTCGGCCTGCCGCCGCGGCGTGCGCAAGAACTCGCCGACATAGGCATCGGCGCTGGCGGAAAGCTCGGCCGGCGTGCCCAGCGCCAGCAGCCTTCCTGAGTGCATCACGGCGACGCGGTCGGCGAGCAGGATCGCCTCGGTCATGTCGTGGGTGATCATCACCGTGGTCAGCCCGAGCTTGCGATGCAGGGCGCGGTAGTCGTCGCCGAGCGCGTCGCGGGTGAGGGGATCGAGCGCGCCGAACGGCTCGTCCATCAGCACGATCCGCGGCCTTGCCGCCAGCGCCCTCGCTACGCCGACGCGCTGGCGCTGGCCGCCGGATAATTCATGCGGCAGGCGATCGCTGTGCCCGGCGCCATCGAGCCGCACCAGATCGAGCAACTCATCCACCCGCGCGGCAATCTCCGCCGCCGGCGCGCCGAGCAGCTTCGGCGTGATCCCGATATTGTCGGCGACGCTCATATGAGGAAACAACCCGCCGCTCTGGAACACATAGCCGATGCGGCGGCGCAACGAGACCGGATCGACCGCGCGCACGTCCTCGCCCTCGACCGTGATGCTGCCGCTGTCGGCGTCGATCAGCCGGTTCGCCAGTCTGAGAAGCGTGGTCTTGCCCGAGCCGGAGCCGCCGACGATGGCGAGGAATTCACCCTCGGCGACATCGAGCGAGAGGTCGTCGACGGCCAAAACCCGTTTCGCGCCGCGGCCGCCGAAGCTTTTGCCGACATGCGCATAGGCGATCAATGGCGGGGCGTCGCTCATAACGTCGGACTATCACACCGCCATCAAGCTACCAAGCCGGCGCGGCTTTTGCCTGTTGCCGCCGCTGCCGGTTGAATAGTCGCGGCGATGGCGGTAAGCCACACGCGCAACAGGATAACTTCGGGGAAGCGCGTGCAGGCTGGCGTCACCGCGGAATCGACGGCGGTCGCGCTTGACGACGTCACGGTGGCGTTCGGTCCGGCCGATGCACAGCCCTACATTGCGGTCGAGCAGGCCCGGCTCTCGGTGGCCGATGGCGAATTCGTCGCCATCGTCGGACCCACGGGGTGCGGAAAGTCAACGCTGCTCAATGTCGCCGCCGGCCTGCTGAGACCGATATCGGGAGGGGTACGAATCTTCGATGCGGCGCTGGCCGGCCTCAACCGCGACGCCGGCTATCTGTTTCAGGCCGACGCGTTGTTTCCCTGGAAGACCGCGATCGACAATGTCGCCCTTGGCCTCGAGATATCGGGCACGCCGCGCGCCGAGGCGCTGGAACGCGCACAGGCCTGGCTGACCTCGGTCGGCCTCGGGGCGTTCGGTGGTCGCTATCCGCATATGCTGTCGGGCGGACAGCGCAAACGCGTCGGCCTCGCGCAGGTACTGATCCGCGATCCCAGGATCCTGCTGATGGACGAACCGTTCGGGCCGCTCGATGCGCAGACCCGACAGATCATGGGCAATCTGTTGCTGGAGCTGTGGACCGCCGACCGCAAGGCGGTGCTGTTCGTCACCCACGATCTGGAGGAGGCGATCGCGCTCGCCGACCGCGTGGTGATCATGTCGGCGGGGCCAAAGGCGCGCATCATCGGCGACTGGCGGGTGCCGCTGGCGCGGCCGCGCGATATTCTGGAAGTGCGGCTGGAACAGGAATTTCACTCACTTCATCGTGAGATATGGGGTGTTCTCAAGGCTGAGGTGTTGAAGAGCTATGCGCAATCGGGATCGGNGTGATTTGTTTCATCGAGCGACTTGCCTTGATCCCGGCGCTACGGAGTTTACTCTCGGACCGATCAACCAAAGAATGCCGGCCAAGCAAAAAATGCCAATCGACCCTAGAATGCCGATCAAAAGAAAAAAGGAGATCTCATGCGCTTAAGTGGTTCAATTCTGGCTATCGCCGTCACGCTGGCCGCAGGCTGCGGTTCTCATCCGGCCCATGCGCAAGGCGTCTTCACGCTGTCGTCGCCTGATTTCAAGGATGGCGCTCGGCTGGCGCAGAAAAATGCCGGCAACAACAAGGCCAATCCGAATTGCGTCGGCGAGAACGTTTCCCCGGCGCTATCCTGGGCCAACCCGCCGGAAGGCACCAAGAGCTACGCGCTTCTGATGTTCGATCCGGAAGGCCGTCCGCCCGGTGGCGTCAGCCATTGGGTCGCCTATGGCATTCCGGTCTCGGTCACGGGATTCGCCGAAGGCGAAGTCTCCAAGCCGAGCGACAAATATGTCGGCGGCCAAAGCCTGATGAAGCTGCCGAATTATTTCGGACCCTGCACGCCGCCCGGCGCACCGCATCACTACACCTTCACCCTGATCGCGACCGACCTCGAGCCGTCGGCGCTGCAAGCCGGTTTGACGCGCGATGAGGTGATCAAGGCGCTCGACGGCCACGCCAAGGCCGCGACCGGCTTGATCGGGACGTTCTCGAAGCCGTGACGACACAAGCCGGATGTCCATTTTGCTGCTTCTGAATGATGCCTTGCCCCAAATGCGGCCCGCTCCCTCCCCCCTTGCGGAGGAGGGTTGGGGTGGGGGGTAAGCCCCAAGCGCTGCCGTTGGAGACCCACCCCCGACCCCTGCCCGCAAGGGGGAGGGGAGTGAAAGAAACATCGCCATGTCGCGCTTGATGCTTCTCGTCCTGCAAGTGCTGGTCGCAGTGATCGCGCTCGCGCTGTGGCAGTTGTTGGCGACCGTGCCGGTGTTCGGACGCGTGCTGCTGCCGCCGTTCTTCTTTTCCAATCCGGCTGATATCATCAGTCAGATCATCGACTGGTTTTCAAGCGGCGTGATCTGGAAGCATTTGCTGATCACACTGTGGGAGTCGATTCTGGCGTTCGTCATCGGCTCGCTTAGCGGCGTCGCGGTCGGCTTCTGGTTCGCGCGCCAGCCGCTCGTCGCCGCGGTGTTCGATCCCTATGTGAAAATGGCCAACGCGTTGCCGCGCGTCGTGTTGGCGCCGATTTTCGCGCTGTGGCTCGGTCTCGGTATCTGGTCGAAGGTCGCGCTCGGCGTCACGCTGGTGTTCTTCATTGTCTTCTTCAATGTCTATCAGGGCGTCAAGGAAGTCAGCACCACAGTTCTCGACAATGGCCGCATGCTCGGCATGAGCGAGCGGCAGTTGATGCGCCACGTCTACTGGCCGTCGGCACTGTCGTGGATGTTCTCCTCGCTGCACACCTCGGTCGGCTTTGCGGTGGTCGGCGCTGTGGTCGGCGAATATCTCGGCTCCGCGGCGGGGCTGGGTTATCTGATCCAGCAGGCCGAAGGCGTGTTCGACGTCGCCGGCGTTTTCGCCGGCATGTTCGTGCTGTCCGCCTTCGTCATCCTGATCGATTTCGCGGTGACGTTGGTGGAACGGCGTCTTCTGGTGTGGCGGCCGGTCGCGGCGGATGGCCGTAGCTAGAGCTCGATTTTTCTGTCATTGCGAGCGCAAGCGAAGCCATCCAATATAACGCACGAGCAACACGGAGGAACCATGGGCACGATTTTGGGCAGGCTCGTCTTGAGCAGACTTGTCTTGAGCAGGTTTGCCGCGATGCTGTTGGTGCTGGTGCTGACGTCCGATCTGGCGGCAGCGCAGAGCAAGGTCACGATCGCGGTCGGGGGCGGGGGCTGCCTGTGTTATCTGCCGACTGTGCTGGCCATACAACTCGGCGAATTCGAGCGCGCCGGCCTTGCCGTCGAACTGGTCGATCTGAAGGGCGGCTCCGATGCGCTCAGGGCCGTGCTCGGCGGCAGTGCCGACGTGGTCTCCGGCTATTTCGACCATTGCGTCAACCTCGCCGCCAAGAAGCAGGAACTGCTGGCCTTCGTGGTCTATGACCGCTACCCCGGTGAGGTGCTGGTGGTATCGCCGGCGCACACCGGTGAAATCAAATCGATCAAGGATTTGGCCGGCAAGAAAGTCGGCGTCACCGCGCCCGGTTCCTCGACCGATTTCTTTCTGAAATATCTGCTGAGAAAAAACGGCCTCGATCCATCAGGCACGTCCGTGATCGGCGTCGGCGTCGGCGCCACCGCGATAGCGGCGATGGAACAGGGTCAGATCGACGCCGCGGTGATGCTGGATCCGTCGGTCAGCGTGCTGCAGGCCAGCCATCCCGACCTGCGTATCCTCAGCGATACCCGCACCCAGAAGGATACGCTGGATGTGTTCGGCGGCGAATATCCGGGCGGCGCGCTCTACTCGACGGCGGCCTGGGTCGCCTCGCACGACAAGGAAGTTCAGGCCCTGACCCATGCGATCCTGAACACGCTGGCCTGGATCCACGCCCATTCACCTGAGGACATCATGGCAAAAATGCCCCCGGAGATGGTCGGCAAGAACAAGGAACTCTATCTCGCGGCTCTCAGGAACACGATCCCGATGTATTCGGAAACCGGCAGCATGGACGCCAAAGGCGCCGAAGCCGTGCTCGCGGTGTTCAGCCAGAGCTCGCCGGAAGTCGCGAAAGCCAACATCGACGTCGGCAAGACCTATACCAACAAATATGTAGAGCAAGCCAGCAGGACGATGGGGACGAATGCAAAATAGAATTTGTTCGGCGCCATGACGCTTCCGGTCATTCATCGGGTCACGCAGCTTGATCTGAGCGTTCAGCCATGGTCGTGGCCGTTCGCGACTGAGCGGCGCGCCGAGATCGATGCGCATTTCGCCCTCAAGTGCCGCGAGAAGCCGCAACTCTGGAACGGACGCGTGCTGCTGGCGCGCCATCATGACTTTGCCGGGGATCGCCTGCGCGCCAGCTATTTCGAGACCGATTTCGCCAGCTTCCTGGCCTGGCGCGACTGGGGTTTTCCGGACAGCACCGTGTTCAACGGCTTCGGCATGGGTGCGCTGCGCAGCTCCGACGGCGCGTTCGTACTGGGCGAAATGGGCGATCATACCTCCAATGCCGGACGCATCTATTTTCCGGCGGGAACACCCGATCTCGACGATATCAAGCTGGGCGCGGTCGATATCGCGGGCAGTATCGCCCGCGAGATCGAGGAGGAAACCGGTCTCGCGCCGGCGGATTATCGCGCCGGCGCGCATTGGGATTGCGTGGTCTCGGGGGCTGCGATTGCGATGATGCGGATATTGAACGTCGATTCGACCGGCGAAGCGCTGCGCGCCAGGATCGAGGCCAATCTCGCCCGGCAGCTTCAGCCAGAACTGGTCGCCATGCACCTGGTGCGCACGACATCCGACCTCACGGCGGCGATGCCGCGTTTTGTCACCGCCTTTATCGAGAAGCAGTTCACAGCGGGCTACGATATATAACAGCAGGACCGGAGTTCCTCGCCCCATGAGCAAAAAATCCGCGCCATCCCTTGGCCTCCGGTTGCGGCCCTTCGTTGCGCCGTTCCGTTTCGACGGATCGGGCGAGTTCCATCTCAAGTCGCACAAGATCAGTGAGAAGGGCGGCCTCGACAAGGCCAAGGGCGAAAAGATCCTCGACGCCAACCGCAAGCGCCTGAACGATTTTCAGGAGAAACTTTACGCGCAGGATCGCTGGTCGCTGCTCCTGATCTTTCAGGGCATGGACGCGGCCGGCAAGGACAGCGCTATCAAGAGCATCTTCGATGGTGTCAATCCGCAGGGTTGCGAGGTCACCTCGTTCAAGCAGCCGTCAACCCACGATCTCAACCATGATTTCATGTGGCGCTGCGCGGTTGCGCTACCGCAGCGCGGCCGCATCGGCATTTTCAATCGCTCCTATTACGAGGAATGCCTGGTGACGCGGGTGCATCCGGAATTCCTCGCCAAGGAGAAGATTCCGCCGCGGCTGATGACCAGGAACATCTGGCGCGAGCGGTTCGAGGATATTTCCGCGTTCGAGCATTACCTCGCGCGCAACGGCACCGTCATCCTGAAGTTCTTTCTCAATGTGTCGAAGCAGGAGCAGCGCCGGCGGTTTCTCGACCGGCTCGATGAGCCGTCAAAGAACTGGAAATTCTCGATGGCGGATATCAGCGAGCGCGGGCGGTGGGCGAAATACCAGGCCGCGTATCAGGAGATCATCCGGCACACCTCGAGTACCGCGGCGCCATGGCATGTGGTGCCGGCCGACCACAAATGGTTCGCGCGGGTGGTGATCGGCTCCGCCATCGTCACCGCGCTGGAAAAACTGGATCTGAAATTCCCGCAAGTCGACAAAGCCGACCGGAGCGAATTCAAGCTGGTGCGCAAGGCGCTGGAAGATGAGGGGAAGGGGAGTGCGGTGAAGAAGGCCGTCGCGGCAAAAGCGGTGGCCAAATAGCGGCGTTTTCCACCCTCTCCTTTCTGGAGGCGGCAATCACGGCGTGGCCCCGCGCGCGCGACCAAATGCTGATCGACCCGCCCCGAACGCTCTGATCCAAATATTCTCCGAAACTGAGCGATTTGGCTTGCTCCTTGTTGTCAATCGCCTCATCCTTGGGCTTTCTCACTGATTTTCCGTGATGACTGAGTTCGATGGAAGCCAAGGAGGACGTCATGACCCGCCGCTCTACTCGTCTCCTCGCATATTTTTTTCCAATTCTGGCCCTGTGTGCCGCGATATCGCTTGCCCCGTCGGGGCCGGCCGTTGCTGCGGACGGCATTCAATCTCCCGCCAATTTCTGCCGCGCCGATTCAAGTTTTGCCCGTCGAGCAACGATCCGCGCATCGTTGCACAATCGCTTTGCCCAACTACACTGTAGTTGCTGCGGAAGAGACGAAAACGGGCACTGCAACCATCAATGCTGCTAGCCCCGAAGGGTGGCCAAGCCAGCGGATCGCGCCAACGCGCGCCGGCGTAGATCGAAAGCCTGCGCCGTCAATCGAGCGGTCGCCTGGTTCGGTCACGGCCCCTTGGGCAGGCTCGCCTCGATCCCGTAGCTGGCATAGATCCGGCTAACGGTGCCATCTGCAAGCAGCCGATCGATCGCCTCGTTGATCTTCGCCACCAGTGCGTCATCGGACTTGCGCATGCCGACCGCAATCTCCCAGCGAAGCTCGGGCTGGTTCTCGTAGGCGCGCACCAGCGTCACGGCTGCGTCCTTGTGCATCAGATTGTAATATCCAATGCTGGCGGGGGTGGCGAGCGCCGCATCGAGTTCGCCCTTGCCGACCGCCTCGATCATGTCGTCCTCGAAGGTGAACGGGATGGTCGGCAGACCTTTCTGACCCAACGTGACGCTTGCGGCCGATCCCACGATCGCGCCGACCCTCTGTCCCTTCTTGAGATCGGCGTAGTCCGCGACGCCGCTGACGCCCGGGCGAAGCGCGATGGCGACGCCGCTCACCAAATAGGGCCTGGAAAGTTTTACATGGCGCTCACTCGCGCTGGCCTGATCGACGATCGCATCGAGGACGATATCGCAATCGACGCGGCCGATCTGGTTCGGAAACACCACCCAGCCGACCTCGAGCTTGACACCGAGCTGGCTGGCCAGCGCCTCGCCAAGCTCGAGCTCAAAGCCGCGGCGATCGCCGGTTTTGCTGGCGAAGGGCAGCGCATTGGGATTGGCACAGACGAGCAGCACGCCGCGGTTCACAATGGACTCGAGCGGACGGGCATCCGCAACGCCGGGCAGCGTCACGCAGGCCAGAATCGCCGGCACGACGAGCCCCCGGCAAAGCTCGGCAACACGTTGAAAAAGCGGCATGAGGGGCTTTCGGTTCACGGCTTGAGGTTTCGGATGTACACGATGATCGCCTGAATGTCCTCGATCTGCAGCGACTGGCCAAAGGCCGGCATGCGGCCAGGTGAGCCGGTTGCGATCCGGGTCATTAGAAAATTGTCGTCGTGGGTGTCGTCCATCAGTTGCGGGCAGCGTCCCTCCTTGCGGCCGCCGTTGGCGTGGCACCAGCCGCAGCCGTTGGCAATGAAGGCCAGGGAGCCGCGCTCGATCTGCGCGGCCTTGTCGCCGGCGGCGGGTGAGGGCGCTTGCTCGGCGCCACTGGCGGGTACTGAAATGCAGCCATAAACCACAAAAGAAGCCAGGCCCGCCATCAGGCCAAGGCCGATCCGTCGTTTCATCATTCTACCAATCGGAACAGTACTTTTTGTTTTGCATTCCGGCGAGGCGAGGCCTTCGACTCGCCGGAACGGTTCGCGGAAAGAAAACGCCAAAGCCTCGGTTCCGGTTCAATCGGAACCGAGGCTCTAACAGCCCTATTCGAGTGTATAGACGACGAGCGAGCCCGTGTCCTTCTCCATGGTCTTGTAGGTGCCGCCGAATTGCTCGGCATAGCCTTCACCGACCAGGCTTGGACCGCCGGTGACGACGGCGATGTACTGTTTGCCGCCGGCCTCGTAGCTGATGATGCCGCCATTATGCGTGGCGCCGTCATTGCCCTTCCACAGGTCCTTGCCGGTCTTGACGTCAAGAGCATGCAGCCAGCCGCGCGCGTCGGGCACGAACAGAAGCCCGCCCGCGGTTGAAAGCAGGCTCGCGGTAGGCGGTTCCGGGAAGTCCACCGACCACGACACCTTGCCGGTGATCGGATCCCGGGCGTCGACGTGACCGTGCTGCTTGTCGCCCGGAGGATCCTTCAGCGTGAAGGTGGCGCCGATATTGAGCTGCGCCTGGGGTTCGGTGACTGGCGCGGACTTCGAGATCTCGAGGTCCATGCACCATTCATTGCCGACCTTGTAGTAGAGTCCAGTCTGCGGATTATAGCTACCGGAATTCCAGCTAATGCCGCCGTCGATCGCCGGGCAAAGGTCCGTTTGCTTGCCCGCCGTCATGTCGCGCCGACCGATCAGCTCGCCTGTTTTCGGGTCGATGCTTTTCACGAAGTTGCTGGCTTTGACGATGTTGTAGACGTTCTCGATCTTGGCATCCGCGCGGTTGTAGACAAAGATGTAACCGCTCTTGTTCGGATGCACATAGTACTTCTTGCCGTCGCGATCGATTTGCACGAATTCGCCGGGCGAACTGTCGAAATCCCAGGCGTCATGCGGCAGCTCTTGATGGTAGAACTTGAGCTTGCCGGTTTCGGGATCGAGCGCGATCACCGACGACGTGTAAAGGTTGTCGCCCGGCCGCGCGCCGCCGGTCTTGTAATCCGCTCCGCTCCAGTCGTAGAGCGGGGCCGGATTGGCCGTGCCCCACCACACCGAATTGGTCTCGGCGTCGTAGGTGCCGGGCATCCAGCCGCCGCCACCGCCAGTACGCCAGGACTCGTTGCCCCAGGTCTTCTCGCCTTCCGGAGTGCCGGCGACGGTGAGGAATTCCCAAACTTTCTCTCCGGTCTTGGCATTGACGCCGAAGATCGGACCGCGGCCCGGCCACTCGCCNCCCTGGGCACCGATGATCACCTTGTCCTTGACCACGAGCGGCGCGCCGGTGAAGCCGACGGTGAGCTTCTGGGAATTGATCAGCTTGGTTTCCCAAACCGGCTTGCCGGTCTTGATGTCGAGCGCGAACAGCCGGCCGTCGACGGTGCCGATGTAGAGCTTGTCGTCGCTCATCGCCATGCCGCGATTGTAGGGCGAGTGGGTCTGGCGGGCCACCAGGTCGTCATCGAGCTTGGGAATGAACGACCACAGCACTTCGCCGGTGTCGCCCTTGACCGCGAACACCTTGTCGTAGGACGCCGAGTAATAGATTACGCCGTCCTTGGCCAGCGGCATCGACTGCACGCCGCGTGTCGAGTGCCCGACCTGATGAATGAAGGCGATCTTCAGTTTCTTGACGTTGCCGGCATCGATCTGACTAAGCGGGCTGTAGTGCCAGGACTGGTAGCTGCCGTGGTAGCTCAGCCAATCCTTGCCGTTCTTGCCGGCGTTAGCGAGTGCATTCGCATCTTGTGCCGACGACGGAGCGCACCCCGCGCCCATCATCGCGGCAACCGCGATAGACATCGCGGTGGTTGCCATAAAATTCCTCTTGACGCTCATTTTGCTACCTTCCTGTTGTCGTTTCTCGTTCTGCCCTTGAAAAGGTACTGACGGTTTGCTTGTTGCACCTGCGAAGTCGCCGCTGTGTCCGTTGGGTCAGACCGGTTTTTGACGGCGGGTGCGCAGGGATCGTCGCAGTTCCCTGTCATTCGATCAAGGCTTTAAGTTTTACTGCAACTGCGAACAGAATCAAGTTTCGTTCCAGTGTTGTATTTTGTGGCATATAACACTTTTGGGCCAATACCTGTCGCTTTCCCGGGATCGGCTTGATCGCTTGTCGTCAGAGCAATTTCAACGCCGTGGACGTCCTGGCGCCTCTCGGACCAGCGCCCCAGTCCGTGTTGACGTCCGATCATCCAGATCGCACCCCAGTTATTGCAGTCCTGGCGATCGGGACGCCAGCGATGTCAGGTCGATACCGAGAATTCGGGGCATTGAGGGGGAGAGGTTGCTATCCGAGCGGAGCCTCAGCCGAGGCTTAACGCTGTTCACATGTTGCATCTCGGCGAAAGGTTCAGCGACCTCAAAACGCTTCCCATCGCGTCCTGCCGGCAGTGCCAGACTTCTCTCGGCTTCGGCGGATTGATGCCCGCGCTTTCTATTGGCCTTCTGGCGACCGCGTGCCGATGAGGTCGCTCTGACGGAGCGACCCTGGAGCCTTTTCCGTTCCGCTCGTACCCGGACGAAGGCTCTGGTCCGTTGTTTGACGTGTTTTCGTCACCGGTATCCACCCCGGATCCAGTGCGGGGCAGGTTTTCGCCGGGAAGCGCTCTGGCGTTGGCATCTTGCCAGCGCCGGCCGGGTATCCTGACGGTCTCGTCGGGTCCGGTCGGCGGGGTCTCCGACGGCTCCGGCAGCGCAGCCGGCATGACCTCGGTCTCGGCACGGATATCGTGCAGCGGCAGCCGGTCTGCCTTCGCCGCTTCGTTCGGCGCCAGCGCCAACTCTGTCCTGCTTTGGTCTTGCGCGGCTTCGACGGCCAGGGAAACCGGTCGCGTAACCACCCTGATCGCGATCGCCGGACCCAGCCCCACCAGACAAAAGAGGGCGATCCACATCGTCCTGGTCATTCGCGATCCTAAAACCTGCTCGATCCCAAAACCTGCCCGATCGCGAGGCCTGCCCGATCGCAAGGCTTGCTGTGGCATGATGCGGATGGGAACCGATCTTCAAGACTGAATTCGGGCGGCTCGGTGGCAAAACAGCCGTGAATCCGGCGTCACGTCGCCAGCCTCCTAGGCCTTACCGGCCTCGGCCAGGCCATCCAGTATCAGCGCGGTCTGCAAGGTGACGTTCGCGGCGTAGAGGTATCGGGGTTCCTTCAACGCGCTGTCCAGGAGCTTGATTGCGACCTTCCAGTGGTGCTTTTCCAGCTGTTCGGCCGACAATCGGGATAGATAGGCGCCCGCGTCACCTATCGTCGCCAACGTTTTCCCGTCGATCAGAACCAGGAGGATCGGCAGCGCGCTCGTCTTATCCAGCAATGGCGAAAACTCTTTCGTCAATATAATCGTCCAAGGTTCAATCCTTCGGCCACGGCAATCTTTCCAATAATCTTAACGAATTACCACGTACCTGACGCTCAACCAATGAGCGATTCGGGGTTAGGGAACCGTGTACGGCGTCCGGGGTTCCCGAACCGGATTCTACCGAAATGGTTCTGTCTCACAATCGTAATGACCCTGACGTCAACGGAGATTAAGCACGTGGTGAAATGCAGGGAGATCCCGATGAAGAGCGTTCAACGTTACCGCGCCATGGCTTCGATCTGCCGTCAACGCGCCGTGTTCGACCCGCAACATAGCTGGAAGCATCTCGGAGACGCCGAGAGGTGGGAACATCTGGTCCACGCCGAGATCGCGGATCGCTTCGAGGAATGCAACGCCGCCGTAGGGGCCCCGACAGGGGCCAGCCCGTCGTCGGCCTCGAAGGATACGAGCTGGGACACGGACGCGGCGGCGTAAGGGTTAACAAAAGCTTTGTAACCAGTGCCACGTAACTCCCGCGGCCTCGAAACCGCGCACGCCATCAGCGGTATCCGCACGCCGAAAGGCCCGCCGACCACCGGCATCATCCGGCCCGTGATTCCCTTGAGGCCCAGCCAGACTACCGACCGCCATCTGTTCGATGACGGTGGTGGTGCGCGGCAGGAACATCGTAGCATGCGAAGGGGGTATCGGCGGAACGGCACAAACAATGAGGGCCTTCATGGGTATGCACGCAATCCTGGCGGCTTTCCGCACGGTGACCGCTGCCGCCGTCGTGGCGCTGACCCTCACGATTACCGCTGCCGCAGCTGACCCCGTCGATGCCGAAGAGTTGCCGCCGCCGCAGGTGGCGGGCGTGCCGATCCCGGATGGTCAGATCGACCGCGCGGTGGGTCAGCTCGATGCGCTGGCGCAGGCCCTCCTTGAAAAGAGCGGCATTCCCGGTCTTGCTATCGCCGTGGTTCGGGATGGCAACACCGTCTACGCCAAAGGTTTCGGCCTTCGCAAGATCGGCGAGCGCCAGCCGGTCAACGCCGAAACCGTGTTCCAGATCGCCTCGCTGTCCAAGTCGCTCGGCGCCACCGTGGTCGCCCATCAGGTCGGCGCCGGGGTGGTCAAGTGGAGCACGCCTCTCGTCACCTGCTTGCCGTGGTTTGAGCTGAACGACCCCTGGATCACCCGGCACGTCACCATCGGCGACATGTATGCGCATCGCTCCGGCCTGCCCGATCATACCGGCGACGATCTGGAAGACCTCGGCTACGACCGGCGTCAAATATTGCAGCGCCTGCGTTTCGCGCCGCTGCATTCTTTTCGCGACGACTACGCCTACACCAATTTCGGGCTGACCGCGGCGGCCGAGGCGGTCGCGGCGGCTTCGGCCAAGGATTGGGCGACGCTTTCGGAGGAGGTGCTCTATCAACCGCTCGGCATGAGCGCGACCAGTTCGCGCTATGGCGATTATGCCGCCCGCGACAACCGCGCCTTCCTCCATGTCCGGACCGCCGGCGGATTCGAGCCGAAATATCAGCGCCAGCCCGACGCGCAATCTCCCGCCGGCGGCGTCAGCTCGAATGTCCGCGACCTCGCGCGGTGGATGGCGATGGTGCTGGATGGCGGCTCGTATCAAGGCCGCGAGATCGTCGCCAAGGATGCTTTGCTTCCGGCGATCACGCCGCAGATCGTGTCGTCCAGGGCGTATGCGGCCGATGCGCGTGCCAGCTTCTACGGTTACGGGTTCGGCGTCAGCGTGCAGCCCTCGGGCCGCGTCGTGCTCAGCCACTCCGGCGCTTTTTCGCTCGGGGCCGGCACCAACTACGTGCTGATCCCCTCGGCCCATGTCGGCATCGTGATCCTGACCAACGCTCCGCCGGTCGGCGTGGCTGAAACGCTCGGCATGGAATTCGCCGATCTCGTGCAATTCGGCAAGGTGACGCGTGACTGGTTCACCGCCTATGCTGGTCTGCTTGCCCCGATCAACGCGCCGTTCGGCACGCGGGTCGGCAAGCAGCTACCCGCAAATCCGGCCCTGGCGCTGGATCTGGCTGTTTATGCCGGCACTTACACCAACGACTATTTTGGCGATGCCGTCATTGTCCGGCAGCGCGACGGCCTGATGCTGAAGATCGGTCCGGTGCCAACAGAATTCACCTTCACCCATCTCGATGGCAACGTGTTCACCTTCACGCCGCATGCCGAAAATGCGAGCGAGGGTTCGATCTCGACCGCAACCTTCGCCACGGACTCCTCGGGTAAGGTCACGACGCTGACGATCGAACTGCTCGATCAGAACGGCATCGGCGCGTTCAAGCGCACTGGATCAAATTGATCAACGCGACCTTGGCTCCGCCAACGTGAAGTGCGATTTGCCGATTCGGAAATCGGGTGGGGAAATCGGGTGGCGAGGAGGATGTCCCGACTGTTTACTGCGCGCATCAAGACGCGGC
>JGI24140J50213_10000214_pt1 | contig 27183 bp, 30 predicted proteins | sample BarGraIncu00222A_FD_50213 | JGI IMG/M metagenome (IMG submission 50213)
ACGGCGGCCTGCTGGTCCTCGTCGACGAGAAGGGCAAGCAGATCATCGTCCCCGCCGAGAAGCTCGCCTACCTCGAGGTCGGAGAGTCCACCGAGCGCCGCGTCGGCTTCGGCGCCATGTAGAACCCACCCACGCGTTGATCATGGCCGAACGGCCCCGTTCTCTTGATCCACATGGGCCGTTCGACCATGATCAACGCAAGGGGTCGTAGGGGTTGAACGGGTGGTGCGGTCTCGTTCCGTGGGATGCGTCAGGCGGAGAGGCCGAGGGCACGCATCCGGCGGGTGTGCTCCTCGGTGAGCCGGGCGAACATCCGGCCCACCTCGGCGAGGTCGAACCCGGGCATGCCGCCGGCGCCGATGCCACCCACCAGCAGGTTCGAGAGCGCATCGCGCTCCGCCGCGGTGCGCTGCGCCTGGGACAGCATCTCCCCCATGAGCCGGCGCCCCCACAGCGCCAGGCGGCCGCCGACACGCGGGTCGGCGGCGATGGCCTCGCGGACCGTGGAGACCACGAACGCCGAGTGCCCGGTGTCCTCGAGCACGTCGAGGACCAGCGCCTGGGTGTCGGCGTCGAGGAACCGGGCGACCTCGCGGTAGAAGTCCACGCTCACCCCGTCACCGACGTACGCCTTCATCAGCCCTTCGAGCCAGTCGGCCGGCGCCGTCGACTCGTGGAACCCGTTGATGGGGGCCACGAACGGCTGCATCGCCTCGTCGGGGTCGACGCCGAGCGCCGCGAGCCGGTCGCGGAGCCGGGTGAAGTGCCGGAACTCGGCCACGGCCATGCCGGCCAGCTGGGCCTCCGCACCGATCCGGGGCGCCAGCGCGGCGTCGGCTGCGAGGCGGACGAAGGCGGAGAGCTCGCCGTACGCGAGGACACCCAGGAGGTCGATGACGGCCGCGCGGTACTCGGGATCCTCGAGGCTCGGCCCGGCCGGTGCGTCCATGTGCGGCAGCGTAACGGCTACACTCGGAGGCAGGACGCGCACCGCTGGTGCGCACGAGCGCCGTGTCAGACGCGCTGCTCACCAGAAGAGTGCCACCGATTGCCGCGAAGAAGGCGAACCGTCCTGACCACGTTCCGAGAGCTCGGCGTACTCCCCGAAACATGTGAAGCACTCGAAGCCGTCGGCATCGTCGACGCCTTCGCCATCCAGGAGATGACCCTCCCTGTCGCCCTCACCGGGCAGGACGTCATCGGCCAGGCCAAGACCGGTACGGGCAAGACGCTGGGCTTCGGCATCCCGTTGCTGCAGCGCCTCATCGCGCCCACCGACAACGACGTGGAGTTCCTCGCTGCCCCCGGGAAGCCGCAGGCGCTCGTCGTCGTCCCGACCCGCGAGCTCTGCGTCCAGGTCGCCAAGGACCTGCGCCTGGCTGGTGCCCGCCGCGGCGTGCGCATCCTCGAGATCTACGGCGGCCGTGCCTACGAGCCGCAGATCGAGACGCTCCGGCAGGGGGTCGACGTCGTCGTCGGCACCCCCGGTCGGCTGATCGACCTCGCGAACCAGCGGCACGTCGACCTGAGCCACGTCAAGGTGCTGGTCCTCGACGAGGCCGACGAGATGCTCGACCTGGGCTTCCTCCCCGACGTCGAGCGCATCGTGTCGATGACCCCCGACAACCGGCAGACGATGCTCTTCTCCGCGACGATGCCGGGCGTCATCATCGCGCTGGCCCGCAAGTACATGCGCCAGCCCACGCACATCCGGGCGACCAGCTCCGACGACCAGACGGCGACCGTCGACACCGTCGAGCAGCACGTCTACCGGGCCCACGAGATGGACAAGCCCGAGCTCCTGTCCCGCATCCTGCAGTCCGAGGGGCGAGGCCTCACCATCGTGTTCTGCCGAACCCGCCGTGCCTGCGACCGGGTGGCCGCCGACCTCGGCGAGCGCGGGTTCGCCGCGGCCGCGGTGCACGGCGACCTCGGCCAGGGTGCCCGCGAGCAGGCGCTTCGGGCGTTCCGCGCCGGCAAGGTCGACGTGCTGGTCGCCACCGACGTCGCCGCCCGCGGCATCGACATCGACGGCATCACGCACGTCATCAACTACACCTGCCCGGAGGACGAGAAGACGTACATCCACCGGGTCGGTCGTACCGCGCGCGCCGGCAACTCCGGTGTCGCCGTGACCCTGGTCGACTGGGCCGACGTGACGCGCTGGGCGGTCATCAACAAGGCCCTCGGGCTGGCGTTCTTCGACCCGCCCGAGACCTATTCGACGTCCGAGTGGCTGTACACCGCACTGAACATCCCGAAGGGCGTCAAGGGCTCCCTTCCCCGCGCACAGCGCACGCGCGCCGGCCTCGCGGCCGAGACGCTCGAGGACGTCGGCGAGACCGGCAAGGCCCGCAAGTCCCGTTCGGACGGTGGCCGCCCCTCCGGTCGCCCCTCCGGTCGCGACTCCGGTCGCGACGCCGGTCGCGACGCCCGGCCGGCGCGTACCGACCCTGCCGAGCATGTCGAGCGACCGCCGCGTGCGCCGCGGACCGGTACCCGCCAGCGCACCCGCAGCGGTACCCCGCTCGGGACCGGCACCTCCGCCGCGAGCGAGTCGGCTGACCCGGGTCCCGGCTCGTCCGAGGGTGGAGCGGCACCCCGGCGTCGCCGCCGAGGCGGCCGGGGCCGAGGGGGAACCGGCACGAGCAGCTCGGCGAGCGCGGACGCGAGCGGCACCGCAGAGGCGAGCTAGCGCAGCACGACGACCGTGGTGCCCAGCGGCGTCCACGCGTACAACCACTTCGCCTCCGCCACGGTCTGGCGTACACAGCCACCGATCCCGATGGGCGCGCCCAGGCTCGACGCCGACTGGATCGGCTTTCCGCTACCCATCCAGCGCGGGATGCTGTGGAAGCCGATCGGCAGGGTGTGCCCGTGGGCGAACTTCACCATCCAGTCGAAGGTGACGTGGTACTTCGGCGAGACGGCGGAGAGCTCCTTGGAGAACACGTGGTAGGTGCCGGCGAGCGGCCAGCCAGGGCGTCCGGTCACGGGGTAGTCGCGGACCACCGTGCCGTCCGCGTCGACCACCCACAGNTGCATCGTCGACTCCTGGTAGACGATGCGGCGACCGGTCCCTGAGTGCGCTGGCAACGCCTTGCCGCGACGGTCTGCGGTCGGTAGGAGCGGTACTGACCGGCGGGCAGCGGCGGCGACGTGCGTCGCGCGGCCCACGTCGGCGATCGGCACGCTGCCGACGGTCGCTAGCGGTACTGCCACCAGCTGGCTGCCCGCTGAGGCAGCAGCCCCTGCGGCAACCTGCGACGGCTGCAGCGCTGTCCGCAGCGTCCCGCCCACGGCGAAGCCGAGCACGAAGACGAACACGGTGACGAGCACCCAGACGTGGCGCGGTACGGGGCTCTGCGGTGGCCCGGGTTCGGGCAGCGGCTGACCGTCGAAGGACAAGACGACGCTCCTGGGGAAGACCGGGCAGCGAGCCCGGCGGGGCGGCGAACCCCCCCACTTTCCCGTCGATCTTGAGAGATCACTGGACGACACGCCGTACGGAGCAGTGATCTCTCACGATCGTCGCGAGGAGGGGGGCGGGGCCGGAGATCAGAGCTGGATGGTGACGTCCACCCAGGTACGGCGACCGCAGGCCGGGCAGCGCATCCACGACCAGGGCGCCGACCGAACGAACGGCAGGTGCACGGACGGCACCGCGAGCCGCATCGCCTGCCGTGCCGACACCACCGAGCGCTCCCCGCAGGACGAGCAGGTGAGGCTCACCGAACCGAAGGACGGCCGCTGCTCCGCGGCGCTGAACAGGGCCCGCTTGCCGTCGGTGTCGGGAACCGCTCCGGTCACCACGGGCACGTCGTCCAGCGGGTCGGGCGTGCGGCGGCGCAGCCGGTCGAACCCGGGATCCTTGCGCGCCGTCATCGGGTGCCCACCGGTCGGGCCGCGCGGGGCGCGCGGGGCTTGGTGTCGAGCAGCAGCCGGGCGTGCTCGCGATAGGCCGCAGCACCCTTGGACCCGCTCGCGGTCACCAGGATGGACCGTCCCGCGGCAGGTGCCTCGGCGAACCGCACCGACTTCGCGATGGCCGGCTCCAGCACGGCCAGGGCATAGCGATCGGCGACATCGGCGAGGACGGCCCGGGCGTGGTTGGTCCGGCCGTCGTACAGCGTCGGCAGCACGCCCAGGACGACCAGCCCACGGTTGGTCAGGCGCTGCACGTCCCGCACGGTGTCGAGCAGCTGGCCCACGCCGCGGTGCGAGAGCGTCTCGCACTGCAGCGGGATCAGCACCGAGTCGGCGGCGGTGAGCGCGTTCAGGGTGAGGACGCCCAGCGACGGCGAGCAGTCCAGCAGCACCCAGTCGTACGAGTCCTGGACCTCCTCGAGCGCGGTACGCAGGACGTACTCGCGGCCGGTACGCGTGAGCAGCATCGCCTCGGAGCCCGCCAGGTCGATCGTGGACGGCAGGAGGTCGACGCCGTCGTCGGTCGGCTGGATGGCCATCGCGGCCGAGACACGACCGAGGAGGACGTCGTGGACCGAGAGCTCGAGGGCCTCCGGGTCGAGGCCGAGCGAGAACGTCAGGCAGGCCTGGGGGTCGAGGTCGACCAGGAGCACGCGCTGGCCGTTCTCGGCCAGGGCAGCACCGAGCGAGGCCACCGTGGTGGTCTTGGCGACGCCACCCTTCTGGTTGGCGACGGCGAGAGTCTGGGTCACGGCCATCCGATGGAGGGGGGCGGGCGGCTGGGCGTACTCCCCTATTCTGCCTCGGATGAGCACCCCTCCGTTCCTCGCCCTGCCCGCGGGGGTCTGCGCACGCTCGCTCGAGACCAGCCGAGGGCCCTTCCGGGCGCTCGAGGCCGGCGATCCGGGGCGGCCCACGGCCTTGCTCGTCGCCGGTTTCACCGGGAGCAAGGAGGACTTCGTCGCCGTCCTCGAGCCGCTGGCGGCGCGGGGGTTCCACGTCGTCGCGTACGACCAGAGGGGCCAGTACCAGACACCGGGTCCGGCCGGCCCCGAGGGCTGGACCCTGGACGCCTTCGCCGCCGACGCGATCGCTGTGGCTGTGGCTGTGGCGATCGGCGCCCGGCCGGTCCACCTGCTCGGTCACTCGTTCGGCGGGCTGGTCGCGCGGGCGGCGGTCCTGGCCGAGCCGCAGCGGTTCCGCTCCCTCGTACTCCTCGGCTCTGGACCCGCCGCCCTGCCCGGCGAGCAGGCCCGGCTGCTGGACATGATGGCCGCCGGGATCGACCAGCTCGGCCTCGCCGCGGTGTGGACCATCAAGCGCGCGATGGACCTCGAAGGCGGCTGGCAGCCGCCGGAGGACCACCGCGTCGACGCGTTCCTGGAGCACCGCTTCCTGACCAACGACCCGGGCTGCCTGGCCGCCATGGCCCGCATCCTCGCGACCACGCCGGACCGTACGGAGGAGCTCGCGAAGGTGGCCCCACCGACGCTCGTGGCGTACGGCGCCGGCGACGACGCATGGTCCCCAGAAATTCAGTCCGAAACCGCGTCACGACTGGGGGCGGCCACCGTCTCCTTCCCGGAAGCAGCCCACTCACCGGCCGCGGAGTCGCCCGAAGCCACCGTGCAAGCACTGNCGGGGTTCTGGGACCGGGTCGAGCAGGCGGGTTAGCCTCCCTGGCGGAGGAGGGACATTGGCCGTGATGACGGAGCTGCGCGCCACGCTGAGCGCGGACCCCGAGCAGGTCGCCGAGGCACGCCGGCTCGTCGCCGGCTACCTGCGCGACAGCGGGGAAGAGGACGGCGAGGTCGCCGTGCTCCTGGTGAGCGAGCTCGTGACCAACGCGATCCTGCACGGCCGGGCACCGCTCGAGCTGCGCGCGCAGAGCGCCGGCGCCGGGCTCCGGGTCGAGGTCTACGACCACGACCCCGCGAGGCCGCCGATCCTGCGCCACGACTTCGACCTGACCGAGCCCGGCGGNCGCGGCCTCCAGCTCGTCGACACGCTGGCCGACCGCTGGGGCTGGACCGAGAACGACGGCGGCAAGGTCGTCTGGTTCGAGCTCGACGCCTGATCCCGTACGAGCAGTGCTGCCGGGCTCTTTGAGGGGGGAGCCCAGCGAGCGCGACCGAGGAGCTGGACGCCGAATAGCTGTCGGCTGGACGGGGGGTCCGTCCGACAGCTACTCAGCGACCAGCTCCTCGACTGCGTCCCAGGACCGTCTCGACGGCGCCGCGGCGCGGCCCTCTGGGCAGTGCCGAGCGAAGTCGCACCAGCCGCACAGCGCCCCCGGGCGCGGCGGGAACAGCTCGTCCAGCTCGCCCGCCACCCCTTCGGTCTCGGCCTCGGCCTCGGTCGCGGCCAGCTCCCGATAGGCGGTGTCCGCGGTGGAGGCCTCGTCGGCGATGGACTCCGCCCGCCGCAGGTGGCGTCCCAGCGACTCCTCGGTGTGGTCGAACCCCAGCACGTCACCGGTCGGAAGGTGGTGCAGCTCGACCCTGCGGCAGTCGGCCCGCAGCGTCCTGCGGGCACCCAGCACGTACAGCGCCAGCGCCAGCGACCCGCGCGCGTCATCGGTGGTGAGCGGCCGGCGACCGGTCTTGTAGTCGACGACCACGAGCTCGCCACCGCGCTCGTCGATGCGGTCGACGCGGCCGCTGACGGCCAACCGTTCCGTCTTCGTGGCCACGGTGCGCTCGACGGCGCGCGGCTCCACGGCCGGATCGAGGCGGCCGGTGTAGCGCTCGACCATCTCGCGGGCCCTGGCGAGGACCGTCGCCGACTGCGCGTCGTCGCGGTAGCCCTCGGTGAGCCATCCGGTCTCGACGAGCGTGCCGGCCGCTTCGGGCGTACGCCGCCGGAGCGGGAGGTCCCACCAGGACCGCAGCGCGTTGTGCACGCTCGACCCGAGGGAGTTGTGCGCCCACGGCGGCCCCTTCGGCGGGGTGGGCCGGTCGAGGTAGCTGAACCGGTACCTGCGGGGGCAGTCCAGCCAGCTGGTCAGGCGCGTGGGGGTGCACGAGTACAGCCGCCGAGGCATCCCCTCGAGGGGCAGCTGGTCGGCGTCGGCCGGCATCAGTGCCCCCGCGCGACCCAGGCGGCGTAGTCGGCGGCCTCGGCCCCGATCGTGGTCTCGTCGCCGTGCCCGGTCAGTACGCGTGTCTGCGCGGGAAGCGTCAGCAGCCGCTCCCGGATGGAGTCGAGGATGGTTCCGAAGTCGCTGAACGAGCGACCGGTTGCGCCCGGACCACCGTGGAAGAGCGTGTCGCCGGTGAGCACGACGCCGAGAGCGGGTACGTGCAGGCAGACGCCGCCGGGCGAGTGGCCGGGGGTGTGCAGGACGGTGACATGGACGCCGGCCACCTCGAGGCGGTCGCCGTCGGCGAGCTGCGACGGCGTGCGGTCGGGGTGCACGACCTCCCACAGCATCTGGTCAGCCGGGTGCAGCAGGAGGGGCGCACCCGTCGCGTCGGCGAGCGTCCCGGCGGCGCCGATGTGGTCGTCGTGGCCGTGCGTGCAGACGATCGCGACCACGGCGCGCCCGGCGACAGCCGCCTCGATCGCGGCGGCGTCGTGCGCCGCGTCGACGACGATCACCTCGTCGTCGTCACCGACCAGCCAGACGTTGTTGTCGACGTCCCAGGTGCCGCCGTCGAGCGAGAACGTGCCGCTCGTGACCACGTGCTCGATGCGTGCGACCACAGCTGCTCCGCCTCAGAGGACCACGACGGAACGCAGGACGTCGCCGTGGTGCATCTTGTCGAACGCCGCCTCGACGCCGTCGAGCCCGATCGTCTCGGACACGAAGCGGTCGAGCGGGAGCCGGCCCTGGAGGTAGAGCTCGATCAGCATCGGGAAGTCACGGCTCGGCAGGCAGTCGCCGTACCAGCTGGACTTCAGCGAACCGCCGCGGCCGAAGACCTCGATGAGCGGCAGCTCGAGCGTGGCCGTCGGGTTGGGCACGCCGACCAGGACGACCGTGCCGGCCAGGTCGCGCGCGAAGAACGCCTGCCGGTAGGTCTCGGGTCGGCCGACGGCGTCGACGACCACGTCGGCGCCGAACCCGTCGGTGAGCGAACGGATCGCCGCGACCGGGTCGTCTTTGGTCGAGTTGATGGTGTGCGTGGCCCCGAAGTCCTTGGCCCACTCCAGCTTCCGGTCGTCGACGTCTACGGCGATGATCGTACGAGCCCCGGCCAGGCGGGCTCCCGCGATCGCGGCATCACCCACGCCGCCGCAGCCGATGACCGCCACGGTGTCGCCCCGCGTCACCCCGCCGGTGTTGATGGCGGCGCCCAGGCCGGCCATCACGCCGCAGCCGAGCAGCCCGGCCACCTGGGGCGGCGCCTTCGGGTCGACCTTCGTGCACTGCCCTGCAGCGACGAGCGTCTTGTCCGCGAACGCGCCGATGCCCAGCGCCGGCGACAGCGGGGTGCCGTCCTCGAGGGTCATGGGCTGGGTCGCGTTGTGGGTGCTGAAGCAGTACCAGGGCCGCCCCCGACGGCAGGCCCGGCACTCTCCGCAGACGGCCCGCCAGTTGAGGATCACGTAGTCACCGGGGGCAACGTCCGTGACCCCCTCACCGACCGACTCGACGACTCCGGCGGCCTCGTGGCCCAGCAGGAACGGGAAGCTGTCGTTGATCGCTCCCTCGCGGTAGTGCAGGTCGGTGTGGCAGACGCCGCAGGCCTGGACCTTGACCTTGGCCTCGCCCGGACCCGGGTCGGGCACCAGGATCGTCTCGAGGGTCACCGGGGCGCCCTTCTCCCGCGACACCACTCCGCGAACCTGCTCAGCCATCGTTCCTCCTGCGTCGGCACTGCTCGGCCGTGCTCCGCACGTCGGGACACCTTAGAAGGTCCCGCGCCGAGTTGTCCGTGTGGGATCAGGGCCGGCCGTGACCTGGCACGGACAGGTCAGGTGAGGCGGGGACTGGGAGCGCCGAAGGGAAGGTCGAGGGGGTGCCCCGTGTCGCGCAGGTCGACGAGCGCGAGGTTGTCCTGGACCACGAGCCCGGCCGTGTCGGGCCAGAGCACCGCCCAGAGCCAGAACCCCAGCGCCTCGCCCACGTACGCGACCCGGTCGCCGTCGACCTCGACGTTCCAGAGCGCGGTCGGGTGGCCGGCGGCGTGCACGCGGGCGTGCGGTGCGGTGTGCTCCGAGAGGGGTCCGGCGTCCGGCCCGGGAAGCCCGGCGAACCGGGCGCCGAGCCCGATCCCCGGTTCCTCGGCGATCAGCAGCAGCTCGCCGGTACCGCCCAGCGGTGCCGGTCCGGACAGCGCGACCACCGTGGCCCGCGCCCCGGTACGGTCGTCACCGGCGTGGGCCGTACCCGTGACGAGCCAGCCCGCCGGCAGCGGCCAGGGCAGCCAGACGGGTACCCCGGCCCTGGCCACCAACCACTCCATCGACTCGGACGTGGGCGCGAGCGTGCGGCGGTGGAAGGGGTGGACCTGGCCGTGCTCGTGGCAGACCCAGGCGCTGGAGCGCAGGCTGGGGGCGTCGAGACGCCCGGAACAGCGCGGGCACACCGGCTCCGGCCTCATGACACGAGCGTTGACGCCGCACGCCCCAAGGTCAAGAGGCCGGGAGCGGCCGACCCGGCTGCTCTCCGCCCCTCGCATCGCCGTACGACCGCTTCGGGACCATGACCTTGCGGCGGAAGACGCAGACCACGGTGCCGTCCTGGTTGTAGCCCTTGGTCTCGACGTACACGACGCCGCGATCGTCCTTGGACCTCGACTCGGTCTTCTCCAGCACGGTCGTCTCTCCGTAGATCGTGTCCCCGTGGAACGTCGGAGCCACGTGCCGCAGCGACTCGACCTCCAGGTTGGCGATCGCCTTGCCGCTCACGTCGGGCACCGACATGCCCAGCAGCAGCGAGTAGACGTAGTTGCCCACCACCACGTTCTTGCCGAAATCGGTCGACTCCTGGGCGTAGTGCGCGTCCAGGTGCAGCGGATGATGGTTCATCGTCAGCAGGCAGAACAGGTGGTCGTCATACTCGGTCACCGTCTTGCCGGGCCAGTGCTTGTAGACCGCACCGACCTCGAACTCCTCGTAGTAGCGCCCGAACTGCATGGTCACCCGTCCTCAGCTGTGCGATCGGTTTGATCTAGTGCCCACAATCGTCCACCTAAGGGGTGTCCAGCCAGTCGACGGGTACCCCGTGGGCCGGCGCGCGGCCCAGCAGCCGTTCGGTCCCGCCCGGCCAGGTCGACAAGCGGACCTCGTGGTGCCAGGGGCTTCCCGGCGCCAGATCGGCCCCCATCTCGAACCGGATGTGCGCGAACCTCGCCACCGGCGTCGCCTCCCCCGCCAGCCGCTCGATCGCGGCGGTCGTCCTCAGCCGCTCAGCGTCGGAGACGTACTGCCACATGACCGAGTGCCACAGCACCGTGACCGTCCCGGGCCGCAGCTCGATCGACTCGACGAGGTCGCCGGCCCCGATCTGCAGCAGCTGAGCCGGCTTCTTCTGGGCGACGACGAGGGCGGCCCGCAACCGTTCCAGCCGGTGCGCGTCATCGGGCCACACGTACGAGGTCAGCGTCAGGCGCCCCTCGGTCGTCGTCGGATCCACCGGGTGGAGGTCGCCGCCGATCCGCTCGACCACGTCGAACCAGGGCGCGTCGGGCAGGGGCAGCGGCGAGTCGATCGCCTGCCCGGGACCGACCGGCAGCAGGTCGACGCGCAGGTTGAGGCCGCCACTGGCACCGATCTCGAAGAGACGTACGGGACGGCCGCCGGACCAAGCGGCGACGTGCCGCAGCCCGCCGAGCAGCGGGGCCGACCGGCCGACCTCGTTGGTCTGCGGCGCCTTCGCCACGCCCGCGCGCAGCACCGCCCGGTGCTCGCGCATGGTCGACTGCAGCACCGGCCAGGCGCCGTGGACGTCAGCTTCCCCTCCGACGCTCGGGTAGTAGAGGGCCAGCTCCGGGGCGTCGCGCGCCAGCACGAGGCGGTGCAGCCCGCCGAGCAGCCGCAGGGCAGGAACCTCCGCGGCGACGGTCGACGCGGACACCTCCGGGCCGGTCCAGCGGTCGAGCAGGTCGGCGGTGATGCCGCCGGCCTCGACGTCCTCGGCGAGCGCGCGTCCGAGGACGCCGTACATCGGCGAACCGTGCGTCGCGCAGTAGTCGGCCTGGCTGCGCAGGTACCACGCCAGCGCACCGTCGCCGGGCGCCGTCACGACAGCGCCACCGCGGGTCGCGCCGGGTCGCGCAGATCGGTGCCTGCCGCGAGCCAGCGCTCCTCGAGCGCGGCAGCGCCGTGGACCCGCTTCCACGCAGCCTCGGCAGCCGTCATCGGCAGCAAGGGGAAGAACTGGACCCCGAGGTGGTCGGGGACCAGCCCGCCCGGCTCACCGACGAGCACCGCCCCGAAGCCGGCGCCCACCCACAGCGGCTCGGTGAGGTCCAGGGAGGCGCCGGCGCGGACGACGACGCCCTCGACGAACGGCGCCATCGCGAGGACGGCCAGGTGCCGGAACACGTCGTCGCGAGCCACGCTCAGCGTCAGGACGAGCTCGGCTCGCGGACCCGCGTGGACGTCCGGTGCGACCTCGGTCGGGTCCGTCATCGGGTGCCGGGACATCCCGAGCGTCGCGTACCTCACGACGCCGGGTCCAGCGAACCGCAGCACCTCGACCCGTTCGGTCCCGACGAAGGTCACCGCGGCGCGCCCCTCGACCTCGCCCAGAGCGGCGACGAGATGCGTTTCCACGGCGCCCAGGAGGTCGTCGGTCACGCGTCCAGGCGGGCGAGGACCGCCTTGGCCTCCTCGAACTTCGGCCAGGAGCACACGACGTCGTACGTGCTGGCGACGATCTGGCTGCGGGAGGTGAAGTCACGGCGGCCGCCCGTGAGGGCGTAGCCGACGACGCCGAAGATCAGCCCGAACACGGCACCGAAGAGCAGCCCGACCAGGACCAGCCCCAGCGAGCTCGTGCCGCTCTTGGCGAACAGGCTGAGCAGCAGCCCGACGAAGACGCCGAACCAGGCGCCCGACGCGACCCCGCCCGCGGCGGCGCGGCCCCAGTCCAGCCGACCCAGCACCGTCTCGGCCATCTTGAGGTCGCTGCCCACGATGCCGACGTTCTCGACCGGGAACTTGTTGTCCGACAGGAAGTCCACGGCTCGCTGCGCCTCCGCGTACGTCTTGTAGCTGGCAACCATCGGCCGGTTCTGCACCGGCTGCTGCCCGTGCTGCCCGGGCAGGTCGGATGCGGAGAACTGCTGCGCCATCAATTGCCTCCTCGTACGGGACGGACCGCGTGGACGGTCACGTCCTCAGCTTGTAGTCCTCGAGCAGACGGCGCCCGATGATCATGCGCTGGATGTCGGCCGTACCCTCGCCGATCAGCAGCATGGGTGCCTCGCGGTAGAGCCGTTCGATCTCGTACTCCTTGGAGTAGCCGTAGCCGCCGTGGATGCGGAACGAGTCCTCGACGACGTCGCGGCAGTACTCGCTGGCGAGGTACTTCGCCATGCCGGCCTCGAGGTCGTTCCGCTCCCCCGAGTCCTTCTTGCGCGCCGCCATGATCATCATCTGGTGCGCCGCCTCGACCTTGGTGGCCATGTCCGCGAGGCGGAACGCGACGGCCTGGTGCTCGGCGATGACCTTGCCGAACGTGACCCGCTGCTGCGCGTAGGCGATGCCCAGCTCGAAGGCGCGCTGCGCCACCCCGCAGGCCCGGGCGGCCACGTTGACGCGGCCCACCTCGACGCCGTCCATCATCTGGTAGAAGCCCTGCCCGCTGCGTCCGCCCAGCAGGGCCGAGTCCGGCAGCCGCACCGAGTCCATGACCAGCTCGGTGGTGTCGACGCCCTTGTAGCCCATCTTCTCGATCTTGCCCGGGATGGTCAGGCCGGGCAGCACCTCGCCGAAGCCGGGCGGCTTCTCGATCAGGAACGTCGACATCTTGCGGTAGACCGAATCGGCCTCGTCGCTGCCCTCGTCGGTACGCACCAGCACCGCCACCAGCGAGGACGAGCCGCCGTTGGTCAGCCACATCTTCTGCCCGTTCAGCACCCACTCCCCGGTCGCCGCGTCGCGCACCGCCCGAGACGTGATCGCCGACACGTCGGACCCGCACCCGGGCTCGCTCATCGAGAACGCGCCGCGCACCTCGCCGGTGGCCATCCTCGGCAGGTAGTGCTGCTTCTGCTCCGCGGTACCGTGCTGCATCAGCATGTACGCCACGATGAAGTGGGTGTTGATGATCCCGCTGACGCTCATCCAGCCGCGGGCGATCTCCTCCACGCACAGGGCGTACGTCAGCAACGACTCGCCCAGCCCGCCGTACTCCTCCGGGATCATCAGCCCGAAGATCCCCATGTCCTTCATGCCCGCGACGATGTCCGCCGGGTACTCGTCAGCGTGCTCCAGCCGCTGCGCGTTCGGGATGATCTCGCCGTCGACGAAGTCGTGCACCGCCTTCAGGATCTCCTGCTGGATGTCGGACAGACCCTCGGTCTGGGCAAGCCGTCCCATCGGGCGCTCCTAGCGGTCGGGCGTACGGCGGCGGTGATCGTGAAGGACGCCTGCCGTCGCTGCTTCGGCGACTGCCCCGAGTATGCCGCCCACCGGCGTACCTGGCGGAGCCGCCCCCCGGGACGTTCCTGTCAGGCGTCCGCCCGCCGGCCTTCGGCCGGGGACCGCGGTCGCCGGCTGGGTCGGCGCGGGCTCTCGTCCTGGGGACCCCGGTCGGTCCCCCAGGCGAACCAGGCCGCCCGCAGCAGCGCCTCGCCGTGGTCGGCCCGACCCAGCAGGAGGTCGTCCAGGTCGTAGAAGGCGCGCACCCGGTCGCGGAGCTCGAGCTCGCTCTCGGGCGGTACGACGAACGGCAGCAGGATGCGGGCCCGGCCACGGCGCACGGCTCCCGCGTCGACCGTCGCCCGGTAGATCACCAGCATGGCCTGCCCCGGGTCGCGTGGGGGGTCGGGGAGGTCCTGCCAGAGGTGGACGTACATCGGGATCGCGTACGGGTCAGGCGTCGCCGGGCCGCTGGTGTGGGCCGGGAAGATCCCGGGGGCCCGGCCCAGCTCGCGCAGTGGGATCGGTCCCGCGCACGTGAACGCCGGCAGGCGGAGCAGGGGACGCCCGCGGAACCGGACCCGCCCGATGATCATGCTCGGGAGCAGCGAGATGAACGAGAAGGCGTCCGGGGCGTAGGCCCCGACCTCCGGGTCGCCGGCCGTCGGCCGGTACTCCACGGCGCGGACGAGCCGCCCCTTGAGGCCGACGACGTCGACGTTGCGGAACGTGTCCGGGCGCACGGCACGGTAGGCCGCGCCGAACACGTACACGGGCGAGCAGAGCACGAAGAGCACGAGCGCGATCACCTGGTCGGCGCCGGTCGGCAGATCCCGGTAGACGCGCCACCGGACGATCGCGAAGATCGCGTAGGAGACCGCGAGGACGGCAAGAAACTGTGGCCAGCCCGGAAGATCGTGCGTCAGAGCCCGGTACAGCGAGTAGACGAGGGCCACCGAAAGGACGATGCACGTGACCGACGCGATGATCATCGCTCGGCGCGCGTAGATCGCGAGCCCGCGAGAAAGACCCGCGTCGAAGGGCAGCGTCCGCCGCGCCAGCGCCTTACTCGTCATCGACGCTCAGTCCTCTCGCGAAGGCGGACACGAGGTCCCGGACCAGGAAGGCCAACGTAACGCCCAGAGTCGCAAAGATGATCATCCATTGCAAGGTCGTTGCGACGATCTCGTCCGTCCCGCCGAGGTGCAGGTCGGCCAGCACGCGACTGACGAGGACGTTGACCACGGTCACGCCGACGAGGAACAAGCCGTCGACGACGACTGTCGCGAGCACCCTGAACCGGGTGAGGAACAACCTCCGGACGTGGCTCCACAGCGGGCGGCTATCACCGCCGGTCGACTCGACATCCCCCGCCATCCGGGGACGATCTCATACCTTGATCACTTCTGTCGATCTTGCTCGCCGGGAGCCGACCCCTGTCGAAACCGACTCGCGCCAGCACGCGCAGGGCTGGCAGCCTGGGTCGATGAGAGTGCACCGTGAGCCGGACGCGGCGACCTTCCTCGCCGCCACCTGGGAGCTGCGCGCGGCCGACCCCATCCTCACCAACCTGCCCGCCAGCATCGCGCTGGGCGTGGTCGGAGGTCGCTCCTACGAGGTCGAGCACTGGTGGGTCGTCCGCGACGACGAGGGGACCGTGGTCGGGTGCTCGGTCCGTACGGCCCCTTACCGGCAGGTCGTGTCGCCGATGCCGGCGGCCGCTGCCGTCGCCCTGGGCCAGGCGGTGGCCGTCGCCGACCCGGACGTCCCCGGCGCCAACGGGCCGGCCGCGGTGGTCGACGCCTTCTACACCGGCCTCGCCTCCGCCAGGCAGCCGACGGTCACGATGCGCGACGTGGTCTACGTGCTCGAGACCTACGCTCCGGCCCGAGGGGTCGCCGGCTCGGCCAGGCCCGCGGTACCCGACGACTTCCGCCTCGTCGCCGACTGGACCCGCCAGTTCCATATCGATGCGGGCCTGCCGATCTTCGACGTCGAGGCATCGGTCGCGCCTCGGCTGGCCGCCGGGACGGTCTGGCTCTGGGAGGTCGACGGCTCACCGGTCGCGATGGCAGGGCACGCAGACCTTGTCGAGTCGCCGGCTGGCCACGTGGGTCGGATCGGCCCGGTGTACACGCCAGAGCTGTTGCGGGGCAACGGCTTCGGCAGCGCCGTCACCTGTGCCGTCATCGACGAGCTGCAGCCTCGTACGAGCCGGATCATGCTGTTCGCCGACGCCGCGAACCCCGCCAGCAACGGGGTGTACGTACGGCTCGGGTTCCGCGCGGTCACCGAGGTCGTCGAGACGGCGCTGGCCTCGGACTAGGCCACCGCGACCTGTCCGTGTCCCGTCAGGCCCCGACCTGCGCTCAGACGGACAGGTGGAAGGATGGTGAGCATGATCAGGTTCGAACAGGTCTCCAAGCGCTACCCGGACGGGACGATGGCCGTGGACTCCCTCGACCTGGAGTGCCCCACGGGCCAGATCACCGTGCTCGTCGGCACGTCCGGCTGCGGGAAGACCACGTCGCTCCGGATGATCAACCGGATGGTCGAGCCGACGTCCGGCCGGGTGCTGCTCGACGATGTCGACGTCGCGACGACCAACGCGGCCGAGCTCCGTCGCCAGATGGGCTACGTCATCCAGCAGTCGGGGCTGTTCCCGCACCGCACGGTCCTCGACAACATCGCGACCGTGCCCTACCTGCTGGGCTGGAACAAGCGGAAGGCCCGTGANCGGGCGGCCGAGCTGCTCGAGCGGGTGGGCCTCGCCACTGAGCTCGGCCNGCGCTACCCGTACCAGCTGTCCGGCGGCCAGCAGCAGCGCGTCGGGGTGGCGCGCGCCCTCGCCGCCGACCCGCCGGTGATGCTGATGGACGAGCCGTTCAGCGCCGTCGACCCCGTCGTGCGCGCGGAGCTGCAGCAGGAGTTCCTCCGGCTGCAGGGCGAGCTCGGCAAGACGATCGTGTTCGTGACGCACGACGTCGACGAGGCGGTCAAGCTCGGTGACCGGATCGCCGTGTTCCGCGTCCCGGGCCGGCTCGTCCAGGTCGCGTCGCCCGAGGAGCTGCTGGCCGCGCCGGCAGACGACTTCGTCGACCGGTTCCTCGGCAACGACCGAGGGATCCGGCGGCTGTCGTTCTTCGGCAGCGACGAGCTGGCGCTACGAGACGACGGTGTCGTCGCCGCCGGGGCGACCGTCGAGGAGGCGCGCGGGCTCGCCGCCGTGGCCGGCAACCGCTGGCTGCTGGTCGTCGACAGTCAACGCCGGCCGGTCGGCTGGTTCGATGTCCAGCAGGGCGCGCCACCCGCCGGCGTCGTACCGGACGGCCCGCCCGGGCTCGCCCCGGTCGGGCACGGGTTCACTCCCGGGACCGACTCGCTGCGGGCCGCCCTGGACGGCGCGGTGCTGTCCCCCGGCGGGCGCGTCGCTGCCCTCGACGCCGACGGTCGAGCGGTCGGGACGGCATCGCAGGACGACATCGCGAGCGCGATCCGCGCCGCGGCCTCCGCCGGCCACCCGAACGCGGGATCCCCGGCATGAAGTGGGGCTGGATCCCTGACCACTTCGGGATGCTCGGCACGCTCCTCGGGCAGCACTCGGTCCTCGCGTTCGTCCCGGTCCTGCTCGGGCTGCTCGTCGCCGTGCCGCTGGGCATGGCCTGCGTCCGCTGGCCGCGGATCTACCCGCCGGTGCTCGCCACCACCAGCATCCTGTACGCGATCCCGTCGATCGCCCTGTTCGTGTTCCTCGTCAGCTACACCGGCCTCAACCCGCCGACGGCGATCATCCCGCTGACGCTCTACACGCTCTCCGTGCTCGTACGGAACGTGGTCGACGGCCTGCGCTCGGTGCCCGAGTCGGTACGTCAGGCGGCGACCGCGATGGGCTTCACCGGGCTGCGGCGGCTGCTCCGGGTCGACCTGCCGATCGCCGTACCGGTGATCATCGCCGGGCTGCGCATCGCCACCGTGTCCAACATCAGCCTGGTCAGCGTGGCCTCGCTGATCGGGCTCGGCGGGCTGGGTCAGCTGTTCACCGACGGGTTCCAGCGCGCCTTCCTCACGCCGATCGTCGTGGGGGTCGTCCTCACCGTCGCCCTCGCCGTCGTCGCCGACGTGCTCCTCGTCGTCGCCCAGCGGCTGCTGACCCCCTGGGCCCGCGGGAGGACCGCATGACGTTCCTCACCGACGTCTGGCACTGGTTCGGCCGGTCCGCCAACTGGCACGGCGACGACGGGATCCCGCACCGGCTCGTCGAGCACCTCGGCTACTCGGGGCTGGCGCTGCTGCTCGCTGCACTCGTCGCACTGCCGCTGGGGCTGCTCATCGGCCACACCGGTCGCGGTGGTCTCCTCGTCGTCAACCTCGCCAACGCCGCGCGGGCCCTGCCGACCGTGGGCGTCGTCATCCTCGTGGTGACCGTCGTGGGCATCGGCATCCTGCCCGTGCTCGTGGCCCTGGTCGCCCTCGCGGTCCCGCCGATCCTGGTGAACACCTACCAGGGCGTACGCGGGGTCGACGCCGACCTCAAGGACGCGGCCAGGGGAATGGGGATGACCGGCTGGCAGGTTCTCGTCGGGGTGGAGATCCCGTCGGCCCTCCCGCTGGTGCTGCTCGGGCTGCGCACCGCGGCCATCCAGATCGTGTCGACCGCGACCATCGCCGCGTACGTCAGCCTCGGCGGTCTCGGCCGGTTCGTCTTCGACGGGCTCGCCCGCGAGGACTACAGCTCGGTGGCCGGCGGGGCCGTCCTGGTCGCCGCCCTCGCGCTCCTCTCCGAGGCCGTGTTCGTCATCGTCCAGCGCGCCGTCGTCTCCCCCGGGATCCGGCAGCGTGGCTAAGACCGGCCGATCGTCCCCGATCGGCATCCGCCCAACCGAAGGAAGCCCCTCATGAGAATCAGCAGGATCTCGCTCACCGTGACGGCGGGTGCCGCCGTCATGGCGGTCGTCGCCGCGTGCGCCAACAGCAGCAACCCCCTCGCGTCCGCCGGCGCGCCCGGCAGCTCGAGCGCTCCGGCACAGACGGTGACCGTGGGTTCGGCCAACTTCCCGGAGAACGTCCTCCTCGGCTGGATCTACGCCAAGGCGCTCGAGGCGAAGGGCGTCAAGGTGACGACCAAGCTGAACATCGGCAGCCGCGAGGTCATCTACCGTCAGATCAAGAGCGGTGGGCTGTCGATCCTCCCGGAGTACAACGGCGCGCTGCTCGCCTACCTCGACCCCAAGGCGACGCAGCTCACGACCGCCGACGTCGACGCGGCCATCGCCACCAAGCTGGACCCGGCGCTGACGATCCTCGACCCCGCCGCAGCCGAGGACAAGGACTCGCTGGTCGTCACGCAGGCGACCGCCGCGAAGTACGGCCTCAAGTCGATCCCGGACCTCGCCCCCGTGGCGAAGACCCTCGTCATCGGCGGACCACCGGAGTTCAAGACGCGCCAGCAGGGCATCCTCGGTCTCAAGAGCCTCTACGGCCTGACCTTCAAGGAGTTCAAGTCGCTCGACACCGCCGGCCCGATCACGGTCGCGGCGCTCAAGAACGGCAACGTCGCCACGGCCGACCTGTTCAGCACGGACCCGAACATCGTGCAGAACTCGTTCGTCGTCCTCAGCGACCCCAAGAACCTGTTCGGCGCCCAGAACATCATCCCGCTGGTCAACAAGTCGGTCCTCACCGACACGATCAAGACCACGCTGGACGCCATCTCGGCCAAGCTCGACACCTCGACCCTGGCGGGGCTGGTGAAGAAGGTCGTCTCCGACAAGGACGACCCTGACCAGGTCGCCGCCGACTGGCTCAAGTCCGTCGGGCTCGCCTAACGGCTGCGCGCAGGTTCGTGTCGGTCAGGAGGCCGGGGGCTCGAAGGTCTGAGTCCGTGCCATCCCGGCCGCCCGGCCCTTGGCCGACACGACCAGCGCCATCTTGCGCGAGGCCTCGTCGATCATCTCGTCGCCCAGCATCACCGCGCCGCGCGCACCACCGGCCGCCGACGTGTAGTAGTCGTACGCGTCGAGGATCAGCTCCGCGTGGTCGTAGTCGTCCTGGCGAGGCGCGTACACCTCGTTGCAGGCGTCGATCTGACCCGGGTGCAGGCACCACTTGCCGTCGAAGCCGAGCGCGGCCGAGCGGCCGGCGACCCGGGTGAAGCCGTCGACGTCGCGGATCTGCAGGTACGGCCCGTCGATGGCCTGCTTCCCGTATGCGCGCGCCGCCATCAGGATCCGCATCAGGATGTAGTGGTAGGCGTCACCGACGTCGTAGCCCGGCGGCTGCTCTCCGACGACGAGGGACTTCATGTTGATGCTGGCCATGAAGTCGGCCGGACCGAAGATGATGGTCTCCACCCGCGGCGACGCCGCCGCGATCGCATCGACGTTGATCAGGCCAAGGGCGTTCTCGATCTGCGCCTCGATGCCGATGCGCCCGACCTCGTAGCCCATCGTCTTCTCGACCTGGGTCATGAGCAGGTCCAGGGCCACCACCTGCTCGGCGCTCTGCACCTTGGGCAGCATGATCGCGTCCAGGTTGGGGCCCGCGCCTTCGACGACCTCGACCACGTCGCGATAGGTCCACTCGGTCGTCCAGTCGTTGACGCGGACGACCCGGATCCGGTCGCCCCAGCCGCCTTCGTTGAGCGAAGCAACGATCGTGCCGCGCGCGGCCGGCTTGGCCAGGGGGGCGCACGCGTCCTCGAGGTCGAGGAAGACCTGGTCGGCCGGCAGCCCGCGCGCCTTGTCGATCATCTTCGGGCTGCTGCCCGGTACCGCGAGGCAGGAACGGCGTGAGCGCAGCACGCGCTCGGAGGTCTGCGTCATGGCGCGACCCTAGCGAGGGGGTGGCTCCGCCGGATCTCCGGGTCCACCACCCCACGCGCCGATCACGATGGCGACTCCGACCAGCAGCAGCGCCGCCGCGGGGAGCACGCCCCACGGCGGACGCTGGCCGAGCCACAGCGCGGCGATGAGGGCTGCGCCCGGCATCTCGAACAGCAGCGCGAGCGAGATCACCGTCGGCGACGTCGTCCGCAGGACGATGTTGAAGACCGAGTGCCCCAGCAGCTGGGCACCTGCGGTGAGCGCGGCCAGCTTGACCCACGTACCCGCCGGGTAACCGGTGAGGTCCTGGCGCCCGAGGAGGCAGACGACGAGCAGCAGCGCGGCGCAGAGCCCGTAGCAGACGAGGGTGTACGTCGCCGTGCTGAGGCTACGACGCACCTGCGCGCCGACCGACACGTAGAGGGCGGCGAAGATCCCGCCGGCGAGCGCGAGCATGTCGCCCACCAGGGCGCGCCGGGACAGCGACAGGTCGACGCCCGAGAGGACGAGCACGCCGGTGAACGCGACGGCCATGCCCAGCCAGGCTCGACCCGGCACGTGCTGGCCGAGCCGGGCAGCGACGAGGGCGGTCCACACCGGTTGCGTGGCGACGAGCGCAGTCGACGACGCGACCGACGTGTACCGCAGCGACGGAACCCACGTGGCGAAGTGCGCGGCGAGCAGGACGCCGGCCCCGAGCGACAGTGCCAGCTCGCGCCGGCTGATCGACGCGAGCTCGAGCCGGTGTCGCCACAGCGCGTACGGCGCGATGGCCCCGGTCGCGAAGGCGTTGCGCCAGAACGCGATCGCGAACGCCGGGGCTGCGGTGGCCGCGATCAGCGGTGCCGACGTCGACACGGCCAGGACGCCGACGANCATGAGCCCCACGTCGCGCGACGGCGGTCGCGGGACCGCGCTCCCCGACCGGTCGACCTGGTCGTCNATCAAGGCGANGGTGGGCTGATCCGGCCCTTGGCCACGAAGACCACGTCGCCCTTCACGCGGACCGAGGTCGGCACGCCGTCGCCTGCCTCGACGGTGCAGGACAGCACCGCCGGCCGACCCATCTCGACGCCCTGGCGCACCTCGTACCCGGTGGACGACGGGCCATGGCCGGCCGCGACCTGGCCGGAGACGACCAGCCACACCCCGAGCGCGAGGGCCGCGGAGCCCGTCGCCGCGTCCTCGAGGACCCCGACGTCGCCCGCGAACATCCGCGCGCGGGCCAGCCGCGCGGCGCCGTCCCACGCGACGACGTAGACCCCCGTGGCCTCGGACACCGGGTGCGCGAACGCGGACAGCCGGCCGGCGTCAGGGACGCACCTGGCAAGCGCGTCCGGGCGCACGGAGACGATGCCGTAGCCGAGGCCGGTGCCGCAGACCCGCGCGGCACGTCCGTCGGCGGCATCGAGGTCAGTGGCATCGAGGCCCACCGCCGCCAGGAGGGGCAGCGGGTCGACCGGTTCGGACCAGGTCGGCGTCCCGCCGGTGAGCTCGACCGGCCCGCCGTCCGGGGCGACCGTGAGGGGCAGCTCCCCGGCGCCGCACGCCTGGACGACCGTTCCGACCGGTACGCGGCCCAAGCGGGCCATCACCCACGCCGTACCGACGCTCGGGTGGCCGGCGAACGGCAGCTCGACCTCCGGCGTGAAGATGCGCAGCCGGTAGGCCACCCCGCGCGCACGCTCGTCATCGGTGGGCGCGATCGGGAAAGCGGTCTCGGAGAGGTGGAACTCCAGCGCCATCTGCTGCATCTGCTCGGTCGTCAGGTGGTCGGCCCCGAGCACCAAGGCCAGCGGGTTGCCGGCGTACGGCACCGACGTGAACACGTCGACGACGTAGTACTCCAGGCCGCTGCCCGTAGCCGCTTGCACCATCCCCCCACCCTGGCACGCAGGCCACCGATCGCTGCCGACATTCTGGTGGTCGGGACGACCAGGATGTCTGCAGCGATCGGGTCGGCTGCGCCGGTAACCTCGCCACGTGAGCGGTACGCCCTGGCGGGTCTTCATCGCGCGCCTGGCCGGAGTCGCCGTCTTCGATCCCAACGGTGACCAGGTCGGGCGAGTTCGTGATGTCGTCGTGGCGGTCCGCGGTGGACGGCAGCCACCGCGCGTCCTCGGCCTGGTCGTCGAGGTCCCGATGCGGCGCCGCATCTTCCTCGCGATGACCAGGGTCACCGCGCTCGATGCCGGCCAGGTCATCACCACCGGCGTCATCAACATGCGGCGGTTCGAGCAGCGCATCGGCGAGACCCTGGTCCTCGGCGAGATGTTCGACCGCAAGGTCCAGCTCGTCCCCGCGCCCGGATCCGAGGACGAACCGGAGACGGTCACCGTCGTCGACGTCGCCATGGAGCAGACGCGTACGAAGGACTGGGAGGTCACCCAGCTGTTCGTCCGCCGCGGCGGTGGNGGCGGCTTCCGCCGTCGAGGCGGCACGGTCGTCGTCGACTGGGCCGAGGTCAGCGGNCTGGCCGAGCCCGAGGCCAACCAGGGTGCGGCCAGCCTGCTCGCCGCGTACGAGAAGATGCGCCCGGCCGACCTGGCACGGGCGCTGCACGACCTGAGCCCCAAGCGCCGCGTCGAGGTGGCGGCCGCCCTCGACGACGAGAAGCTCGCCGACGTCCTCGAGGAGCTGCCCGAAGACGACCAGATCGAGATCCTGGGCCANCTGGCCCGCGAGCGGGCCGCCGACATCCTCGAGGCCATGGCGCCCGACGACGCCGCCGACCTGCTGGGCGAGCTGCCGCCCGACCAGGCCGAGCAGCTGCTGGACCTGATGGAGCCCGACGACGCCGACGACGTGCGGCGGCTGCTGTCCTACGACGAGTACACCGCCGGCGGCATGATGACCACCGAGCCGGTGATCCTCTCGCCGGACGCGACCGTCGCCGAGGCGCTGGCCCGGGTGCGCAGCGCCGACCTCTCGCCGGCGCTGGCGTCGCAGGTCTACGTGTGCCGCGCACCGCTGGAGACGCCGACCGGCCGGTTCATCGGGCTGGCGCACATCCAGCGGCTGCTCCGCGAGCCGCCGTCGTCGCTCGTGTCGGGCATCTGCGACACCGACCTCGAGCCGGTGTCCCCGACGGCGACGCTGCCGCAGGTGACGACCTACCTGGCCACGTACAACCTGGTCGCCCTCCCCGTGGTCGACGACAACGACCACCTGCTCGGCGCCGTCACCGTCGACGACGTGCTCGACCACCTGCTCCCGGACGACTGGCGCGAGCACGACGCCGACCGCCACGACGGGCGAGGCGACGCGAGCGGCTCCGGCAGCTCGAGCGGGGCCGTCCATGGCGCGTGAGACCCGCGCGGGCCGCGCCAACCGGGCGGCCCGGCTCGACCTCCCGTACGAGCCACGTCGCAAGGTGCCGCGGCCCGCCTACGACCCCGACACGTTCGGCCGCGCGTCCGAGCGGGTGGCCCGCTACATCGGCAGCTGGCGGTTCATCGCGTGGATGACGCTGATCATCTCGGCCTGGCTGCTCTGGAACGTCGTGCTCCCGTACCANCTGCGATTCGACAGGTACCCGTTCCAGCTGCTGACCCTGGGGCTGTCGCTGCAGGCCTCCTACGCGGCCCCGCTGATCCTGCTGGCGCAGAACCGCCAGGAGGGTCGCGACCGGGTGCAGTACGAGCAGGACCGCCAGCGCGACGAGCGGTCGATCGCGGACACGGAATACCTGGTGCGCGAGGTCGCGGCACTTCGGATCGCCCTCGGCGAGGTCGCGACGCGCGACTTCCTCCGATCCGAGCTGCGTGACCTGATCGAGGAGCTCGACCGTCAAGGCGAGCGGGAACCACGCCGACAACTCCAAGGTGACCCGCCCGCAGGAGACTGAGCTCGCCCTGCGTCGACGGCTCGGCGACATCCTGGTCGCGCACGAGGTCCTCACCGCCCAGCAGCTGCGCCAGGTGCTCACCGACCAGCGCCGGGCGAGCGAGGCCGACCCGGCCGCCGGCCGGCATCGCCTGGGCACCCTCCTGGTGGAGCAGGGCCTCGCCACCGAGGAGCAGGTCGCACAGGCTCTCGGCGAGCTGCTCGGCCGCGAGGTCGTCGACGCCTCCCAGACCCCGATCGACCCGACGTACGCGCGCATGGTGCCCCGAGCGCTGGCCGAGCGCGGCCAGGTGCTCGTGCTCGGGGTCGGCGAGCGCGGCCTCCGGGTCCTGGCCGCCGACCCCACCGACGTGCTCACCCTGGACGACGTGCGCCGCGAGACCGGGGTCCAGCGCCTCGACATCCTCGTGGGGACGCCGAGCCAGCTGCGCGGCCTGCTGGAACGGGTGTGGTCGCTCGCGCAGAACGCCGAGGTCGTCGCCGACGTGTTCGCCGAGAACGACACGTCGCCGGTCGACGACGAGCCGCTGGTCGCGGACGCACCGACAGTACGGCTCCTCGACTCGGTCCTCGCCGACGCCGTGCGCAACCGGGCGAGCGATATCCACGTCGAGCAGCAGTCGGACTCCGTACGGATCCGGTACCGGGTCGACGGCGTCATGCGCGACGTCCTCGCGCTCCCCAAGTCCGTGGGCCGTACCCTCACCGCACGGATCAAGGTCGTGGCCGGGCTGAACATCGCCGAGCGCCGGGTGCCCCAGGACGGCCGGATCCAGCTCACCGTCGACGGTGGCCGGGTCGACGCACGGGTGAGCACGCTGCCCGCGATGCACGGCGAGAAGGTGGTGATCCGGCTCCTGCCCGGCGCCGGGTCGATCCAGCGGCTGGAGAACCTGGGTCTCGACGACGACCAGTGCGAGGCGATGACTCGCGTGCTGAGCTCGGCGCAGGGGCTGGTGCTGATCACCGGCCCGACCGGGTCGGGCAAGACCAACACGCTGTACGCCGCGATCCAGGAGACGATCACCCCGGAGCGCAACGTGGTGACCCTCGAGGACCCGGTCGAGATCGAGCTCGCTGGCATCACCCAGGTGAGCGTCAACGAGAAGACCGGGATGACCTTCGAGCGCGGGCTGCGCGCGACGCTCCGCCAGGACCCCGACGTGATCCTGGTCGGCGAGGTCCGTGACTCGATCACGGCCGAGCTCGCCCTGCGTGCGGCGATGACCGGCCACCTGGTGCTGACCACGCTGCACACCAACGACGCCGTGTCCGCCCTGCCCCGGCTCGTGGACATGGGGATCGAGCCGTACCTCGTGGCGTCGTCCCTCTCGCTGGTCGTCGGCCAGCGGCTGGTACGGGTCCCCTGCAAGGAGTGCAGCGCGGCGTACACGCCGGAGGAGACGACGCTGGCGGCCCTGGAGATCGGCCTGTCCGACGTCGGCCCCGGTGCTGTCCGTGGCAACGGGTGCGCCACCTGCGCGCGGACCGGGTACCGCGGCCGCATCGGCGTCTTCGAGGTGCTGGAGGTCGACGCGCGGCTGCGGCACGCGCTGCTCGGCTCCCCCGACGAGGTGACGCTCACCAGCCTCGCGGAGGCAGCCGGGTTCCGGAACATGCGGACGCAGGGCCTCGCCCTCGCCTCGCGCGGGGGGACGACGTACGAAGAGGTGCTGCGCGTGACGAGGGCGACGGTCTAGCCCGGTCGGCCCAGCCCCTACGGGCCCCGTAGCATCGGAGCCATGCCGTCCGCCGCCCTGCCGACCCTCGAGCAGGTGACCGCCGCCCTCGCGACGGTCGAGGACCCCGAGATCCACCAGCCCATCACCGAGCTCGACATGGTCAAGTCGGTCGACATCGCGGCCGACGGCCAGGTCGCGGTCGTCGTGTGGCTGACCGTGTCTGGCTGCCCGATGCGAGCCGAGATCACCGACCGGGTGACCAGGGCCGTCGCCGCGGTTGCCGGCGTGACCGGGGTCAGCGTCGAGCTCGACGTGATGAGCGCCGACCAGCGCTCGGCCCTGTCCACCCGGCTGCGCGGCGGCCAGGCCGTGCGCGACATCCCCTTCGCGCAGCCAGGCTCCCTGACCAAGGTCTTCGCGGTCGCGTCCGGCAAGGGCGGGGTGGGCAAGTCCACCGTCACCGTCAACCTCGCGGCCGCGATGGCTGCGCGAGGGCTCGCCGTGGGCGTCGTCGACGCAGACATCTACGGCCACTCGATCCCGCGGATGCTCGGGGCCGACGGCAAGCCCACGCAGGTCGATGCCATGATCATGCCGCCGTCGGCGCACGGCGTCCGTGTCATCTCGATCGGCATGTTCACCCCAGGCAACAGCCCGGTCGTCTGGCGCGGACCCATGCTGCACCGGGCCCTGCAGCAGTTCCTCGCCGACGTCTACTGGGGCGATCTCGACGTGCTCCTCATGGACCTCCCGCCCGGTACCGGCGACATCGCCATCTCGGTCGCGCAGCTCGTACCCTCCGCTGAGATCCTCGTCGTCACCACGCCCCAGGCGGCCGCCGCCGAGGTCGCCGAGCGGGCCGGCACGATCGCCCTGCAGACCCACCAGCGCATCGCCGGCGTGGTGGAGAACATGTCCTGGCTGGAGCTGCCGGACGGGACGCGGCTCGAGGTCTTCGGGTCAGGCGGCGGGGCCGCGGTCGCGGCAGCGCTCACCCGCTCGGTCGGCTCCGACGTACCCCTGCTGGGCCAGGTACCGATGGACACCGCGCTTCGGGAGGGCGCCGACGACGGCGTCCCGCTGGTCCTGTCGTCGCCCGACTCGCCGGCCGCTGCCGTCCTGCGCGACGTCGCCGACCGCCTCGTGGGCAAGCCCCGAGGTCTCGCCGGCCGATCGCTGTCCCTCACCCCGACCGCACGCTAGCCCCCGCCCCGCCGCCGCCGCCCTGCGCCCCAGCGGACCTCCCCGCGGACCCCCCTCCCCGTGTTGATCATGGGCAAAAAGCCCTTGTGGATCATGGAAAAGGGGCCCTTTGTCCATGATCAACACTGGGTACGGGCGGAAGGGAGGAGGTGGGGCGCGGGGGGGGT
>JGI24140J50213_10000215_pt1 | contig 27162 bp, 26 predicted proteins | sample BarGraIncu00222A_FD_50213 | JGI IMG/M metagenome (IMG submission 50213)
GCGGCGGCCACGAGACCCTCGACCTCGACCTCGTACGCACCGGGTTCGCCGCTGCCACCTCGCCCGCCCGACTGGAGGTCGTACGAAGCGGACCGACGGTCCTGGTCGACGCAGCCCACAACCCTGACGGGGCAAGGGTTCTTGCCGCTGCGCTGGCCGAGGACTACTCGTTCGACCGCCTCGTGGGTGTCGTCGGGATCCTCGCTGACAAGGACGCGCGCGGCGTCCTCGAAGCGCTGGAGCCGGTGCTCGACCAGGTCGTGGTGACGCGGTCGTCGTCGCCCCGTGCGCTCGACCCCGACGACCTTGCCGCCGTCGCCGTCTCGATCTTCGGCGCCGACCGCGTGTCGGTCGCCCCTCGGCTGGCCGACGCGATCGACGAGGCGATCGGCCGCGCAGAGGAGGATGGTGCCTTCTCGGGTTCCGGGGTGCTCGTGACGGGTTCGGTGGTCACGGCGGGCGAGGCCCGCACCCTGCTCGTAAGAGGGAAGGGCTAGGCCGCGTGCGCACCCTCTGCGCGAGCGTCCTGTTCTTCGAGGCGGTCATCTCCGGGCTCGCCATCCCGGCCGGGATCGCGCTGAGCGACCAGCACCACGGGCTGATCCTCTGGGGCGGCCTCGCGCTGTTCGTCCTCCTCCTGCTCGCCGCCGGCCTGCTGCGGAGCCAGGTCGGCTACGTCCTCGGCTCGGCGCTGCAGGTGGCCCTGGTCGCCAGCGGGTTCCTGCTTCCCGCGATGTTCTTCCTGGGCCTGGTGTTCACGGCGCTGTGGGTGTTCGCCATCGTCCTGGCCAAGCGCGCGGACAGGTACGCTCTCCTCCGCTCCCCACCGCCAGCACCCTAGGAGAACCGTCGTGTCCGAGCGCACTCTCGTCCTCGTCAAGCCCGACGGCGTGGTCCGTGGCCTCGTCGGGGAGGTGCTCGGTCGGATCGAACGCCGCGGCTACCGCATCGTCGCGCTCGAGCAGCGCACGCTCACGGCAGAGCTCGCGGGAGAGCACTACGCGGAGCACCGGGGCAAGCCGTTCTTCGCCGATCTGGTCGCGTTCATCACCTCTGGGCCGCTCGTCGCGGCGGTCGTCGAGGGGCCGGACGCCATCGAGGCGTGGCGCACGATGATGGGTGCCACCAACCCGATCAAGGCTGCTCCGGGCACCATCCGGGGCGACCTGGCCACCGTGATGACCGAGAACATCTCCCACGGTTCTGACTCCCCGGAGTCCGCCGTCCGCGAGATCGGGATCTTCTTCCCCGAGCTGTGACCTTCGTCATGACGGCTGCCAGGTCCAGTCGGCAGTGCTCCTCGGGTCGAGCCGAATCCGGCTGAAGGGTTCTGGCAGCAGCGTCGGGGCCGTTACCATGGACCGGACTCACCTGCTGACCCCCCGGAAGGTCCTCGCTTCCCCATGGCGAACAACATGTCGTTCATCGGCCGGGACATGGCCGTCGACCTTGGTACCGCGAACACCCTCGTCTACGTGCGTGGCCGCGGCATCGTCCTCAACGAGCCGTCCGTCGTCGCGATCAACCAGAACAGCGGCGGGATCCTCGCCGTCGGCGCCGAGGCCAAGAAGATGATCGGCCGCACGCCGGGCAACATCGTGGCCATCCGCCCGCTCAAGGACGGGGTCATCGCCGACTTCGACACGACCGAGCGCATGCTGCGGTACTTCATCCAGAAGGTGCACAAGCGGCGTCACCTGGCCAAGCCGCGCATCGTCGTCTGCGTGCCCTCGGGCATCACCGGCGTCGAGCAGCGCGCGGTCAAGGACGCGGGCTATGCGGCCGGTGCGCGCAAGGTCTACATCATCGAGGAGCCGATGGCGGCCGCCATCGGCTCCGGGCTGCCCGTCCACGAGCCGACCGGCAACATGGTCGTCGACATCGGCGGCGGCACGACCGAGGTCGCGGTCATCTCCCTCGGCGGCATCGTCACGGCGCAGAGCATCCGCGTCGGCGGTGACGAGCTCGACAACGCGATCATCCAGTACGTCAAGAAGGAGTACTCGCTGCTGCTCGGCGAGCGCACCGCAGAAGAGATCAAGATGGCGATCGGTTCGGCCTTCCCGATGCCGGACGAGCCGCACGCGGAGATCCGCGGGCGCGACCTGGTCACCGGACTGCCCAAGACGATCGTGGTCTCCAGCGAGGAGATCCGGAAGTCGCTCGAGGAGCCGGTCAACGCCGTCGTCGACGCCGTCAAGACCACGCTGGACAAGTGCCCGCCGGAGCTGTCCGGCGACATCATGGACCGCGGAATCGTCCTCACCGGCGGCGGCGCACTGCTCAAGGGGCTCGACGAACGGCTGCGGCACGAGACCGGGATGCCGATCCACATCGCCGACCGGCCGCTCGACTGCGTGGCGCTCGGCTCCGGCAAGTGCGTCGAGGAGTTCGAGGCCCTCCAGCAGGTCCTCATCTCCGAGCCCCGCCACTGACCGGCCCAACTGAGGGCGCCACCCAGGGCGGAGAGGGCTGGCACCACGCATGAGGGACTCGAGGCGTACGCGGCTGGTCCTCGTCGTCCTCCTGCTGGTCTCGCTCACGCTCATCGCCCTCAACGGCAGCTCCGGGCCGGGCCACGCGATCCGGTCGGGAGCGAGTGCGGTCTTCGGGCCGGTCCAGCGGGCGGCGGCGAGCGCGTTCCGGCCGATCCACGACTTCTTCGGCGGGATCGGCAAGGACCAGCAGGCGCAGCTGAACCGGCTCAAGCAGGAGAACGACCTCCTGCGGCTGCAGGAGCGCGCGAGCCAGTACGCCACCTGCCGCGCGGGGGAGCTCAACGCCCTCATGCACCTCGCCGGAATCGGCCAGTACACGATCAAGCCGGCCCAGGTGATCGCCGTCGGCCCGGCGCAGTCCTTCGCGTGGACGGCCGAGATCGACTCGGGGGCCCAGGACGGTCTCAAGGTCGGGATGACGGTCATCAACGGAGACGGGCTGGTCGGCAAGGTCGAGTTCGTCTCGACGTCGACCTCCGTCGTGCTGCTGGCGATCGACCCCGAGTTCAAGGTCGGCGTACGGGTGGAGTCGACGCTCGAGGTCGGCGCCGTGTCCGGGGAGGGCACCGACCCGATGACGGTGCAGCTCCTGACGGGTCAGGAGCTGAGGCAGGGTGACCGGCTGGTGACCGACTTCCGGCCCGACTCGCTGTTTGCGGGCGGCGTGCCCGTAGGAACGCTCACCTCCGTGCACGGCACGGTCGGGTCCCTCGGGCGGTCGGCCTCCGTCCAGGCGTACGTGAACTTCACCGCCCTCGACCTGGTCGGCGTGATCGTCGACAACCCGCGCACCGACCCGCGTGACTCGGTCCTGCCGCCGAAGCCGACGGTCACGCCGGGCGTGGTCGCCACGCCGCCGGGCAGCAGCTGTGGCTCGCCGGCCGTCGCGGCCACCACGGCGACGCCGACGGCCAGCGCCACCGGCACGGCAAACCCCACGCCGAGCACGAGTCACAGCCCATGAGGTACGGGCGGATCGTCATGGTCGCGCTGCTGCTGGCGACGGCGGTCGTCCTGCAGACGGTCGTGCTCAGCCGCATCCCGTTCCCGCAGGCGACGCCCGACCTGGTGCTCCTCGTCGTCGTGGCTCTCGCGATGGTGCAGGGGCCCAACTCGGGTGCGGTCATCGGTTTCTTCGGCGGCCTGATGGTCGACGTGGTCCCGCCGGCCGACGGTGCGGCTGGGCGCTGGGCCCTCGTCCTCTGCCTGGTCGGCTGGTTCGCCGGCCGCGCCGGTGACGCCGTCGAGGGGTCGGCCTTCCTGCCGCTCCTCGTCGTGGTCGGGTCGGCGTTCGCGTCGCTGGTGGGCTATGCCGCGATCGGGTGGCTGATCGGCGACGTCCGGGTCACGTCCTCGCCGGTCCTCCGGGCGATCCCCGCCGCGGTGCTGTACGACGTCCTGTTCAGCCCCTTCGTCGTCCCGCTGGTCATGGCCCTCGCGAAACGGTTCGAGGCCACGACGACGTACGCTCGGACCATCCGGTGAACGCCTTCCCTGCCCTGCCGATGGAGTCTGCATCGTGAGCGACCGTTCGCGCCTGCGCCTCGTGGTGCTGCAGGCCCTGGTCATCTCGTTGCTGCTGACGCTGCTCGGACGGCTGTGGTACGTGCAGATCTACTCGGGCGACCAGTACCGCAAGGCGGCCAACAACAACAACATCCGCCCGGTCGTGACCGAGGCCGTACGCGGGCAGATCCTCGACGACGAGGGGCGGCCGCTGGTCAGCAACCGCACGTCCCTGCTCGTGTCGATCGACCGGAGCGTCCTCGACCAGATGTCGATGGAGCAGGAGAAGGCCGTGCTGACGCGGCTGGCCGACAAGCTCAAGACGACCCCGCAGGCGCTGTCCGACCGGATCACGCTGTGCGGCAGCCCGGGAGCGAAGAAGCCGCCGATCTGCTGGAACGGCTCGCCCTTCCAGCCGATCCCCGTGGCTCGTGACGTCTCCTCGGACCTCGCGCTGTCGATCCTGGAGGACGGCGAGAACCTGCCGGGTGTGAGTGCCAACCTGGAGGCCATCCGCGACTACCCGGCGCCGTACAAGGCCAATGCCGCCCAGATCCTCGGGTACATCGGTCCGGTCAGCCAGTCCGAGCTCGATGCGACCGCCAAGAGCAAGAACCCGCTGTACCAGTACGACCAGGTGGGCAAGACCGGGCTCGAGTACCAGTACGACAACGTGCTGCGCGGGGTCAACGGCGTCAAGCAGCTGTCCGTCGACCAGTCCGGCAACGTGACGGGCACCTTGTCCCAGACCCCATCGGTACCCGGCGACAACCTGGTCACGAACATCGACGCGCGGGTCCAGGCCACGCTGGAGCAGCAGCTCGTCCAGGCCATCCAGCGCGCGCGGAGCCAGCGCGACCCCAAGGGCCACGGCGGAAACTACAAGGCCGACGCCGCTGCCGGCGTGGTCATGGACGTGCGCACCGGGGCGGTCATCGCGATGGCGAGCCTGCCGACCTACGACCCCTCGATCTGGGTCGGCGGCGTGACCAACGCCGAGTACGCCGCCCTGACCGCTTCCAAGACGGACAGCCCGCTGGTGTCGCTGGCCTACCAAGGCGGGTTCGCGCCGGGTTCGACGTTCAAGGTGGTGTCGTCGACGGCGATGCTGCAGAGCGGCCACTACACCCAGGCCGGGCCGTACGACTGCCCGGCGTACTACAAGGTCGGCACTCAGACGTTCTTCAACGACGAGAATCGCGGGGGTGGGACCCTCACCCTCAAGGGCGCCATCGAGAAGTCCTGCGACACGGTCTTCTACAAGGTGGCCTTCGCCCAGTGGCTGCGCGACGGCGGCCTCAGTCCCAAGGGCAAGCCGGCTGACATCTTCATCAACGCGGCGCTCGCCTGGGGATTCGGCAAGCCGACCGGCCTCGACCTGCCGGGGGAGTCGCCCGGCAGCATCGAGACCCGGGCCGGTCTCAAGGCCAGCTGGGCCCAGCTGCGGCCCGCCGAGTGCCGCCTCGCCGTCACCGGCTACCCGCAGCTGGCGAAGACGAACCCGTCCCTCGCGGCGCAGTACAAGGCGTACGCGTACGACGCGTGCCAGCCGGCCGGCGCCCAGTACAAGGCCGGTGACGCGGTGAACTTCATCATCGGCCAGGGTCAGACGCTGGTGACGCCGTTGAAGATGGCGCAGGTCTACGCCGCCATCGCCAACGGCGGCACGCTGTGGACCCCCGAGGTCGGCAAGGCCGTCCTGTCGCCGACCGGTCAGGTGGTCCACCAGATCAAGCCGGTGGCCGAGGGCCGGCTACCGATCAGCTCCTCCACCCTCGCCTTCCTGCAGGACGCGCTGAAGGGCGTCACCACGTCCGGTACGTCGCAGGTGCAGTTCCAGGGGTTCCCGCTCAGCCAGATCCCGGTCGCCTCCAAGACCGGTACGGCAGAGGTCGCCGGCAGGCAGACGACCTCCTGGTTCGCGACGTACGCACCGGCGACGAGCAAGCCGGAGTACGCGGTCGTCATGATGGTCAGCCAGGGTGGCTTCGGCTCGACGACGTCAGCGAGCTCGGTACGTGCCATCTACGAGTCGCTGTTCGGGATCAAGGGCAACGCTGCGCCGAANCCCAAGCTGTCGATCCTCCCGGGCGGTGCCGTACCCGTGAAGCTGCCGATCATCACCGCTGACGGGACCATCCTCCCGCCCGGCTCGAAGGTCCCACCGACGGTCCCCCTGACGCCGCCCGCCTCGCCCGGGTCCCCGGTCGCGGGTGCGGCCATGCTGGACCAGGCCTTCGCGCTGCCCGCGCGGCGGGCCGGAGGCGGTGGGGCATGACCGTCGGGTACCGCTCCACCTCGTACTCGCCGACGAGCCGCCGGTCGATCGCCTCGCGGGTGGTCGACAAGGAGTCGCCGCTGCGCCGCATCGACTGGGTGCTGGCCCTCGCGGTGGCGGGCCTGCTCGTCATCGGCACCCTGCTGGTGTGGTCCGCGACCCGGCAGAAGCAGATCGACGCCGGCCTGGATCCCCAGGGCTACCTGCGCAAGCACCTGATCAACATCGTCCTCGGTCTCGCGATGGGCTGCGCGGTGGCGCTGTTCGACTACCGGTCGCTGCGGGCCTACGCGCCGCTGGTCTACGTCGCCTCGATCCTCGGGCTGATCGCGGTGCTCGTGCCCGGCGTCGGCGCCACGATCAACGGCGGTCACTCCTGGATCCTGCTGCCGGCCGGCTTCTCCCTCCAGCCGTCGGAGTTCGCGAAGGTCGGCCTCTGCGTCGCACTGCCGATGCTGCTGGCCGAGCGCCGCGACGCGGAGACCGAACCGAGGCTGTCCGACCTCGGCCTCGCCCTCGGTGTGTCGCTCGGGCCGATCGCGCTGATCATGCTGCAGCCCGACCTGGGCACCACCATCGTCATCGGCTTCATGATCCTGGGCGTCCTCGCCGTGGCGAACACGCCCACCAAGTGGATCGTGGCGCTGCTCCTCGTCGGCGGGGCCGGGGCTGCGGCCGCGGTCAAGCTCGGTGTGCTGAGCACCTACCAGGTCCAGCGCTTCACGGTGTTCGCCAACCCCGGCCACGACCCGCAGGGAGCCGGCTACAACGTCAAGCAGGCCCTGGTCGCCATCGGGTCCGGCGGCCTCACCGGCGAAGGCCTGTTCAAGGGCACGCAGACCAACGGCAAGTTCGTGCCGGAGCAGCAGACCGACTTCGTCTTCACGGTTGCGGGCGAGGAGCTGGGCTTCGTCGGTGCCGCCCTGCTGATCATCCTGCTCGGCATCGTGCTGTGGCGGGCGATGCGCATCGCCGTGCGCGCCGAGGACCTCTTCGGCACGCTGGTCGCCACGGGGATCGTCTGCTGGTTCACCTTCCAGGCCTTCGAGAACATCGGGATGACGCTGGGCATCATGCCGGTGACCGGTGTCCCCTTGCCGTTCGTCTCGTACGGCGGTTCGTCCATGTTCGCCACGATGATGGCGCTCGGCCTGCTCCAGAACGTCCACATGCGCCGCTACGCCTGACGATTCGTTTGATCTACGCCNTACGATCGTCAGGCGTAGCCGNGCTCGGGCGGGCAGTTAGGGTGGGGGGATGCCGGTCGAGTCGCTGTTCCCCAGGCTCGAGGCGCTGCTGCCGCTCGTGCAGAAGCCCATCCAGTACGTGGGCGGCGAGCTCAACGCGCAGACGAAGGACTGGGACAGCTGCGACGTGCGGTGGGCGCTGATGTACCCCGACGCCTACGAGGTAGGCCTGCCCAACCAGGGCGTGCAGATCCTGTACGAGGTGCTGAACGAGCAGCCGGGCGTGCTGGCCGAACGGACCTACAGCGTCTGGCCGGACCTCGAGGCGCTGATGCGGACGCACCGCGTGCCGCAGTTCACGGTCGACGGCCACCGGCCGGTGAGCGCGTTCGACGTCCTCGGCGTGAGCTTCTCCACCGAGCTCGGCTACACCAATCTGCTGACTGCTCTCGACCTCGCGGGGATCCCGCTGGAGGCCAAGGACCGCCGCGACGAGCACCCGGTGGTGCTGGTCGGGGGGCANGCCGCGTTCAACCCCGAGCCNGTCTCGGACTTCGTCGACGCCGCGATCGTCGGTGACGGCGAGCAGGCCGTCCTGGTGGTCTCGCAGCTGGTCCGCGCGTGGAAGGCCGAGGGCCGGCCGGGCGGCCGGGACGGCCTCCTGATGACCCTCGCGACGCACGGGGGTGTGTACGTCCCGGCGTTCTACGACGTCGACTACCTGCCCGACGGCCGCATCCGGCGCGTGGTCCCCAACCGTCCAGGGGTCCCGTGGCGGGTCAGCAAGCACACCGTGATGGACCTCGACGAGTGGCCCTACCCGAAGACGCCGCTGGTGCCTCTGGCCGAGACGGTGCACGAGCGGATGAGCGTCGAGATCTTCCGCGGCTGCACCCGCGGCTGCCGGTTCTGCCAGGCCGGCATGATCACCCGACCGGTGCGCGAGCGGTCGATCACCGGCATCGCGGCGATGGTGGAGCAGGGCCTTGCCGCGACCGGCTTCGAGGAGGTGGGCCTGCTCTCGCTGTCGAGCGCCGACCACTCCGAGATCGCCGAGGTCGCCAAGGGCCTCGCTGATCGCTACGAGGGCACCAACACCGGGCTGTCCCTGCCCTCGACCCGGGTCGATGCGTTCAACATCGACCTGGCCAACGAGCTGTCGCGCAACGGGCGCCGGTCCGGCCTCACGTTCGCCCCTGAAGGCGGCAGCGAGCGGATCCGCAAGGTCATCAACAAGATGGTCACCGAGCAGGACCTGATCAGCACGGTGACCGCCGCGTACGGCGCTGGCTGGCGTCAGGTGAAGCTGTACTTCATGTGCGGCCTGCCCACCGAGACCGACGACGACGTCCTGCAGATCGCGGCGCTGGCGCGCGAGGTGATCCGTACCGGCCGGCAGGTCACTGGTACGCGGGACATCCGGTGCACCGTCTCGATCGGCGGTTTCGTCCCGAAGCCGCACACGCCGTTCCAGTGGGCGGCCCAGCTCGACCACGAGACGACGGACGCGCGCCTGGCCAAGCTCCGCGACGCGATCCGCGGCGACCGCGAGGTGGGGAAGTCGATCGGCTTCCGCTACCACGACGGCCGGCCGGGCATCGTCGAGGGCCTGCTCTCGCGCGGCGACCGCCGCGTCGGCCGGGTCATCAAGCAGGTGTGGGCGGACGGCGGCCGCTTCGACGGGTGGAGCGAGCACTTCTCCTTCGACCGCTGGATGTCGGCGGCCGAGGTGGCGCTGGCCGGTACGGGGGTCGACGTCGACTGGTACACCACGCGCGAGCGCGAGCACACCGAGGTCCTGCCGTGGGACCACATCGACAGCGGGCTCGACAAGGACTGGCTCTGGGAGGACTGGCAGGACTCGATCTCGGGCGGTGAGGTCGAGGACTGCCGCTGGACACCCTGCTACGACTGCGGGGTGTGCCCGCAGCTGGACACGCAGATCCAGGTGGGGCCGACCGGCGTCACTCTGCTGCCCCTCGAGGTCGTGTCCAGCGGGGTGCTGGCCCGGTGAGCACGCTCGAGGAGCTGATCCCCGACCCGTGGTTCCCGTTCACCGGTGACATCACGGTCAAGGCGCTGGAGCCGCCCGTGGTCCCCGAGCCTGCGCGGTCGGGGGAGACCTCGGTGGGTTGCCACATCTGCGAACGCCCCGAGGACGAGTTCGTCTGGGCCGACCAGGACTGGGCCCTGCAGGANNACCGGGACACGCCGTTCCCCGGCGTGGTGCTGCTGGTGACCCGTGAGCACCACGACTCGTACGCGGACCTGCCTGAGCGGCTCCTCACCGCACTCGGCCCGATGACCGCCCGGGTCGAGCGGTCTGTGCTCACCCTTGGCGGGGTCGCGCGGGTGCACACCTGCCGCTGGGGCGACGGCTCGGCGCACTTCCACCTCTGGTTCATGCCGAGACCGCTCGGGGCGATGCAGCTGCGCGGCTCGATGCTCCCGATGTGGATGGACCTGCTCCCGACGCTGCCGGACGAGCAGATCGACGCGGCGCTCGGGCGAATCGCGGCGGCGATGCGGGCCGGCGACTGAGGTTGGCTCGGACCCCTGAAGGCCCGCCCCCGCCGCCGGCCGTCCAGCGGCTTCGCCTGCGCTACGCGAAGCGCGGGCGACTGCGATTCTCCTCGCACCGCGACTTCCAGCGCGCGTTCGAGCGCGCCCTGCGCCGATCGGGTATCCCGATGGCCTACAGCGCCGGCTTCTCGCCGCACCCCAAGGTGTCGTACGCGAACGCTGCGGCGACCGGGGTGGCGAGCGAGGCCGAGTACGTGGAGATCGCCGTCACCGCCCGCTGCGACCCCGAACGGGTGCGGGCCGCCCTCGACGAGTCGCTGCCGCCGGGGCTGGACGTCCTCGAGGTGGTCGAGGCCGGGGAGGGGTCGCTGGTCGAGCGGCTCGAGGCCTCGGTGTACGAGATCCGGCTCCCCGGCGTCGACCTACGGGAAGCAGAAGGGGCGGTCGCGGCGTTCTTGCAGAGTGCGACCGTCGAGGTGGAGCGCATGACCAAGAACGGGCTTCGTACGTTCGACGCGCGGACGGCGGTGGCGTCGCTGCGCGCCACGCCGGGGCCGACCCCGGTGGCCGGCGGATCGGCAGGAGCCGATCCGTGTGCGATACTCCGATTGGTCGTCCGGCACACCACGCCGGCTGTCCGCCCTGACGATGTCCTCGTGGCGCTGCGTCGGGTGGCTGACCTCGCGCCGCCGGTCCCACCTTCGGTGACCCGGCTGGCGCAGGGGCCGCTCGGCACCGAAACGGACGACGTCGCCGACCCACTGGTGCCAGACCGGTCCTGATCTTCCGGCCCGGCACCCCACGAGTTTCGGTCCGTCCCACCGGGGCGGGTCGTACCAGACAAGCGCTCTCGCGCGGTGCCGATCCGGCGCCCGGGAGCCGGAGTAGGACCAGTACATGCTCGACAACGAGCCGAACGACAGCACGACCGATCCGACGATCACCGCCCCGAGCGCTGCCGCACCGCCGCGCCGACGCCGCGCCGCCTCGCGGCCGGCCGGGCCGCCGGTCGTGGCGCCGCCAGCGGCCGAGGCTGACCCTCGGCCTGAGGTAGAGGTAGCCGTGCTCGCCGAGGCAACGGCTGCTGCGCCGGTTGCGCCGGCCCGCCGCCGGTCCCGCAAGGCCGCCGCACCGGCCGAGACCGACATCGCAGCAGACGCTGTGGTCGCCGGGGCAACCCCTGAATCTGCCGCCAACGAAGGCGAGGAGGCGCAGCCGAGGCGACGCAGCCGCAAGGCCGCCGTCCCCGCGCTGCTGTTCCAGGCTCCCGAGCCTCCTCCCGAGCCGGTGCCCGGTGACGACGACGCCGCCGCCGCCGAGGACGAGGAGCTGGCGAGCGCCCCGGCTGGGTCGTCCGGCGCGAAGCCGGACGGCGAGGCGAACCACGAGGCCAGCCACGACTCCGATGACTCCGAGGACGCCGAGGACGAGGGCGCCGAGGGCGAGACCGGACCTGACGGGGTACGCCGCAAGCGCCGCCGCCGGGGTGGTCGTGGCCGCCGCAGGCGCCCGCTGGACGGCGAGGGCGACGCCGAGCACGACGGCGGCAGCACTCGTGAGACGGGCAGCGAGGGTTCAGACGGCAGCGACAGGTCCGACGAGGGCACGGGCGCAGGTGGAGCCGGCGGCTCTGGGGACCCGAACGACGAGGCCGACGAGGACGGCGAGAGCCAGCCAGGCGGTACCCGCCGTCGGCGCCGCCGCCGTCGCGGCGGCTCTGGCGGTACCGGGGGCACCGGGGGTCCGGACGGTGCGGCCGATGCCGACGCTGACGGCGAAGGCACGGTCGTCCACGTGCGTCAGCCGCGTACCCGTACCCCGCGCAGCACCGGCGGCGACGAGGTCACGGCCGTCCGCGGCTCGACCCGCCTCGAGGCCAAGAAGCAGCGTCGCCGCGAAGGCAGGGACGCCGGCCGTCGCCGCCCGCCGATCCTGTCGGAGGCCGAGTTCCTGTCCCGCCGCGAGGCGGTCGACCGGGTCATGGTCATCCGGCAGCGGGGCGACCTGACGCAGATCGCCGTGCTCGAGGACAACGTCCTGGTCGAGCACTACGTGGCCAGCGCGTCGTCGTCGACCATGGTCGGCAACGTCTACCTCGGCAAGGTCCAGAACGTCCTCCCCAGCATGGAGGCTGCGTTCATCGACATCGGCCGGGGACGCAACGCGGTGCTCTACGCGGGCGAGGTCAACTGGGATGCGGCAGCCCTCGACGGCCAGCCGCGTCGGATCGAGCACGTCCTCAAGTCCGGCGACTCGGTCCTGACCCAGGTGACCAAGGACCCCATGGGCCACAAGGGTTCCCGGCTGACCAGCAACATCAGTCTGGCCGGTCGCTTCCTGGTCTACGTACCCGACGGCTCGATGAGCGGGATCAGCCGCAAGCTGCCGGAGAACGAGCGGGCGAGGCTCAAGGCCATCCTCAAGTCCGTGGTCCCTGACGACGCCGGCGTCATCGTGCGTACGGCGGCCGAGGGCGCGACCGAGGAGCAGCTGACCCGCGACGTCCAGCGGCTGCAGGCGCAGTGGGAGGACATCGAGAAGAAGGCGAAGACGCAGCAGGCCCCCAGCCTGCTCTACGGCGAGCCCGACCTCACGGTCCGAGTCGTGCGCGACCTCTTCAACGAGGACTTCGACAAGCTCGTGGTGTCGGGCAACGACGCGTGGGAGGTCGTCGAGGCCTACGTCGGTCACGTCGCCCCCGACCTGATGGACCGCGTGGAGAAGTACGCCGGCGTCGAGGACGTCTTCGCCGCGCACCGCATCGACGAGCAGGTGGCCAAGGGTCTCGACCGCAAGGTCTACCTGCCCTCGGGCGGCTCGCTGGTCATCGATCGCACCGAGGCCATGACCGTCGTCGACGTCAACACCGGCAAGTTCGTGGGCAAGGGTTCGGGCAACCTCGAGGAGACGGTGACCCGCAACAACCTCGAGGCCGCGGAGGAGATCGTCCGGCAGCTCCGGCTCCGGGACATCGGCGGCATCATCGTCATCGACTTCATCGACATGGTGCTCGAGTCCAACCGAGACCTCGTCCTGCGCCGGCTCACCGAGTGCCTCGGTCGTGACCGGACCAAGCACCAGGTCGCCGAGGTGACGTCGCTCGGCCTCGTCCAGATGACCCGCAAGCGGATCGGTCAGGGCCTGCTGGAGGCGTTCTCCGAGCCCTGCGAGGTCTGCGGCGGGCGCGGCATCAAGGTCCATCTCGAACCGATCGTGCACCGCGAGGAGGCATCGGCCCGTCCGGAGCGTACGGACAAGGGCGAGCGGCTGGCACGGGTGGCCAAGGCGACCAAGGCTGCAAAGGCGGCAGCCGCAGCGGTCGACGTCGACGTCGCTGCCGAGCCGTCGGGCNCAGCCGATGCTGAGCCGGACGCGACGACCGAGGCGCCGGCCAAGGCGCCCCGAACGCGCGCTCCCCGTGCCCCGCGCGCTCCCCGTGCCCCGCGCGCTCCGCGCGCGGCGGTCCGCCCCGAGGGGGAACCGGATCCTGTCGCCGCCGGACCGGTCGACGGAGCGGTCGACGGACCGGTCGACGGAACGGTCGCGAAGCCGGCGGCGCGTCGCCGTCGGGTAGCGAAGAAGGCCCAGGGAGCACCCGCCCCGGCCTCCTGATCCGGGCGGGGCTAGCATCCGTGGGGTACGCGACAAATGAATGCGAAGGGGAGCTCGGAGGATGACGCCGGGCTGAGAGGGTGGCCGCCGCCACCGACCCTCAACCTGATCTGGGTAATGCCAGCGGAGGTATCGGATGCGTCGTCCCTTGCTCGCCAGTCCTCTCACCCGCATCGCGGCGCTCGGCGTCGCCTCGGCGCTGGCCCTCGCGGCCTGCGGCGCTGCCAGCGGCACGACCGGGGGAGCGAGCTCCGGCGCCAGCACTGACCCTGCCCTCACGGTCGCCCCGCCGGCCAGCTTCGCGCCCACCACCATCACGTTGCTGGCGCACGACTCGTTCGCGGTCAGCAAGGACGTGCTCGCCGCCTTCGAGGCCCGTACGGGGATCACGGTCAAGGTGGTCACCGGTGGCGACGCCGGCGAGGTCGTCAACAAGGCCGTGCTCACGGCTGGCGACCCCGAGGGCGACGTGCTGTTCGGGGTCGACAACACGCTGCTGTCGCGGGCCATCGACGCCGGCATCTTCCAGCCGTACCTTCCCGCGGCGCTCGCCACCGTGCGGCCCGACCTGACGGCTCTCGTGCCGGGCCATCAGGTCACCCCCGTCGACTTCGGCGACGTGTGCGTCAACATCGACGACACCTGGTTCGCCAACAAGGGGATCGCGCCACCGACCACGCTCGCCGACCTGGCCGACCCCAGGTACAAGAACCTGCTCGTGGTCGAGAACCCGGCCACGTCGTCGCCCGGGCTGGTCTTCCTGCTGGCCACCATCGCGCGCTACGGCCCGAACGACTGGAAGGGCTACTGGCAGCAGCTCAAGAGCAATGGGGTCAAGGTGGACGACGGCTGGACGCAGGCCTACGAGGGCGACTTCAGCGGCGGCGGCAACAAGGGGTCGCGCCCGCTCGTCGTGAGCTATGCGTCCAGCCCGCCGGCCGAGATCGTCTATGCCACCGACCCCAAGCCGACGCACCCGTCGACCAGCGTCCTGCTGGACGGCTGCTTCCGGCAGGTCGAGTTCGTGGGCGTCCTCAAGGGGACCAAGCACGAGCAGGCCGCCCGCGCCTTCGTCGACTTCATGCTGTCGCAGCCGTTCCAGCGCGACGAGCCGCTGTCGATGTTCGTCGACCCCTCGGTGGTGGGCACGCCGCTGCCGGACGTCTTCACGAAGTGGGCGGCCACGCCGACCGATTCGTTGTCGATCCCGCCGGCCGAGATCACCGCCGACCGCGAGACGTGGATCGACGCGTGGACCCAGGTGGTCCAGCACTGAGCGCCGGCGTGCTCCAGCCCGCCCCGCCGCGGCCGGCGAGCCCGCGACCCGGTCCGCTCCCGGCGTGGGTGTTCGGTGTGGTCCCTGCGGTCTTCCTGGCGGTGTTCTTCGCCTACCCGGTCACCAGGATCGTCGGGCGCGGCCTGTCGTCGGAAGGGCTGGACCTGCTGCGCCGCGGCGAGGAGTGGCAGGTCCTCTGGTTCACGGCAGAGCAGGCCGTGCTCTCCACGTTCCTCACGCTGGTGGTGGCCCTGCCTGGGGCGTACGTGCTAAACCGCTACGCGATCCCTGGCCGACGGCTGCTGCTGGCCCTGGTGACGGTGCCCTTCGTCCTCCCGACCGTGGTGGTCGGGCTGGCGTTCCGGGCCCTCCTGCCGGCCAGCTGGATCGGCTCCCTCGGCGTGATCCTGGTCGCCCACGTGTTCTTCAACTACGCCGTCGTCGTACGGGTCGTCGGCGGGCTGTGGGGTCAGCTCGACCCGCGCTACGAGCAGGCGGCACGGAGCCTCGGGGCCACGCCGTGGCAGGCGTTCCGAACGGTCACCTGGCCGTTGCTTCGCCCGGCCGTGGCCGCCGCCACGGCGCTGGTGTTCCTGTTCACGTTCACCTCCTTCGGGGTGATCGTCGTGCTCGGCGGTCCGGGCACGACGACCCTCGAGGTCGAGATCTACCGGCGCACCGCCCAGCTGCTGGACCTTCCGGGCGCGGCGGTGCTGGCGGTCCTGCAGCTCGTGGTCCTGGCCGCCGTGCTGCTGGTCTCCGCCCGGCTGCAGGCCGGGACCGCCGTCGCGCAGCGGCTGCGGGCGCCCTCGCGGGACGCGCTGACCCGGCCGAGGCGGCCCGGTCAGCTCGTGCTGCTCGGCAGCGTCCTGCTCACGGTGGTCGTCCTGCTCGGGGCGCCGCTCGCCGCGCTGGTGCTGCGCTCGTTCCGGGTGCGCAGCACCTGGGGGCTCGCGTGGTGGCGCGCGCTGGGCTCGGTCGACGCGGGCACGACGCGGTACGCCGCACCCCTCGACTCCGTACGGGTCTCCTTGCAGTACGCGGTGGTGACCGCCGTGCTGTCCGTGGTCGTCGGCGGGCTGGCGGCGTGCGCCGTCGCGTACGCCGGTCGCGCCGGCCGGGTCCTCGACGCCGCGGCGATGCTGCCGCTCGGCACGTCGGCGGTCACCGTGGGCTTCGGGCTGCTGATCGCCTTCGCACGGCCCCCGCTCGACCTGCGCGGCAGCTGGATCATGGTCCCGCTCGCGCACACCCTCGTCGCCGTCCCCCTGGTGCTGCGTACCGTCCTGCCGGTGCTCCGGTCGATCGACCCGCGGCTGCGCCAGGTCGCCGCGACGCTCGGGGCGCGCCCGCTCCGCGCCTGGGCGACCGTCGACCTACCCCTGCTGGGACGGTCGCTCGCGGTCGGGGCCGGCTTCGCCTTCGCCGTCTCCCTGGGCGAGTTCGGTGCGACCGCCTTCCTCACCAGGTCGGACACGCCGACGCTTCCGGTGCAGATCGTCCGGCTGCTGTCCCGGCCCGGCGAGATCCCGTACGGCGCGGCCATGGCCCTGGCGACGGTGCTGATGGTGGTGACCGCAGCGGTCGTTCTGGCCGCCGAGGCGCTCCAGGGCGGACGGTGGCGGCGGTGAGCGACCTGCCGGACCGGCCGGACCTGTCCGACCTGCCCGAGGCGCCGCCCGCGCTGCAGGTCTCCGACGTCAGCGTGCGGTTCGGCGACCGGCAGGTCCTCGACCGCGTCGCCCTGGTGGTCCGCGCCGACGAGGTGGTGTGCCTGCTCGGGCCGAGCGGCTCGGGCAAGTCGACGCTGCTGCAGGTGATCGCCGGCCTGCGCGTGCCGGAGAGCGGCGTCGTGCGCTGGAGCGGCGGGGACGTGAGCGCCGTGCCCCCGCACCGCCGCAGGTTCGGGCTCGTCTTCCAGGACCCGCTGCTGTTCCCGCACCTCGACGTCGCCGGGAACGTCCGGTACGCGCTACGGATCGCCGGACCGGCGCGGCTCGCGCCGGACGAGGCGAGCCGGCGGGTGGACGAGCTGCTCGAGCTCGTCGAGCTGGCCGGCTACGGCGGCCGGTCGGTGGCGACCTTGTCGGGCGGGGAGGCCCAGCGGGTGGCGCTCGCCCGCGCGCTGGCCCCGGCCCCGCGGCTGCTGCTCCTGGACGAGCCGTTCGGCGCCCTCGACCGCGAGCTGCGCGACCGGCTCGCCGTCGACGTGCGCGCGCTGCTGCACCGGCTCGGCACCCCCGCCGTCCACGTCACGCACGACCTCGCCGAGGCCGAGCTGGTCGGCGACCGGATCGTCCGGCTGGCCGACCTCGGGTCGGTTTGACCCTGCCCGGCGACCCCCGTAGCCTTGGCCCTTCGGCGTACTGATGTACGTGTACTCGTTCGCGCCCCTGTCAGGGCTGCCGGACGTCCGTCGACCAGCAAGACAGGAGTTCCGCGGTGTACGCGATCGTCCGTGCCGGTGGCCGCCAGGAGAAGGTCGCCGTCGGCGACGTCCTCGAGGTCGACCGGTTGCAGGGTGCCCCGGGATCGACCATCGAGCTGCCCGCCCTCCTCGTCGTCGACGGCGCGGCGGTGACCAGCGACGCCAAGGCGCTCGCCGCAGTCACCGTGACCGCCGAGATCGTCGAGGACACCAAGGGCCCCAAGATCATCATCCTGAAGTACAAGAACAAGACGGGCTACCGCAAGCGCCAGGGCCACCGGCAGAAGCTGACGCAGGTCAAGGTCACCGGCATCACCGGCGCCGGTACTGAGAAGAAGTAGGTCGCTGACTCATGGCTCACAAGAAGGGCGCCTCGTCCACGCGCAACGGGCGCGACTCCAACTCCCAGCGGCTCGGTGTGAAGCGCTACGGCGGCCAGCTGGTCAATGCCGGCGAGATCATCGTCCGCCAGCGGGGCACGCACTTCCACCCCGGCGTCAACGTCGGTCGCGGTGGCGACGACACGCTGTTCGCCCTTGCTGCCGGCAACGTCGAGTTCGGTACCCGTCGGGGCCGTCGCGTCGTCAACATCGTCCCGACCGCCAGCTGATCACTGCCGTCGCGTACGGCACAGGCTGGGTCCGGCTCGATGGAGGGGCGGCCTCATGACCACCTTCGTCGATCGCGTGGTCCTGCACGTCGGTGCCGGTTCCGGCGGGCACGGCTGCGCCTCGATCCATCGCGAGAAGTTCAAGCCGCTCGCCGGTCCTGACGGCGGCACCGGTGGCCGCGGCGGCAGCGTCACCCTCGTCGTCGACCCGCAGGTGACCACGCTGCTCGACTACCACCACGCGCCGCACCGCTCGGCGACCAACGGCAAGCCCGGCATGGGCGCGCACCGCAGCGGCGCCGACGGCGACGACCTGGTCCTGCCCGTACCCGACGGCACCCTCGTGTCCGATGCCGACGGGCACCCCCTGGCCGACCTCGTCGGCAACGGAGCCTCCTACGTCGTGGCGCAGGGCGGGCGAGGCGGGCTGGGCAACGCAGCACTCGCGTCGGCCCGCCGCAAGGCGCCCGGGTTCGCCCTGCTCGGCGAGCCCGGCGATGCCCGGGACGTCGTCCTCGAGCTCAAGACGGTCGCCGACGTCGGGCTGATCGGGTTCCCCAGCGCGGGCAAGTCCAGCCTGGTCGCGGCGATCTCGGCGGCCCGTCCCAAGATCGCCGACTACCCGTTCACGACCCTCGTCCCCAACCTCGGCGTGGTGCAGGCGGGCGACACGCGGTACACGGTCGCCGACGTGCCAGGGCTGATCCCGGGGGCGAGCGAGGGCAAGGGCCTCGGCCTCGAGTTCCTTCGCCACATCGAGCGGTGCGCGGCCCTCGTGCACGTGCTGGACTGCGCCACGCTCGAGCCGGGACGGGACCCGCTCTCCGACCTCGACCTCGTCGAGAAGGAGCTGGCCGCCTACAGCGCCGACCTGTCCGACCGGCCGCGGATCGTGGCCCTGAACAAGATCGACGTGCCGGAGGCGCGCGAGCTGGCCGAGATGGTCAAGGCCGACCTCGAGGCACGCGGGCTGCAGGTGTTCCTGGTCAGCGCGGCCAGCCACGAGGGGCTGCGGATGCTGTCGTTCGCCATGGCCGAGCTCGTCAGCAACGCACGAGCGGCCGCGCCCGCGGCGGACCCCACGCGCATCGTCCTGCGACCCAAGGCGGTCGACGACACCGGCTTCACCGTCACGGTCGTCGACGGGCTGTACGTCGTACGCGGCAGCAAGCCTGAGCGCTGGGTGCGGCAGACCGACTTCTCCAACGACGAGGCGGTGGGCTACCTCGCCGACCGCCTCGCCAGGCTGGGCGTCGAGGACGCGCTCCGGTCGGCGGGTGCGCAGCCGGGGGACGACGTGGTCATCGGCGGCGAGGGCGGGGTGGTCTTCGACTGGGAGCCCAGCCTGGCCGCCGGCGCCGAGCACCTGGGTCCTCGCGGCTCGGACTTCCGGCTCGACGGCCGCTAGGGCGGGTGGGCAGCAGATGCGGCAGGCCGTCGTCGACGCCAAGCGGGTGGTCGTCAAGGTCGGGTCCTCGTCGCTGACGCAGGCCAGGGGCGGCCTGGACGCGAGCCGGGTCGATGCGCTCGTCGACGTGCTCGCGGATCGGGTGTCAGCCGGCTCGGAGGTCGTGCTGGTCTCGTCGGGGGCCATCGCGGCCGGGCTCGGCCCGCTCGGCCTCTCGGTACGCCCGCGCGACCTCGCCACGCAGCAGGCCGCCGCCAGCGTGGGGCAGGGCCTGCTCGTGCATCGATACACCGAGGCGTTCGCCCGTCACGGACGTACCGTCGGCCAGGTGCTGCTGACCTCTGACGACCTGACGCGCCGTACCAACTACCGCAACGCGCACCGCACGCTGGCCAAGCTGTTGGCCGTCGGCGCCGTACCCGTCGTCAACGAGAACGACACCGTGGCTACGCACGAGATCCGTTTCGGCGACAACGACCGGCTGGCCGCGCTGGTGGCCCACGTCGTGCAGGCCGACCTGCTGGTCCTGCTCTCCGACGTCGACGGTCTGTACGACGGCGACCCGCGGCGGCCCGGCTCGATGCTGGTGGCCGAGGTCCACGGCGAGGCCGATCTCGCCCACGTCGATGCGCGCAAGGCGGGCCGCTCCGGCGTCGGCACCGGGGGCATGCAGACCAAGGTCGACGCCGCCAGGATCGCCACGTCGGCCGGCATCCCGGTCGTCGTCACCTCGACGGTCCAGGCAGCGGCCGCGCTCGGCGGCGAGCCCGTCGGCACGTTCTTCCACCCGACAGGTACGAGGCGCGGCTCACGGCTGCTCTGGCTCGCCCACGCGAGCACCCCGCTGGGCCGTCTGCACCTGGACGCGGGGGCCGTGCGCGCCGTTGTCGAGCGGGGCTCCTCGCTCCTGCCGGCCGGTGTCACGGCGGTCGACGGCGACTTCGAGGCGGGCGATCCGGTCGACCTTCTGGACGAAACCGGCCACGCCGTCGCCCGAGGTCTGGTTAATTTCGATGCATCGGAGCTGCCCGGCCTGCTGGGCCGGTCCACCCGAGAGCTGGCGAAGGAGCTCGGACCCGCATACGAGCGGGAGATCGTGCATCGCGACGACCTGGTGCTGCTGCACCCGTGAACCGACCCTGACCGAGGCGGAGGTGGCCCGTGTTCGATCAGAACGGGACGCCTGCCGATCGGCGGATGTGGCACGTCACCCTGACCGTCACGGGCGACCCCATCGCCGAGGCGGCCGTCAAGGACGGCCTCGAGCGGCTGGCGCACGAGCGGCCGTTCCTGCTGACCGGCCGCTACGCGCCCGAGCGCGCCGAGGTGCGGTACTGGGAGGAGGCGCCGTGCCTCGAAGACGCGGCCGCCCTGGCCCTGCGGCTGTGGGGGGAGCACCGCGGTACGGCCGGGCTGCCGAGCTGGCAGATCGTCGGCCTGGAGATCGTCGAACGCGACGTGTTCCAGCTGCGCGGCATGCACGGCGACCTCGACGCGCGGCTGTCGCCCGCCGGCGCCGTACGCCCGTTCTGAGACGCCGATCGGTCGGCGGCCCCCACCCGCGCACCGCACCCCACCCAACCCCTCGCGTTGATCATGGGCAGATGGCCCCCGTTTCTTGATCCACATGGGCCATCTGCCCATGATCAACGCGGGTGGCGGGGTGGGTGGCTACGCTGGGCGGCATGACTGGAGGGACCGAGGGGGGAGTCGACGAGCGGGCAGCCGTGCTCGCCACCGCCCGCCGGGCGCGGGCCGCCGCCGCCGAGCTCGCGAGCCTCCCGCGCGGCGTCAAGGACGCCGCGATCCTCGCGCTCGCCGATGCGCTGGACAAGAACGCGTCGGTCGTCCTCCATGCCAACGCCGACGACGTGGCCCGTGCGGTGGCCGACGGCACCGACGCGGCCCTCGTCGACCGGCTCACCCTCNCGACCGAGCGCATCGCCGACATCGCGGCCGCCCTGCGTCAGGTCGCCGACCTCCCCGACCCGGTCGGGGAGGTCGTGCGCGGCTCCACCTTGCCGAACGGCCTCGAGCTGCGTCAGGTTCGCGTACCGCTCGGCGTGGTCGGGATCATCTACGAGGCGCGCCCCAACGTGACCGTCGATGCAGCCGGGCTCTGCCTCAAGAGCGGCAACGCCGTGCTCCTGCGCGGGTCCTCGTCGGCGTACTCGTCCAACGCCGCGCTCGTCTCGGTGATGCAGGAGTCGCTGGTTGCGAGCGGCCTGCCCGCTGACGCCATCCAGCTCGTACCCGGCACGTCGCACGAGTCCGTACGCCACCTCATGACGGCACGGGGCCTGGTCGACGTGCTCATCCCGCGGGGCGGGGCCGGGCTGATCCGCAGCGTCGTCGACGGGTCGACGGTGCCGGTCATCGAGACGGGTATCGGCAACTGCCACGTCTACGTGGACGCCTCGGCCGACGTCCCCAAGGCCGTACGGATCCTGGTCAACTCCAAGGCGCAGCGTACGAGCGTGTGCAACGCGGCCGAGACCTTCCTGGTCCATGCGGACATCGCACCCACCTTCCTGCCGGCGGCCCTGGCGGCGCTGCGCGAGGCCGGCGTGACGGTCCACGGCGACGAACGGATCGGCGCGTACGCGGCGGCGGCCGGAGTCGGGTTCGCGCCGGTGACCGAGGAGGACTGGCTCGCNGAGTACTACTCCCTGGACATCGCGGCCGGGGTCGTGGACTCGATCGACGAGGCCCTGGCCCACATCCGCCGCTACGGCAGCGGGCACACCGAGGCCATCGTCACGGACAGCCAGCCGGCGGCCCGCCGGTTCGTCGCGGGCGTCGACGCTGCGGCCGTGATGGTCAACGCGTCCACGCGGTTCACCGACGGCGGCGAGTTCGGTTTCGGCGCCGAGATCGGCATCTCGACGCAGAAGCTGCACGCGCGGGGACCCATGGGGCTGCCCGAGCTCACCTCGACGACGTATGTCGTGACCGGAGACGGCCACATCCGCGGCTGATTCGCCTAGCCTGGCAGCTGTGAGGCCCGACGAGGACGCTGGCGAGCAGCCGGACTTCGACCGCCTGGACGAGATCGTCGACGATCTCCTCGAGCCCGGTCGTCCGGTGCCGCGCTGGGCCGGTCCTGCCTTCCTCGTGATGTCGCTGCTGACCATCCCGTGGGCCGTCGAGCTGTGGGTGACGCTGCCCTATCGCGACGTGTCCGCCCACTACCGGCTGGCGTGGGTCGGCTTCGACTTCATGCTGGCGTTCGTCCTGGCCCGTACCGGCTGGCTGGCCTGGCGCGGGCACGACCACGTGGAGCTGCCCGCCGTGGCCACGGCCACCTTGCTGTTCGTCGACGTGTGGTTCGACATCGTGACTGCGTCCAACCCCAAGGACCGCGCGCTCGCGATCGGCTCGGCGATCCTGCTGGAGATCCCGCTCGCCCTGCTGTGCATCTGGATCGCGCAGAACGCGGAGAACGTACGGCGGCAGCGGCTGACGTGGGCGCTGCGGGTCGACCCCCGCTCCCTTCGCCGCTGACGGCGAACCGTTAGGCTCGGCCCCATGCTGCACACGAGCGTGACCGCCGTCCTGGCCGAGGCGACGCAGAACTCGACGCCCGACCCCGTCGCGCTCGGCCTGCTCGCCGGCGGCATCCTGGTGACGCTGCTGATCATCGTCACGCGGTTCAACAAGGACCGCTAGGCCGGTGGCCGACGGGCTCCTCGACCGTACGGTCGGCCTNTCGCAGGCGTTGCGCCGGGCCGGNATACCGGTGTCGCTGGCCGAGTCGCTGGACGCCGCGCGCGCGATGGGCGCCCTCCATCTCACTGAACGAGAGACGCTGCGCGCTGGCCTTGCCGCGTCGACCGTCAAACGGGCTGCGCACCGGCCGGCGTTCGACGCCCTGTTCGACCTGTGGTTCCCCGCGCTGATCGGCGAACCGTCGGGCCGCGGCATCGAGGGCAGCATCGACCGCAGTGTCGAAGCCGGCGCCGAGGGCGTCGGGAGCNCGCCCGACGAGTCGCTTCGGGACCGCCTGGCCGGCCTGCTCCTCGACGGGGACGACGCGGGTCTGCGGCGCTTNGCCCGCGAGGCGGTCGGCCAGCTCGGGCGGGCGGAGTCGGCGCCGGGACGGCAGTCGTTCTTCGCCTACCGGGTCCTGCGCGAGCTGTCGCCCGACACCTTGATCGCCAGCCTGATCGAGGCACTGCTGCGCGGGACCGGCAGCGAGCGCACGCCGTTCACCGAGGAGCTCGCCCGCCGTACGGTCCGGGAGCGCATCGCGGCGTTCCGGCAGTACGTCGACGAGGAGGTGCGGCGTCGCCTGGCCGAGGAGAAGGGGGTCGAGTCGGTGTCGCGTACCGCGGTCGCCCCGCTGATCGAGCAGGTCGACTTCTTGCGGGCCTCGCGCGACGATCTCGCCGCCCTGCGCCGGTTGGTCCATCCGCTGGCCCGGCGGCTCGCGACGCGGCTCGCGGCCCGGCGGCGGCTCGGTCGGTCCGGCCGCCTCGACATGCGGCGCACCGTGCGTGCGTCGCTCGGGACCGGTGGCGTCCCGGTCGTCACCCACCACCGGCCGCGCCGGACGCACAAGCCGGAGCTGGTGCTGCTGTGCGACCTGTCCGGCTCGGTCGCCTCGTTCGCGCACTTCACGCTGCTGCTCACCTGGGCCCTGCAGGAGCAGTTCACGAAGGTGCGCGTGTTCGCCTTCATCGACAGCCTCGACGAGGTGACGCGCTACCTCGAGGGCACCGACGACCTGCCGTCCGCGCTCGCCCGGATGTCGCACGAGGCCCAGCTGGTCTGGTTCGACGGGCACTCCGACTACGGCCACGCCTTCGAGGTCTTCGCCGAGCGCTACGCCGACGCCATCACGCCGAGGACGTCGCTGCTGGTCCTCGGTGACGGGCGGACGAACTACCGCAGCCTCGCCCTGCCGGTGCTGCGCCGGCTCGTCGGCCAGGCCCGCCACGCGTACTGGCTGAACCCGGAACCGAAGGGGCAGTGGGGGAGCGGCGACTCCGCGGCGCCGGCCTACGCGGACGTCGTGGAGATGGTCGAGTGCCGTACGGTCGCCCAGCTCGAGCAGTTCGTCAGCCGGCTGCTGCCCGCCTGACCGGCCGCCTGGCGACGAGCGTCTGGGCACCGACGGCGCCGCCCACGCTGAGGACGACGACGGCGCCGAGCAGGACGAGGCCGGTGGTCTGGACCCCTCCGGCCGCCGGGTCGGCGCCGAGGGCAGCCCCTACCGCGGGCGCCGCCGAGGAAGCGAGCTTCGCGGAGTCGAGCCGGGCCGCGCGCGCCGCGACCGCCGCAGCGTCGGCTCTGGCGGCAGCCGAGGGCGTCCCGGCGGGCCGCACGCCGTTCGGCACCGCTCCTCGTACGAGCGACCGGTTGGCCCGGTTCGCCGCCGCGAGCCGGGCGGCCAAGGCGGTGCTGGCCTTGGTGGGCGGTCGTGGCGAGACCTTCTTGGCCGCGTGGGGTACCGTCGCCGTCGCGGCTGCCGGTGGCACGTAACCGCTCGTCTGCTCGAAGTCGACGGTGAACCAGAGGCTACCGTCGGCGGCCTTGGCGACGCCGATGCCGACGCGGTTGAAGTGCGCGTCGAGGAGGTTGGCCCGGTGGTCGGGGCTGCCCATGAAGAGGGCCTGCGCCTGCGCGGCGGAGGCGGCCTGCGCGATGTTCTCCGCGAGCGACGACCAGCCAGCCACCCTCGTCGCGAGGCTGGGGTCGTGCGTCAGCTGCCTGGTGGCCGCCATGTGGCTCGACCAGCTGCGCGCGACCGCGACCAGCGCCGGCGAGCTCGTCAGCGCCGGCCACCCGGCATGGACCCGCGCGCTGTTGGTGAGGCTGAGCAGCTGGCTCTCGACGGTCGACGTGGCCACCGACGTGCTGGCCGACGTGCTGGCGGGCATGCTGGCCGGCATGGCGGCCCACGCCGACGCGTGCACGGCCTGACCGGTCAGGGGCACGGCGACGCTCAGCAGCAGGGCCGTGGCGAGCACGCGCGCCAGCCTGGTCTCGGACCACGTCACGAAGCGAATCTCCCGTGGAGGGGGCGGGGGTGCGGGTCACAGTACCCAGACCGTGACCGTTTCGACACCTTCCGTGCGCGGAACGCGCGAGAGCGTACGTTTCGTCGTATGAGCGAACTCGTCGACTACCGGCCGCCGGGGCCGATCACGCGCGTGCGCGCCCGCCGGTTCGAGTCCAGGCCAGCCGTCGTCGCCGGGGAGCCACCCGAGGGACGCGAGCGCGAGGAGCACCTGGCCACCGAGGAGCCGCTCGAGATCCGGGTCGGCGACCGCCGGCTGGCTGTGACCATGCGCACACCGGGCGCCGACTTCGAGCTCGCGGCCGGCTGGTTGCACGCGGAGGGGGTCGTCGCTTCGCAGGACGACGTGCGCGCGGTCCGGTACTGCACCGACGTCGTGCTCGAGCCCGAGGAACGCTTCAACGTGGTCACGGTCGACCTCGCCGACCCGCTGGCCGCAGCCCCGCTCGCGGCGCGCTCGTTCGTGGTCTCCAGCGCGTGCGGGGTGTGCGGGCGGGACACGCTCGACGACCTGCGGGCCCGCGGCCACCGGCCGGCGCCCAGCGACCTCCGTCTCGACGTCGACCTCCTCGCCGGCCTGCCTGATCGGCTCCGGGCCAGCCAGAGCGTGTTCGACCGTACGGGCGGGCTGCACGCCGCGGGGCTGTTCGACGCACAGTCGGGCGACGTCCTCGTCGTACGCGAGGACGTCGGGCGGCACAACGCGGTCGACAAGGTGGTCGGCTGGGCGCTGCTCGGTGGCCGCCTGCCGCTGTCCCGGGCGGTGTTGGTGGTCAGCGGGCGCACGTCGTACGAGCTGTGCCAGAAGGCCGTCGCGGCCGGGATCCCGGCGCTGGTCTCCGTATCGGCGCCGTCGAGCCTGGCCGTGGCGCTGGCGCGCAGCTTCGGCCTGACGCTCGCCGGGTTCGCCAGGGACGGTCGCGTGACCGTCTACGCGGGGCAGGAGCGGCTCGCGGCGCGCTGACCGGGTACGGGTGACCCCGGCGGTTAGCCTCGTCCCATGGTCGGCGGCAAGCGGGTCGGGGTGATGGGCGGGACGTTCGACCCGATCCATCACGGCCACCTGGTGGCTGCCAGCGAGGTCGCCGAGCGCTTCGCCCTCGACGAGGTGGTCTTCGTCCCCACCGGGCGGCCCTGGCAGAAGTCGGAGCACGAGGTCAGCCCGGCCGAGGACCGCTACCTGATGACCGTCATCGCCACCGCTTCGAACCCGCGGTTCAGCGTCAGCCGCACGGACATCGACCGCGACGGTCCGACGTACACGGTGGACACGCTCACCGACCTCCACGCGGCTCATGGCGAAGGCGTCGAGCTGTTCTTCATCACCGGGGCCGACGCGCTCGCGCAGATCCTGTCGTGGCAGCGGGCGAAGGAGGCGGTCCGGCTGGCGCACTTCGTCGGCGTCACCCGTCCGGGGCACCTGCTCGCCGATCCTGGGCTCCCCGACGGGCGGATCAGCCTGGTCGAGATCCCGGCCCTCGCGATATCCAGCAGCGATTGTCGCGAAAGAGTCGGGGCAAATCAGCCGATCTGGTATCTCGTGCCGGATGGAGTCGTGCAGTACATCGCCAAGCGCGGGCTGTACCTTCGCGCGCCCGCGATCGAGGAGTCGCACTGATGGGGGGAAAGCATCGCCGGGGCGGCGACACCGTACCGCCCGTGGACGTGGACATGGACGTGGACCTGGACGTGGACCTGGACGCGGACGTGGACGCCGACCTCCTGGACCCGGACCTCGAAGCCGCTGGACTTCTCGCCGGCGACGCCGCTGGCCCTGCCGAGACTGCACCCGTCGAGGCGGCACCCGTCGAGGC
>JGI24140J50213_10000216_pt1 | contig 27161 bp, 19 predicted proteins | sample BarGraIncu00222A_FD_50213 | JGI IMG/M metagenome (IMG submission 50213)
CGCTGGCCAGCCGCCCGAGCGACGAGAGCGTGTCACCACATGGCGCCGCTGGGGCGGGTACGCCGACGTGCAGCCCCCAGCCTCACGGAGTCGTCGCGCCCAACCGCAGCCTCCACCCGGGGGACCAGGGCATGGCTGGTCGGGCTGAGGCGAAGCTCCGTTAGTGCTATACCAATGAATCGACCGACAGTGTCGGCGCTCGCGGCAGTGGCCCGAGGGCAGACACGGTCCACAGTGCTGGGCGGACAAAGGGGAACCATGAAGAAGGCCACCGGGTCGATCACAGCGGTGCTGACGGCGCTGGCGCTGCTGTCCGGCTGTTCCGCTTCTGCCACCAGCGGTCAGGCGACCACGTCCCTGACACCTGCGACCTCGTCCACCCCCGCGTCCAGCCCGACGCCAGCGACACCGGCAGTGACCGCTGGCAGGACCGTCGCCGCCCCGACGGCGCCCCCGGCCACCAACGCGGCCCCGGCCACCGGTGGTATCACGGTCAACCCCGCCGGTGCCGTCCTGCCGAACCGCGGGCGTACCCCGGGGGCGGTAAACCCTTCGGTCACCCAGGCCAACATTGGTCAGACGATCTGTGTGTCGGGGTGGACCGCGACGGTCCGGCCGCCTTCGTCGTTCACCACAGGCCTGAAAGAGAAGCAGCTTGCCACTGGCTACACGTACAAGGGGGATACCGCCACCAAGGACTATGAGGAAGACCACCTCATCTCCCTGGAGATCGGGGGGGCTCCCCGCGCCGAGGCCAACTTGTGGCCCGAGCCCTACAACAGCTCCGAAGGCGCCCGCGTCAAGGACGTGATCGAGAACAAGCTTCACTCCCTGATCTGTGACCATGCCCTCACCTTGGCAACGGCCCAGAAGGCCATCGCCAGCAACTGGTGGGTCGCCTACCAGACCTACGTCGGCAAAGCGCCCACGGGTGGGAACAGCCAGGCCTCGGCCGCACTCGCCCAGCCGGCTCCGGCGCCAGCACCGGTTCCGGCACGACCGGGCAACGGCGCTACCGCGCTGTGCAAGGACGGCACCTTCTCCTTCGCCGCCCACCATCAAGGTGCCTGCTCGGGCCACGGCGGGGTCAGCGTCTTCTACACGTAGCGCCCACCATCACACCAGGGCTGGCAGTCGCCGGCGACTCTTGACGTTCGAGCCTCGATGGACGTCAGGGGTTCGTGTCAGGTCCCGGCAGGCGTACTCGTCCTGCGGGCTCTGATCGCCAGGTGCTCGAAGGCGCGGCCGGCTGCCTACCTACGGTCCGGACCTTTCGCCGTAGGGGCGGCCCCGCCCTGTGGAGGTCCTCTCATCGGCCGGTGAGAGATCACCTCGTCCCGCGGACCGCGGTCGCCATCTGTTGCGAACTGCACAGGTGGGCGAACCTTCACCGTCTGCGGGTTCGATAGCGTTGGGCCGGCGGCCGCTGACAGCTGCTCTGTGCTTCTGAGTCTGATCCGATAGCCCGAGCGAAGGCAGGAAGTCTCATGGTTGACGCGATCAGGACGAAAGATCTGGTCAAGACGTTCGGGCGGGCGCGCGGGCTGGACGGGCTGGATCTGGCGGTTGCCGCCGGTGAGGTCCATGGGCTGCTCGGGCCAAATGGCGCGGGCAAGACCACCACGATTCGGGTGGTGCTGGGGTTGTTGCACGCCGACAGCGGACAGGTGGACTTGCTCGGTGGTGACCCATGGCGTGACGCGGTCATGCTGCACCGCCGTCTTGCCTACGTGCCTGGCGAGGTCAACCTGTGGCCGAAACTCAGTGGCGGGGAGGTGATCGACCTGCTGGGTCGCCTTCGCAGCGACCTGGACTACCGGCGTCGCGACGAGCTGCTCGAACGCTTCGAGCTCGATCCGACCAAGAAGGCGCGTACCTACTCCAAGGGCAACCGGCAGAAGGTCGCTCTGGTGGCCGCGCTGGCGTCAACGGCTGAGCTGCTGATCCTGGACGAACCGACATCGGGGCTTGATCCGCTGATGGAGTCGGTGTTCCAGGACTGCATCCGTGAGGTGAAGCGGCAGGGGCGCACGGTGCTGCTGTCCAGCCACATCCTCGCGGAGGTGGAACAGCTGTGCGATCGGGTGAGCATCATCCGGTCGGGCAGGACGGTGCAGACCGGGACCTTCGCCCAGCTGCGTCACCTGGCCCGCACGTCGATCTCGGCCACGACTATCCGTGCGCCCACGGTGCTGGCCACCCTGCCCGGGGTGAGCGACCTGCACCTCGTGGGCGATCGGGTCAGCTTCGATGTTGCCAGCGAACAGGTCGAAGCCGCGATGCGGATTCTGGTTGATCACGGCCTGCGTGATCTGACCAGTGCGCCGCCGAGCATCGAGGAGCTGTTCCTGCGTGAGTACGGGGACTTTGTGGCCAGGGAGGCCGCCCGCACGTCCAACGACAGCGTGGGGCCCGCGGCGACCGGTGAACAGGGTTCGCGCCCGTGAGTGATCTGAGTGGCACCTGGACACTGGTGGGTTTCGTCGCCCACCGGGAACGGGTCCGCATTGGTGTCTGGATCGCCTCGATCGTCCTGCTGGTGGCGGTGATCGCCCCGTCGATCAAGGGCCTGTTTCCGACTCAGGGCGACCTGGACAAAGCCGCCATATCCTCAGCGGCCAACGACGCCGTGATCGTGTTCAACGGTCCCGTCCAGGGCCTGGCCACCGTCGGCGGGCAGGTGGCCTTCCAGGTGGGCTCGATCACGTTGGTCCTGGTCGCCTTGATGAGCCTGCTCATGGTGACGCGTTGTACCCGAGCCGAAGAGGCGAGCGGGCGCACCGAGCTCCTTCGCTCCACCCCGTTGGGGCGCCGCGCCGAGATCGCCGCCGCGTTGGTCGTGGCTTCGGCGATGAACGTGCTCATCGGCGGGCTCATCGCCGCGGTGTTGATCGGCCAGGGTCTGCCCGTTGCCGGGTCGCTGATGTTCGGCGCGTCATCGGTGGTCCTGGGCATCTTCTTCGTCGCGGTCGCGCTGACCACCGCCCAGGTCACCGAGAACACCCGCCTGGCTTCGGGGCTGGCCGGCGCGCTGCTCGCCGTGGCGTTCATGGTGCGGGCCCTCGGCGACATCGGGGACGGCGCGCTGTCCTGGCTGTCGCCGATCGGGTGGTCGCAGAAGACTCGTCCCTACGCCGGCGAGGCGGCGTGGCCGCTGCTGGTCCCGATAGCGTTCACTGCCGGCTTCCTGTACCTGGCTCTGCGGCTCTACGCGCGCCGGGACATCGGTGCCGGCCTGGTCCAACCCCGGCCGGGACCCGCGCGGGCACCGCGCTACCTTGGCAGCCCGCTGGGCCTGGCGTTCCGGCTGCAACGAGCCGGCGTGCTCACCTGGGCCGTAGCCATGTTCATCGTCGGGGTCGGGTTCGGCTCGGTGGCCAACGCGATCAGCAGCTTCGTGGGGGACAGCCAGACGATGAAGGACATCATCGCCCGCCTGGGTGGCACGACACTGGTGGATGCCTATCTGGGCACTGCCCTGTTCATGATGGCGATCATCGCGGCCTGTTTCGGGATCCAGTCAGTCTCGCGGCTACGCAGCGAAGAGACCGAGCAGCACACCGAGCAGCTGCTGGCGACGGCGATATCTCGGGGTGCCTGGGTCGCCAGCCACGTCGTCATCGGCCTGGTCGGCAGCGTGGTTGTGCTGCTGGCCGCCGGCCTCGGCGCAGCCACGCCTTACGCCATCGTGACCCGTGACGCGGGCCAGATCCCGCGTATCACCGGCGCGATGCTCATCTACCTGCCAGCGGTGTGGCTGGTGGTGGGTCTGAGCACGGCCCTGTTTGGGCTGTTCCCGCAGGCGATGGTCGCGGCCTGGGCCGCGATGGCGCTCTTCTTCGTGGTGGGCTTCTTCGGGGAGCTGCTCAAGGTGCCGGCATGGATCCAGAACCTCTCGCCCTTCCAACAAACTCCGCACCTGCCGGCCGCCACTGCCACGCCNCTTCCGCTGGTGATCATGACGGTCCTGGTCGCAGGACTGNTGGCCACCGCCGTGGGCGCGTTCCGCCGCCGTGANGTCGGGTAGGGGCTGGCCGCACGCTCTGGACCTGCGTCGGCGCTCAGCCGCCGGCGGTCAGCCGTCGGCGCCGAAGGGCGCCCACGGCCGGTAGATGATCACCCCCTTCGCCGGGGCCGGTCGATGTGAGGCGGACCCCGCAAGGCAACGGTCGTTACCTGGCTGCGGTTGCTCAGGTCAGGCTCCGGCCGCGGCCCGCCCGCAGCCCGGCAGCCGGCGCCCTCGTAGCCACAACGGCTGGCAGTGGCGCAGCGCCCGGCCGCCGGTGACGGGCACTGCCTGCTGGCGAAGCGGGCACGGTACCTCCGCCACGAGGCTGACGTCCGCCAGCAGGTCGCCGCCGCGCTTAAGGGGGTATGAACGTCACTGCCCCGGCCCCCGCTCCACGAGCCCATCGCTGCCAGCGGGCGGGCAACCGCCCATGACCGCCCATGAGTACGGCGACTATGGGCGGGACCGCACCGGGTGGTTTCTCGGTATGTCCGGCCCGGGGCTGGCGCTGGTTCTTCTGACCGCGCTGCCGGGCTTGGCGGCCTTAAGCAGCGGGGCGTGGCTGGTCCTGGCACTGTGGCTGCCGGCCTGGGCCCTGCTGGTGGCCATGGCCGTCGTGCCGGTGCGGGGACGCCCGGCCACCGGGTGGGCCATCGCCCTGGCCCTTCACGGGCTGGGAGGGGTCCTGGGCTGGACCAGCTGGCAGAGCAGGGCTGCCGCCGGAGTCGCCGGCGACCTGGGGGAGGCGGACCTGCCCGGTGTGTTGGCCGGGATCCAGATCCACGACGGCCCGCCGGCCGGGGTCGAGAGCAGGCGGGTGGCGGTGGTCCAGAACCACTCGGCGCGCACCTGGGCGGCCGTGGCCCGGATCGTCCATCCCGGGATCGGCCTGGCGGAGCCGGGGGTGCGCAACCGGATGGGGGCCGGGCTTGCCGAGCTGCAGGAGATCGCCTCACGAACCGAGCTCATCGACCTGCTCGCCATTCAGGTCCGCACCGCCGGCGATGACGGCGCCCAGCGGTCGGCCTGGGCGAACACCCACCGGCGAGCCGGCAGTCCCGCGCTGGCGCGGCAGGTCAACGACCAGCTGGCGGCCATGCTGACTCCTGCGTCGGTGCGAACCGAGGCGTTCGTCACGATCGTGGTGGGTGAGGACCGGATCGCCAAGGCGGCCCGGGAGGCCGGCGGTGGGCTGGACGGCCGCGCCCGGGTCCTGCACGGCGCCATGGCCGAGGTCGAGTCCCGGCTGCGGGCCGCGATGGGCTGCACCGAGGTGACCTGGCTGGACTCACCCGCCCTGGCCGTGGTTATCCGAACCGGTTTCGCCCCCGGCGAACACGCGGGCCTGGTCGCCGCCCAGGTGGCCGGGCGACTGGACCCGGCGGTGGCCACCGGGGTCCCGTGGGCCGCGGCCGGCCCCACCCAGGCCACCTGCGGGATGCGGCACTACAACCACGATGCGTGGTCGTCGGTGACCGACACCATCCTGCTGCCGGAGCGGGGAGCCCTCCTGGGAGCCCTGGCCCCGGTTCTCGTGCCGACGACCCCGGGGGAGCGACGCTCGCTGACGGTCTTCTTTCCGGCGCTGGGTCAGGGACGTGCCGACAGGCTCAGCCAGCGCGCCGAGATGTCGGCGATCACCGGGGCCGAGCTGCGCCGGGCCACCGGGCGCCTGGCCCGGGCCAGAGAGCGCCGGGCGCAGGCGCGGGCCCTGGGCCTGGACGAGAAGCTCGCCAAGGGCAGGGCGCTGGTCCGAGCGTGTGCGGCGGCCACAGTCACCGTGCCCAGCACGTGGGCGCCCGCCGAGTACGGCCGGCGCCTGGATGCCTCGATCCGGATGTCGGGGTTCACCCCGTTGCGGCTGGACCTGGCCCAGGACTCGGGGTTCGCGGCCGGCGCGATCCCGCTGGGGGTCGGGCTGCCACGGGTCAGGGGCTGGCGCTGATGCCCGGTCCGGGCGGGAGCCGGCGGTCCGGGCGCGGGGTGCCGCAGCTGCTGTCCGACTTCGGCCTGGACCTGCCGGCCCGGGGGGAGTCGGCGCAGGCCGCCCCAGAGCGGAACCTGTTCCCGGCGCTGGTCTCGGCCAGGGGGTCGATGAGGGCCGGGCGCGGGTGGGCGTCGTCGGCGGCCCCCCTGTCCACGTGGCGGATGACCTCCGAGCAGACACCGGTGTTCTGGCCGCTGATCGCGGCACCGGGCCTCGCGCCGACCGGCGCACAGATGGGGATCGACCAGCTGTCGGGCGGGTCGTTCTACGCCGACCCGGCCGGGTGGGTGCTGCGCGAGGACATCTCCATCACCAACCCGAACGTCTTCATCTTCGGCAAGCCGGGGCGGGGCAAGTCGGCCACCGGCAAGTGCTTCGCCCTGCGGATGATGGACTTCGGGTATCGCACCCTGGTCCTGGGCGACCCCAAGGACGAGTACGAACCGTTGTGCCGGGCCCTGGGCGTGGAGCCTTTCGCGATCGGCCTCGGCCTTGGCGCCCGGGTCAACCCGCTGGCGTTCGGACCGCTCGGCGCCGGCTGGGCCGACCTGGACGGGCCAGAGGCCCAGCGCCGGGCCGCGATCGTGTTCTCCAGGTGGTTGGTCCTGATCCGGGGACTGGTCGGGTCGCAGAGGATCTGCGGGCAGCCGGTGCCGTTCACCCCCAGCGACGAGCTGGCCGTGGCCGGCGCGCTGCGGACCCTGACCGGGTACACCAACGGGAACACCCTGCTGGCCGAGGTCACCATCCCGGCGCTCTGGCACGCACTGGACGAGCCCAGCGCGGACCTGGTGGAGGCGTGCAGGTACACGGGCGCCCAGCACTTCCTGGACTCGACCCGCCTCATGCGTGATGCACTGGGCCAGCTGGTTCATGGCTACCTGCAGGGGCTGTTCGACGACCACACCACGATCGCGGTGGACTGGGGCGCCCCCATCCAGTCGCTGTCCTTGTCCCGGCTGGAGCCGCTGGGCGATGAGGCGATGGGGGTCGCGCTGACCTGCCTGAACTCCTGGGGCCGGGCGCAGCGAGAGATGGCAGCCGCGGGGGACCTTCGGATCGTGGTGCGCGACGAGACGTGGAAGCAGATGCGCCTGGGGCTGGAGGCGGTGAAGTCCCTGGACGCTGACCTGCGTTTCTCCCGGCGCGACGGTGACCTCCAGATCGTCATCTTCCACAAGCCGTCAGACCCCATGACGGCCGGCGCGGCGGGGTCGCAGGCCGTGGCCATCGCCAGGGATCTGCTGCACCTGGGCGACATCAAGGTCCTGCACGGTCAGGACGAGGCCGTCGCCGAAGAGCTCGGCGACCTGCTCGGGCTGCAGCCGATGGCCCAGGACCTGATCACAGGTTGGGCCATGGGCGGGCGGGGTCGGGCGCTGTGGATGGTCGGCGACCAGGGGTACAAGGTCCAGGTCGTGCGCACGCCGCTGGAGGAGGCACTGACGTGGACCAACGACGCCCTGCGGAACGCCTGAGACGATGACTCCCAGGGCCGGTGCGGCGATGGGGGTCGCGGGCTGGCTGTCCGCCGCCGTCATCGTTCTGCTGCTGCTGCCGTTGATGATCGCTGCCGGTGGCACCGGCTCGCCACGCAGCCCCCTGTGCGGTCCTGGCGGGACCGGGCAGGACATCGGCGCTGTGCGCCTGGATGCCGAGCAGATGGGCAACGCGCAGATCGTGGTGTCGGTCACCGCCCGGCGCGGGCTGCCCGCCTACGCGGCCACGATCGCCCTGGCCACGGTCGCGGCCGAGTCGATGTTCCACAACGACCTGGTGTTCGCGGACGCGGACTCCCTGGGCCTGTTCCAGCAGCGGGTGCGGTACTACGGCGCCGCGGTGGCGGCCAGCCCGGTCGCAGCCACCGGCGCTTTCCTGGACCGACTGGTCACTGTTGACCGGTGGGCGACCAGGACGCTGACCGACGTGGCGGCTGCGGTGCAGATGCCGCGCTTCGACCTGCGCGGGGAGTACGCGAAGTGGGCGCCCCTGGCGGCGGCGCTGACCGCCCAGCTGTGGCCCGAGGCGTCCGCTGCCGTCCCCGTGCTGGCGAGGCCGACGGCTTCGCCGCGGTCGCCGCCGGCCCCGCCGAACCCCTGTGGATCCGCCGGGACCGGCCCCGGCGACGGCTCAGCGCCCGCTCCTGCCGGCTTGGCTGTGAACGGGTCGGCGGCGGGAAAGCGGGCTGCGAGCTTCGCCCTGGCCCAGCTCGGCAAGCCGTACGTGTGGGGCGCGGCGGGGCCTGGCTCCTGGGACTGCTCCTCACTGACTCAGGCAGGCTGGGCTTGGGCGGGGGTCGCGATCGCGCGCACGACCTTCGAACAGGTCGACGCCGGCGTGCCCGTTGACCTGGCCGGCGCCAGGTCGGGTGACCTCGTCTTCATTGCCGGGGCGGACGGGACCGCGACCCGCCCCGGGCACGTGGGGATGGTCGCCGGCCGCGCCGCAGGAGTGACCTACCTGGTGTCGGCCCCGCATGCCGGCGCGGTGGTTCAGCTGACGCCGGCCGCGGCGTGGGCCTCGCTGGTGGTCGCTGTTCGACGGATCGGCTAAGCGCTGTCCACGAGGTCGCCCGCCGCGGGCTTACCCGTGTATGAGCGACCTTGGAAGACATCCCCGTGACGCCATGCCGCTGACCTGGGAGCTCCCCGCGGCGTTGGCGCTGGGCTGGGTGTGTGTCACGGCAATGCTGCTCCCCTGCGCCCGGGGGGCCGCGTCCTGGCTGAGCGGGGGCGGGTGGGTCTGGCCCAGCACCGGGCCCAGCCTGAGCGCGAGCATGCTGGGACCGATGGGCGGACACCCGTTGGCCGGCCTCGTGGCCACGACCGCGGCTGGGCTGCCGGGGCCATCGGCGGTGTACGCGCTGGTGACCCTGTTCGAGGCCTTATGGCTGGCTGTCAGCCTTCTCGGGCTGCGCTCGTGGTGGCGGACGTGGGGACCCGGGATGCGTGAGGGCCTGGCCACCCGGAGCGAGGTTGAGAAGGTGCTCGGTCGCTCGCGGATGCGCCGCCACCGCGCGGTGATCCGCCCTGACCTGTATTCAAAGCACCCGGAGACCGGAGAGCTGCCGTGACCCGGTTCGACCCAGCCCAGGTGGGCTGGGCGCTCGGTCGTTCCCGCGCCCCTCGCGGTGGCCAGCTCTGGGTGCCGTTCGACCGGACCACCGGGGTCTATGGCCCGCAGGGCTCCGGCAAGACGCTGGATCTGCTCACTCCCGCCCTGCTGGCCGCTCCCGGAGCGGCGCTGGTGACCTTGACCAAGCTCGACGACCTGCTCCTGACCCTGGACCGCCGCTCGAGTGGTGGGCGCCCCGTTGCGGTCCTGGACCCGTTCGGGATGGCCCCCGGCGTGCCCGAGCTGGTGTGGGACCCGGTGGCCGGGTGCGTTGACTCGATGGTGGCCGAACGCCGAGCCAAGGCGTTCACAGCCGGCACCGTCAAGGGCGCGGTCTCCGGAGGCAGCGGCGATGACACGGCCCGCTTCTATGCAGCAGAGGGTGCCAAGGTGCTGCAGGCGTTCTTTCATGCGGCGGCACTGACCGGGCGCACCCTGGACCATGTCCTGGACTGGGTGGCCAACCCGGCCGGTGCCACCGCACCCGAGGAGATCCTGCTCACCCACCCGCATGCGGCGCCGTTCTGGCACGGCCTGCTGAGGGGGGCCCTGCACGGAGATGACCGGACCGCCGGGAACACCGCCACCACGGTCCAGCAGGCGATGAGCCTGTTCTTCCAGGAGGCGATCCGGCACCGGTGCGTGCCCGGCCCCGGCCGTCCGGCCACCGACATCGCCGGCCTGATCAGGGCCAACGGCACCATCTACCTGCTGGGTCGCGACGACCCCTACGCCTCTGCCTCGCCACTGATGACGGCACTGGCGGAGCATGTGCTCGACACCGCACTGGCGCTGGCGAACCAGTCCCGCTGGGGCCGGCTCTGTCCCTCGTTCCTGGCCTGCCTGGACGAGCTGCCGTCCACCACGCCGCTGCCCACGTTGCGCACCCGGATGGCCAACGAGCGGGCCCTGGGCATCTCCTTCATCTACGCCGCCCAGACGTGGCGTCAGCTGGTGATCTGCTATGGCCAGGACGAGGCCAGGACCCTGTTCGGGCTGACCAACACCATCGTCGTGTTCGGCGGTGGCAAGGACGCACCCTTCTACCGCGAGATCTCCGACCTGGTCGGGACCGTGCGGGTCGCCCGCACCAGCTACAGCACCGGCCGCGGCGGCGGTGGGCGAACCACAGCCGGCCAGGACATCCCGATCCTGCGCCCCGAGGAGATCCGCCAGCTCCCCAGCGGCAGGGCCTTGGTGATCGCCGAGAACGCCCGGCCCCTGATTGCCAAGCTGCACCGATGCATCCGGGGCAAGGCCGGGCGAGCGCTTCTGGCCGACCAGGGCGCAGCCCGCGACCGGGTGCGACACGCGCGCGAGAAGGCTGTCGACTCGGCTCTGGCCACTACCGCCGCGGTAGCGGTGGCCGCCCGGATGGACCTGCAGGCACCCCGCGGCCAGGGCAGCGACCCTCTGGGCGGCTGATCGTGAGGTTCTCCATCAGTGAGGCGTTCCCGGTGCCGGGGCCGCTGGTTCGCCTTGCGTACAGCGAGCTGGCCCTGGCCCAGTCCGGCACCCCTGACCAGAAACGAGCCCTGGGTAAGCCCTCGGGGCTACCTCGCCCCTGGGACCCACCCAGCTGCCCGCCTGCGCTGCGTATCGCGGTGTGGACGTGGCTCGACGAGGTCGCGGGCTGGATCAACCACGAGTACGTCTGGGTGCCCGACCAGTTCATCCCCTCCTGCTGGCCCGCGCACCCGCACATCGCCCACGAGCTGGCGCTCATCGCCGACCTGCGCCGATCCGCCGGCTGCGAGCTCACCAGTGAGGCTCTGCAGGCGTGGCACCTCTACAGCCTGCCGGGGTTCCTGGATCGGACCGCCTCTCGGCTCGGGACCAGCTGTGGCCCAGCCAAGCACGACCCCTGGCCGGCCGCCGGGCGCGACCGCGACTTCGCAAGCGAGCGGGCTCTGGCCGTCCGCACCGGGCTGTTCAACCGGGACGCGGTCACCTGCCCTCGCCCGGACCCGGATGCGACACCATCGCAGGCCCAGATCCCGCCCCGGCTGGTGCTCATCAACGGGTCCACCGTCGACACGGTGACCGGCGAGGTCCTCTCGCCTCCACGGTGAACCGTGCGTGATCAGGGCCGCGGCAGGCTGATCCACCTGGCACTGTCGGGCGGTCGGCGCCGGGGAGATCGGATCCCCAGCTAACCCAGGAGCCGGATGGGAAACTGACCACGGCGTCCGTGGTCGGTGACCCTCAGCCTCGCAGCAGGATGTCCACCACCACCGCCAGCAGCCCAGCTGCCAGTGCGCCACCCACCCATCTGAGGTGGGTGGTCCCGGCCGGCTGCGACCCGGCGGCATGGATGTCGACTTTGGGCAGCAGCCAGCTCATGGACTGCGGGTTACCGGTCGCCAGGACGCACAGGAAGAGCGCAGCGATCAGGGCCCACCCATGAGATGCCTGTCCGAGTCCGGCCGTAGCCCGCCAGATGACCGCTCCAACGACACTGACGAAAACGAGCTGAGCCAGCAGATTCCCCCACGGGGTCAGCAGGGGCGCCCACCTGGGCTGACCCTGTCGCAGGTTCTGCCCAATCGCGCTGGCAGTGGACTCCACCCACAGCGGATCGGTTCCGTCCACGGTGACCTCCACCCCCCGGCTTCCGAAGTGCGCCGACACGTTTCTGCGGATGTCATCTCGGATGTAGCTGTGGGCCATATGCAGGTACTTGACGGGCTCGCTGCCCAACGATGGCGCTATCTCCTGGAAGGTGCCCATCACCCGTATCGGCCGGTTGGCGAGCTCATAAGAGCAGAAGTCGCTGAAGCGGTCGTCCATTCTCAGGCGGCTGATTCTGTGGGACAGGGCGCGATCTTGTCCGATGATCTTCTCCAGTGCGCTCGCGTCTGCCCGGGGCGGTTCTGGCTCAGGGTGCGCAGCCTTCCACTCAGAGCGTTCCTGATCGCGAACATCCTGGAAGGAGATCGACAACGCGTCGCTGACGGCCTGCAGGTCAGCGTGGCTCCCCGCCCAGGGGGCTGTGCTCCTGGAGTCGATGATGATGCGCTGCGCCGCCATAGGTGCAGCGTCATCGCGTGACGGGACCGCCTCGACATACCTCCCGCCTGGCTACCCCAGCGGCGCTCGAGGATGGATGGCCCGGTCGGAACCGGTCGGGTTACGGCGCTGGTCGGCGCTGTCGTGAACTCCCTGTGGCTGTCAGCGCATTGGCCGGCCAGGGGCCCGAAGAAAGGGAAGCGCACCCGGATGGGGGCGGGCCGCTGAGGTGGCCGTTGCCGGTTTCGGGTCGGGGCCAAGGATCGGCTCGAGGTCGCTGGTGATGACTGCGCTTGCAGCCCGGAGCCGGTATGCGAGCTCGGTTGCGGGGTGCTGGGGCGACAGCTTGCCCTCGGCGGCCAGCCGGGCGAGCCCGCCGGCCACGTCATAGCCGGCGGCCTCGGCCTCCTGGATGGCGCGGGACAGGACGGGCCAGTCGTCGGCGGCGGTCAGCACGGGGTCGATCCCGTGCGCCAGCGCGAGCCACGAGTCCAGCAGCGGTCCTTCGGCGCTCGTGGGCCCGGATCCGGTAGTGCCAGGGGAGCTGGCTTGCCGGCACCCCCCGCTGCCGACCCCTGATCCCGCGCCGAGCCCGGTGGCCGGGCCGAGGCCGCCGGTGCCGTCTGCTGCACTGAGCCGCTGGGCTGCGCGTTGCAGCCGGGTCCGGACACCGGCGAGGTTGCCGAGCTGTCTTTCCGCACAAGGCAGCGGGTCCAGGGTCCATCGCGGGGCTGCGGCGGCGACCGCCTGCTGCACCAGGGGTACCCCGGCCCCGGTGCGGGCCGCCGCGTAGTCGATCTGCTCGGCCCAGGTGTGCGGGGGTTGTGCGGCGATGATGTCGGCACACTCGGCCACCGCCTGTGGATTGCCGCTGTGGTGGCTCAGTCGTTCGTCAAGCAGCGCCCGGGCAAGAGGCTGCGCTTCGTCCAGGGCGCAGCGCAGCGCCCCGGGCCCGCTCTGCTGCAGCACCGCTGCGGGGTCCTGGCCGTCCGGAAGGAGCACGTGGCGCGGGGCGTGGCCGCGCGCGGCAAGCATCCAGAACGCGCGCTGGGCGGCGACCTGTCCGGCCACGTCGGCGTCGGTGGCGACGCTGACCCCCGGGCCTTGCGCCTCGGCGTATGGGCGCAGCAGGTTGGCCTGGGCGGCCGTGATGGAGGTGCCCAGGGCGGCCAGCCCGACGTATCGGCCACCGCCGGCAACGCTGACGGCGATGGCGTCGAAGAACCCTTCGACGAGCACGGGCATGGCCCCAGCGTTCAGTGCAGCCCGTTCTTCGCAGAGTCCGAAGAGCCGGGCGCCCTTGTCGAACAGGTCGGTGCGCGCCGTGTTGAGGTACTTGGGTCCGGCTTTGCGATGGTCGGGCTCGGCGGGGTGGCGGCGGCCGATGAACCCGTGGATCTGGTCGCCGTCGCGGATCGGCATCACCAGGCGTCCGCGGAACTGGTCGATGATATGGCCGGTGCCGGCTACCCGGGCAAGGCCGGCGGCGAGGATCTCCTGGTCGCCGGCACCCAGGTCACGCAGATGATCCCGCAGGTGGGTCCACCCGGCGGGGGCGTACCCAGGCCGAAAGCCCGGGTGATCGGCCAGATCGGTGCCGAGGCGGCCGCTGAGGTATTCGGGTCCCCATGAGTCTGCGAAGCCTGCGGCGAAGAAGTCGGCGGCCAGCTCGTTGAGCTCCAGCAGCCGTGCTCGCGCGACGGGGGCGTGGTCCCACGTGTTGGACTCGACCAGCTGTCGCTCCGTGTCGAAGGCGTCCAGGTCCGGGCCGGGGGAGTACTCGCGCTGGCGCGCGGCCCAGAAGAGCGCCTCGTCGCCCGACTCCACCGATGCCACCTCGAGTACTGCGGCGGGCTCGTCTGGCGGTTGTCGGGCCGAAGCCAGGCTTGCCTGCGCCCGCACGACGAACGGGGAGGTGAACCGTGTGCCGCCTGGCACGGAGTAGATGCTGGACCCGTCGCGGCGGCGCGGGCCGGCCGATTGGTGCCAGCCCGCGGGCTCAGCCAGGGCAGTGGCGTGAACGGGGGACTGGGCACGGGCCACGACCGCATCGACGGCGCGATCCACGTCGGCCAGGGCGATTCCGGCGGTGCGCGCAGCCCGCTCGGTTTCGGCCCGAACATTCCATACCCGCCAGGTGGGATGCCGCACCGAGACCCACGCCACGACGGCGGTCGCCGTCTGGTTCACCCACTGCTCGGTGACGGCCTGTCCCCGGGCGGCGGTGGCGGTGGCTGTCCGGTGAGGTGGTCGGCTGCCGGTGGCGAGCGTGATCATGTCCTCGAGTGCTGCGTGGCCACCCAGAACCTCTTCCGCCTGAGCCCGCCAGGTGATCCGCTGGTCGACATAGGCGCGGGGGCTGTGCTTGGCCGCTCGAGTCTCCACCGTCGACTGCTGGGCAAGACGCTGGAGTTCCACGGTGGTGGGGGCGCGGCCGTGATCGACTCCGAAAGCGGCCGACAAGTCCCCGAGCCGGACCAGGATCTCGGCACGCCGTGACGACCAGAACGCGTTCAGCCTCGGATCAACGCCAACCACCTCGCGAATGCGATGTCTGAACGGGACAGCCTCTCCGCGGACGGCGAAGCGCAGGCCCAGTCGGGCGATCAGCTCCGCCTCAATCCGGGTGTTGTATCGCTCACCGGCGGCGGTGGCCGCTGTGAAGAGCAGTGGGCTGTACAGGGCCCGCCATAACCCTTCGAGCGTCTGGACCTTGTTCGAGACTGCCAGGTGGGTATGCAGGTCGGGGTCTCCTGAGCGCGCGTCGCGGTGGGTGAAGGCGGCGCCGACCAGGCCGGTGGACTCGATGATCAACTGGCCTCTCCTGCTGCGAGCGCGGGTGAAGGCCACCTCTCGTTCGAGCCAGCCCAGCGCGTTGGCGACTGCGCACCGCTGTGCCTCCTGGATCTGGGAGGCCACCTCCGGGGGAGCAACCGCCCACAGGGCCGAGACGCTCTTGACCGGTGAGAAGGTCAGGTCGAAACCGGCCACCGCGGTCTTGGCCTTGACGGAGTGGGCCGCGAGGAACCCGGACAGCTCTCGCTGGTCGCGCGGGGGACGCAGGAACGCGTCGGCGAACATCTCGGCGCCCACCTCGGCGCGGATCCGGCCACGCACATCGGTCGAGATCCTGGCATTCCAGACCAGCCCGAGGCTCGTGTTGTGTTCGGTGAAGGCCCTGGAGACAGCGACTCGCAGTGGCGGCGTGCTGGCGAACGTGAGGAACGCCAGTCCCAGCTTCGATGCCCGCAGAGCCTGTTCCGGGGAGTGTCCGGAGGCGATCATCGCAGCACCAATGGAGTGTGCGTTCGGATGTCGGCCTTCACCGAACAGCGCCTTCATCTGCTCGGCCGACACCTGGTCTGCTTCGTTGATCCCGTCCAGGCCTGACAGTCCGGAGCCGGTCCACAGGCCCGGGGACTCACCCTTGGTGGCGTAGAAGTCGCCCAGGCTGACGTGACCCCTGTGGGTCGCATCCGCAGCAGCAACCTGGCGGGTCAGGTAGGTGTACCCGCTTCCCGCGCTGAGCTTGTGCAGTGACATCACACCCCGGTAAGCGCCGCGGACTTCTCCTCGCGGACACAGGCGTGCACTCGGCGTGCACCAGCCGAGCACCACCACGGTGCGGGCCCGGTGGCGGTGATGGTCTGCGGCCCGCGGGAATGCTCGCGGGAATGCTCGGACGAGCGGTCTGGCGGCACGTCACCGGTGAGCGCGGCCGGGCGTCTGGACGCGCCCAGGCGACCCGGCTGCGCCTCTTCGACTGACCGGTACCGATGGATTTGACCGGATATCGGGAAACGCCAAACAGGGGCTTTGGTGTGCCTTTACAGTCGATACAGGGAGTTTCGGGTTGGGCTTCCTGCCAGATTCGAGTCGTTGCCGCGGGGTGAGAGGGAACCGGATGTCCTCTGGGAGGACCACGTTGGAGGGCCCGCCAGTGGCCTCACCCAAGGCGTTGGTGTGGATGGACCAGCCTGCCGCCGTATGCCGGTTCGCCAGTCATCGCCGCGAGTCGCGGTTCGGCTACGCGGGTGGCGACCTGGTCGGCCAGCCCACCGAGCTCCCGGTCACGGTGAGCCGATCGTACCTGACCACCGGAGATGGTTTGTCGTGATAACGGGCACGCATGAGGTATCCACCAACAGGAAAGCTCTGGAGAACTCCAGGCTCTTGGCCGCCATCATCGAGCATTCGAACGACGCCATCGTCGCCAAGACACTTGACGGCGTGATCACGTGCTGGAACCCGGCCGCCGCCAAGATGTATGGCTACTGCGAAGGGGAGATGCTCGGGGCGTCCATCGACCTGCTTAGCCCAGAGGGTCGGACCCAGGAGTTCAGGTCCATCCTGGCCAGGATCAGGGCCGGCCTGGATGTTGAGCAGTTCGAGACCAGACGCGTTCGAAGGGACGGATCGGTCTTCCCGGTCCAGATCACCGTCTCACCGATCCGCGACGAGGCGGGAGCGGTCGTCGGTGCATCGTCCATCAACCGCGACCTGACCAAGGAGATGCACGCGTTCGACGCTGCGCGCTCGATGATCGAGTCGAGCCTGGACTCCCTGGTGGCGATCAGTCCCGAGGGTTTGATCACCGACGCCAACGCGGCCACCGTCAAGGTCACCGGCATTGGTCGCGCACAGCTCATCGGCACCGCCTTCTCCCAGTGCTTCACCGAACCGGAGAACGCCGACAGGATCTACCAGCTGGTGTTCGATCGGGGGATGGCGGTGGACTACCCGCTGACGATGCGCCACCGGGACGGCACCCTGACCGAGGTCCTGTACAACGCGTCGGTCTACCGGGACGGCGCTGGGAAGGTGCTCGGGGTGTTCGCCGCGGCCCGTGACGTCACCGACGCCAGACAGGCGTTCGAGTCGGCTCGCTCGATGATCGAGTCGAGCCTGGACTCTCTGGTGGCGATCAGCCCGGGGGGCTTGATTACCGATGCCAACGCGGCCACCGTCAAGGTCACCGGCATCGGTCGGGCGCAACTGATCGGGACGGCTTTCTCCGAGTGCTTCACCGAGCCCTCGAAAGCCAACGCCATCTATCAGCAGGTGTTCGACCAGGGGATGGCGGTGGACTACCCGCTGACGATGCGCCACCGGGACGGCACCCTGACCGAGGTCCTGTACAACGCGTCGGTCTACCGCGACACCCGCGGAAAGGTGCTCGGGGTATTCGCCGCCGCCCGTGACGTGACCGAGCAAAACCATGCGCGTGCAGAGATTGCCAACCAGCGGGTCAATGAGCTGGANCGCCTGGCGGAGCTCGAGCGATTCCAGCGGCTGACCGTCGGGCGAGAGCTCAAGATGATTGAGCTGAAGAAGGAGAACGAGTATCTGCGCACGTTCAACGCCGGTGAGAGCGGAGATCACCATGGCGCGCGCTGAGCGGCCACCGCAGATCCTGTCGGTCATCGAGGACGACCCCGACATCCAGTTCCTCATCCGGGCCATCTTTGCCATGGACTCTCGCTTCATCATCGCGAACATGTCGGAGACCACCGAGGACGCCCTTGAGCGCGCCCGGACCAGCATTCCGGGGATCATCGTGCTCGACCACGGCGAGGCCGGATCTCTGACCGGCCTGGATGCAGCGCCCCTGCTCAAGAAGCTCGCACCGGACGCGAAGATCATCCTGTTCACCGCCCACGCCGAGCTCGAAGCCCGCGCTGACGATGAGCCCGCCATCGACTCCTTCCTGCTCAAGACCGACCCAACCCAGCTCCTGCCGCTGGCTGCACGACTGGCTGGCCTGGACGAGCCGTTCGCCTAAAGCTCGCGCGCGATCGCCCATCCGGCAGCAGACGGGTCCGGCCGTAGAGACCGGGAATCGCCACGAGCGGCTCGTGGGCAGCCAGGCTCAGACTCTGCCAACCCGCCCATGACCTCCCGTGCTGTCCCGCCCGGCCGTCGCTGAGATCGCGGCTCGGCAGCCTTGTCGCCAGCGCGCGGCGCGCACCGGTGACAAGGACGGTTCTGTGGGCCCACACCGGACACACTCAGCCCTTGAGCGCAGATGATGGGTTGCGGGGACTTGCCGGCGCTCACCTTCCTCATGCGGGCGCCGGATCTCGGCGCGAATCGCCTCGCCAGAGGCAGGGGTGGGCAGGTTTCGCCGGGGGTGTCCGTGGAGTCGGGACCGTGGCGCTTACAGCGGTGAGGGGTCCGATTCGGCGAGAAGGAGGCATGGCCATGGGGACATCTGCGACGGTACAACAGAAGGCGAGAGCCAGGGCCCGAGTGCGCCGGATCGCCCTGGAGTACGACCGGGTCCAGCGAGATCAGCGAGTCGAGGTCGCGACGGGCCTGGCCAGGGGAGCCCTGGGGGAACGGGCTTCGGCGCTGGGTCAGGTCCTGGCGGCTGAGGTGCGCGCTGGCCGAGCACTGTCGGCAATCATCGCCGAGGGCGTCTGCGCGCGCGATGCCGCACAGCTGTGCGGCATCGCCGCCGCTGAGGCCCGCCGGCTGCGTCGGTCAGCGAGCCAGTCACAGCAGGAATGCCGGGAGAGCTCGCCACCGGCGGGCGGGATGCCACGCAGAGGCGGGGCGAGATGACCGGCAGGGGTGGCGACCGGCCGCCGCCTGGGCAACCGGGCCAGAACCGGCCGCACTGGTGATGCCAGCGTCCACACCGGCGATGGCCGCAGGGGTGGGGCCGGCTCCCATGGCGGTCTCGCGCACTGAACACGGTGACCGGTGTGTTGCCCGGGCCTGGGCACTTCTTGACCGCGGCGAACACCTGGCACGACAGGGCGACGGCAACCCAGCTGGGGCAGGGTTGTGGCTCCTGGCGGCTAACGCCATCCTGCGGGCCCGTGACGCCCTGGAGGCTGTCCACCCGGCCGCGCCCGGCAGCCGCAGCCGGCAGGTCCTGGTCGAGGGGACCTGTTCGGAACTGGTTCGCTCAGCGGCCCGGCAGCTGGCGAGGATCCCTGCGGGCGACGAACCTGCCGGGCTGAGGCTGGCTCTGGTTCACCTGGCGCAGGCCGATGAGGAAGTACGGGCGCGGTGGTGTTCGTGAACACACCCACCGTCGCGGAGCTGTTGCACGACTGCTCCCGCGAGGTTCGCTCCATCATGTGGGATATCACCACCCTGAACGGCCCGGAGCTGGCCGCCGCCTGGCCGGCGTTCGCCGCCGCCGCCGGGAACGCCCTGGCGGCGGTGCCATGCCCCGACCCGGCCGCCCGGCTGCTGGCCGCCCGGATGGCCGGGCCCCGGCCTCGACCCAACCGGTGGGGGCCACCAGTTGACGCCGATCCGGACCCCCACCTGCTGGCAGCCAGTGCCGGGCTGGCTGCGGTGGCTGGCCTGCTGGCCCGGCACGCCACACCGCCCACCTCAGCGGGGGCCGCCCACGACGGCGACCTGGCTCGTCGGCGCATCGTCGAGGCCCTGGTCATCGGCGCCCATGCCACATCCCTGGGGTTGTTCGAACACGCGAGTCGTCTGAGCCCGGCCCGGGCAGGCATCACCTCCCAGCAACTGGGGCCGCGGCGTGCAGTGGCCGGCGCCACCCTGGCCCAGAGCCGGCGTCTGGCATCGGAGCTCGACACCCTTCAGGCCCATGGCGCCCACTACCTCGCGGAGGCCGGCGTCGCCGAGCCCCGCCGGGGTGCCCAGAGCTTCGTCGATCCCGACCGGCTGCCCCATGTCCTGGCGGCGTGGGAGGTCACCACGATGCGCGTTGTGCACGCCAGCCCACCCTCGGTGCGCGACCTCGCAGGCGTGGCCCATGCCGAGCAGGCCCTGCTGGTGCACACCATGGTCATCCTGAACGCGGCGGCGCAGGCGGCTGTCATCGACATCGAAGGCTTCACGGGCCAGATCCGTCCCAGGCTCGCGGACGCGCACCTGGCCTGGGGCGATGTCGCCGCGAGCTGGCCTGCCCAGATGACCACGAGCGCACCGCCGGCTCTGATCACGGTCGAAGCCAGCGCCGAGCTGCATCGGGCTCTCGGCGAGATCACCCGAGAAGGCAACGGCTGGGCCACCGCCGCTCTTATCGACGAACGTGTTCACCTGCGCGAGGTCAGCGCCCAGCTGCGAGATGCCCTCGGGTCAGGCAGCGTCCGTGCCGAACGGTTCGCCGAGCTTCCGTACGAGCTGGCCCGCGCAGGCCAGCTGCGGGCACCGGCTCGACTTCTCGGTGCCATGCACGGCCCTTCCGACCGGACCGTCTCGCAGCTCGAGGGCGGCCCCCGCACCACAGATGTGGCCAACCGCAGGATCGTCACGGTCCTGCCCGAGCAGACCGCCGGTGCAACCAAGACCGCCCGCAGACTCCAAGCAGCGATGACGTCGCTGGCCCAGGCCCTGGAAACACTGCGACTGGCCGATAGCGGTCGCAGCGTCCCAGAGCCGGCGCTCAGCCCGCAGGCCGCCGCGCGCCAGGTTCGCCTCGATCACCGTCAACAGTCNGCCCCGCTCAGCCGTCACCTGAGCGTGGGTCGTTGACCCCGCAGGTGCCCCGCCCGGCGGAGGTCACCCCTGGCTCACCCGACGGCACGCAAGGCACCGCCAGGTCGGTGGCGTCGCAGATCTCCGCCGGGCCAAGCCGTCGGTGGGTACCAGAGGGTCAACGCCCTGGCGCCATCAGGGCACAGGACTCAGAGCCACACCCCGGCGCCCTTGGGGGGGTGGCTCTCGGAGAGCCCCTGACATCTGGCAGGTCAGGGAGACTGACCTCCCTAGGGCTGTTCGGGCTCACGTCCCGCCTGGGTGGTCGGTTCTCGGCTGCCGCTGAGGTTGCTCCCCGTCGATCAGGAGTTTGTCAATGCGGCAAACAGGTTGACCCGCTGGGAACCCAGGCAGGATCCGTCCGCCGGATGGACGTGTTTTCAGACTTCGCCATACTGGCTGCCCGTCCTTGGCTAGGCTTAATTTCGCCGCCCAGCAGGACTCACCCGCACCTGGCGGGTGAGATGGTGTGCAACCTGTCTGCGGCACCCAGAGCATCGATTCATGTCTCAGAACGTGATTGAGGTCAGAGTCGTCGCTGTCATGATCGAGGAACAGGCTGCCCAGGGGGCTGGCAGGCCTGGTTGAGGGTGACTATTGATAAAGCGCGTCGTCGTCGTGGTGACGGTATGGGCGATCGCCGTGGCATGGGCGCTGACCTCGGTGGTGCATCCGGCGGTCTCGGCCTCGGCCGCCGTGCCGACGGCAGCACCGATCCGGCACCACAAGACAGCCCGGCTGTGCAGCGCGGCGGTCAAGATCGGGCATGCGACGTGTTTCGCGATCCGGCAGACAGACACCGTCCAGCCCGCCGGCGTGAGCCCAAGCGCCGTGACGCCACAGGTGGCTCCAGCCGGTTACGGCCCCTCGACGCTGGCAGCGGCCTACAAGCTGGACGCGAGCAAGGGCAGCGGGCAGACGGTCGCCATCGTCGACGCCTACGACGACCCGAACGCGGAGTCGGACTTGGCCTTCTACCGCACCCAGTACGGTCTGTCGGACTGCACGACTGCCAACGGCTGTTTCAGCAAGGTCAGCCAGTCTGGCTCCACCGTTAGCCTGCCGCCAGCCGACGCCGGCTGGGCAGGTGAGATCTCGCTGGACCTGGACATGGTCTCGGCGGCGTGCCCGAACTGCCACATCCTGCTGGTAGAAGCCACCAGCAACTCCTTGCTGGACCTGGGCACTGCGGTCAACGAGGCTGTCTTGAGCGGGGCGAAGTACGTCTCCAACAGCTACGGCGGCTCGGAGTTCAGCGGGGTGGCCAGCTTCGACTCCACCTACTACCATCATGTCGGCGTGGCGATCACGGCCAGCACCGGAGACTTCACCTACCAGGCGGGCCCGCAGTTCCCGGCCACCGGGGCAGACGTCACCGCGGTCGGCGGCACCTCGCTGGTCACCGCGGGCAACGCCCGCGGGTGGACCGAGACGGCGTGGAACGACCACGTAGGCGACGGCACCGGTTCCGGTTGTTCCGCGAGCATCGCGAAGCCAGCGTTCCAGGTGAGCCTGAACACCGGCTGCGCTAACCGCGCTGAGGCCGACGTGGCCGCCGTCTCCGACCCCAACACCGGCATGGCGGTCTACGACACGTACGGCCTCCCGGGCTGGCAGGTCGTCGGCGGTACCAGCGCCGCCTCGCCGATCATCGCCTCGGTATACGCGCTCGCCGGCACGCCGGGCGCCTCAGACAGCCCCAATGCCTACCCCTACGCGCACGCCTCGAACCTGTTCGAGGTGACTGGTGGCAACAACGGCACCTGCGCGCCCGCGGTGCTGTGCACCGCCGGCATCGGCTGGGACGGCCCGACCGGCCTTGGCACGCCCAACGGTGCCGGCGCGTTCGCCGTGACGGTCCCGAGCGCGCCCACGGGGGTGACGGCGACGGCCGGCAACGGCCGGGCCGTGGTGTCGTGGAGGGCGCCGGCCAGTAACGGTGGTTCGCCGATCACCGGGTACACGGTCAGCGCCACTGCCGGTGGCGCGAGCGCAACCACGGCCGGGGCGCTGAGCGCTACCGTCCCCGGCCTGATCAACGGCAACACGTACACGTTTACGGTGACTGCAGCCAATGCGGCCGGGCCGTCACTGGCCTCCGCGGCCAGCAATGCGGTGACGGCTAGGGCTCCTTGGTTCACCGGGAGGACCCCGGTTCGGGTCCTGGACACCCGTACCACCGTCGGCGGGCACCACGGCACGCTCGGCGCCCGGGCCACCCTGACCCTGGCGGTGCCCGGCCTGCCCGTCGGGGCTACCGCGGTCGCCCTGAACGTGACAGTCACCAACCCGAGCACGTCCGGAAACTTGACCGTCTACCCAGGGGGGGCGCCGCTGCCGCTGGCGTCCAACCTGAACTACCTGGCCGGCCAGACCGTCCCCAACATGGTCCTGGTTCCGCTCGGGCCCGGTAACAAGGTCACGTTCTACAACTCGGCCGGCACTGTCAACGTCATCGCCGACGTTCTCGGCTCCTATGCGCCAGGAACCGGGGGCGGGTTCACCGGCGGCACCCCGGTCCGGGTACTGGACACCCGCTCCACCGTCGGCGGGCACCACGGCACGCTCGGCGCCGGGGCCACCCTGACCCTGGCGGTGCCCGGCCTGCCCGTCGGGGCTACCGCGGTCGCCCTGAACGTGACGGTCACTGACCCGAGCGCGGCCAGCACCTTGACCGTCTACCCAGGGGGGGCGCCGCTGCCGCTGGCGTCCAACCTGAACTACGTGGCCGGCCAGACCATCCCCAACATGGTCATGGTCCCGCTCGGGCCCGGCAACACGGTCACGTTCAACAACTCGGCTGGCACCGTCAACGTCATCGCCGACCTTCTCGGCTACTACGCGCCTGGAACCGGGGACGCATTCACCGGCGGCACCCCGGTCCGGGTACTGGACACCCGCACCACCCTCGGCGCGCACCCCGGCACGCTCGGCGCCGGGGCCACCCTGACCCTGACGGTGCCCGGCCTGCCCGTCGGGGCCACCGCGGTCGCCCTCAACGTGACGGTCACTGGCCCGAGCGCGGCCAGCACCTTGACGGTCTACCCAGGGGGGACGTCGCTACCGCTGGCGTCCAACCTGAACTACGTGGCCGGCCAGACCATCCCCAACATGGTCCTGGTCCCGCTCGGGCCCGGTAACACCGTCACGTTCTACAACTCGGCCGGCACCGTCAACGTCATCGCCGACCTCGCCGGCTACTTCGGCTGACCTGGCCGCGCAGCTGTGGTCGCCCTCTCTGCAGGGACGTCCGGCACTGCCGGTGGACGGCGCGTGCTCGAGGATCTCCGCCGGGGTCAGCGCGTCAGAACAGGCTTCGCAGGTCGAGCTCGTCTCAGGCTCCGTTGGCCATGCCTGGTGCCGGCCACCACCCAGACCGCCCGGGGCTACGCACACCCCGGCCGCAGCGCCCTGCCGCCGGCTCGTGCGCCGGGGAAAGGGGTGCGATGCCGGTCAAGCCGTGACGGCGCCCGAGGCGAGCTCCGCATACAGGCCCAGGCACTGGTCGTACCGAGGGAGCAGTCCCTGTTCGGCGGCCTCGCTCAGCAGTGGCGCGGCGGCGTCCTTGGCTGACAGAACCGGGGTGACCCCCTCGGGCAGGATCAGGCCGAGGGTGGGGTCCAGGGGGTTCACGGCGTGTTCGCGGGCTGGGTTGAAGGTCGCCGAGCACAGGTACATGACGGTGGAGTCGTCTTCCAGGGCGCAGATGGCATGGCCAAGGCCCTCGGGCAGGTAGATGGCTCGGCGGTCCACGGTGTCGAGCAGGACGCTGTCCCAGCGCCCGAACGTCGGCGAGCCGACCCGGATGTCGATGACGAAGTCGATGAAGGACCCTGACAGCGCGGTGACGTACTTGGCCTGCGAGGGCGGCACGTCGGCGTAGTGGACGCCGCGGACGGTGCCCTTGGATGACACGGACACGTTGGTCTGGATGATGTCCAGTCGGTGCCCGATGGCGCCGGCCAGGCGGTCACCGCGGAAGGACTCAAGGAACACGCCGCGGTCATCGGGAAACTGTCGCGGGGTGATCGCGAAGGAGCCCGGGATGCTCAGCTCTTTGATGTCCATCAGGTGATGACCCGGCCCTCGGCAAGCACGTGGTGCATGTAGACGCCGTACCCGCTCTTGACCAGCGGGTCGGCCAGGTCGGCGAACTGCTCGTCGGTCAACCACCCGTTGCGCCAGGCGATCTCCTCGACACACCCGATCTTGTGCCCCTGACGGGCCTCTACCACGGCGACGAACTGGCTGGCNTCGAGCAGACCCTGGAAGGTGCCGGTGTCGAACCAGGCGGTGCCACGTGGCAGAACGGTGACCCTCAGGTCCCCGCGNNTCAGGTAGTACTCGTTGATCCCGGTGATCTCGAGCTCTCCGCGGTCACTGGGCGCGAGGTTCTTGGCGATCTCGATGACGTCGTTGTCGTAGAAGTAGAGGCCGGGGACCGCGTAGCTCGACTTGGGTTTGGCCGGCTTCTCCTCAATGGACAGCACCGTGCCGGCCTCGTCGAACTCGACCACGCCGTAGGAGCTCGGATCCGAGACGTGATGGGCGAAGACGTGGCCGCCGGCGAGGTTGGTGTGCTTTTGCAGTGCGGTGCCCAGGCCGGTGCCGTAGAAGATGTTGTCGCCAAGTACCAGTGCCACCGAGTCCGTGCCGATGAAGTCGGCGCCGATGATGAAGGCCTGCGCCAGACCGTCGGGACTGGGCTGGACCGCATACGAGAGGCTGATGCCCCAGGCAGAGCCGTCGCCCAGGAGGGCCTCGAACTGCCCCAGGTCATGGGGCGTGGTGATGATCAGGATCTCGCGGATCCCGGACATCAGCAGTGTCGACAGCGGGTAGTAGATCATGGGCTTGTCATAGACCGGCATGAGCTGCTTGCTGATTCCACGGGTGATGGGGTGAAGTCGTGTTCCGGAGCCCCCGGCGAGGATGATTCCCTTCATGGCTCCGAGGTTAACCTGTCCGGCGCTTTTCTCTTGCCTTGGCGACGTCCGATAACCTCACGGCATGAACAAAACAATCGTGGCAGACACTCAGTGAGCCGCTGGCTTGTCGTTGGCGCCAAAGGGATGCTCGGACACGACCTGCTCGAGGCGCTGGCCCCTGTCGCATCCGAGGACGTCGCACCCGAGGCCTTCGAGCTCGGTGAGCCTCCGGAGGCTCACGAGGTGACCGCCGTCGACCGAGACGAGGTGGACATCCGTGACCCGCAGGCTTGTATCGCGGTTGTCCAGGGCCATGACTTTGTGGTCAACGTGGCCGCCTGGACTGCGGTCGACGAGGCCGAGACTCATGAGCCCGCCGCCTTTGCCGTCAACGCGGTGGGAGCTGCGAACCTGGCCCGTGCCTGCGCAGCTGCCAGGGTGCCGATGGTTCAGGTGTCAACCGACTACGTCTTCTCCGGCGACGGCATCAGGCCCTACGCCGAGGACGCGCCACTGGCTCCGCGTTCGGCCTACGGCCGGACCAAGGCGGCCGGGGAATGGGCCGTCCAGGCGTTGTGCCCGCAGTCCTGGATCGTGCGTACCGCCTGGTTGTACGGCGCCAACGGGCCGAACTTCGTCAAGACCATGGCGCGTCTTGCCGGCGAGCGGGAAACGGTCTCGGTGGTCGACGACCAGTACGGGCAGCCGACCTGGACCGTCGACCTGGCCGCCTCGATCGTGCGACTCGTCGAGGCCGGGGCGCCGTTTGGCACCTATCACGGCACGTCCGCCGGAGAGACGACGTGGTTTGGCTTCGCCCAGGCGATCTTCGCCGAGCTGGGTCTTGACTCCGCGCGGGTGAAGCCGACGACCACCGACGCGTTCCCGCTGCCCGCTCCCCGGCCGGCCTACAGCGTGCTCGGCCATGAAGCCTGGCGAGGAGCGGCACTGGACCCGCTGCCGTTCTGGCGCACGTCACTGACCAAAGCTGTCCCGCTGGTCGCCCCCCGCTGATCGGCCCGGCAGCCGGCCACCGTGCACCCGGCCAACGGGGGCGTTCGCCCACCAGAATCGCGCCGGGCACCGGCTCACCTGCCCTCGCGCAGGCTGCTGGCCTAAGGTCGGGGCATGCTCTGTGCCTATGCCACCAGTCAGTCGTCCTCGGATCCGTTGTCAGGATTGGTCGTTGGCCAGCGGCCTGACCCGGTCGCCCGGCCCGGCTGGTCGATGGTCACGCTGCGGGCTGCGGGGCTGAACCACCACGACGTGTGGTCCCTGCAGGGCGTCGGCCTGGCCGCCGACCGGCTCCCGATGATCTTGGGTTGTGATGGTGCCGGAGTCGATGAGGCCGGCAACGAGGTCATCATCCACGCGGTGGTGGCCTCACCGGGCTGGGCCGGCGACGAGACCCTGGACCCGGCGCGCACTCTGCTGTCAGAAAGGTATGACGGGACGCTGGCTGAGCAGGTGGCGGTACCTTCGGCCAACCTGGTTCCCAAGCCGGCCGGACTCTCCTTCCAGCAGGCCGCCTGCCTGTCCACTGCCTGGCTGACCGCCTATCGGATGTTGTTCGTCAATGCCGGGCTGACCCCTGGCGCCACCGTTCTGGTCCAGGGCGCCGGTGGGGGCGTTTCGACCGCGCTGA
>JGI24140J50213_10000217_pt1 | contig 27149 bp, 25 predicted proteins | sample BarGraIncu00222A_FD_50213 | JGI IMG/M metagenome (IMG submission 50213)
ACCGACCCCGTCGAGGCCGAGTAAGAGCTCGAGCCCGGGATGAGGTCCCTGGTCGGGAGGGAGCTGCTGGAAGATGGTCAATGCCAACCGGTCATCGAACGCGAGTGACACCGTGCCCTCGGTGAACGCGATCCGGCGTACCCGCTCGAGGCCATCGGTGGCGCCACCGATGGCCTCGAGGAGGCACAACATCAGCTCCGCATCGGCGGTGGCATCGAAGACGACGGCCACGCCGTCGGTATCCTCGAAGATCCCGAGCGGCGAGTCGTCGGCATCGGCCAGGAACTGCACCTCGTCGCCGGGAGACCGGAGACCGAACACGGCGTGGACCAGTCGGCCGGGGACGTCAGCGATGACACTGATCAGGCCGGGGCGCCCCGGACACACCACATCGGCACTGCGGATGGTGACCGATTCGGGAGAGACATCGGGTGGTTCGTCCCCGGTCGAACGTTCGCCGTCGCCATCGGAAGCCAAACGGGCCCGGTGGCTGACAAAGGCGGCCACCAGCTCACGCAACGCCGGGTGGGAGGAAGCCGGAATTTCCTCTACCGCGGGACNCGTCTCCGACCAGGTCACAGCGACCCCTCCCGGGGNAGCTCTCCGGNCAGGAGGAGCTCCCCGGCCAGTGTCTGGATCGGTTCCACCAACTCGAACCACTGGTAGCCGTAGGGGGCCATGGTGACCGGATACGGTTGGGTGCCCACCATGGGAAACGGTACCCTCCCCAACAACTCGACGGGCTGGCGGCCCGCCCACCTGCCCAAATATAGATCAGCCGGTTGGGCGAAGCGGCTCAGGTTGTGAATGCAGAGGAGTGGGTTGATCTCCTCGGGGTCCTCCCCCGGTGCCAGATATCCGTCGGCCCCGACTTCAGCGTCGTGGGCTCCCTCCATGGTGACTCCGGGCCCCCGTTCGGTGCCTTCATCATCCGGTGGCGCCGAGCGCACGAAGGCCAACACCGACGGATTGGCGCACGGGAGCGCCTCGAACGACCCGGTCCCGAACAACGAGAACTGACGGCGAACCGCCAACATGCGTTTGAGCCAGTGGAGAAACGAGCTGGGATTCCGTTGCTGGGCTTCCACGTTGACGGCGGCGAAGCCGTAGACCGGATCCATCAAGGGGGGAAGGTAGAGCTGGGCGAAGTCGGCTCGGCTGAACCCCCCGTTGCGGTCGGGGGTCCACTGCATCGGCGTGCGTACCGAGTCACGATCACCCAGAAACAGGTTGTCACCCATCTGCAGCTCGTCCCCGTAGTANAGCACCGGGCTCCCCGGAAGCGAGAGGAGGAGCGCATACAGCAGTTCGGTAAGCCGCCGATCCCGGTCGAGCAGGGGNGCCAGGCGCCGGCCGATCCCCATGTGTCGTTTCATCCGGGGGTCCTTGGCGTACTCGGAGAAGAGATAGTCGCGATCTTCGTCGGAGACCATCTCCAGCGTCATCTCGTCGTGGTTGCGCAGGAAAATCGCCCATTGGGCGCCGGGGGGGGACTCGGGGGTCTGGGCCAGAATTTCCGTGATCGGATAGCGCTGCTCGCGTCGCACCGCCATAAAGAGCCGGGGCATCAACGGAAAGTGGAAGCAGAGGTGACACTCGTCACCGTCTCCGAAATAGTCGGCCACGTCGACGGGCCACCCATTGGCTTCGGCCAGAAGGATCCGGCCCGGGTAGTTCGCATCGAGCTCGGCGCGTACCCGGCGGATGAAGGCATGGGTCTCGGGGAGGTTCTCCCCCGACGTCCCGTCCCGTTGGAACAGGAACGGGACTGCGTCGAGACGGAACCCGTCGAGTCCGAGATCGAGCCAGAACCTGACCACGTCCAACANGGCGTCGGCCACCTCGGGGTTGGCGTAGTTGAGGTCGGGCTGGTGGNCGTAGAACCGGTGCCAGTAGAACTGCTCGCGGGGCTGATCGAACGCCCAGTTGGAACGTTCCACATCGACAAAGACCACCCGGGCCTCGGGCCATCGCTGATCGTCGTCGTTCCATACGTACCAGTCGGCCTTGGGGTTGGTCCGGTCCTGGCGTGACTCGAGGAACCAGGGGTGCTGGTCGCTNGTGTGGTTGATNACCAGGTCGGCGATGACCCGAATGCCCCGGGCGTGNGCCTCGCTCAGGAGTTTCTGCAGATCCTCGACGGTGCCGTAGTCGGGGTGGACCGAGTAGAAGTCACTGATGTCATAGCCGCCGTCGCGAAGGGGGGAGGCGTAGAACGGCAGCAACCACAGGCAGTCGACGCCCAGCCACTGGAGATAATCGAGCTTGGCAATCAACCCGGGAATGTCCCCGGTCCCGTCATCGTTGGCGTCGAAAAACCCCCGGATGAACACCTCGTAGAAGACAGCCCGCCGGAACCAGCCGGGATCCTCTTCCGGTGGCAGGAGCGGGCAGCCAATGGGTGTGGGCACCAACGCCNGCTTGGGCAGAGACGCCGTCTCTACCAGTGGGTCGGTGGTCACACACCGGAACGCTACCGGACCGGCATCGAANCANTCGGCACCCTACGTTCATCAGGTGGAAGGGTCGTCATCGGTCCGTGGGTCGTGGTTGGCGATGTCGGTCAGCATCCGATCGGCGGCCTCGTAGGGATCGATATCGCCGGCAGCCAGCGCGTTGGTCACTTCGGCCAGCACCTCGCCGGACTGGCTGCTGTCGATCCTCTGCTCCACCCGGGCCACCAGTATCTGGCGGAACTCCCGCTCCAGGCGCTGGCGCCTCCGCTCGCCGAGCAGGCCCCGCTCGGTCAGGTAGTCCCGGTGTTGGCCGACGGCATCCCACAACTGGTCACAACCATCTCCGGTGGACGCCACCGTCTCCACCACTGGCGGCCGCCAACCGTCCAGGTCGGTGAGGTCGGTGAGGTCGAGCATCTGCTCGAGATCGCGCCGGGTATCCCGGGCGCCGGGGCGGTCCGCCTTGTTGATGACGAACAGATCGGCGATCTCCATCAATCCGGCTTTGTTGGCCTGAATGGAGTCGCCCCACCCGGGGTTGACCACCACCACCGTGGTATCGGCGGCCGACGCCACCGCCACCTCCTGTTGTCCCACCCCCACCGTCTCGATGAGGACCATGGGAAATCCGGCGGCCGACAGCACCCGCACCGCGTCGGGAACCGCCACGGCCAGTCCCCCCAGTTGGCCACGAGTGGCCATCGACCGGATGAACACCCCGTCGTCGAGAGCATGGTTCTGCATGCGGACCCGGTCACCCAGAATTGCTCCTCCCGAAAACGGCGAGGAGGGATCGATGGCCAGCACCCCGACCTGACCACTGGCCCGGGCGATGGCGATCAGCCGATCGGCGAGCGTCGATTTCCCGGCCCCCGGAGCCCCGGTGATGCCCACTGTGTACGCGGTGAGTTTCGCCTGATAGGCGAGGGCGGCGGTCACCCGGGAGGGAGCGCCTCCGCGTTCCACCAAGGAGAGGAGTCGGGCCAGGGACACCCGGTCACCGGCATGAGCCGCTTCGAAGAGCGAGGTCGGGTCGTGGCGGTCTGCGGGCGACATGAGGTGATGAGCGTATACGGGGATTGAGCGGCGATCAGACTCGGATGACCTTGGCACCGAGAGACGCCAACTTCCCGGCCAGGTCCTCATAGCCCCGGTCCACGTGGTGGGCGTCCGCCACCACTGTTTCGCCATCGGCGACAAGACCGGCCAGCACCAACGCGGCGCCGGCCCGGACATCGAGGGCCCGAACCTGAGCACTCGACAGGCGTTCCACCCCCCGCACCACTGCATGATGTCCCTCGGTCCGGATATCAGCACCCATCCGCTTCAGCTCGTCGACATAGCGGAACCGCCCGAAGAAGAGGTTTTCGGTGACGATGCCCACCCCTTCGGCCACCGTCAACATGGTAACAAGCAGCGGCTTGTAGTCGGTGGCCACTCCCGGATACGGCAACGTGGCCACGTCCACCGAATGCAGTCGGCGCGACGGATCGCGGGCCGCCCGCAGCCCCCCGGGCTCTCGGCTGATCTCGATTCCGGTGGCGGTGAGTTTTCGCAACAGCATGTCCATGTGGTCGGGCCGGCCGTCCTCGACCACCACCTCTCCCCCGGCCAGGCCGGTGGCCACCAGAATGGTGGCCACCACCAACCGGTCGGGGATAACGGCATGACGGGCCGGGTGGAGCCGCTCAACCCCTTCCACCTCGATCCGCGACGATCCTGCCCCGGTGATGTTGGCTCCCATGGCATTGAGGAATTCCGCCAAGTCCAGCACTTCGGGTTCGCGGGCGGCATTCTCGATGACCGTGGTGCCCTTGGCCAGCACCGAGGCCATCAGCACGTTGTCGGTGCCGGTGTGGCTGGGGTACTCGAGCACCACCTTGTTGCCGACGAGCCGAGGCACCGACGCCACAGTGGATTCGACGGTTCCCTCGATATAGCCGTGGGCCGACTTGAAGGTGGCACCCAACGACTCGAGAGCCCGGAGGTGCATGTCGATGGGCCGGGGCCCGAAATCGTCCCCGCCCGGCATCGATACTTTGGCCCGCCCACAACGGGCCAACAGCGGCCCGAGCACCACCACCGAAGCCCGCATCTTTTCCACCAGGTGATAGGGCGCCTCCGGCATCAGGTCACCGGGCGTCGTCACCACCAACTCGTCGGGCGCCTCACCCCGCTCCACCACCACCCCCATGGCCCCGAGCACCTCGCCCATGGTGCCCACGTCGGAGATACGCGGCACGTTGGTGAGCACGTGCCGGCCTTCGGCCAACAGGCAGGCGGCCATCAGCTTGAGCACCGAATTCTTGGCCCCACCGGCCCTGACCGTCCCCGACAACGGGCCATTGGCAGTAACAGAAAAACGATCCACCCGGCCAGTATGGCGCGTGGGTGCGGCCTGACCGAATGATTGCTCTCCGGTGTGGTTCCAAGGCCACTCTTTGTCACCGGGTCCGGTGACCGCCCATCCCGGCGGCAGGAGGTAGCGTCATCACCCGTGACTACCTCTTCGCAAGCCCCCGATCGCAACCTGGCCATGGAACTGGTCCGAGTCACCGAGGCTGCGGCCATGGCCGCATCCCGATGGATGGGACGAGGCGACAAGGAAGGGGCCGACGGCGCCGCCGTCAATGCCATGCGCATCGTGCTCTCGAGTATCGCCATGGACGGCGTGGTGATCATCGGCGAAGGCGAGAAGGACAATGCCCCCATGCTCTTCAACGGTGAGCGCATCGGGGACGGATCGCCGCCAAAAACCGACATCGCCGTCGACCCCATCGACGGGACGACTCCGACGGCTCTGGGACGGGGAGGTGCNTTGGCGGTGATCGCGGCTTCCGAACGGGGGACGATGTTCGACCCGGGACCATGCGTCTACATGGAAAAGCTGGCAGTGGGCCCGTCGGCGGTGGGTGCCATCGACATCACCGCCTCGGTTGGTGAAAACCTGCGATCGGTGGCCAAGGCCAAAGGGACATCGGTGAGGGATCTCACGGCCGTCATCCTCGANCGTCCGCGCCACGCTGATCTGATCAGCAAGGTCCGCGAGGCCGGCGCCCGGATCCGCTTGATCACCGACGGCGATGTGGCCGGAGCCATAGCCACCGCCTGGCCCGACACCGGAGTGGACATCCTGTTCGGGATCGGCGGTACGCCCGAGGGCGTGATTGCTGCCGCCGCCTTGAAGTCGATGGGTGGGGAGATCCAGGGGCGCCTGTGGCCCCGGGACGAGGTCGAGCGGAGCGCGGCGGTGGACGCCGGCTACGACCTCGGAGCGGTGCTCACCACCGACGATCTGGTCCGGGGGGACAACTGCTTCTTCGCCGCCACCGGGATCACCGACGGTGAGCTCCTCAGTGGGGTCCGTTACGACCAGTTCGGGGCGAGCACCCAGTCACTGGTGATGCGGTCCAAGTCGGGAACCGTACGGCTCATCGATGCACGCCACCCGCTGCACAAGCTGAGCGAGTACAGCGCCATCGAATTCACCTGAGCGGCAAACCAGGCGGCGCGGCGTCCCGACGGACGCCCACGGCTTTCAGAGAAACCCTGGTGGCTAGGACCCCGCCCCGGCGGTGACGCCGGCCGCCTCCAGCCGGACCTCGGCCCGCCGCAGGGCAGCTTCGGCTTCGACCAGGTCGGGGTCGGGTAGGTCACCTTCCCCGGANGCCGAGGCAGGTGATCCCGAGCCGGCGGTACGACCGCTGGCCTCCAACTCTGCGACCCGTGCCTCGGCGGCATCGTGGGCCACCCGGGCCCGTTCGGTGTCGATCTCATCGGCCAGCTCGGCGATGCCGGCCAACACGGTGACCCGGGTCCGACCCGAGGTCGACGACGAAGGGGCAGGGGCATCGCTGCCGGAATCGTCCCCCAGGTTCAGCTCCACCTGCACGAACCCTCCGTGCACCGCCACCCGCTGTTCCTCGCCGTCCTCACTCACCACCCGGACCACCCCGGGCTCCACCGCACCCACCAGCGGGGTGTGGCCCCCNAGGAAGGTGATGTCGCCGTCGGCCGTCCTGAGGATGACCTGGGCGGCCGGGCCACTGACCANGACCCGTTCGGGAGTCACCAACTCGGCGGTGAAGACACTGTTGTCAGCCATCAGTCAGGACCTGTCCGTTCACTCTTTGGCCAGGGAGTGGGCTTTGGCCAGCACCGACTCGGCTCCACCGACGTTGAGGAACGCCTGCTCGGGCACTTCGTCGAGCTCGCCATTGACCAGGGCTTCAAACGACTCCACCGTCTCCTGCACGGGAACCGTCACGCCCTTCAGGCCGGTGAACACCTCGCCGACGTTGAAGGGCTGGGACAGGAACCGCTGGATCTTCCGGGCCCGGTACACCGTCTCCCGGTCCTCTTCGGACAGTTCGTCGAGGCCCAGGATGGCGATGATGTCCTGCAGCTCCTTGTACCGCTGCAACACACCCTGGACGCGGCGGGCCACGTTGTAGTGACGGTCACCCACGATTTCAGGGGCCAGGATGTTCGACGTCGACGACAGCGGGTCCACGGCCGGATAGATACCGAGCGAGGCGATGTCGCGGGAGAGCTCGGTGGTGGCATCGAGGTGGGTGAAGGTCGTGAACGGCGCCGGGTCGGTGTAGTCGTCCGCCGGCACGTACACGGCTTGCAGTGAGGTGATCGACCGACCTCGGGTCGAGGTGATCCGCTCCTGGAGTTGGCCCATCTCGTCAGCCAGGGTGGGCTGGTACCCCACGGCCGACGGCATCCGGCCCAACAGGGTGGACACCTCGGAGCCGGCCTGGACGAAGCGGAAGATGTTGTCCACGAACAACAACACGTCCTGGTTCTTCACGTCCCGGAAGTACTCGGCCATAGTGAGAGCAGCCAGGGCGACCCGCAGCCGGACGCCGGGCGGCTCGTCCATCTGCCCGTAGACCAGGGCGGCCTTCTCGATGACGCCTGACTCCTGCATCTCGATCCACAGGTCGGTACCCTCACGGGTCCGCTCGCCAACGCCGGCGAACACCGACACACCGCCGTGGTTGATGGCCACCCGGTTGATCATCTCCTGGATGAGGACCGTCTTGCCCACCCCCGCCCCGCCGAACAGGCCGATTTTGCCACCCTGCACATAGGGCTCGAGGAGGTCGATGACCTTGATGCCGGTTTCGAACATGAGCGCCCGGGGCTCGAGGGCGTCAAAGTCGGGGGCCGGGCGGTGGATCTCCCAATACTCCTCGACCTCGCCGATGGAGTCGGTGTCCAACGGCTCACCCAACACATTGAAGACGTGACCGAGGACGGCGTCGCCCACCGGAACCTGCAAGCCGCGGCCCAGGTTTCGCACTTCGGCGCCACGGGTCATGCCGTCGGTGGCCTTCAGGCAGATGCACCGGACCCGGCCACCGCCGATCTGTTGAGCGACCTCTGCTGTGACCACCTCTTTCTTCCCTTCGAGCTCGATGTCCACCTCGAGGGCGTGGTTGATCTCGGGGAGGGCGTGAGGCGGGAACTCCACGTCGATAACGGGGCCGGCGATGGCCACCACCCGGCCGGACTGCAGGGTGTTGGCCTTGGTGGGTTCGGGTGCGGTGGTAGTCATGAGCGTTCGGCTCCCTTGGTGTAGTGGTGGCAAAAGTAAGTGGGCATGGTCAGACTCTGGCCTCGATGACCAGACCGCCCTCGTCCTCGTCGGCGCCGGCCCGCAGCGCCTCGGCGCCGCTGACGATCTCCATGATCTCGGTGGTGATGGTGTCCTGGCGGGCCCGGTTCATGATCCGCGAGTACTTCTTGACCAGTTCCTCGGCGTTATCGGTGGCGGCGGCCATCGCCCGCTGCCGAGCGGTGAGCTCCGATGCCGAGGCTTCGAGGAGGGCGGCGAAGATGGCGGTCTCGGCCGCCCGCGGTACCAGCGTCTCGAGGAGCTCGGCGGCGTCGGGCTCGAATTCCGTGTACCCCGATCGATCGTCGCCGTCATCGTTGCGGGCCGACCCCGCGGCGCTGGCGCCATCCCCGTGCTCGGTGACCGGATCGGATCCCTGGCGGGGGTCGACCAGGGGCAGGAGTTGTTTCACATCCACGCTCTGGGACCCAGCGGAGAGGAACCGGGTGGAGACGATCATCACTTGATCGACCTCTCCGTTCACGAACGGGGTGAGCACCGCGGCGGCCACGGCTCGTGCATCTTCGAACGTGGGGCGCTCGCTCATGCCGATGAATGACTGCTCCACGGGCTGGCGCCGGAAACGGAAGTAGCCCTGCGCTTTCTTGCCCACCGTGAACAACCGGTACTCGATGTTGTCGGCAGTGGCCGCGCTCAGGTGTCGCTCGGTGGCTCGGAAGACCGATGTGTTGTACCCACCGCACAATCCCCGGTCGGCGACCACCGACAACACGGCCACTTTTTCGATCTTCTCGGGCGTCCCGAGCAGNTTGCCGGCCGCCACAGGATCACCGGTGGCCGCCTCGAGGACAATGCGGGCCATGCCCTCCTCGTAGGGGCGCGCGGCGACAATGCGACCTTGGGCACGGACGATCTGGGACGCGGCGATGAGTTCCATCGCCTTGGTGATCTTCTTGGTCGACTGGATACTCTTGATCCGTCGTCGGAGGATGCGCTCCTGACCGCCGGCCATGGATCAGTCGCCCTTGCCGGTGTCGAAGCCGTCGTTGAAGGTCCGCAGCGCCTTTTCCATCGCATCTCCCTCGGGGAGCTTGCCCGAGGTGCGGATGGTGTCGAGGAGGTCGGCGTGGCTGGCCCGGAAGAAGCCGCGCAACTCGGATTCGTACCGCTGCACCTCGGGGACGGGGATCTCGTCCACGTAGCCGTTGGAGCCGGCGAAGATCACCAGCACCTGCTCTTCCGCCGGCACCGGGGAGTTCAACCCCTGCTTCAGGAGTTCGGTAAGTCGGTAGCCACGGTCCAACTGGGCCTGGGACACCTTGTCCAGCTCGGAGCCGAACGTGGCGAACGCCTCGAGCTCGCGGAACTGGGCCAGGTCGATCTTCAGGGTGCCGGCCACTGCCTTCATGGCCTTGATCTGCGCCGCGCTCCCCACCCGGCTGACCGATACCCCGACATTGATGGCGGGACGGATGCCGGCGTAGAAGAGCTCGCTCTCGAGGAACACCTGGCCGTCGGTGATGGAGATCACGTTGGTGGGGATGTAGGCGGAGACATCGCCGGCCTTGGTCTCGATGATGGGCAGAGCGGTGAGCGAACCTCCACCCTCGGCGTCCGACAGCTTGGCCGCCCGCTCGAGCAGCCGGCTGTGCAGATAGAACACGTCACCCGGGTAGGCCTCACGACCGGGCGGACGCCGGAGCAGAAGCGACATCTGGCGATAGGCCTCGGCTTGCTTGGACAGGTCGTCGTAGACGATGAGCGCGTGTTCGCCGTTCTCCATCCAGTGCTGGCCCATGGCGCATCCGGAATAGGGAGCCAGATACTTGAACGGCGCCGGATCGCCGGCACCCGCCAGTACCACCACCGTGTATTCGAGGGCCCCGTAGCGCTCGAAGGTCGCCACCGTCTGGGCCACCGATGCGGCCTTCTGCCCGATGGCCACGTAGATGCACTTCACGCCCAGGCCACGCTGGTTCAGAATGGTGTCGACGGCGACGGTCGTCTTGCCCGTCTTGCGGTCGCCGATGATCAGCTCGCGTTGCCCACGACCGATGGGGGTCATGGAGTCGATGGCCTTGATGCCCGTCTGCAACGGCTCGTTCACCGGCTGGCGGCGCACAATGCCGGGGGCCTGCACCTCGAGTCGCCTGGTCTGATCGGAGGCAATGGGGCCTTTGCCGTCGATGGGCTCACCCAGNGCGTTGACCACCCGTCCGAGGAGAGCATCGCCGACCCGTACCGAAAGGATCCGACCGGTGGCCTTGACCAGCTGCTCTTCTTCGAGGCCGGTGTCCTCACCCAGGATCACCGCACCGATGGTCTCTTCGTCCAGGTTCAGGGCGAGGCCTTCGGTGCCGTCGGCGAATTCGAGGATCTCGTTCACCGCGGCTCCGGGAAGACCGGTGATCCGGGCAATCCCGTCACCGACCTCGACAACCCGACCCACCTGCTCGGTATCGACCTCAGGGGTGTAGTTCTCGACGTGCCGCCGCAGTGCAGCGGTAATCTCGTCGGCGTTGATGGTCAACTCAGCCATCGGCTGTTTCCCTTCCTTGTGGAACTTCGTAGGCCGCCTCGAATCCGAGGAGGTGCTCCTGCAATTGGTCCAAGCGATGACGGGCGCTGCCATCGACCAGAAGGTCGCCGACCTGCACCACCACCCCACCCAGCAGTGTTGAATCGATGGTCACCTGCAAGTCGACAGGCGAACCGGTCAATCGGGCCAGCGCGTCACCCAATCCGCGGCGCTGATCATCGTCCATCTCATTGGCCGATACCACCCGGGCCACTCGCCATCCTCGGGCCCGGGCCGCGGCCGCCACCAACGCGTCGAGAGTTCCGACGATGTCGCGGGCCCGCCCACCCCTGACGGCATAGGCGGCCAGGCGCGCGGTGGCCTGGTTCACCTTGTCGGCGAGGAGGTCACTCACCACCTCCTGACGGAGGGCTACCGGTAGGTCGCGGTCGCCCAGGGCCACCCGCAGTGCCTGGTTCGACTCGACGGTGCGGGCGAAACGGAACAGCTGGTCCTCGACCTCCTCGATCTCCTCGGTCTCCGCCATTTCGAACACGGCGGCGGCATAGCCGGNCACCCGGTTGCGGGATGCCAGTCGACCCANCAGCGGAGGATCCTCATCCACCCCTCCGTCGGCGGAGCGCGAGGCGGCCACCGTCATCTGGTGGGCCAGCCAGTGCAGGCCCGCCGTCACCTCCGAGGCGGAGATGACCGTCACCGCCCGGTTCACCAAGCGCCGTACGTCGGGACGCACCTTGCCGTCGAGGAGGTCGTCGAGGACGGCACGGCGCGCATTGACCGGCACCGATCCGTCATCGATGGCCAGAGTGAGCTCATTGCTGCCGTCGACGAAGGAAGCAACAGCCGACAACTCGGCGGCCGCCTCGTCGAGAGCGGAATCAGCGGCCACGTCTTCACTGACGGCGGCCAGATAGCCCTGGAGAGCAGGGTTCACCGAGCGACCCCGGAGGTATCCGCGTTGGTGCCGGACTCGGCTTCGGCGGAGATGGCCGCCACGGCCTCGTTGATGAGGTCTTGATGATCGGCGGCCTGAATCTCCCGGCCGATCACACGTTCGGCCGCGGCCAACACCACCTCGCCCACCCTGGCGGTGACCTCGTGGACCGCGGTCTGGCGGGCCGCGGCGATCTTGACGTCGGCCGATTGCACGATCCGCTCGTACTCCGCCTGAGCCCGGGTCTGCGCGCTGGAGGCGACCTGGTCGGCAGTGGAGTTGGCCTGGGCCACGATCTCGCGGGCATGACGGCGCGCCTCCTCCAACTCGCTCCGGCGTTCAGCATCAGCGTCTTCGGCGTCAGCCTTGGCCTTGTCGGCGGCTTCGAGCTCCCCACGAATCTGGTCCTGACGCTCGGTCAGGGCCTTGCTGAGGATGGGCAGCACCGTCCAGCCGATGACCCCGAGCACGACCAGAAAGGCGATCAACTCGAAGACCAGCGTGAAGTTGGGAACCAGGAAGTTACTGGTGGCGATGGGCATGTCCTGTCAACCTTGTTTCAACGAGGGGTCGCTACCGCCTCCGTACCGCTGGCCGTTGCTGGCGCCCGCGGCAGGGGCCGGAAAACGGCCTGCCAATGTCACTGACCTACTTCTTGTACAGCGAGAAGACGAACAGCGCGGTGAAAGCCAAGTTGATGAAGTACATGGCTTCAACCAGGCCGACCGTCAAGAACATGATGGTGAACAGCCGGCTCTGAGCCTCGGGCTGACGGGCCACCCCGGCGATCGTCTGGCTACCGGCCAGGCCGTCACCGATGGCAGCGCCGACGGCGCCTCCACCCAGTGCAATGCCACCGCCGATCATGGCGCCGGCGAGCTTTACTGCCTCCGCCATCGTTGGGTCTGCCATTGGTGCTTCTCCTTTGGGTTGTGATCAGTACAGCGATCGGTGGGTGGAACGAACGTTGTGGTGCGAACCTGACCGGCTAGTGGTCGTTACTCATGGCGGTGTCGAAATAGAGGATGGTCAACAAGGCGAAGATAAATGCCTGAATGACCCCAATGGCCAGGTCGAAGAGCTTCCAGACCGGGTCGAACACGACGAAGAGCACGCCACCGACCGGTATGACCCCGAGTTTCCACTGGACGAGGAACGCCAGCAGGGCGAGCATCAGCCCTCCGGACAGCAAGTTGCCGAAGAGTCGAAGGGCCAGGGTGACCGGCTTGGCCAACTCCTCGACCAGGTTGATGAAGAAGTTGAACGGAAAGAGGAAGATCGGGAACGGCTGGGCCACATAGTGCTTCACGTAGCCCACGATGCCCCGGGACTTGATCGAAGAGATGTGGACCAACACGATCACGAACANGGCCAGCGCCAGCGGCAGATTGATATCGGCGGCGGGCGGAAGCAGCACATCGTAGGTAGCCCCGAGGCCGATGATGGTAAAGAAGTTGCAGATCAGAATGAACACGAACAGGGTGACGGCCAACGGCACGATACGGGCGCCGCGTGGCCCGATGGAGGTCTCGACCTGGTTTTGGGTGGAGGTGACCACCATCTCCCAGGCGAGTTGAAACTTGCCCGGGACACCGGCCGTGGCCCGCCTGCGCACCATCAGCCCGAGGGCGATGGTGACGATGCCGGCGGCGATCGTCGACCACAACAGGTCGGCGTCGATCTTTTGACCCAACACCCGTTGGGTGACGTGATCGCCGACCGAGATGTCGGCAACCAACCCGTGGATACCCATCAGGCTTTGACCCAGGCTCATCGGTTCAGGCACCTCCGGGTCGGTCGTCGGATGGCTCGGCGCCGTCGAGGACATCGATATCGAGGCCATCGCCCTCTGGGCCGAACTTCATCATCGACCGGGCCACGTTGGCCAGGAGCACCAACTGAAAGACTGCCAATCCGACCAGCACGCCGAACCCAAGTTGGAAAGAGATCAGCAACAACCCCACGGTGACGACGGAGATGATCCCGAGCCGGGACAGGGTATTGAGGGCCAGGGGACGGCGCTTGTTCTCGTCCTCACGCTTCCCCACCTTGATCACCGACGCACCGACCAACCGGAAGTTGAGCGTGCCGAAGGCCAATCCGATACAGGCACCCACCCCGACCATCGGTTTGCCGAACGAGATGCACCCCACCAGCCCCGCCACCCCGATAATGAGGGCGGCTGTCACCGTTCGGCGCGAGACAGCCGGAATATCGGGCAACGAGAACCGGGCGAACACTTAGCTCGCCTGCCCTTCGCTGATGATGACTCGGTATCGGGGCATCACACCTACAAATTCTTCCGGACCAGCGACACCGTGACCAATACCGCCGCCACCACTCCGAATCCCAGGCCGACGAACGTCCAGAGCGGAGTGCTGTGCGCCACCGCGTCGATCGCCACTCCGATGCCCCCGGCCAGAACCAGGCACAGAGCGCTGGCCACGCCCATGGTCAGGAAGTCGATGATTCCGGGCGCAGAACGCTCCACGGAATCCACCGCGGGCGCCGGTGCAGCCGTCTGATCCGGCTTGGGAAGTGGGGAATTGTCCGCCATGATCGGGTCGTGTCGCGTCAGAAGGTGTGGAGAGGTAGTGCTTCAACAGAGTGTCCCGAAATCACCGAAACCGTCGTCCAACGCCGCCGTCGAAGGCGGACATCGGATGGGTGGCCCCAACGGAGGCAAGAGGCCTGCAATTCACGGGCGATATCATCGCACTTCGCGACCGCCGTCAGCAAAACGCGGGTCCGGAAGCGCTCACCCCTAGTGACGGGTCACCTCCACGTCGACCGGAAGCAGAGGATGGGTCGCATCAATTCCCTGGTCAGTAGCGTTGTCCGCCACGTCGCCCGTCCCAGCCGGCTCGTCGCCGACCGGGCCGTCGGCCTCGGCATCACGGCCGCGCAGCCCCGGGTGGAAGGTGGCGAACAACAGCACACCGAGAGCCGCCACCCCGAACGGGATGACCGCATTGACGCTCGAGACATAGAGCGGGAACAGGATGAACCCCGACAGCACGGCCGTCCACGCCCACAGGATGAGCACGCTGCGCCGGTGCCCATGGCCCAGCCGGAGCAGTCGGTGATGGAGATGATTCTTGTCGGGCGTGGCGAACCCTGTCCGGTTGGCCGTCCGGCGCACAAAGGCGAAGGCCATGTCGAAGAACGGCACCCCGAGGATGAAAAACGGGATGAACAGGGGCGCGAAGAAGAAATAGGTCTGACCACTGCGGACGTCGCCGGCCGCACGTCCCCCAATGAGCATGGTGGACGCCGCCATGAGCAGGCCGAGGAGCAGTGCTCCGGCGTCACCCATGAAGATCTTGGCCGGGTAGAAATTGTGGGGAAGAAAGCCCAGGCAGATTCCGCAGGTAATCACCGCCACCAGCGGCCCGATGTTGTCTGCCGGAAGATTCCCGACGGCCTGAAGATGGAGCCCGTAGACGGCCAATGCCCCCGAGGCGATGGCCACCACCCCGGCGGCAAGTCCATCCAGGCCGTCGATCAGATTCACCGCGTTGGTGATGGCGATCACCCACAATGCGGTGAGTAACGGCGTGTAGTCCGAACCCAGCACGACAAATCCGGCCAGCGGCACTTTGAACTGGAACCAGGTCACCCCCAAGAAGTACAGGATCATCGCCGCCAGGACCTGGCCGGCCATCTTGGACGGTGCCGACATGTCCCGGATGTCGTCGATCACCCCCACCACGAAGATGGCTGCGGCCCCCAGCACCAGACCCAGCGGCTCGGAGGAGCCCTGGAACAACGAATCCAACGCCGGGATCGACGCCGCCACCGCCACTGTCACCAACATGGCCAGGAACATGGCCACCCCTCCGGCTTGAGGGGTCACCCGCTGGTGGATCTTCCGTTCGTCCGGCTGGGCCACGTAGCCGACCCGTGCGGCGATATGACGGGTGGGAAACGTGAGCACCCAGGCCGACACCGCCGCGACGATCAGCAGAATTCCGTACCAGTTGAGCGGCACACTCGGGCTCACGCGCCCGTCGACTCCCGTCCGGTCACGTGGTGACCAAGGTGGGATACGGCGGGAAGCCGCTGCACAACTCGCGCACCTCGGCGCGTATGGCACCCAGCTCAGCATCATCCTGGCGGGATCGCAGGGTGCGGCTGATCAGTTCGCCGACGAGCTGCATCTCTGCTTCTCCCATCCCCGTCGTGGTCAGCGCCGCCGATCCCAAGCGCAGACCCGACGTCACGAAGGGAGACCGGGGATCGTCGGGGATGGTGTTCCGGTTACAGGTGAGGCCGGCCCGGTCGAGGGTCTCCTGGGCCACCTTTCCGGTCAGTTCCTCGTCGAACGCCCGGAGATCGAGCAATACCTGGTGGTTCTCGGTGCCACCCGACACCATCCGGAACCCCTCTTTGGTCAACGACCGGCCGAGCGCAGCGGCGTTGGCCACCACGTTGGCGGCATAGGTGTGGAATTCCGGGCGGGCCGCCTCGGCGAACGCCACCGCCTTGGCCGCAATGATGTGCTCGAGTGGACCACCTTGTAGGCCGGGGAACACCGCGCTGTCGATGGCCTTGGCGAACTCGGCATTGCACACAATGGCCCCTCCCCGGGGGCCGCGGAGAGTCTTGTGGGTGGTGAAGGTGACCACGTCGGCCACACCCACCGGCGAAGGATGCACCTTGCCGGCGATCAGGCCGGCGGGATGGGCGGCGTCAAACATGAACAACGCCCCGACCGAGTCGGCGATCTCCCGAAAGGGCATCGGGTCGATGATCCGTGAATAGGCGGTGGAGCCGGCCACGATGAGTTTCGGTCGCTCCCGGCGGGCCACGTCCGCCACCTGGTCGAAGTCGATGATCTCACCTGGCTTGTCGGCGTCGCCGGTGGCCGGCGACACGCCATAGGAGACGAAGCGCCAGACCTTGGAGGTGATGCTGGCCGGGGAGCCGTGGGTGAGATGGCCACCATGGTCGAGGCGCATGGCCAAAATGGTGTCCCCGGGCTCGAGTAGGGCTTGGTAGACAGCCAGATTGGCATTGGCCCCGGCATGAGGCTGCACGTTGGCATGGTCGGCACCGAAGAGTGACTTGGCCCGCTCTCGGGCCAGGTCCTCGACCTCATCGATGATCTGGTTGCCTCCGTAGTACCGGCGACCGGGATAGCCCTCGGCGTACTTGTTGGTCAGGACCGAGCCGGAGGCGGCCAACACGGCCGGTGACGTGAAGTTCTCCGAGGCGATGAGCTGGAGGGTGGTTGATTGACGCTCGGCCTCCCGGGTGAGCAGGGAGGCAATCTCGGGATCGTCGCCCAACCAGGAATCGAACGGGGAAGCGGCAAAGGAAGGGTTCATGATGACGGTTGCTGCCTTTCGTGATCGTCTCCCGTGCCGCCCACCGTGGTCTCGGCGGGATCGGTCCGGGAGGATTCGTACTGCGAGATCTCATCCAGCCGCTTCTGATGACGACCACCTTCATAGGCGGTGGTGAAGAACGTGTCGACGGCATCAGTGGCTTCGGCCAGTCCGGTGATCCTTCCACCCAAGCAGACCACATTGGCGTCATTGTGGCGTCGGGCCAAGCTGGCGGTGGTCACGTCATGAACCAAAGCGGCCCGCACCCCATCCACCTTATTGGCGGCAATACCGATGCCGATGCCGGTCCCGCAGACACAAAGACCGCGGTCGGCCTGGCCGCCGGCCACCGCCCGGGCCACGGCAAGCCCGAAGACCGGATAGTCCACGGAGACATCGGGCGAATCGGTGCCCAGGTCGACGACCTCGTGGCCGCCGGCCGCCAGATGCTCGGCCAATGCCGATTTGAGGTCGAAGCCGGCGTGGTCCGAACCGACAGCAATTCGCATACAACGAGTGTAGTGACGGGGAATCGGGCCGAGCTCCGTCGATGTACGCTGCCAATTCTGATGGTCATCGACCCCAGGACACCTGTCATCGTGGGCACCGGGCAGGTCACCAACCGGCCCGATCCCGGCGGGGTCGAGGTGGCGGCGCGCCCCGAGCCGGTGGAGCTGATGGCCCGAGCGGTCCTGTCGGCGGCCGAGGACTGTTCGGGAGCGGAGCCCGGCGGAACGGCCGGAGTCGGGCGCGCGTTACTCGAACGGGTGCAGTCCCTCCGGATTCTCAACCCCCTGAGCTGGGAGTACATCAANCCGGGCCAGCTGGTGGCCGAACAGACGGGCATGGACCCACTCGAGTTCAGACTCAGCACCACCGGGGGCAACAACGCCCAGCACCTGGTCAATCGCACCGCCCTGGACATCGGGCGAGGCGACCTCGATGTGGCGGTGATCGCCGGGGCGGACTGCGTCTACTCGGTGATGGCCGCCCGCCGCGATCCCGACCGGCCCATGCTCCCCTGGACCGTGCAGGGCGCCGGCACCGTCAAACCCACCATGTTCGGGAACAGCCAGCGGGCCACCACCGACGCCGAGGAGGAACAGGGCCTCGATCTTCCCGTCAACGTCTACCCCCTGTTCGAAAATGCTCTCCGGGCCGCGGCGGGCCGAGGTCTGGATGAGCACCGGGAGTGGATCGCCAGATTGTGGGCGCAGTGCTCCGAGGTGGCATCGTCCAATCCGTATGCATGGTTGCGCGAGCCCAAGACCGCAGAGCAGATCGCTACGCCCGGTGAGTCCAATCGGATGGTCTCGTATCCCTATACCAAGTTGTTGACGGCCAACTTGCAGGTGGACCAGGGAGCCGCCCTCGTCCTCTGTTCGGCCGAGGCCGCCGAGGCCGCCGGTGTTCCCCGCGACAGGTGGGTCTTCCCGTTGGCGGGGGCAGACGCCGACGACCACTGGTTCCTCTCCCACCGGGCCGACTTCCACTCGTCTCCGGCCATCCGGCTGGCCGGGAAGTCAGCCACGGCATTGGCGGGCACCGACATCGGCACCATCGCCCATGTCGATCTCTACTCGTGCTTCCCGTCGGCGGTGGAGATCGCCGCCCAGGAGCTCGGCCTGCCCGTGAATGACCCGGGCCGCCCGCTCACGGTCACCGGAGGTCTCACCTTTGCCGGCGGGCCGGGCAACAACTGCGGCACCCACTCCATCGCCACCATGGCCACCAAGCTGCGTGCCGATCCCGGATCGCTCGGCTTCGTCTCCGGGCTCGGTTGGTTCATGACCGAGCACAGCATCGGCATCTACGGCACCCAACCCGGGCCCGGGCCTACCCTCGGCGAGGTCGACCTACCGGAATCCACCGTTGTCGAAGAGGCCGGCGGTTTCCGATGGGCCAATCCGGCCGCCGCCGTCGGCCAGCTGCCTCAGTGCTCATCCGACGCCGACGCCGTCGGAGAAATCACCGTCGAGACCTATTCGGTCGCCTACGCCCGCGACGGGGCACCGTCGCGGGCGGTGGTGGCCTGTCGCACCGTCGACGGTCGCCGGGCCTGGGCCACCACGACCGACCCCGACCAACTGGCGGTGCTGGTCACCGAAGAGGGTTGTGGCCGGTTGGGCACCCTGCGGGACCACGGCGTGGTCGACCTCAGCTGACTGCCGGCTTCGCCTGTCGATACCGCCGCTTGAAGAGGGTGTAGGCGACCGGGCCCGACGCCAGCGGGATCCAGTATGACGCCAGCCGGTAGGTCAGCGTGGCCAGCACGGCTTCGCCGGTATTCAGCCCGGCCAGGATCAACAAGCCACTCAGGCTGGCCTCGACGATGCCGAGCCCTCCGGGGGTAATGGGAATGAGACCGATGACACCGGCCACCGCATAGGCCAGGAGCACCAGGTCCAGCGAAGGATCGCTCCCCACCGCCAGCACCGCCGCCAACAGACAGAAGAAGTCGAACCCCAACCGTCCGGCCGACAACAGGGTTGCCTGCCACCATTGCTTGCCCAGTACGGCAACGACCAGATCGCGTTGTTCGAGGAGCCGGCGACTGAGCCCCGAAATGGGCTTCCTCTGGCGACGGATTCGATTTTGCACCTTCTGCGCCACCCACCCCATCAACCGGATCGGGGCGTCGGTGGCCATCACCAAGGCCCCGAATCCGGTGAAGAGCACGAACGCCACGGCGCCGATAATGGCCGCGGTGTACAGCCCCGAACTGACCGGGGCCCCGAAGAGGACCACCGGGAGCACCAGAACGGGGAGGGCCAGGAGGCCGGCGATGCCCAGGAGCGAGAAGGCGGTGAGGCCTCCGGCCGCATCGGCGGCATCCATCCCACTGGCAGCCAGCATCCTGAACTGGACGGCGGCGCCGGCGGCGGCTCCCCCNGGAACGATGAGGCTGATGGCATTGCCGGCCAGTTGGGCGGTGACGACCGGGAACCACTCTTTGGTTCGGAGCGCGACCCGCTGGAGGGCNAACGTGCACCCGAAGTGCGCCCCCTGCGACACCAGGGCCACACCCAACCAGATGGGGTTCAGGGTGGCCAACCGCGGCCACGAGTGGAGGACGGCGATGACGCTGGGAGCGACCAGATACAGCGCCACTCCGGCAATGGTCACGAAGATCGAGCGTTTGACCACCGCCTTCCAGGGGAACGGGGAGCTCTGTTGCTGTTCGAACTGAGCGGAAAACGATCGGGACCCGTGATCGCCGGCCGAGCCGGGGGCGCTAGTCATACCCGTGCTATCCAAGCACTCCGACTGGCCATCCGTGTGGCCATCCGTGCCACCCAGATCCCTCGGTTTCCGCCACGTCTCCTGTCTCGGTCGGCGAACACCACCTGGCCCTAGAGGTGGTTGAAGCCGCCCGCCTCTTCGGATGTCATCGCCACCGACACCGGGTGCTGGTCGAAATGAGCCACGGAGGCGGCAAAGTCATCGACCAGGATGGAGGCCAGATCGCGGTCGAAACCCTGACGCACCAGGATCCTCTGCACCGTCACATCGGATGCCGAACCGGTGAGCGGATAGGCCGGCACCTGCCAGCCCCGGACCCGGAGCCGGTCGGCCAGGTCGAAGAGGGTGTACCCGGGATCCTCCCCTTCTTTGATCCTCCAGGTGACCGCGGGGATGCCGGTGGCCGGATCGCTGGCACACAGGAGCTCGAACGGGCCGAGTTTTGCGATCTCTTTGGCCAGGAAGGCGCCGGTGTCATAACAGGCCTGGTGGACCCGTTGATATCCCTTGTGCCCCAATCGGATGAAGTCGTAGTACTGGGCGATGATCTGGCCGGCCGGCCGGGAGAAGTTGATCTGAAAGTCGGGCATGTCGCCGCCCAGGTAGGAGACATGGAAGATCAGGTCCTCGGGCAGCTCCGCCTTGTCGCTCCAGATAACCCATCCCACCCCGAGGGGGGCGAGACCGAATTTGTGGCCCGAGGTGCTGATCGACTTCACCCGAGGAACCCGGAAGTCGAACTGCACGTCGGGAGCACAGAAGGGGGCCAGAAAGGCGCCACTGGCCCCGTCCACGTGGATGTCCACGTCGAATCCCTTTTGGCTCTGCAGGCGATCGAGCGCCTCGGATAGCTCGAGTACCGGCTCATAGGTGCCGGTGTAGGTGACCCCGAACGTCGACACCACCAGCATGGTGTTCTCGTCGATCATGGGGAGCATCTGCTCGGCATCCATGCAGTAGCGGCCCGGGGACATCGGAATTTCCCGCATCTCGATATCCCAGTACCGGGCGAACTTATGCCAGACCACCTGCACCGGGCCGCACACCATGTTGGGTGTGTCGGTCGATTTCCCCTCAGCCTTGCGCTTGGCCCGCCACCGCCACTTGGCGGCCAGACCGGCCAGCATGCAGGCTTCTGACGAACCGAGCGAGGACGTCCCCACCGTGTTGGCGGCATCGGGTGCATTCCACAGATCGGCCAACATATGGACGCACCGCCGCTCGAGTTCGGCTGACTGGGGATACTCGTCCTTGTCCATCAGGTTCTTGTCGATGGCCATGTCCATGAGCTTGTGAACCTGGCTCTCCTCCCACGTCTGGCAAAAGGTGGCCAGGTTCTGACGGGCATTGCCGTCGAGCAGCAACTCGTCCTCGATGACCTGGAAGGCGATATCGGGAAACGTCTCGTGCTCGGGGATCTTGTACTTGTACTTGGGCAGCGCCTGGGCAAGCTGCGCCGAGGCGAAGAGCGATTCGTGGACCCGGTCCCGGATGGCATTGCGTTCGTGCAGCGGCATCGCTGTGGCTCCCTACCTCACGGGACAGTTGGTGACCGTCCCTGGTTCCCGGCGTCAGTGGTTGGCCAAGCCCGTCACCGCCGCCATCACGATGTTGGCTCCCCGCAGATCCCCCACCAACCCACTCTCCATCCGATTCATCACATACGACACGGTAAGGCGGGCTTGTTGGTCCATGATGATCAACGAGCCGCCGTAGCCGCCCCAGTAACAGGCCCGCGGGCCCAGCGGCATGATGTCGGTACTCAATCCATACCCCATTCCGAACCGGATCGGTATCCCGAGCACCAGATCCTTGCCGTAGGACTGTTCTTCAAAGATGGCGTCACATGCCTTCTCCGACAGCAGTCGGACCCCCCGGGCCTCCCCGCCACCGGAGATGATCGACTGAACGGTTGCCACCGATCGGGCGTTGCCCTGCCCGTTGGCCGCCGGGATCTCCGCCCGGCGCCACCAGGCGTTGTGCGACACGGTGGCATCCAGCACCGGGTTGCCAAAGGTCCGCAAGGCGATGTCGGATGCGCCCAGGNCCTGTGGGTCCACCGGTGGAGGGGCAATGACCGGTGCCACCCGCCCGTCCTCGGAGGCAGGCAGCCCGATATGGAAGTCGGCACCCAAGGGGCCGGCCACCTCGTCGGCAAACCAGGTGCCGATCGACGCTCCGGTGATTCGGCGAACCACCTCGCCGATGAGATAGCCCTGGGTGACCGCGTGGTACCCGGATGCAGTGCCCGGCTCCCACCAGGGTTCTTGGGCGGCCAGCATCGAGGTGCACTTTTCCCAGTCGGCCAGGTCCTCGTGCTTGAGGGGCTCGGTCCATCCGGCCAGGCCGGCGGTATGACCCATCAGGTGGCGCACCTCCACGGCTTCCTTGCCGCCGGCCGCGAACTCGGGCCAGTAGGTGGCCACCGGGGCATGGAAGTCGAGTTCGCCCCGATCGGCCAGCATCAGGGCACAGAGGAAGGTCATCGTCTTGGTCGTCGACCAGACGTTGATGATGGTGTCCTCCTCCCAGGGGGTGGTCTTCGCCTCGTCGACGAAGCCTCCCCAGATATCGACCACCGGCTCGCCGCCCACCATCACCGCCACCGATGCCCCGACGTCACCTCCATCATCGAGGCTCTTCGCCAGCGTGGTGACGACGCCCTCGTACTTCTTGTCCCAGCTGCCCTGTATGTCGGCCATTGGTCGGCCCCCCTCGTTCGTGATGTGTTCGGCCACGATATTGCCATCCACCATGTCTCTCCGACAGTCGATGGGTCCGGCGGCGATGCCCAGTGTGGATGCCCAACCCGGGCCCGGGCACGGATGGGGCTTCTTCCCAAACCCGTTAGCCTGGTACCCCATGAGTGACTCCTCCGCCACCCAGCTCACCCGCAGCACCTATGAGCGGCTTCATGCCGAAGTCGAAGACCTCACGACCCGCGGCCGGGTAGAGATCGCCAGCGCCATCGAGGCGGCACGGGCTCTCGGCGACCTGAAGGAAAATGGCGACTACCACGCGGCCAAAGACAGCCAAGGGAAGATGGAAGCCCGGATCCGTCAACTGCAGGCCATGCTGAAGAAGGCTGAAGTGGTGGACGAGGTCGCTCCCTCGGACGGCACCGTGGCCCAAGGCTCGGTGGTCACCCTCCGCTATGACGGCGACGATGATGCCGATACTCAGACCTTTTTTGTCGGCTCCATCGAGGAGCGACAGGGGGACGTCACCGTGGTTTCGCCCGGATCGCCCCTCGGTTTGGCCATGATGGGCCACGCCGCCGGGGACACCGTTGAGTACGCCGCGCCCGGTAGCACCCTTCGGGTCCACATCGTAAAGATCGGTGACTGACTGATGCCCGAATCGCCACGCACCCTCTCGGAGAAGGTCTGGGACCGCCACGTCGTGCACGCCGGGGTGGGCGAAGAGCCCGACATCATCTTCATCGACCTCCACCTGATCCACGAGGTCACCTCCCCTCAGGCATTCGAGGGGCTGCGTTTGGCCGGCCGTGGGGTCCATCGTCCTGATCTGACCATCGCTACCGCCGATCACAACGTCCCCACCACCGACATCGACAAACCGGTGGCCGATCCCATCTCAGCCAAACAATTGGCGGTGCTCGGAACCAACTGCAATGAGTTCGGGATCACCTGCTACCCGATGGGCGATGCCAACCAGGGGATCGTGCACATCATCGGGCCCGAACAGGGGCTGACCCAACCGGGAATGACCATTGTGTGTGGCGATAGTCACACCTCGACCCACGGTGCGTTCGGGGCCTTGGCCTTCGGCATCGGTACCAGTGAGGTCGAGCACGTACTGGCCACCCAAACCCTCGCCCAGAGGCGCCCGGCCACCATGTCGGTCACCGTGGACGGCGACCTGCCGGCCGGGGTGACGGCCAAGGACGTGGTGCTGGCCGTCATCGGAGAGATCGGGACCGCCGGCGGCATGGGTCACGTCATCGAGTACCGGGGTGCGGCTATCCGGGCGCTGTCGATGGAGGGCCGCATGACGGTGTGCAACATGTCCATTGAGGCAGGTGCGCGGGCTGGGATGATCGCACCGGACGAGACGACGTTTGCCTACCTGGCCGGGCGGGACCACGCTCCCAAGGGGTCGGCGTGGGAGGAGGCCCTCGCCGATTGGCGCACGCTCTCCACCGATGCCGATGCCGCCTTCGATAAAGAGGTGACCATCGACGCCACCGGGTTGGCCCCGCATGTCACCTGGGGAACNAATCCCGCCCAGGTAGCCCGCATCGACGNGTCGATCCCCGACCCCGATTCGTTCGCCAATCCCACCGAACGCGAGGCGGCGGCGCGAGCCCTCGAGTACATGGGGCTCACCGCCGGCACCCCCCTCCGCGACGTGTCAGTCGATACCGTCTTTATAGGCTCATGTACCAACGGGCGCATCGAAGACCTGCGTGCCGCGGCCGATGTTCTTCGACACCGGAACATAAGGGAAGGTCTCCGTGCCCTGGTGGTTCCCGGGTCCCACCGGGTCAAGCTCCAGGCCGAGTCGGAGGGCCTCGATGCCGTCTTCATCGATGCCGGCTTCGAATGGCGTCAGCCCGGGTGCTCCATGTGCCTGGCCATGAACCCCGACAAGTTGGCCCAGGGCGAACGGGCGGCGTCCACCTCGAACCGAAACTTCGAGGGACGCCAGGGCCGGGGCGGTCGCACCCACCTGGTGTCCCCGGCCGTGGCTGCCGCCACCGCGGTGGCCGGCCACTTCGCTACCCCCGAGGAGCTTCACTGATGCAGGCAGTTACCGTAGTCACCGGGCGGGCTGTTCCGCTCGACCGGTCCGATGTCGACACCGACCAGATCATCCCGTCCGACTGGCTGAAGCGGGTGGAACGGACAGGATTCGGGGCCGGGCTCTTCGCCGAGTGGCGTGACGATCGTCACTTTGTCCTGAATAACGAGGACTACGCGGGAGCGACGGTGTTGGTCGCCGGGCCCAATTTCGGAACCGGATCGTCCCGGGAGCACGCGGTGTGGGCGCTCCAGGACTATGGGTTTCAAGCGGTGATCTCCCCGCAATTTGCCGACATCTTCCGCAACAACTGCACCAAAGTGGGTCTGGTGCCGGTACAGGTGGACGCTCGGGTGGGGCGGGAGTTGCTCGACGCCATCATCGCCGATCCGTCCCTCGAGATCACCGTCGATGTTGCCGCGGGGACCGTAGGGGCGCCGGCCGCCGGTATCGAGACCACCTTTCCGCTCGACGAGTTCACCCGGGAGCGACTCGTGAACGGCTGGGACGACATCGGGCTCACCCTCAGATACGTGGACGAGATCGGCTCGTATGAGTCACAACGCCCTGCCTGGCTTCCGACCACCCGCTGAGTTGGCCCACCCGCTGAGTGGGCCCAGCCGACGAGCTGATCCACCCGCGGTCCTCATCATCACCGGCCCACCCGGAACTGGGAAATCCAGCGTGGCCCCATTGGTTGCCGTCCGATTCGACCCGTCAGTGTGCATCGAGTCCGATTGGCTCTGGACCGCGCCACGTCTCGCCGGCCACGTGTACCCGGGCACCCGGCCCTCACCGCCAAAGGGCCCATCCGGCAGTTGTGGGAAGAGTTCAACCAACTCGGTCCCTACGAGCCTCACGTGATCGACAACAGCACGCTCGATCTCGAGCAGACCGCCGTAGCCATCCACGCCAGGTTTCTGCCTGGCTCCGATCGCCTGGCATTTTCGGGGAAATCGGGTTCTTCACTGTGACACCGATAGCTCTGTTCCCTGACAACCCGGAGACCGGAGGTTCATGACTGTGGAGCATTGGAAGCGCGAGCCCGAAGATCACGACTATCCCGCCGCCACGTCGTATCTTTCATTGCTGGTCGGAGCCGAGGCAGCGACCAAGTTGGTCAGGAAATTGCAGAAACAGGACGTGCTGGTTCACCGTGCCGCCAAAGATCTGCTTCGGGCCTCGCGCCTACAGTTGTCGGGCACCGATGACAGTGAGGTCGCCGCCGACCTGAAGAAGATCAAGGGGGGTCCAAGCTCTCCCCTGTTCTATTGGTGCAGGGAGATCCGTTGTGGGTGGCCGATGGCTATCACCGGATTTGCGTCAGTTACCACCTCGACGAGAAGGCCGAAGTCCCCTGCCGAATCGTCCCTCACCCGTCAGCTGCCCGCTAACCATCGGACGGGTGCAGCAGTTCCTCCCGCCGTCGCCAGGTCCAACCCAGGAAGGCCAGTGACAGCCCCACGGTGACGATATTGATGCCCAACTCGACCAGACCGTTTGCGCCCTTGCCCCAAATTCCATGCTCGATGTCGTACAACGTGTCCATGGCAAAGAGGTACAGGCCCGCTCCTCCTCCGGCCAACAACCAGAACAGTGAGGCGGGGCGATGTGCCGACAGGGTGAAGGCGGCGGCGACCAGACAGAGGACCAGCCAACCGTCGGCCAACGGAAAGGCGTTTTCGAACTGGTAGTACGCCGCGGAGTGCTCGGAGGCGACCAGCGAGCGATGGACGAACCATGCCACCCAGTACAAGACGGTGACGGTGGCTACCGCCAACAGTACGACCGAGACCCGGCGGCGGGTAGGTTCGCCGACCGATGGGGTGGGTTCCATCCCGCCAGGGTAGGCGTTGCCGATGAGCCGACCCCGGAAACTCCCACCTACTGTGTGTGGATGCTCAAGACGTTGGTGAAGTGGTCAATCAGGCTCACCCTGGTTGCCGGTGTGGCCACCGCGGTGGCCCGTGTCCTCGGATCGAGGTCCGACGGTGCCGGTCGGACCGAGGGGTCGATTCCCACCATCGGTGGGGACACCTGGCCACCGGTGCCGGTCAACCCGGATCGCAAGGACTGACCGACGTCCCCGACACCGGCGTACGACCGGATCGGCATCGGCTACACGGAAGGCCGCCGCACCGATCCCGCCTGGGCCGCCGCCATCGTGGGGGTGTTGANNGTCCACCACTGGGAGGACTGGCGGGCCGGGCTCGACGAGCTCTGCCGGTTGGCACCGCTCCGGATCGTCCTCACCTTCGACCCGGTGTGTCACGGTGACCAGTGGGTCATCCGC
>JGI24140J50213_10000218_pt1 | contig 27099 bp, 19 predicted proteins | sample BarGraIncu00222A_FD_50213 | JGI IMG/M metagenome (IMG submission 50213)
TTGACGTTTCTTGTTTCATCTGTTATTATTAGTAAGGGTTTATAATTGTTTGATTACATTTTTGATAACAAAGGTTTGATCTTTTCCCAGAACTGAGGATCGAACATGCGGGCGCTTCCTATGATAGCAGCATCTTCCATGTGATCAGAGATGTGAATGGTGGCTTTGACATTTTGTTTTCTCAGTGCCTCCTCAAATTGTTTTCCAAAATGTTGATATGCACCTGTTACATTTCCACCGATGACCAACGCTTCTGCCTGGAATTTATTCAACCATGGAGCAAGAAACTCACCAAGATGAGTTCCATACTCAACGAAAACTTCCCTGGCATTCTCATCGGTAGCAACTTTGTCAGCAATGTCTTTTGCGCCGGTAGTCTGGATATTAGATCTTTCAGCATACCTCTTGATGAACCAACGGGTTGAAAATGAGTCATCGGCAATGCCTTCATTGTAAGGAAGGTGCCAGACACAACCCAGTTTTGGGACATCATCACGATCGACGACAACAACTCCATTGTCAACAAAGGCAGATCCAAAACCTGTTCCGAGTGTTATAGAAACAGAACGATTTACTTTAGACGCCTTTCCCATCCATGCTTCCCCAATTGCAAACGCTGAAGCATCATTCATGAATCTAACATCACTGCCTTCATCCAATCCCAATATCTCTTTGAGTCGTAGGGCAACATTTATTTCATACAGATTCTGGTATTTGGCAACGCTCTCGGTGAACATTGCTATTCCGTTAGGGTAATCAAAAGGGCCGGGCATGGCAAAACCGATACCTGCTAACTGGCTTTTGTTGATAAAAGAAATCGATTGTCTTAAAGCGGTAGACCAGCTTTCCAGAATTTCTTCAGCCGAGGCCTGGTTGTCTACTTTTTGTGTGGCAAAGCTTTCGCGGATGATGGTTTCTTTATCTAAGTCGATGACAGCGCAACTGATGTGACTCCCGCCTATATCGGCTCCGATAGCATATTTTCTCATTATAATGGTAGTTAATTGATTGGTAGTAAGTAACTCATGTAAATTTATTTGCTTTAAAAACAAACAGTATTGTGAAAGCTAAAAGTACAAAAATCTTTGATAATTCAATGAAAATCTGATTTTACTTTAAAACGACAAAACCCCGCTACTTTATTAAGCATCGGGGTAATGACTTTTAAGCCTGGTGATAATTGAAAATATTAAAGCTGTGCTTTTAATATCTCAATCATTTCCTCATATTTTGTATCTGAGAGATAAGTTTTTTTAGGATTCATTTCGAAAGTACCTCCAAAAGTAAGTCCATCTTCATACTTTGGAACGATATGAAAATGAAGATGAGCCAGTTTATCGGAGTATGCACCATAATTTATCTTCTTTGGTGAGAAAGCTTTTTGCATAGTCCTGGCTACATGAGCCACATCCTGCATAAACAGGTTTCTCTCTTCATCGTTGAGTTCAAATAATTCATTTACATGGTCTTTATATGCAACGACACAACGACCTGGATAGCTTTGTTCTTTGAATAAAAAGAGAGTAGATACTTTGAGATCGCAAATTTCGATCATCAACTCTTTTTGTAAGGCATTGCGTGTGCAATACAAACAATTATCATCTTTTTTCATGGTGTTTTGGTTTAACTAATTATAGTTTAATATTATGTTTCTTTCGTCTTACATTTTTGCAAAAAGAGCAGGAATTTTTTCTCTGACCTCATCAAGTGAAGGAGAGAAATCGAAAATCACTGAGGGTTTTAACATGAAGAGTGAATGTTCACTTTTGAATCTTTCTTCTCCACAGCCGGTGATATTCAACATAATTATTGCATCTTTCTCTACCATTTTTCCTTTTACTGCATTTATCAGCGATGCAGTTGCGATTGCTGCTGCAGGATGGATATCGTTTCCTTCTGTGGTTTTAAAAAGTTCTGCTGCTGCAGCGCCTTCTTCATTGGAGGCTAGGAAAAACTCACCCTTTGTATCAGTCAAAGCATCAAACAATCCACCTGCCAATGAATAGGGGGGACGTCGGTTGGAGAGTACTTTTGCATTGATTTTTTCAATCCGGTGTCTGCAATCATCATCTGCCATTGGAAGCAATGCACGTGATCCTGCTTTCCAGGCATCATACATAGGATGAAATGGTTTATTCTGTGAAAGCATCAGCCTTGCCTTGTTTTTGCCAAACCGGCCATCCTGAATCAGACGGAGGGTAGCTTCCCATGCTGCTATGCCGCCTGTTCCACTTCCTACGGCCTGAAAGTAATAATCAGGTATCACTCCAATAAAATTAGCTGCAGAGAGCATCGTAGTGCCCATTCCGTCACGACGCGCAACATTCTTGGCTCCACCCTCTGTTACAAAACCCTCGAGTTGTGCAGCAAGATTAGAGAGATTGATCGCATCAAAATAATCGCTCCCAGAACGGGTAGCAGCCAATTTAACAAAATCATTCAATGGTTTGTCGAACCAGAGTGCAGCAAGGCAATCTTCAGGAACGCAGAGCAAAAGAGGAATGTGATTATCTGAACATACCTTTGCAAATGCACGTGCAGTATTCCCTGCAGAGGCAACTACCAGTATTTTTTCTGTTTTCACGTCGAGGCGGGCACAAACAGTGTAAGCCTCAGTCTCTTTAAATGAACAGGTGCGGTTAAATGCATTTCGTTCAGGCCACCAACCATTCAATGTGATATATAAATTGGTCAGACCCAATTCTTTGGCTAAACCTTCACTTTTATATGTAGCCGGTGCAGATGAACCTTCCAGTGTTCGGTGGATGGGGAGCCAGTCTGCAAACGTATAAATACCTTGATCTGCACCCTTTAAAGTGATTTGCTTTGTTGTGTAAATGGCTCTGATCAAACCGGGTACACATTCTCCGGGGGCATCAAGCGTCCAACCGGTATCTTCAAAAATAGCTCCTGTTGCCAGGGATTGTAGTTTATACATCGATATATCTTATGCAGTTAAAATAGCTGAATTTGCCAAATCAACATACAAAAGTAATAAATCCCTGCATTTATAAGAATTTCAATATACCAATGTATTCTTTAATATAGATAAACAATACAATTTGAAATTATCACTGTGGTCTTCCCAGAACTTTTAATCTGCGGATATGTGAACCCAGCGCTTTGATGAAACTTGGTTTAAGATTATAATTGTATCCAAATTCCCTGATCGTTTTTTCAACGATGGGTGCAATTTTCCGGTAGTGGATATGACAGATATTTGGAAACAGGTGATGCTCAATCTGAAAGTTTAGCCCGCCAATATACCAGTAGAGGAAAAGATTCTTCCTGGCAAAATCGGCTGTAGTCTGTACTTCATGTACGGCCCACTCATGTTCAATTGTGCCCTGTGGTGTTGACATGGGTTGATTGACAATTTCAACAATATGTGCCATTTGGAAGATCGTACTCATGATACAACCCGCAAACCAATGCATGATGAAGAAACCAATCAGGATCTGCCACCAGGTAAACGGTGTTACCAATAATGGAAGCCCGATAAAAACAAAAAGATACAAAGCTTTGACCACGATCATTTTCACAAGTTCCAACGTTGGATGTGCGATATGTTTTCGGGTCGCATCCGATTTTTTGTAAGAATTCAGTTGCGAGAAATCCTTAATCAACTTGGAGATGGTCATGAGACCATAGAAGAAAAAGGCATGGAGATACTGGTAACGATGTATCTTTCGCAATGGCGCATGTTCAGATAAACGAAGAGGACCTTTTGACAATATGTCCTGATCGCTGCCTTCAATATTGGTATAGGCGTGATGAAGATAATTATGTTGTATTTTCCAGGTGATCACACTGCTGCCCAATAAATACATGGTGCCGCCGAATATTTTGTTAACCCATGCTCTTTTTGAATAAGAACCATGCACTGCATCGTGCATCACACTCATACCCACACCCGCCATTCCGATGCCAATTAAGATGGTCATGATCATAGCAAACCATGAACTCATTGATACTGTAAGAATAAGGATTAACGGGACTATATAAATTGACAACATTGCTATTGTCTGAAGAGTCATTAAATAATTTCCTTTTGTTGAAATTCCTTTTTCATTAAAATAGTCATTGACATTTTTTCGTACTGCAGTAGCAAAATCCTGTTCATGTAAACTACTGCTGATAAACTTTATTTTTTTCATAACGCAATTGACACTTTACCGAATAAAACGTATTAAAGTGTCTTAAGTTATGGAGGAGGGTTGTTAATTATATGTTATGTTATTGCCGGGCAGAGACTAATCCGGTAGTGGATTCTAAATCTTCTAAAGTGTCAGTTTTCACCACCAGCAAATCCCAAACGATCTTTAGCCAAATCAATATACAGGGAAAGACTTTCAACATGAGCGGTTCAACATATCCATCACGCAGAAACTTAGGGAAAAGATCGGTAGGGGAGAGGGAGGTTAAAATCAGGGCGCTCACAAACAATGCAATATTCAGTGCATTCTTCTCACCGGAGATGAACCACAAGGCAACACCTGACATTGCAATGATAAAGGTTGGAGATTCAGCCTTATGGTTGAAAATGATCACCCACAACAAAATGGATGTCAAAGTCAGAAAACGGAATGTGAAATATTTATATAGCTTTATTCTTGCCAATGGAATCAAAAACAGGATGATACCAGCAATGAGCACTATCTGTTTACCGGAATCGATTCCAAACCAGGCGTGTAGCCAGCCCATCACGGAAAAACCAAATGACATCGTGTGATCATTATCAAGCAAATGGCCCCAGCTCTTGTAAAGAAATTCCAGTTGATCGATATTGACAAAAACTAACGGAAGAACAAACAGCAATATCGACCATCCGGCGGTATATAAAGCCAGCTTCCATTTTTCGGGATAAAAGAGAAAAAGAGCCAGCCCGACAACCCCGAATACTTTGATATATATAGAAAATACTATGCAGAATGTTGCCGCTAAATAAGATCGTTTTTCTGCTAATCCAAATGTCAATATGATTAATCCTGCTACCAATGCATTTGATTGTTGATTCTGGATTGATGTCATGAATTCCAGCAGACAGATCAACAAGATCAATCCTTTTTGTGTGAGATTCAGTCTGGGCAGATAATAGATTGCCAGCAAAAAGACGAGGGCATTGAGGATATTCCACAACGTTAAACCAACAACATCAGGGAATAAAGTAAATGCACCAAAGAAGACCGAAAAAGTAGGACTGTATTTATACAGGTCTTTGTGTTCTTTGGGGTAGAGCTGATATAGATCTTTATTTTCGGTTAAGTGGTTGAAAGACTGTTTGAAAATAATGTAGTTATTGTATTTCGAAGCTTTTTCACCTGTCTGTTCAAATGTTTTATTTGATAATATAATTGCCTGTACTCCGGCAAATATAGAAAGCAATAAAAAGAGACCAATTATTATTGTTTTGCGGTTTAATATTATTTTGATCAAGCCATTCATATTTACTGTATTCTATAGAAAGGTTTTTTTTATTCCATCCAATTATCAATATCTAAACCTTCAATTCGTTTAAAGTGTGCTGTGTTATTTGTAATTAGTTGGAATTCATTTGTTATAGCTATACCTGCAATCAAAGTATCCGTGTGGCCAATTTCCAATCCTTTTTTTCTAAGATCTGATTGAATTAATGCAGCCGTTTTGGCCATCCGTAAAGTCAATGGAATTACTTTGTTTAATTCCACGAATTCTTCAAATCTACTCAACTGTTTTCTCGCGTCTTTATATAATAAGCCATTGAGAATTTCATAATAAGTAATGATGCTTAAACTAACAAAACCATATTCTTTTAAATGTTCTTCAACTTTAAGCACAACTTTGGGGTTGCCACGTAAAAATTCTGATAAAATATCAGTGTCGAGCATTGAGAGTTTCATATATCTATGTTCCGATCAAAAAGATCCGTTCTGACCTTTTTTGTTTGGTTTAGAAAGTCAGAATAGTCTTCTTCACTCATATCACTAAAAGCTCCACCAAAGGAAAGGATTTTTTTCCGAACCTTTTCGTTCTTTTTTGACTTCGGTGTCAACGAATGTACGAATTGATAAAGTTCTTCCAGTCTATCTGCCGGAATCTCTTTCATCTCTTTTAATATGGAGTTTAAAGTAAACATTGTTGTATCTATTTTTATCAAAAGTAATGAATAATAAAATAAATTATAAGCTTATTTGTTCATTTTTAGCAATAAATATGAGGTTTGATAATCCTGAATAAATAGGCATAAGATCATTCTAAAATGTAAAGCACAACATTCAGTTCCAACTGCATTTAAATACATACTTCAAAAAGCTCAATCCATTTACAAATCCATTTTCCTTCAATGTTGATATACAATCTAGTATACCCCTTAGATCCTTCCTTATTCAGGTTTTCATAGAAAATAAAAATATCTGGTATTTTATCTTTGTTAATGTCAAATGCAATTCCTTCAATTTTCTTTGAGTCTGTGGTCTTCAATTTAATCGCATATCTGTGTATATAAGAGATGTCCTTAGAATATGGTATAATCACCAATCCTTCTAGTTTATTTGTATATGCATTTTCCAAATCAAATATCTTCTTAAAATTAAGCGAAGGAAACGTTATAGTTTCGGGACATTCTGTTTTTTCAAATAAGATCCAATGATCTACTTGTGATTTATAAATTTGATTTTTAATCCATATTAATACCGAAATTGGTTTTTCCCATTTTAACTTTGTTCCCTGATAAATTTCATCAGCTTCTTTTCCCTTTATTATCTTGAATTTCGGATCATTGACTGTTAAGAATTTCAGCATTGATAAATCACAATCCCATGTAAACGGTATACTATAACCACTTATTTGAATAGGGGAGATAAAATATTTTTGAGAATTCTCCTTATTAAAGAAAGAACTTTTTGTTTTAGTGAAAACAGGATTCGGAAGAATCCAATCTCTTTTTACAGAATCCTTTAAATCTGAATAAATTGTCGATTGAGAATAACTCTCTAAACAAAAAAGAATTAAAATTAGTGATATTGTGTTTTTCATATTTGACAAATATATCGATACATTCAATTTTCTTTCTTTTAGAGATTGCAGGTCCTTTAACTCATAATAATAGAACTTAATTTTTTACAATTAAAAATCCCATGAAATGAATTGCAAGTTTCAAAAAAGTATTTTTAAATAGCAAGTAAAATTATCACTGGTAAAAGTGTTTCTATCAGTTTAACAAAGTGAAATAGCTTCTGCAGGGTATTTATGCAATGGTGCGTTGCACTATCTCCTATTGCAGAAGAATATTCAATCTAATTTTGTTTCAGCATTAAACCTGTAAACACAAAAAGCCACCTCATTTTCATGAAGTAGCTTTTTGTTCATACTTAGAAGCCTGATTAAATAGCACCCAGAAACTCGATACTTCCTCTGTTGTATTTTAGTGATTCCATATCGTACGTGTTTTTACCAAATACGATCCCAATGCAACGAAGAACAGTCATATCATTTTCAAGCTGAAAACTATCCGGAAGTGCAACTGTGAATGTCAAATTGTATGGCTGCTTTTCCTTTACAGGAATCCATTCGCTTTCCATCTCTTTCATGCTGCTCATCATTTGAGTGCCGGAATAAACCGGTTCAAACTTCCTGTGTTCAGGGATGAAAACATAATCGCAAACCACCCCAATACAAAGGCAGAACTGGAAATGTGTTGCTTCAGGAGGAGATTTAAGTAGTTCCCTCGGGATGAAATCAGTGATTGACAAGGTTATAGATTTCCTGTCAATCCCGGTTTCAACAGTGTAAGGACATTTCAGTATGTCATGCAGTGACTGTTCCCAGTAGTAAGTTGGGAGATTTAATACATCTCTGTACTTCGACAATAAGATTGATTTAGTGCCTTTTACACTCTCTGTATCTTTCAATTGTGCTTTTCGGAGAGCCGCATTAATGGCGCCTATCAGATAGCGATTGACAATAGATCCAGACCATTGCCCCAGATTTCTTTTGATGGCTTTTGCCAGATATGCCCTGGGCTTCATTTCTGACATGAGTCTCCTGGTGTTGTCAAATGCAGGATTGTTCATAATCAGGTTTTTATTTGACCCTCCCGTTTCTGCAACGTAAATTACGTCGCTGTTGTTCATTTTGTAGTGGCGGAGTCCACCGACTGTTCCAATAATTCTATTGGATCCGTAAATTCGTCCCATAATTAAAAGGATTTAATGAATAATAAATTACACCATAAAAGTAATTCATAAATATGCTAAAAGCAAATTTATTTTTGAGTATTTATAAGAAAATAATGAAATTGTATTAGGTTATATGATTTCACTAATTCAAAATAGTAAATTTTTATACAATTGTAAATCAATAGAATAAAAATTTTAACACAAGTTAACTACGAACCAACTACGGAGTAGCTATGAAGACTTTAAGCAGGTATAAATATACATTAAATCTTTGATTAGTTTATTTTATGAATAAATATGATTACTTTTGTTCTATCAAAAATGTTTAAAAACAGTATCGAAATTTTGTTTTTTGTTTTTTGAAATTTGAAAAGAAATAAACGACAAAATTCTTTCGCAATTTTTTGATAATTCTGACAAAATTCTTTGTTGAAGGATACTTTATGGATACTTAATGGATACTTGAAGGATACTTTATGGATACTCTTAGAGTATCCATAAAGTATCCTTCAAGTGTAGGTCAAATCTTGAACAACAATTCATATTAAAAGCTTTATCAAAGAATTATCAAAGAATAGTGATTTCAGATATATTGTTTTGTTAGGACAGGGGGTACTTTTTTCTCAATAAATTTATTTTTATGTCGCCCCTCCCGGGCTTTTGGGGGAGGGGAATGAAGTTTTGTTACAATCATGACGTGCCTACGGCACTATCTGATAATTTTATGTCCTGTAAATTTGAAACTTTTTTAATTTCCCCGTAGGGGATAAATATCAATAGAATCATTATCACAATATATCTTTTCCCCGTGGGGAGGGGGATGAAGTTTTGTTACAATCATGACGTGCCTACGGCACTATCTGATAACTTTGTGTCCTGGAAAATTGAAATTGTTTTAAATTCCCCGTAAGGGATAAATATCAATAGAATCATTATCACAATATATCTTTTCCCCGTGGGGGATCTACGTTTATTGTTAATGCCCTACGGGCAAAAAAGGAGGGAGAGATGTTATTCTATTGATATTAATGCCCTACGGGCAAAAGAACTAACGAAATTTAAACAGTTTCAAAACAGTTTCTAAACAGTTTCTAAATAATTTCTTAACAGTTTCCTAAAATAAAAGGCCGTTTGGAAATGAATCCAAACGGCCTTTTTTATTAGAAAATCTGTTGTTTAGTTATTTTGCTTTTGCCAAAAGCTCAGGAATGAGCTTCAGGGTGTAGGTAAATGTAGTCGGTGCTGCATAAGCAATATACTGCGGAAGCGGACGTGGGCCACAGCCGTTTGAACCAACGCCGAGTGTCTGATGGCTGATGCACAAAACCGTTGCGCTACTTTGTGGTAGGTCAATACGATATTCCGGCTTATCCAATTCTTCATCGGTATATGGCAATGCGGTGATCTGCATCAGATTGGCGTCGCTGATTGCGTGCAAGCCCAATCCGGTTGCAGAAGTGAGTTTTGCCCAACGGACATCTTCATGATTTCCACAATCCATTGGTTTCTCGTAAGGTGTCTGTTGATCTTTAACAGAGCTGCTGTATACACCTACATCGAATCCGCGTTTGCGGTCGGCATAGTTCTCCATGGGTCCGCGACCAAAGTAGGAGAGGTGGTCGAGCTGTTTGTCGAGCATCAAACGAACACCCATGCGCCCCACAACAAGTTGAGGATTTGTGGATGAAACATTATTTTGAGCAGTTATCGTTCCGTCGCTCTTGATGGTGTAAACGGCGTCGTGGTTGACAACGAATGGTGCTATTCCTTCTCCTTTTAATTTAACTGTAATCTGAACGGTTGAAGGATCGGTCTGTTTAGCCGTCACTTCGGTGGCAGTCCATTTTATTTCTCTGAGACCGGCTTTGTCCCATTCGCGTGATGCCCACATGTCGTCATTGCGGTGAGGGGCACGCCATAGGTGTAATCTTGGGCCTCCACCAGCTGTCAAAAGATTGGTATTGCCTTGAGCGATACGGCTGAAGGTTCCGGTGGTCTTGTCCAGTACCACTGTAAATCCGGTGCCTTTAACAGTGACATCCTTGTCGTTTTGTGAAAGGTTCAATGCTGTTTTTGTGGCAGGGTTTGTTGTTGCATTGAGGGCAGTCCAGACTTCAGTACCTATTTTGATTTGAGCAGAAGCAACTTCAAATCCTTTCTTTGCCCAGAGTTCATCATTGTTTTGTGTGAAAGAGAAACGCAGGAAATATTCAGCACCCGGTTTGGGTTTTGAAATGGCATAGGCGACCTTGACTTGAGCTTCGGTTGTGGGTGCAATAATTGGTAGTACTACTTTTCCGGTTGCAATGTCTTTTCCGTTTTCGCTCAAAGTCCAAGTTGCATTGTATCCATCGAGCGTTTTGAACTGGAACTTGTTGCGGATTTTAAAGAGTCCTTTGTTCAGATCGTCAGGAGTGACACTGATCCACTGATAGGCTTTTTTCATCTCAGGGTAATGCGGTTTTGGTGATCGGTCTGAAAAGATAACGCCCTTGTGAATGAAATAATGATCATTGGGAAATTCACCAAATCCACCGCCATAGGCAATGATCGGGTGTTTTGGATCGCGTCGGTTGATGAGTCCCTGATCTTCCCATTCCCATATGGCGCCACCTAAAAGTGAAGGATATTTGTCGAAAAGATCGTTGTATTCGCCGATGGCTCCCATGGAATTGAACATGGCATGTGCATACTCGCAGAGGTAGAAAGGCTTGGTGAGCGTGCTGTCTTTGGCTTTTTTCTCGAGGTTATCAATGCTGGTGTACATTTCGCTGTCCATATCAGCAGGGTTTTTAGCGCCTGTACCAAAACGTTGATAATGCACGTAACGGGTTGGGTCAATCTGTTTAATTGCATTCATGGCATCAACGAAATTCTTGCCAACTCCGCCATTTTCATTACCCAGCGACCAGATGATGACCGAAGGATGGTTTTTGAAGTTTTCGGCATTGGCAACATTACGGTCGATGATGGCGTCTCTCATCAGGGGTTCGTTATCAAATCTGCGGTCGTAACCATGGCACTCAACATTTGCTTCGGCTACAAGCCAGATGCCCCACTCGTCACACAACTCGTACCAACGGGGATCGTCGGAGTAGTGACAGGTGCGGACATGGTTGCAATTGCCCTGTTTGAGCATGATGAGGTCTTTTATCATCATGGCCTCGGTGACTGCATGACCCACTTCAGGGAAGTTTTCATGGCGGTTGGCACCCTTTAGTTTGATAGGGGTNCCGTTGACCATAAAGATGCGGCCCTTGATTTCAATTTTGCGGAAACCGCTGCGTGAAGAGAGGGTNTCGAGGACATTATCTCCCTGTTTCAGGTTGATGACAGTGGTATAGAGTTTTGGCGTCTCTGCGGTCCATTTTGTTGGATTCCTGACAGGGAATTTAAGGGTGACGGTTGTTTCTTCGCCCGGTTTTAATGCGGGTACATCGGCTTCTGCTTTTGCTCCTGCAACCTGAATGTTTCCATTATATAGCGTTGCAACGATTTTCTGTGCTGCTGCAGGTTTGTCGCTATAGTTTTTGATCTTGTTGATGACTTCGACGGTTGCATCTTTGTATTGTGCATCCAGGTCGGTCTTTATGAAGAAATCGCGAACATGAACATTGGGTGTGCTCCAGATGGTGACATTGCGGAAGATTCCACTCAGACGCCACATGTCCTGATCTTCAAGATAACTGCCTGTGCAATAACGGTAAACTTCTACAGCCAGTGTGTTTTTACCAGGTTTTACATATTTAGTGACATCAAATTCGGCTGCGTTACGGCTGTTTACGCTGTAGCCAACTTTCTCTCCGTTGATCCAGAGGAAGAATGCAGCGTCGACACCATCGAAGGTGAGGAAGAGGCGACGGCCATTCCATGTCTGGGGGACTTCGAACTCGCGACGGTAGCTTCCGACTGGGTTGCGTTCAACATAGGAGGTGTATTTTTTATTGGTAGGTTCGGTCATTACCCTCGGAAAATCTTTTTGGAAGGTGTATCCATTGTTTCTGTAAAAGGGAGTGCCATAACCATAGACTTCCCAGTTTGAAGGAACCGGAATTTCTTTCCATTTGGATACATCAAACGATGGTTTGTAGAAATCGACAGGACGATACTCGGGGCGGGGCACCCAGTTGAATTTCCACAGACCATTCAGGCTGCGACAAAATGATGAAGCGTGTCTGTTGGCTTTCAGGGCTTCGTCAAGAGAAGCGTATGCCATCAGGGTTGAATGGGCCGGTTCTTTGTTGATGCCGATATTCAATGGATCTTCGATCTCTGTTGGGATTGGAGCTCCTTTTACGGTATCAGCCATTGCCCGTGATGATTTTGGAAGGGGTGAAATGTTTTTCTTTGGACTGCCAAAGCTTTGTGCCGTAAAGAAAAACAAGGTGAAGAGGATCAGGATGGTAGATTTTTTCATCTTGTGGTGAAGTTTTGTTTTTGATTATCAGTGTAATAGGGTTATATGCTTTGATGGTATTCGGGGTTGAAATTTTGTATTGCGAAGTTATGAAATGGTTGGTATATATATGATTTTATTTATTATAATTGGGTGTTTTTTTACTCATTACAAATAAGATCTACTTTCATTTTGAAGTCATGGTTTTATAAAGATGTATTCAGAAAATATAAATCGGGATTTGGTTGCAACAAGATATTGATTTGTTGGTTTAATATTTGTGTTATTTGAGTTATTATGTTTTATGAATACGAGATTTAAGATTAACAGAATGATTATTAGGTTTTTGTGCCTATTATTTGTTTTTGTTTCCGGTATTTGTGAATCCAAAGGGCAAAATCAGATCTATAAAGTGTTCCTGAAATCGGAATGGCAACAGTATTATGATTCATTGAAAGTGAACTTTGGGCAGCATAAGAAATTAATTAAAGAGTTTGAATTGCAATCGCTTATCGCATTATCGTATTACCCCGAGCTAAAAAATGTCCCCATTACGTTCTGCCTTTATTCTATCAAAACCACAGCAGAAGTCAGGCCTGAGTATTTTTCAGCTTTAAAAAATAGTAACAGAAAATACATCGTGTTTATCAATAAAAATACACATACAGAAGGGGTTTTGTTAAAGGATGTCTCTTTTAATGCTCAGATAGGTGTTCTTGGGCATGAATTAGCACATATCCTGGATTATGAAGGGCGGACGGTAAAAAGTCTTTTTGGTCTGGCTTTCGATTATCTGATCATAAAAAATCATGCAAAATATGAAAGGTCAATTGACGAATTAGCGATTAAAAGGGGGCTTGGTTGGCAGGAATTAGAGTTTGCTGATTTTATGGAGAATAAATCAATGGCCACAGCAAGATACAAGCATTTTAAGAAGGTAAATTATTTAAGCAAATCGGAAATTGAGGCCGAGATAGCAAAGATGAAATTGTATTCTTCGTTTCAAATTTCGAAGAAATAGCTCAAACAAATTTATTGACAATCATTTCACCCCTTCGGGGTTCAGATTTTTATTAATGATTTTTCTATAATCATTTCATCCCTTCGGGATTGAAGAAAAAAGGAGTGGAAAATATATAGCAATAATAATTTTATGCCTTTGGGATTGAAGAAAAAAGGAACGGAAAAGTTATTGCTGTAATCATTTCATGCCTTTGGGATTGAAAAAAAAAGGAACGGAAATGATATAGCTATAATAATTTCATGCCTTTGGGATTGAAAAAAAAAGGAACGGAAAAGTTATTGCTGTAATTATTTAATGCCTTCAGCAGTGAAGAAAATGCCGAAGGCATGAAATGATTATAGCATTCAACAAACAACGAAAAAGAATGCCGAAGGCATGAAATGATTAGTTGGAAGAACATATTTCGATCACTTTTTAGTTCAAAAACGTTTTTAAACTAACCATTAGAAACTTATGAATTTGCTTTTTTTGATATAATATTCAGAAAAAATAAAAATATTTAATTTTTTTTAATATCATCGCAAACGTTTGCAACAAGCCTTAGAGCCTTATAGCCCTTTATTATAAAGGGTTTCACGTGTTTGATCATGTAATTTTCTTTGATTTTTGTTATATATTTGATCGCGAATTGAATGATATATTCACTAAACCGACTTGATCCGTTATGGCGAAACAAAAACCCTTACTGTCTTTCTGGCAAATTTGGAACATGAGCTTTGGGTTCCTGGGTGTTCAGATTGGATATGGATTACAGACAGGAAACACAAGTCGAATTTTATCGGCTTTGGGTGCTGATGTCGAACATCTGAGTCTGTTTTGGTTGGCTGCTCCTCTTGCAGGGCTGATTGTTCAACCGATAGTTGGTCTGTCGAGTGATAAAACCTGGACGCGGTTAGGCCGCAGAATTCCATTCATTCTGGGTGGCGCTATTGTTTCTGCCATTGCCATGTTCTTCATGCCCAATTCAGAATTTTTCACTTATATCTTACCTCCAATGTTTTTTGGAGCGTTCATGTTATTGTTGATGGACTCTTCTTTTAATGTGACCATGCAACCTTTCAGGGCGCTTGTTGGTGACATGGTTGGTGAAAGTCAACGCAATAAAGGATATTCGATTCAAAGTTTCCTGATCAATATGGGGGCGGTTGTCGGTTCATTGCTTCCATTCGTCCTTACATGGTTGGGCGTTGCCAATGTTCCTTCGCCGGGAGAGAAGGTGGCTCCGAGTGTAATCTGGGCATTTTATTTTGGAGGAGGCGCTTTGTTGATTACCGTACTTTGGACTACTTTCAGGACCAAAGAATATCCTCCAAAAGAATATGAACAGTATAATGATATTACTGTAGAAGAAAAGTCGCGTACTTCTTTTCTGTCGACATTAAAAGATATTCCGCTTACGATGTGGAGGTTGGCAATTGTTCAGTTCTTCTCATGGTTTGCATTATTCCTGATGTGGGTTTTCACTACAACTGGAGTAGCACAGAATGTATGGCATACTTTGCCTGGTGATTCAAAATCATTGGATTTCAATGATGCTGGTAACTGGGTGGGTATCATTTTTGCTTGTTACAGTGTCGTAGCTGCACTTTTCTCGTTGGTGATGGGAAATATTGCAACAAAGTTTGGTCGTAAGCCTACTTATATGATTTCACTCATATTGGGTGGTTTGGGATTGATCTCGATGGTATTCATCCATAACAAGTTTGGTTTGATCTTTTCGATGGTGGGGATTGGTATTGCCTGGGCCGCTATTCTTGCGATGCCTTATGCAATTCTTTCGGCAGCATTGCCGGCCAGCAAGATGGGTGTCTATATGGGCATCTTCAATGCAACCATCACGGTACCACAAATCGCTGCAGCTCTTTTGGGCGGAGTAATCCTCTCTCTTGTAGGCGGTACTTCTATCATGATGCTAGGTGTTGCAGGGGTTTCCATGCTGATCGCCGGAGCAACAGTAGTTTTTGTTAAAGAACATATTATTATAAAAGATAAATAAGAATAATGAATGAGGCCTATGCGAAGCCTTAACATTATTTAATAAAGAGCGTAAGGGCTGATTTCGTGGATAGAGAGATTACGACTGAAGTGGTGTTCCGGCGTATGAGGGCTATCCCAAACAAATCAATCACTGATTTCAAGGTTAATGAAAATTAAAGCATGCATTTTTGACCTGGATGGGGTCATAGTGGATACAGCAAAGTATCACTTTCTGGCGTGGAAGCGTCTGGCTGAAGAGTTGGGTTTCGAATTCAAAGAGGAACACAATGAACGGCTTAAAGGCGTGAGCCGTGTACGGTCACTCGAGATTCTTCTCGAAGTGGGTGGTCTCTCTTTCTCTGAAAAAGAGAAAGAACGGCTGGCAACGCTTAAAAACGAGTGGTATCTTGAATATATCCTCAGGATGAAACCCGATGAAATTTTACCCGGGGTGTTGCCTTTCCTTTCGGAATTGCGGCGTGCCGGTGTGAAAATAGCATTGGGTTCGGCCAGTAAAAATGCACCGTTGATTTTGCAGCAGGTAGAGATAACAGACTACTTTGATGTGATTATCGATGGAAATAAAGTTAGTAAAGCAAAACCTGATCCTGAGGTGTTTTTAAAGGCTGCAGAGGAACTTGGGTTTAACCCGGGCGATTGTGTGGTTTTTGAAGATGCTGAAGCAGGTGTTGAAGCGGCTCTCAGTGGCAATATGTGCTGCGTGGGAGTGGGTTCTCCACTTGTTCTGAAAAGAGCGACGGTTGTGATTTCNGGCTTTGAAAGCTTTAATCTTGCTGCCTTGGAAGCTGTATTATAATGTTATAACTACAGACCCTTATGAATGAGTATTTAAAGCACGACGAATGGAAGATTGTTGAAGAAGGATTTCACTCTGAAAAAACTCGTGCATCTGAAAGTATCTTCAGCCTCGGAAACGGAATTATGGGGCAAAGGGCTAACTTTGAGGAGACGTACACTGGCGAATCGTTACAGGGCTCTTATGTAGCCGGAATCTATTATCCCGACAAAACACGTGTGGGATGGTGGAAAAACGGTTATCCTGAATATTTTGCCAAAGTACTCAATTCAGCCTTTTGGATCGGAATTAATGTTTCTGTTGATGGTGAGGTACTGGATCTTGCTACNTGTAAGGTTCGTGATTTTCGTCGCGANCTGAATATGAAAGAAGGACTTCTCCTTCGTCAATTTATTGCAACTCTTCCAAATGGTGTAGAGCTGAAAGTTTGTGCAAAGCGCTTTCTCAGTATCGTACATCANGAGATCGGAGCTATCCGTTATAGCATCACTCCACTGAACAAAGATGTCAGTGTCGAAATGATGCCTTACGTTGATGGCGATGTGATCAATGAAGATTCAAACTACAAAGAGAAATTTTGGGATGAAGTGCAGCGTGAGATTAAGCCATTTGGTGGCTATCTGCAAATGAAAACCAAAAAACTCGATTTTCAGGTAGGATGGCGCATGGCCTTCAGCCTGATATCCGTTAGCAATGTTGCTTTTGAACCGGTTGAAAAAGAAAAATTTATCGGTTCGAAAGTCAGTTTTGATCTGACTAAAGGAACAGAAGCTTCCCTGCTCAAATATGTTGCCGTTGTCTCTTCGATGAATCATTCCCCGGAAGCGCTTGAAACTGCTTCTGCAAAGATTATTGGTATAGCCATTGAAAAAGGGTTTGATGCATTGCTTGCTGAACATATAGCAGCATGGGCCAAAAAATGGGAACATGGGGATATCAGCATTGATGGTGATGTGGCTGCTCAACAGGGTATTCGTTTCAATATTTTCCAACTGCATCAAACCTATACAGGAGATGATGACAGGCTTAACATTGGTCCGAAAGGGTTTACCGGTGAAAAGTATGGCGGTTGCACTTATTGGGATACGGAAGCCTATTGCTTGCCTTTTTACATGGTTACAGCGGGAAAAGATGTGGCGAAACAGCTATTGTTGTATCGTTACAAACAACTCGATAAGGCCATTGAAAACGCTTCAAAACTAGGTTTTAATCATGGCGCTGCACTGTATCCCATGGTTACGATGAATGGTGAAGAGTGTCATAACGAGTGGGAAATCACTTTTGAAGAGATCCATCGTAATGGCGCGATCGCTTATGCCATTTACAATTATGTCAGGTATACCGGTGATCAGCAATACATTAATGATTTCGGTATGGATGTACTGCTGGCTATTTCACGCTTCTGGGCTCAACGCGTTAGCTTTTCCGAGACACGTCAACAATATGTGATGTTGGGTGTTACGGGTCCCAATGAATATGAAAACAATGCAAACAATAACTGGTATACCAGTTATATTGCGCGTTGGTGTCTGAAATATACAATGGAACAGGCTGATCGTTTGAAGGAAGAAGCACCTGAGGTATATGCAAAATTTGTTTCAAGGACGAGACTGAACGAAGGACTCGAATTTACACTTTGGCGGGATATTTACAATCGGATCTTTCTGCCGGAAGACAAGAAGAAAGGTGTTTATCTTCAACAGGAGGGATACTTGGATAAGGAACAGATACTTGTAAAAAATCTTCCTGCCAATCAACGCCCGCTTAATCAGAAATGGTCTTGGGACCGGATTCTCAGATCCTGCTTTATCAAACAGGCTGATGTATTGCAGGGACTCTATTTCTTTGAAGATGATTTCGATCTAAAGACAATCAAACGGAATTTCGATTTTTATGAAGCAAGGACTGTTCATGAGTCATCTCTTTCTCCATGTGTACATTCAATCCTGGCCGCAAAGATTGGTGATATCGAACAGGCCTATCAGCTTTATGTCCGTACTTCACGACTGGATATTGACGATTATAACAATGAGGTAGCCGAAGGTTTGCATATTACAAGCATGGCCGGTTCCTGGTTGTCTATCGTTGAAGGTTTTGGAGGGATGCGAATGAAAGGTGATCTGCTTAGTCTGAATCCAATGATGCCGGTGAGCTGGACAGGTTATTCCTTTAAAATATGGTTCCGTGACAGGGTACTTCTGATACGTGTCAAAAAGGGAAAAGTCAACATTATTCTCGAAGAAGGGAATGCGATGGAACTCCTGGTTGCCGGTAAGAAATATTCTTTGAATGGCACTACGTTAACAGTAAAGATCTGAAATTTATTGTTTTAATAAAGAACCGGGTAAAGAAATTGGGGGTGGGTTTTGAGTCCATCCCCTTTAAAACCTTGTATCCCTTAAATTATTGTTCCCTTTTATTCTATTAATATTTCTGAAATGAAGAAATCTATACCCCTCTATTTTTTATTATTATTGATTACCATGTTACAGGTTTCAGCTCAAACTACTAATCCATTATCTGATCAGCCACAGGGGAAGATTCTCAGAGTGGAACCTTCCTGCTGGTGGGTAGGGATGAAAAATGCAGATGTTCAGCTATTGATATATGGCAACCAACTTGGTTTGTATGCACCATCAGTTTCGGCAGCAGGTATTGTTGTTTCAAAAGTAGAAAAGGTTGAAAATCCAAACTATCTTTTTGTTACCCTTACATTAAGTGGGAAGGCAAAACCGGGCAAGATTGATCTGCAATTTAAAAAAGATAATGCTGTTGTTCATTTCTCCTATGAACTGAAAGAACGGAGAAAAGGTTCTGCCTTGCGACAAGGCTTTACAGCTGCCGATGTTCTTTATATGTTGATGCCCGACCGTTTTGCAAATGGTAATCCGGCCAATGATTCTGTTCAGGGAATGGGGGATGAGGTAAACCGCAAAAAACCAAATGCAAGACATGGAGGTGACATTGCAGGTATAGACAAACATCTGGATTATTTTAATGATCTTGGCGTGACAGCATTGTGGATAAATCCACTTCTCGAAAATAAGATGCCTCAGGCATCTTATCATGGCTATGCTATCACTGATTTCTATAAAGTAGATGCACGCTTTGGTACCAATGAAGATTATGCAAAACTCTCTGCAAATGCGCATTCCAAAGGATTAAAGATGATCATGGACATGGTCTTTAATCATTGTGGCCTTAAACATTACTGGCTAAATGATATTCCTGAGAAGAACTGGATCCATCAATGGCCAACATTTACACGTTCAAATTTCAAGTCTACGATTTTGAATGATCCATATGCTACAGATTATGATGCAAAACAAATGACTGACGGATGGTTTGATAACAGCATGCCTGATCTGAATCAACAAAATCCACGCCTGGCTACTTATCTGATTCAAAATAGTATCTGGTGGACTGAATATGCCGATCTTAATGGTATCAGAATGGATACCTATCCATATAGCGACAAACAGTTTTTATCCAATTGGTGTAGGGCTTTATTAAATGAGTATCCTTCTTACAATATTGTTGGGGAGACTTGGACTTCGACGCCGGGAAATATTGCATATTGGCAGGCAAATGCAAAACTGGGTGATGGGTTCAATTCAAACCTTCCTTGTGTTATGGATTTCCCTCTTACATTCGCTATGGAGAATGCTTTCAATGAACACACAGGTGGTGATTCAGGAATGGAAAAAATTTATGGATCTCTCTCACAGGATTTTTTGTATCCAAATCCAATGAACATGCTCATATTTGTCGATAACCATGATCTAAGCAGATTTAATAAAGTCAAGGATTCAACATTGAATCGTTTTAAACTTGCAATGACATTTTTATTGACCACCCGAGGGATCCCTCAATTGTTTTATGGAACTGAAATATTGATGACTGGAGAAAAGGCGCAGGGAGATGGAAGGTTAAGAATTGATTTTCCAGGCGGATGGGTTGATGATAAGGTGAGTGCTTTTACTTCGGAAGGTCGGACGGGATCGCAAAAAGAGGCTTTTGATTTTCTTAGCCGTTTACTGAATTGGAGAAAGGGTTCAGATGCGATTGCTACAGGTAAATTGATTCATTATGTCCCGGGTAATGGCGTTTATGTTTATGCCCGTTACACTTCTAAAGAACGGGTTATCGTGATATTAAACAATGATAATAAAGCACATAATCTCAGTATCGACAAGTACAATGAAGTCTTTTCAAATGCTTCAAGTGTAAAAGATGTGATTACAGGCAAAGATTTTTTACTGGGTAAACAACTCAATGTTGAAGCCCGTTCTTCAATGATATTGGTCGTTAAAAAGTAATTAATAAACACAATTTAGTGATGAAGAAATTATTTCGTTTAATTACTCCGCTTGCATTGGTTCTCTTATTGGGATGCGCCCACAATGGTCTTAAGGTAAATGCTCCATCGAAATCAATGATTAGTGGACTGGCGTCTCCCGTGACTTTGGGAAGTACCGGAGGGGATGTTAACCTGTTTGATTATTTTGATGATCCTTCCCGGATTGATTCTGTCTCAATAGTCCCGGGTTATAATCTGAGTTTCGATAAAAAAACCGGTATTTTACACGCCATCCCTAATGGTAGTGCCATTCTTCCCATGTTTGAGATCAAACTATGGAACAAGGGATTTGCATATTCACTCTTTGGAAAGAAGAGCACAAAACAAAGTGTTGCTTTTACCTTTGATCCCAAAGGGAAAAAGTATAAAACGGTTGCAGTCAAAGGACAGATGAACGATTGGAATACCAAAAAAGGTGTGATGGTATTTGAAAAAGGAATCTGGCATCTTTCGCTTGATATGGTTCCCGGTCAATATCAGTATGTTTATGTTGTGGATGGTAAAGAGATACCCGATCCGGCGAATCCTTCGAAGATCGACAATAACATGGGTGGATTTAACTCATTGATAACACTGAAAGGTGATGATCCCGAAAAGGCACCTTATCTCTATACCTTGGATGCAAAAAGTGATAAAGCAATTGTTGCTGTTAAAAACAATACCAAACAGGTATTTGTATACTGGCAGAACTACAGACTGGGCAAGGAATATGTGAAAATTGAAGGGGAAAAACTTACGATTGTTATTCCTGAAAATGCTGAAGATCTGGATCGTTCGTTTATTCGTGTCTGGGCTTATAATGAATTTGGGGTTTCAAACGATATACTCATTCCTGTCGAAAAGGGCAAGGTGTTAACGGATGCCTCTGATCTGAAGCGAACTGATAAAGAATCACAGATTCTTTATTTCATGATGATTGACCGCTTTAAAGATGGCAATAAGGCAAATGACCGTAAGGTCAATGATCCGGCTATTCTTCCAAAGGTGAATTATTTTGGTGGCGACATTGTTGGTATCACCCAAAAAGTAAAAGATGGTTTCTTTGATGATCTTGGAATCAATACAATCTGGCTGTCACCAATAACACAGAATCCTATAGGAGCATGGGGGCAGTTTAAAGATCCATCTACAAAGTTCTCAGGATATCATGGTTATTGGCCTGTGACAACAACAACTGTTGACAGTCGCTACGGGACTCCGGATGAGCTGAAAACTTTGCTGGATGAGGCACATAAACATAAAATGAATGTTTTACTTGATTATGTAGCGCACCATATTCATATTGATAATCCCACTTATAAACTGCATCCGGATTGGTTTACATCCTTGTATCTGCCCGATGGCACTATGAATACAGAGAAATGGGATGATTATCGTCTCACAACATGGTTCGATACCTTCATGCCTACACTGGATAATTCTAAACCGGAAGTTGTAAATCCAATGACTGATTCAGCTATGTACTGGATTAAAAATTATTCTTTTGATGGTTTTAGACATGATGCGACCAAACATATTCCGGAGCTTTTCTGGCGTACACTAACACGAAAGATTAAAATGGAATTGCCCGACCGGAGTATTTATCAGATTGGTGAAACTTATGGTAGTCCGGAACTGATCAATAGTTATGTAAGCAGTGGTATGCTCGATGGTCAGTTTGACTTTAATGTTTATGATGCTGCGATTGGAGCTATTGGAAAACAAGATGGCGATTTACGTAATCTGTCGACGACGCTCATCCAGAGCCTGAACTGGTACGGGAATCATAATCTAATGGGTTATATTACAGGAAATCAGGACCGACCACGTTTTATATCACTGGCAGGGGGATCGCTTAAATGGGATGAAGATCAGAAACGAGCCGGCTGGAAACGTGACATTACAACCGGTGATTCAACTTCTTTTGATAAATTGAAGATGTTACAAGGCTTTATTTTTACCATTCCAGGAGTACCTACTATTTATTATGGTGACGAGATTGGAATGCCGGGAGCCAACGATCCGGATAATCGTAGGATGATGAAGTTTGACGGTTTGAATAAGAATGAGCTTTTGGTTCGTGAATATGTCAAGAAACTGATTGCGCTTCGACGCAATTATCTTCCTTTGGTTTATGGCGATTTTAAAATGCTCATAAATGAAAAGAATGCAATGGCTTATACAAGAACCTATTTTGGTAAGATAGCTTTGGTCGCAATGAATAGTTCGGGCAAAGAACAAAAGGTGACACTCACTCTTCCTGAATATTATGACAAGGCAATTTTGAAAGCCAATTTTGGTTCTATATTTAATTTAGATAATGGAAAAGTGACCATTACATTGAAACCAAGAGGTTTTGAGATATTGTCAAACTGATAAAAGGCGATATAAAAATAAAGGGACAGGTCGCGACCTGTCCCTTCTTGTTTTAAAAAACTTGTCCCTTTATTTCTTTGCTGAAGTCAGGATTTTATATTCCCAGGGATTAAGTGTATAGGTTTGTTTAGGCTTTATTTCTACAGACGCTTTGTCAGGAAAAGAAGTGTATTTTCCGGCATATGCTGTAGCTTCAAGCGTGACTTTCTGTTTCTTGGGAGATAGATTGAAAACAGCAAGTACTTTGTCGTTTTCATTTTGACGAACAAAAGCATAGACTTCAGGAACTGAAGATGTGACTTTAACAAGTAAAGCTCCCTTTTCTCCATTCCAAAGTGCTGTGTTGTTCTTTTTCAAATCAACCAATTGTTGGTAAAATGTAGCATATTCATTTACTGGAAATTTCACAGTATCTCTTTCAAAGAAACGCAATCTTTTGTTAAATCCTGCTTCCTGACCTGTATAGATCAATGGCATGCCTGGCATTACAAATGTAAAGGCCGCAAAGGTCTTAGCTGCATCTTTCATTCTTTCGAACTCTGTTCCATTCCATGAATTCTCATCATGATTGGAAGTGAACAACATTCTGTATGCATTTGGTTTGTAAAGACTGTCCTGCTTCTTGCGATATTTATCAATGTCAGAAACTTTCTTTTTTCCTTGTGCTAGGCCATTCATCAGTGCATGAAATTCCCAGGCATATGACATGTCAAAGGCGCTGTCGTGAAGTATTGGTTTTTCAGCCTCAGCCAACATAAAGAGGTCAGGTTTGAGCGTTTTTAACTTAGCATAGGTCTGGTTCCAGAAGTCAACAGGTACTTCACCTGCTACGTCGCAACGGAAGCCGTCGATACTTGCTTCTTTGATCCAGTATTCCATGGCATCCTGCATAGCTACACGCATTTCGGTGCTCTTAAAATCAAGTTTGGCTACATCGGTCCAATCGTATTGTGTTGCAATTTTTCCTGTTGAATCTTTTTTGTACCATTCGGGATGTTCTTTTGTCCAGGCATTGTCTCTGGAAGAGTGATTTGCAACCCAGTCAACGATTACTTTAAAGCCAAGGTCATGAGCCTTTTTAACCAGTTGTTTGAAATCGGCAAGGTTGCCATACTCAGGGTTGATTGCTTTATAATCTTTCACAGAATAGTAGCTGCCTAATTTTCCCTTGCGTGCTTCGATTCCGATTGGATTGATCGGCATAATCCAAAGTATTTTTACTCCCAGTTTCTGAAGACGTGGAAGCTGTGTTTCGAAAGTTTTAAAAGTTCCTTCGGGTGTGTACTGACGTACATTTACCTCGTAAATTGTTGCATCATATGACCAATCGGGATGTTGGACAGGAATAGTTGCAACTGTTTTTGTCGCATTTTTACATGCAATCAGCGCAAAGGTTGCAGTGACTGTAATGAATACGAAACTGCTGAATCTTCCTCGCAAACGTTTGTAATAAGGGTTCATGGGTTTTGGTTTTAAGTTCAAAAGCTTTATGTTTCAGGTTTTTAAAGATAACATAAAAAATTTGAATCTCAAAATAAATAATGATACTGTCAAGAAAATTATTCGTGTTTAGTTAATGTTAAAACAAAGAAATATTTTACATAAAAAAAGCCGACTCTTTAGAAAGAGCCGGCTTTTTTTGTTTTGTTTATGGTTTAAGCCATCGGAAATGGTCCTCCCCCAAAGTTCATTGGGAAATCGCCTCCGTTGGCATCTTCTAGAGTGCCGTGAATAGCTTCGAATTTGTTGATGTTATCTTTCAGCGCCCTTAATAATCTCTTGGCGTGAGTAGGAGTAAGGATAATCCTTGCTTTTACTTTTGCTTTTGGGATGCCGGGGAGCATCTTGATAAAGTCGATTACAAACTCTGCATCGGAATGTGTGATGACAGCAAGATTAGAATAAATTCCTTCCGCTACTTCTTCCGATAGCTCAATATTGAGCTGCTCTTCATTTAACATTTCTTCAGCCATGTATAGTTAAATTATTTAGTCGTTTTTCGAAGCCAGCAAACTTGCATAAGCTTCTGCAGATCCTACGATAATGTTTTCGTATTCTCTTAGACCGGTACCAGCCGGGATAAGGTGACCAACGATTACATTTTCTTTCAGACCGACGAGATCATCACTCTTGGCATTGATGGCTGCTACTGTCAGAACCTTGGTTGTTTCCTGGAATGAAGCGGCAGACATAAAGCTCCTTGTCTGTAATGAAGCACGTGTAATACCCTGTAATACCTGTTTGGCAGTTGCCGGTTTGGCATCACGGGAATCAATCAAGCGTTTATCACGACGTTTTAGCAAAGAGTTTTCATCACGCAGTTTACGTGCAGTAATGATCTGACCGGCTTTCATTGTTGCAGAATCACCCGGATCGACAACTACCTTCTTACCAAAGATCCAATCGTTTTCATCCTGGAAATCAGACTTGTTAGCGAGTTCTCCTTCAAGGAATTTAGTGTCACCCGGATCTTCAATTTCAACCTTGCGCATCATTTGGCGAACAATTACCTCATAATGCTTGTCGTTGATTTTTACACCCTGTAGACGATATACTTCCTGAATTTCGTTCACGATATATTCCTGAACTTTTATAGGACCCTTGATAGCAAGAATGTCGCTTGGAGTCGTTGCACCTTCTGACAGAGGAGTACCGGCCTTGATATAGTCGTTTTCCTGAGCAAGAATCTGTTTTGATGTCGGGATAAGGTAACTTTTCTCTTCACCGGTCTTGGTTGTGATAATGACTTCACGATGACCACGTTTGAGTTTCTTACCAAAGGACACAACACCATCGATTTCTGCAACAACTGCGGGATCGGATGGGTTACGGGCTTCGAATAACTCAGTAACACGTGGCAAACCACCAGTGATGTCACCAGACTTACCAACAGCACGGGGAATCTTAACCAGTACATCACCGGCAGTGATAGGATCTCCGTTGTTTACATTGATGTGAGAACCTACCGGAATGTCGTAGTTTTTCAATTCATCACCTGTAATAGACATGATTTTTATTGCCGGGTTCTTGGCTTTCTGACGACTTTCAATAATCACCTTGTCGTGATAACCTGTCTGCTCATCAGATTCAACCTTATATGTCATACCTTCTTGAATGTTTTCAAAGAGGATAGTACCGTTAACTTCGGAAAGAATAACAGCATTATATGGATCCCATTCAGAAATAAGTTGTCCCTTTTTAATGTCAGCGCCATCTTTGAAATAAAGGTTGGCACCATATGGAATATTAGCGGATGACAATACGATTTTTGTCTTGCGGTCAATGATACGCATTTCTGCCGAACGACCCAAAACTATTTCATAAGTCACACCATCTTTTGAAGTTGCATCTACTGAACGCAATTCATCGATTTCGAGAACACCATCATAACGGGCTTCAATTTTTGATTGAGATCCGATATTACCACCGGCAACCCCCCCAACGTGGAAAGTACGCAATGTAAGCTGTGTTCCAGGCTCTCCGATTGACTGAGCAGCAATAACGCCGACTGCTTCACCCATTCCGACAACACGGCCATTGGCAAGGTTACGTCCGTAACATTTTGCACAAACACCTTGTTTCGCTTCGCAGGTAAGTACTGAACGAATTTCAACACCTTCGATTGGTGACTCAGCAATCTTTTCGCAAAGATCTTCTGTGAGTTCCTGACCTGCAAGTGCTATTAATTCAGCAGTCTGAGGATGATGAATATCGTGAAGTGTTACACGACCTAACATACGATCGTACAAGCTTTCAACAACTTCTTCATTCTTTTTCAAAGCTGTAACTGTCAAACCACGAAGTGTTCCGCAGTCTTCTTCACTGATAACCACATCCTGAGCAACGTCAACCAAACGACGTGTCAGATAACCGGCATCAGCAGTCTTTAAAGCGGTATCTGCAAGACCCTTACGGGCACCGTGAGTAGAGATAAAGTACTCGAGTACAGAAAGACCTTCTTTAAAGTTTGAAAGGATGGGGTTTTCGATGATTTCCTGTGCACTGGCACCAGAT
>JGI24140J50213_10000220_pt1 | contig 27004 bp, 21 predicted proteins | sample BarGraIncu00222A_FD_50213 | JGI IMG/M metagenome (IMG submission 50213)
TGGATTGCTCATAAAAAAGGTGCATGGTTTGGAAATCCCTGTTATGTGCAGATCCATCCAACCTGTATTCCGGTACATGGTGACTATCAAAGCAAGCTTACNCTGATGAGTGAAAGTTTGCGNAATGATGGTCGGATCTGGGTTCCAAAGAAAATTGAAGACGTTCAAAAACTGCGTCGCAAAGAGATAAAACCTGAATCTATTCCTGAAGAAGATCGTGATTATTATCTGGAACGTCGTTATCCGGCTTTTGGAAATCTTGTTCCCCGTGATGTTGCATCAAGGGCTGCAAAAGAACGTACGGATGCAGGTTTTGGAGTAAATGACACAGGTCTTGCCGTTTATCTCGACTTCAAAGAATCTATTGAACGACTTGGAAAAGATGCCATCGAAGCAAAATATGGCAACCTCTTCCAGATGTATGAAAAGATCAACGATGAGAATCCATATGAAACGCCGATGCAGATCTATCCTGCAATCCATTATGTGATGGGTGGACTTTGGGTTGATTATGAACTTCAGACTACCGTTCCAGGTTTATTTGCAGCAGGCGAAGCCAACTTCTCAGATCATGGTGCAAATCGTCTTGGTGCCTCTGCACTGATGCAGGGTCTGGCCGACGGATATTTTGTACTACCCTATACATTGGGAAATTATCTGGCTGACGAAATCCATACTCCACGTATGTCTACTGATCTGGACGAATTTGTTCAGGCCGAAAAGAAAGTTAAGGAACGTGTTGAAAAGTTTGTTTCCATTAAAGGTACCGAGAGTGTGGACAGTTTCCATCGTCGTCTCGGTAAGATCATGTGGGATAATTGCGGAATGGCACGCAACGCTGAAGGACTGACGAAAGCGCTTGAACTGATTCCTGAACTCAGAAAAGAATTCTGGAAGAATGTAAGAGTACCCGGAAGCTCCGATTCTTATAATCCTGAAATTGAAAAGGCCGGTTATGTTGCAGACTTCCTGGAGATGGCTGAACTCATCGTACGCGATGCACTACAACGACATGAGTCTTGTGGAGGTCATTTCCGTGAAGAGTATCAGACCAAAGAAGGTGAAGCCCTGCGTGACGATACCGACTTTGCATATGTTGCCGCATGGGAATATAAAGGCGATGACAAGGCACAGGAACTTCACAAGGAACCGCTTAAATTTGAGTCAATCGAACTCAAACAGCGTAATTATAAATAATTGCGGGGTATTTTTAATCGTGAACCATTAAACTTGAAGCAATGAATCTCACACTCAAAATATGGCGACAAAAAAACGCCAAAACAAAAGGGAAATTCGAAACCTATAAACTCAATAATATTTCACCCGAAGCCTCTTTTCTGGAGATGCTTGATGTAATGAATCAGCAATTAATCCATGAAGGACAAGAGCCTGTCGCTTTTGATCACGATTGNCGTGAAGGAATCTGCGGTACCTGTGGCCTCTATATCAATGGAAGNCCTCANGGACCGGAACGNGGTATCACCACCTGTCAGCTTCACATGCGCAAATTTAAAGATGGAGACTCCATCACTATTGAGCCATGGAGAGCTAAGGCATTTCCAATTGTCCGTGATCTTGTAGTCGATCGTTCTGCCTTTGACCTGATCATGCAGGCAGGAGGATTTGTTTCTGTCAATACAGGCAATGCTGTTGATGCCAATACCATTCCTATTCCAAAACTGGATTCTGACAAGGCATTTGAAGCCGCAGCATGTATAGGATGCGGTGCCTGTGTTGCAACCTGTAAGAATGCATCGGCCATGTTATATGTTTCTGCAAAAGTTTCCCACCTGGCTTTGTTGCCACAGGGTAAGGTTGAAGCAGCTGAACGGGTACAAAAAATGGTTGCCAAGATGGATGAGCTTGGATTTGGAAACTGCACCAATACTTATGCNTGTGAAATTGAATGTCCTAAGAATATTTCAGTTTCAAATATTGCCCGTATGAACAGGGAGTTCCTTTNTGCCAAGATCCTGGCTGAAGTGCCTACTCATGTTAACTTGGGAGAATAATTGGTTTTCTAATATCAGGTTTGAATGTTATTTAAAGATATTGTTGGTAATGAGGTTGCGAAATCACGCCTGTTAAAAACAGTTCGTGACAGCCGTGTAAGTCATGCACAATTATTTCTTGGCCCTGAAGGGTCAGGGAAAGTGCAACTTGCAATAGCCTATGCACAATACATTAATTGCACGAACCGCAGTGAATCAGATTCCTGCGGGACTTGTCCGTCTTGTATTAAATACAACAAACTTATTCATCCCGATCTACATTTTGTCTATCCTTCTGCAGCTACAGGAGATACTAAAGCGCTGAGCAAGAATTACATTCAGAAATGGCGCGAGTACCTTATATCGAATAAATATCATGCCTCTTTCAACGACTGGATTAATTTTCTTGGAGTAGAGCGCAAACAGGCCATTATCAACAAAGATGATTGCAATGAAATCATCCGGACATTGAGCTATAAACAGTATGAAGCTGAATATAAGGTCATGATCATCTGGATGACCGAAAAACTGTTTCATGCTTCCGCTCCAAAATTGCTCAAGATTCTTGAAGAACCACCCGAAAAGACATTGTTTATTCTGATTGCCGAAGACCAGGATCAGATCCTGAGTACAATATTATCCAGGGCCCAGTTATTTAAGATCAGCAAACTCACGGATGCTGAAATGACAATTGCCCTACAGCAAAACTATCAGATTGATCCTCAAATATTGCGTCGTGCCGTAAACATGTCAGACGGGAATTATATCGCAGCCGAACGTTGTTTGAATCAAATTGAAGATGAAAAACTATATTTCGGCCTGTTTACAAACTGGATGAGAGCCTGTTATCTAAATAATATCGTGAAGGTAAACGAACACATGAGTGAGTTTTCAAAGCTGAGTCGTGAAAATCAAAAAGCCTTTCTGATCTATGGAATAAATATCCTGCGTGAGTGTTTTCTGGTGCATTACGGCAGTTCAAATATTCAGCGACTCGACGAGGAAGAGCAGGTTTTTGTAAAGAAATTTTCAGTTTTTGTAACCCCAAATAATATTGGGGCGTTTAGCAAAGCCTTTAATGATGCCGTTTCTCATGTGGAAAGAAATGCAAATGCGAATATTCTGTTTGTAGATGTATCTCTTAAAGTGCATCAATTTATTAAATTGGGTGCCACTCCACAAGCCAGTGTTAAAAAGTAGTACTTTTGTGTTATGGTCTGTAGTTGATACTGACAAAACCCGCTATTGAGTTATAGCATTGGGATTATCAATCTGCAAGCAAGTAAATGAACAATTGAAGAAATGGAACAAATCGAACAAGAACAAGATTATAATATAGGCCCTAAAGAAAATATCCCGGAAAATCCTTTTTTAGCCCGGGGGTGTTGCAAAGTTCCTAAAGATCTCCAAAGGGGTGAAAAGGTTTTTGATCATGGTTGTTGTAAGCTTGATGCTTACGATTGGCTCAAGGATATTACTATTGCAACAGGCCAACGTCGTTTTGACTGTGTGGAGGTTCGTTTTAAAAACAACCGAAAAGATTTCTTTCGTCTGCCCCCTGATCTGGATTTATACATCGGTGATATTGTTGCCGTTGAAGCATCTCCGGGTCATGATATTGGCGTGGTTTCCCTTACAGGAGAGGTAGTGAAATATCAGATGTTCAAACGTCGCATTGATCCGGATTCACCCGATCTGAAGAAGGTCTACCGTAAATCACGACTGACCGACATCGAGAAATGGATCAGTGCAGTAATGAAAGAAGAAGAAGCCTTGCACCGCACTAGAAAAGTTGCATCTGAATTGAATCTCAAAATGAAAATCAATGATATTGAGTTTCAGGGTGATGATACAAAAGCAATCTTTTATTACACTGCCGACGATCGTGTTGACTTTCGTGAAATGATCAAGCTATTGGCTGAACATTTCAGAGTCAGAATCGAAATGCGTCAGATTGGTGTTCGCCAGGAGGCAAGCCGCCTTGGTGGAATTGGTTCATGTGGACGCGAACTTTGCTGCAGCACATGGCTGACCAGCTTTGAAAGTGTCACCACCAATGCTGCAAGGGTTCAGCAATTATCACTGAATCCACAGAAACTTGCAGGACAATGTGGGAAACTTAAATGTTGTCTCAATTATGAATATGCTTCGTATGTTGATGCACTACAGGGTTTTCCCGATAGTTCAATCAATCTAAAGACGAAGAAAGGTGATGCAATACATCAGAAATCAGATATCTTTAAAAAGGCAATGTGGTATGCATATTCAAATGATCAGCAAAATCTGATGATGATGGATGCATCTAAAGTTGCCGAAATTATTGAAATGAATAAAAACGGAAAGATTCCTGACAATCTCGAAGATCTGGCTATCAAGCAAGAAGCGAAGATAGAAGAGCAGGCAATTAATCCGGATGATCTCAGACGTATTGATTCATAAATAACTATTTAACCAACTTTATTCGATCATATTATTGCCCGGGTATGTATAAATTAATTGTTCTGATGCTGCTTTCAACTTTTCTCATCTCCTGTGAGAAGAATATCTTTTTTCAGGAGACCAAAAAAATAGAAGGGGAGAAATGGCTGACAACCCAATCATGTGATTTTTCAGTTGGGGTATCAGATATTCACCGTAATTACGATTTCTTTTTAGATATCCGTAATACTGCTGATTATAAATTCAGTAACCTGTACTTCTTTTTGAATACATATTACCCGGGTGGCACTGTCTCGATAGATACGCTCGAATGTACACTTGCCCATCCTGATGGTAAATGGATTGGAACTGGTTTTGGCAGGATCAAATTCCTGCGTGTTCCGATAAAACAAAATGTCCGTTTCCCCAGGGCCGGGACATACAAGTTTAAAATTTATCAGGCAATGAGGGGAGATGTAACAGGCATTGTTGATATTGGTTTGCGCATCGAAAACAAACAGTCCAATTGATCATTTGAAAAAAAAGCAATAAATGACTGCCAAGGTAAAAGCAAATTTTAAAAAACATATACTGCGTTTCTGGTTACTTTATGTAGCATCACTCGCAATCGTCGCACTGTTTTTCTTTTTCATTTCTTTAGGATGGTTGGGCTATATGCCCTCTCTCGAAGAACTTGAGAATCCTCGCAGCAATCTTGCTTCCGAAATTTATTCAGCTGATCAGCAGTTACTGGGCAAGTTTTATATTGAAAACAGGTCCAATATTCATTATTCCGAATTGTCTCCCAATCTGATAAATGCATTGATAGCTACAGAAGACATTCGTTTTGAAGAACACTCCGGAGTTGATTTCCGTGCTTTTTTCCGGGTTTTCTATGGCGTCATGACCGGTGATAGTAAAGGTGGTGGAAGTACAATCACCCAGCAACTTGCGAAAAATCTTTTCCCAAGAAAGAACAACCCAAGTTTTCTAACAACTGCCTTAAGTAAATTTAAGGAATGGGTTGTAGCCATAAAACTTGAACGCAATTATACCAAAGAAGAAATTCTGGCTATGTATTTCAATACTGTTGATTTTGGAAATATGGCCTTTGGAATCAAGTCGGCTTCGATGACATACTTTGATAAAGAACCTAAAGATCTCAATATCGAAGAGTCTGCCATGTTGGTTGGAATGTTAAAAGCACCATCGTGGTATAATCCAATCCACAATACAGCAAGGGCAATGAAGCGCCGGGAAGTTGTATTGTATCAGATGTATCATTACAATTTCATCACGAAAGATCAGTATGATGGTTTAAAAAATAAACCAATGGATCTGCAGCATTTTCAGGTTCAGGATCATACTAACGGACTGGCTCCTTATTTCAGGGAATACCTGCGCATGATCATGTCTGCAAATAAACCCAATAAGGAAGAGTATGGAGATCCCGAACAATATCGTCAGGACTCAATCGAGTGGATCAGCAATGAATTATATGGTTGGTTAAACAAAAATCCTAAACCTGATGGTTCACAATATAACTTATACCGTGATGGACTTAAGATTTATACTACCCTAAATTCCAAAATGCAGAAATACGCTGAGGAAGCTGTCACTGAACACTTGTCAAATGAAATTCAGCCTGCGTTTTTTAATCATTGGAAAGGAGTGAAAAACGCCCCGTTTGCTTTTCCAAGTGAGACAGCTACTGATGAAGTTGAACGAATCATTTCCTCTGCAATAAAACGAACAGATCGGTATCGACTGTTAAAAGAGGCCAACGCTTCTGATGCTGAGATCTTTCGGGCTTTCACCACTAAAATTCAGATGCGGGTATTTTCATGGAAGGGAGACAAGGACACTATCATGAGTCCCCGCGATTCCATTTTGTATTATAAATATTATCTACAGTCAGGACTGATGTCGGTTGAACCCCAGACCGGTTTTGTCAGAGCTTATGTGGGCGGGATCAACTATAAGCATTTTCAGTTTGATCATGTGAAACTACTGCGCCGCCAGGTTGGATCAACTTTTAAACCTTTTGTTTACACACTGGCTATGCAGGAGGGTTCTTATAATCCCTGTTCCATGGTTCCCAATACTACTCAGGTTATTACATTACCTTCAGGTCAGACCTGGTCACCCTCCAATTCCTCAGATTATAAAGAAGGGCAAATGGTCACATTGAAAGAGGCACTGGCACATTCTATCAACAAGGTTTCAGCTTACTTGATCAAACAATATTCACCCCAATCGGTCATCAAGGTAGCCCGTAAAATGGGTGTTGTCAGTTACATCGATCCTGTTCCATCTATTTGTGTGGGTGCAGCTGATCTGTCACTTTACGAAATGGTAGGGGCTATGAATACTTTTGCCAATAAGGGGGTTTATATCCAGCCGATTTTTGTCAGCCGGATTGAAGACAAGAATGGAAATGTACTTCGCGGTTTTGTACCCCGTCAGGAAGAGGCTATGAGCGCTGAGACAGCCTGGCAGATGCTGACATTGATGAAAGGTGTTGTAGAGACAGGAACAGGTATTCGTCTTCGTTACAAGTATAAATTGATGAACCCAATAGCCGGTAAGACCGGAACGACGCAGAACAACTCAGATGGTTGGTTCATGGGACTGACACCTGATTTAGTGACTGGGGTGTGGGTAGGAGCCGAAGACCGAAGTGTCCATTTCAGATCTACCAATCTGGGACAGGGAGCCAATACGGCATTACCTATCTGGGCGCTTTACATGAAGAAAATTTATGCCGATCCGGATATTAAAATCAGTATGGGTGATTTTGAGAAACCACTTAATTATCACTTTAACTTTGACTGTGGAAGTCAACAAGCTGCTACTAAAGCAGACGAGGAGAATTTCTAAGAAACTGTTTAAATTTCGTTGGTTCTTTTGCCCGTAGGGCATAAATATCAATAGAAAAACATCATGCCCTCCTTTTTTGCCCGTAGGGCATTAACATTTAAGGTTGATCCCCTACGGGCAAAAAGTAAATGATGAAGATCTCTCTATTGATATTTATGCCCTATGGGCAATTTTAAACATTTTTTAAAGTCTATTCCTGAAAGTAAATGCGTTTCACTCTTCGCGAAATGCCTGTTAGAATTTCATAAGGGATTGTGCCTAATGAATCTGAAAGTTCCTGGATAGGAATTTCCTTGCCGAAAATGATGACAGTATCTCCTTCAACGGCTTCAACATCCGTGATATCAATCATACACATGTCCATGCAGACCGTCCCAATTATGGGAACGATTTTGCCGTTGACCCACACGTTACCGACCCCATTGCTCAGTCTTCTGCTCATGCCGTCGGCGTAACCAATCGGAATAACTGCAATTTTCATCAATTCTTTTGCAGTGAAGCTTCTTCCATACCCGATTGTATCACCGGGTTTAACATATTTAGTCTGCGAGATCACCGTTTTCAGCGTACTTACATTTTCCAGGAATTCCTGTTCCCTTTGATTGGCAGAAACACCATATAAACTAATTCCCAGTCTGACCATGTTATACTGTGCATGTTCAAACCGTCGGATTCCTCCCGAGTTCAGAATATGACGCAAGAAATCATACCCAAGGTTTTTGCGAAGTTCTTCAGTCAATTCATTGAAGAGGTTGATCTGTTCTTCAGTAAATCCATCCAGTGAAGGATCATCACTTCCTGCAAGATGCGAGAAGGCTGATCGGACTTTTATATATTGGTTGCGAACCAATCGGACACTCAATTCAATCAGGTCCTCTTTCTCAAAACCAAGCCTGTGCATTCCTGTGTCAAACTTGATGTGAACCGGAAAAGGTTCCTTCAGGTCTTCAATGTGGGTCTGCAACGCCTTTTCAAGCATATCAAGAACCCTGAAATTATAGATCTCAGGCTCCAGATGATAACGGATCATTCCATCCATACCCTGTTCTTCAGGATTCATCACCATGATAGGCATCGAGATCCCGCCTTTCCTCAGTTCGATTCCCTCGTCGGCATAGGCTACCGTCAGATAATCGACATGATAATACTGAAGCATGTTGGCAATCTCAAATCCGCCGCTGCCATAAGAAAATGCCTTAACCATCGCCATTACCTTTACCCCCGGATGCAATTCGTTCCGATAAAAATTCAGGTTATGAATCAAAGCGTCAAGATTGATTTCAAGTACAGTTTCGTGGGCCTTTTGTTGAAGTCGCTCCAGAATCTTTTCAAATTCAAAGATCCGGGCCCCCTTCAACAGAATATTTTCATTGTGTAAAGTCCTGTAATTAAATTCCTGGAGAAAATCATCTGTTGAGGCATAGAATCGTTTCTCGATGTCAAAAAGATGTTCATGTTTCAATAAAGCAGGACCAATACCAATCAAGCGATTGATTCCTTTGGACTTCAGCAGATGTGAGACCTCAGTATAAAGCTCCACCTCTTTTTTACCACTTTGGAGAATATCAGAGAGAATGATTGTCCTGCGCGGATGTTGTTGCTGCTGCCCCAAGAAGTCGAGTGCAATACTGATCGAGTTCAGATCCGAACTGTAACTGTCATTGATTATCGAGCAATTGTTGATCCCCTCTTTGAGTTCCAATCGCATTTCGACAGGAGTAAGGGTAGGCATCATTTCAGCAATGAAATCGTTATCTGCTCCTGTTTTAATCATTGTAGCCCAGCAATGCATGGCATTTTCTATTGATGCCTTGTCTGTAAAAGGGATGCTGATGCGAAGCATTTTATTTTCATGGATTGCTTCAATAATAGTATGCTGATGATTACTAAGCATGCTGACAATCCTTAGTGGATTTTTTTCCTGATAGCCCCAGGTGAAAAATTCTATAGGTAAGTGTCCGAGAAACGCGTGTACACCATTATCTATAAAATCGTTATCGCCATTATAAATAAGGGTCTTTGACAGGATGAAGAGTTCAAGCTTATTTTTAAGCTTTTGATCCCAGTTTTTAAAATATTCATCATGGGCAGGACCTATATTCGTGAGGATACCAATCTGAGGGTCTAATAATGATCCTAAGGAGCTCATTTCTCCCGGCTTAGAGATTCCTGCTTCGAAGATTCCCAGCGTATTTTCCTTACTCATCTGAAGGAGAGAAAGTGCAACACCAATTTGAGAATTATAACTTTTTGGACTACGGACAATGTTGAACTTTGAATTCAGTAATTGAAAGAGCCATTCTTTTACAATAGTTTTTCCATTGCTCCCTGTAATTCCAATAATGGGGATATTGCATTCTCTTTTATGAACGAACGCGAAGTTTTGCAGTGAGCTTAATGTATTATCAACACGAATTATAACAGCTTCTCTTGTGATGACATTGTCATTCGGGACTTTGGAAACTACAAATACCCGGACACCTTTTTTAAACAACTCTTTAATATACTTGTGCCCATCATTTTTCGATGTCTTTAAAGCAAAGAACACCGCGTTTTCAGTCATGATGGGTTTGCGGCTATCAATAATTACTTCTTCAATATCACGTTCAGGCATTCCATATCTATAGATGTTGCCTTTAAGTATTTCGAGTAACCTCGAAGTGGTATATTTTTCTGCAAGTAACATTGGAATTGGTTTAAACAGAAACGGAGTTTCTTAAAGCCAAATCTGGTCGTTGAGCGAAGTCGAAACGACATTAATAATCCAGTAAATGTCACTTCGACTTCGCTCAGTGACCATGCTTTTTGGACACCCTTTTTCTGTTATGCTTCGTTTGAAACTGATTTCTCCTCTGCAGACTTGAGCGGGTTTAGATGGAGCTCGTCGTAAAGGAGTCTGTTGTTATAAATATCAATCGAGAGATACAATGCTTCGCGGAACGAGTCGATCGAGGCATTGTCCTTTCCTGCGATTTCATAGGCTGTGCCGTGGGCAGGAGAAGTCCGGACTATGGGTAAGCCGGCTGTGAAATTGACTCCTGTGTCGAACGCCAGTGCCTTAAAAGGGATCATTCCCTGATCGTGATACATGGCGAGGATTCCATCGAAATGTTTATAGTTCATCGATGCAAAAAATCCATCGGCTGCGTAAGGTCCGAAAACCATCATCCCCTGTTCATTGGCTTGATTGATCGCCGGAATGATTACTTTTTCTTCCTCATCACCGATTAAGCCATTATCGCTGGCATGTGGATTGAGAGCAAGGATCGCAATCTTTGGCTTACCTATACCAAAATCACGCAACAATGAAGCGTTCAGTGTCTTGATTTTTCTGAGTATCAACTCGCTGGTCAAAGTACTGGAAACATCTCTCAATGCGATATGTCCTGAAATCATCCCAATGCGCAACTGGTTTCTGACCATCAGCATCAAAACATCTTCGCAGCCAAATTTAGCTGCAAGATATTCAGTATGACCGGGGAAATGAAAATCAGCAGATTGGATGTTTTTTTTATTAATAGGTGCTGTGACAATTACGTCGATAGCGCCATTCTTGATGTCTGTGATGGCGGTTTCCAAAGCCAGTAATGCCAGTTCACCGGCAATCTCTGTTGATTTTCCAAGGTCAATCTTAACCTCTTTATCAACCAGATTGATCAGATTGGGTTTGTTGTCCTGAGCCGATTCGGCATTTCTGACGATATTAAAACTAAATTCAGGGACATTCAAAGTCTTGCGATGATAGGAGGCTACTTTTGAAGAGCCATATACAACCGGGGTAAATAGTTCATAGAGGCGCTGATCCATGAGCGTTTTAATGATCAATTCATAACCGACACCATTTAAATCACCATGTGTTATTCCTATATGAAGTTTCCCGTATTTATCCATTGTCATAATCGTTAGTATTATAATGCAAAAATAGGTGATTTTTATTTGAGATAGGGTATTATGATTTCATAATTTAGGGACATAGCAATATGGTTATTACCCGATGTTTGGTTATTCTGTAAATGAACCGGTATCTATTTTATTGTAAAAGGTTTACAATTGTGCCACAAGCTGGGGCACATTTACCAAGGTATTATAATCGGTACCTAGTATCCAAAAATCGAGAAATATAGAAAGCAATATACTGCATAATATCAGTAACAAATTAAGGATAATTGAGATTGCAACTCACAATACAAATGACGATTTTAAGGAAAATGCCGTCAAGTTTTTGGAACGAGAGAAATAATTTAGTACTTTCATGTTTTATTTTGTACCGTTACCCAATGAAAATTCAATTTCAATTATCATCTGGAAATATATGAAGTATTTTTGTTGATAGAAGTTGGGATTGAGTTAAGAAGATGTGAAACATGAAACAGGAAGAAATTATTCAACTTATAGAACGGGGTTTTGAAACCAGCACCGTTCAATTTAAAGTTACAATTAATAACATCAACCAACTATCTCAGGAAATGGTGGCTTTTGCCAATACCCTTGGAGGGCTTTTAATTATTGGTGTTGCTGATAATGGCAAAGTGCAGGGATTATCTCCAGAGGAGATCAGAAAAATAAATCAATGGATCGGCAGTGCAAGCACTGAATTGATTAAGCCACCTATTTCACCATTGACAGATGTAATAAAAATTCAAGACAAAGATGTTCTTGTGGTCGAAGTATTACAAGGCACGAACAAACCATATTATACCAATGAAGGCATTTCATACATCAAAAAAGGAAGTGATAAAAGAATAGCTCCACCCGAAGAAATATTGAGAATGTTCCAGTCATCAGGTAAAATTTATGCGGACGAAGGAATTGTAAGCAATACTTCGATAAATGATATTGATGAACAGGTTTTTAAAGAATTTATTTACAACAAATTCTTTAAGCGAATGATGGGTAATGAAATTTCTCTAAAAGAATTTAAGAAACTTGGAATAGATGAGGCACTTGAGAAAATTGGAGCACATGCTTCTTTTATACAAGTATTGAAGAATATGGCCTTCTCTGATGGTATTGATTTAACCCTTGCCGGATTGCTGCTCTTTGGAAAAACTCCACAACTGTTCAAACCCATGTTCACCTTGCAATGTGTAAATTATGTGGGAAATGATATTGCAGGGACAAATTTCAGAGACAGTGAGCCGCCCTACGAAGGAGATTTGAAAACACTGTTTGAATATGGAATGACCTTTTTAAAACGCAATTTAAGAACTGTGCAGGTTGAAACCAGTTTCAACAGCCTGGGTGAACTTGAAATTCCACTGGAATCATTGGAAGAGCTACTGGTTAACTCGCTGATCCACCGCGATTATTACATCAATTCTACTGTTAAAGTTTTGATGTTTGACAACAGGATTGAAATTGTTAGTCCCGGGAAAATCCCCAATACACTTACTATCGAAAACATAATGAGCGGACAATCACTTTCGCGAAATCCAATACTTCATTCTAATGCTCAATTTCTTTTGCCTTACAGAGGTCTTGGCAGTGGTATTCCCCGTGCTTTAGATAAATACAAAAACATTGATTTTCAAAACAATGAACAGTCAGAACAATTCAAGGTTATTATTCATCGACCTGTTTAACATTTGTCTCGCTACTTTGATAACAAGGATGAATGGCAACTTAATGCAATAAACTTAAAGATGAAAATTACTTTCTTCGTAAACTTTCCGCCTTGATTACAAAAAGAGTAAAAGAAAAAGAGATATGGTTTACCAAAGATGGTATGGAATTTGAAGGTAACCTTGAGTTTAACGATGAAGATTATGAGTAAAGCAGAATTATATAGTAGTCCGATATTGGAAAGAATAATACGTGAGATTCCTCCAGAAGAATTTCAAAGAACCGGGAAAAGAATGAGACTTGCCGCCCTTATTAATGATGCTATGATCGCAAAAGGCTGGGGTATAAAGGACTTTGCTCAAGCTATGGGGAAAAAACCTTCTCTCATTGCAAGATGGCTGAGTGGTGCCCACAACTTTACTGCCGATACGCTATTTGATATCGAACGCGTTTTAAATATGCATATTTTTTTGCCCAATGAAGAGCTTCAAGAATTTTTCCGTTCAATTGGTAAATCAGATTCACTTCAACCGGAAACTAAGCCAGTTGAAAATGTGTCTTCAATGAATTTAAATGAAGATTCAAAGCCATATAATAAAGTTTAAGAACATTTTCCCAACCTTGATTTTATTTTTAAAAGGCAAGTTCAATAAAAGACAATTTTTCAAATATTTTTCAAATACTCTCTGAATATTCCCGGAATACTTCCCTAATATCCCCATATGACTTAAATTAATGTCATTTCAAAGCCATATTGAAGCCATATTGAAGCCATGTCGGTCTCATATCACTATAGTTGGGACCAATATGGCTTCAATATGGCTTCGATATGGCTTTGATATGGCTTTTAAGGGAGTCATATGGAAGTTATATGGGAATTATCCGGGAGTATTCAAAGAATTTTCGGGGAATTTGGGAACAATCTTTTTTGAATTATTGAATCGGTTTTGGATTCCGGTTTCGTATTCTTCTGTAAATATACAACAAAAACAGGAAAAAGATGTGGAATTTGGAGAATATTTTATCAATAGTGTTAAATATTTATGTGGGTATTGAAAATAAATGATGTTTTTTTGCGTTTCTATTGAAATTATTCCAACCTTTGCACAACAAAAGCACTGCAGTGGATGTTCTATCTGCGAAAGTTTTTAAAAAGCCTTAAAAAGCGAACTGATTTTATTGATGAAAAAACAAATATTAAATATTGCCCTCTCCCATTCAACTGTTGGCCAATCATGGCTTGCAGTAAGTTTCTTTTTCTTTTACTTCTTTTATTTTTATGCCACGGGAACGGGACTTATAATGTAATGTTTTAAACTAAAAATATTCTTTAAAGGTCCCGGTATTACCGGGGCCTTTTTTTTATTCTAAAAATTGAACGATAATGAAAAATGCAGAAAGCAAAACAATCAAACGGGTAGCCATTCAGGGTGGTTACGGATCATTTCACGAAACAGCAGCGTTGTCTTATTTCAAGGATGAGGCTGAAGTGGTTCCATGCGTCACGTTTGAGGATGTTTTTTTTGCCGTTAGCAGTAACCAGGCCGATTGTGGGTTAATGGCTATCGAAAATACAGTTGCAGGAAGTCTTTTGCATAACTATACTTTACTGCGCGATTCGAAACTAAAGGTGACAGGTGAAATATTATTGCGTGTGCGGCAAAACCTGATGGCCCTGCCGGGACAAAGTATTGCAGAGATCACTGAAGTACATTCTCACCCTATCGCAATTGCCCAGACCCGCGAGTTTTTCAAACCGTATCCCCATATCAAACTTATCGAAACCGATGATACAGCGCTTAGTGCAAAAATGATTCTCGATGAAAACAAGGTTGGGGCCGGTGCAATTGCCAGTCAACGTGCTGCCGATCTCTTTGGACTGGAAATTCTGGCTAAAGGAATCGAAACAAATAAACGGAACTTCACTCGTTTTCTCGTCATCGAACCTGATGATTATCTGATGAATGCAACTGACAGAAACAGTTATAACAAGGCTTCGCTTTGTTTCAGCCTTCCTCATGCAACCGGGAGTCTGGCGAAGGTATTGTCGGTGCTTGCTTTTTATGATGTGAATCTCTCAAAAATTCAGTCTTTGCCGATTTTGGGTAAAGAATGGCAATACTTTTTCTATGTGGATGTGACGTTTGACGATCTGTTGCGCTACACCCAGTCGCTTGATGCTATTCGCCCATTGACCATCAATCTTGAGATTCTTGGTGAATATGAGTCAGCTCAAACCATCGTTCAATCTCCTGTTGCAACAAATTCTCCATCATCTGTTAAAAATTAAGGTCATGAAAATTCAACCTGCCAATCGTGTTAATGCCGTTGAAGAGTATTATTTTTCGCGCAAATTAGAGCAAATAAGAGAGATGAATAAAGAAGGTATTCCGGTTATCAATCTTGGAATTGGTAATCCTGACCTTCCGCCTTCAGCAAAGACTATTGAAAAACTGGTCGAAAGCGCTCATAAAGATAATGTTCACGGTTATCAGAGTTATATTGGCATTCCGGCTTTGCGTGAGGGTTTTTCAAAATGGTATGCCAAACATTTTAAGGTTGAACTCAATCCTGCCAATGAGATCTTACCGTTGATGGGATCGAAAGAGGGCGTCATGCATATCTCGATGGCCTTTTTGAATCCGGGCGATGAAGTGCTTATTCCGAATCCGGGTTATCCGGCATATGCTTCAGCCACTAAGATTGCTGGGGGAGAAGTGGTTTATTATGATCTGATTGCTGAAAATAAATGGCAACCTGATTTTGACTTGCTGGAAAAGACAGATCTTAGCCGGGTTAAGCTGATGTGGGTCAACTATCCCAATATGCCAACAGGAGCCAGGGCAACCATGGAATTGTTTGAAAAACTGATTGCCTTTGGGAAGAAACACCAGATCTTGATTGTCAATGATAATCCCTATAGTTTTATCCTTAACGATGAACAGTTGAGCATTTTGGCTGTTGAGGGGGCTAAGGATGTGGCACTTGAACTGAATTCGATGAGCAAGTCGCACAATATGGCCGGATGGCGTATGGGTATGGTTGCCGGAAAGCCGGAATTCATTCAATATATTATTAGGATCAAGAGCAATATGGATTCGGGTATGTTTCTGCCAATGCAGGAAGCTGCCGCCGTTGCTTTGGATTCGCCGGACGAGTGGTATATAGGCATGAATAAGCAATATACTGAACGTCTGAAAATTGCTTACGCCATATTTGATCACCTGGGTTGTATTTATGACAAGAATCAGGTAGGTATGTTTCTTTGGGGAGCGGTTCCTGAAAAATCGGGTAGTGCAGAACATCTGACAGATGCGCTGCTGCAGTTGGCCAGGGTTTTTATTACTCCGGGACTGATTTTCGGATCAAATGGCAATCAATACATTAGGATCTCTTTGTGTAGCAAAGAAACAATGTTGAAGGAAGCGCTCTGGAGACTCAAAACCGTCTGTGCACCGGTTCGTTTTTCGCAGATGGAACAGAAAATAGCAATTTAATAAATAGCAGATCAATGATGACAGTTACGGTTATAGGTACCGGATTAATTGGAGGGTCTTTGTCCCTCGACCTCAAAGAACGCGGCTTTGCCGATGTTGTGCTTGGTGTGGATAACAATATGTTGCATGCCGATATGGCGCTTCAACTCAATCTGGTTGATGAAATCGTGATGCTTGACGAAGGTGTTACGCGCGCAGATTTGATTATCATTGCCACTCCGATAAATGTTACAAAACTTTTGTTGCCCATGATTCTGAATAATCTGAAACCGGGGCAGGTTGTTACCGACATGGGATCTACCAAATGCAGTGTGGCAGAGGTTGCGAATGCTCATGCCAAACGTTCACAGGTTGTGTTGTCGCACCCAATGGCAGGTACCGAATATTCAGGTCCTACGGCTGCAAAAAAAGGACTTTTTGAAGGAAAAGCAGCCATTATCTGTGATGCTGACGACAGTGACGTTGTTGCTGTTGATCTGATCCGCAGAATGTATGAGACGGTGGGCATGCACGTGATGTATATGAAAGCAGACAATCATGATCACAGTGCAGCATATGTATCGCACATCTCGCATATCACCTCATTTGCATTGGCATTGACAGTGCTGGAGAAAGAACGTGACGAGAAGACAATTGTAAATCTGGCCAGCGGAGGTTTTGATTCGACGGTCAGATTGGCAAAAAGCTCACCGGATATGTGGACACCTATCTTTGATGAGAACTCAGAGAATCTTCTTGAAGTGATCGATACTTACATTGAGAAAATGCAGGCTTTCAGACAAGGTATCGCGGATAGCAATCTTGCAGAAATCTACAGACTCATCAGGGAAGCAAATAAAATTCAGAAAATACTCAAATAATAATTTTAAACTTTGGCATTTAGCCATTTCAAACTGAATAATTAATTAAAGAACTTTATACAAATTATTACAAAAAGCAAGCAAATGAAAGCAGAAATGAAATTTGAACCTATTGCAAACTGGGGTGTGAAGAACCCGAAACCGTTCATTATTGCCGGTCCTTGCAGCGCAGAAAGTGAAGAGCAGATGGTGGAAACGGCTCGTGGAATGGATCTGACCAAAGTATCGGCATTCAGAGCCGGAATCTGGAAACCCCGTACCCGTCCAAATATGTTTGAAGGCGTTGGTCCTGTCGGTTTACAGTGGTTGAGAACTGTGAAGCAGGAAACCGGTTTGCTTACTGCAACAGAAGTTGCCAATGTAAAACATGTTTATGAAGCTTTGAAAGCTGGTATTGATATTATCTGGATAGGCGCACGCACAACGACTAATCCTTTTGCTGTTCAGGAAATTGCAGATGCTTTACAAGGTGTTGATATCACGGTATTGATCAAGAATCCTATCAACCCGGATGTAGAACTTTGGGTTGGTGCCATAGAACGCATAGCCCGCGCAGGTATATCCAAGATTGGTGCAATCCATCGTGGCTTTTCACGCTTTGAGAAATCGGCATACAGAAATCCTCCACATTGGCAGATTCCATTGGATCTGAGACGCATGTTGCCTACACTTCCAATTATCTGTGATCCTTCGCACATTGCCGGCACCACTTCATTGCTTGAAGATATTTCTCAACGTGCATTTGACCTAAGTTATGATGGTTTGATCATTGAGACACATTGCAATCCTGCCGTGGCACTGAGTGATGCAAAACAACAGATCACACCTTATGAGCTTACACGTATGTTGGGTCGCCTTGCTTTGCGTACTCCGGAGACGAATGATCCTACATTTATTCAGAATCTGGAAGAGTTACGCGGACAAATCGACAAGTTGGATGTTGAAATTATCCGACTGATGGGAACACGTATGAAGGTTTCTGAGGAAATTGGAAAGTTTAAGAAGACACAAAGTATTACCATCTTCCAGGCCGGTCGTTGGGATGAGATTATGAATAAGAGTATTGAATTGGGTGCTGCTGAAGGACTTAGCGCTGAATTTATCTCAAACATATTCAAGGCTATCCATCAGGAGTCTATCAATCACCAGACTCAGATTATGAATAAAAAGGATTAAAACAAAAAAGCCCGTGGCAGTTGCAACGGGCTTTTTCTTTTTAATCTTCTTCTGATAATTCTTTGATGAAATCGAAGAGAAGTCTGACGCCAAAACCTGTTCCACCGATACCACGATAGGAATCAGCTTTTTCATTGAATGCCGGGCCGGCGATGTCGATATGAATCCAGGGATATGCTGTAAAGTGTTCGAGGAATTTGGCAGCGGTAATTGAACCGGCTTCTCTTCCTCCAAGTTGTTTGATGTCTGCGATATCAGATTTTAGCATCTCGCCATAATCGTCCCACATCGGAAATGAAACAAGCCTTTCATGGTTTTTAAAACCGCAGTCTGAAAGGGTTTCATAATAATTCTCACAGCCATTGTGCATGGCAACAGCACCTACAGTCCCAATTGCTGCAACAGCTGAACCGGTTAGTGTTGCCAGGTCAATGACAAGCATAGGATTAAATTTCTTTGCATAAACCAATGCATCTGCAAGTATTAATCGTCCTTCGGCATCGGTATTCAAAATTTCAACTGTAGTTCCATCCGAAATAGTAATGATGTCATCCGGAACCAATGCTTTGCTATTTATTCTGTTGTCGGTCGATGGAATCAGGGCGAAAACATGAATAGGGAGTTTTGCTTTTGCAATGGCATAGAGTGTAGTTCCTGCTACTGCGGCTCCTGCCATATCGCTTTTCATGGTTTTCATTGAGGTTGTTGGCTTGAGACTGTTTCCACCGGTATCAAAGACCACTCCCTTGCCGACTAAAATAAGCGGTTGTTTATTAACAGCGTTTTGTGGATTGTATTCCATGATTGTGAAGGTGGCGGGTTCCTCGCTACCACGATTAACTGCCAGTAATCCACCCATTTTTAATGTTTCAATCTTCTTTTGATTAAAAACTTCAACTTTAATGCCTGCTTTATGTGCCATCTCACTCAGCGATTCGCCCAGCTTTGTTGCTGTTTGTGATGAGTTGGGCTCATTAACAAGATCGCGTGCCATCCATACTGCTTCAACTATACATGTAAGCTGGTCGATGGCTTCCTGTTTTATTAAATTGGAAATGATATTGACTTCCTTTAACGTGTTTCTTTTTTCTTCAGGCTTAGAGAAATACTTAATGAACTGATAATTTCCAAGAGCAAGTCCTTCGAGCAGATAAAAACCGACTTTACTTTCGGTGAGACAATCAATGATAGTAACTGTTTCACATTTTTGCTCATTGAGAGATGCAGCAAGTTTATCTCCTGCTTTGCGCAGATTTTCGGCTCTTTTGAAAGGCGTATTCTCTCCAAGATTAAGCAGTTGAACAAAGATCCAGCGGTCTAGTCTGTTAAATTCAAAATAATTTTTCTTTTGTATATCATATAATATAGTGATGTAATCAATTTCCTGTGGGGTGAGCAGATCGGCAGGAAGATTAGCCGGCTTGTCAGTCAGGATGATAACACTTGGCTGGCCTTCGAGTTTATACGCCTTTTTTATATTGAAATTCATGGCTGATTATTTTTAGCTAAGATAAAACTGTTTCTCTTATTTTTCTTTTAATCTTTTTTAGATAAGCTGTTTTTTGATTTCAAGCAGAATGAGAGAGGTAGCGCCTCTCATTGAGGTTACATAATTGGAACATTGATTTGAAGCCTGCAAGTAAACAGTTTCATCGGTGGAAAGTTGTGTTGCTATCTGAATCAATCCTTCTGCATCCTGGATACTGAAGACACCACCACGTTTTATGAGTTCAACGGCTTCACCGAATTTTGTGTAGTTGGTGCCAAATATTACAGGCTTACCAAAAGTTGCAGCTTCCAGAATATTGTGTAATCCCTTGCCAAAAGCGCCTCCGATATATGCAATAAAAGCATATTGGTAGAGGTTTGAGAGGATGCCAATGCTGTCGATGATCAATACATCTGACTGTGTGATGTTTTCTGAAGTTGCTTTTGAATAACGCAAAGTTTGGCCTTCAAAAAGTTGTTCGATGTATCTGATATGCTCTTCGTGAACTTCATGAGGGGCAATGATAAATTTAAATCCTTTATTTGCCTGAAACAGTTGCTTAATAAGTTCTTCGTCAATGGGCCACGTACTTCCTGCCAAAAATAATTGATGGTTGTCACTGTATTGTTTGATCAGCGGAAAGGGTTTACAATTTTCTGCAATGGTTGCAACTCTGTCGAATCGGGTGTCACCGCTAATGGTAACCTGTGCGATGCCTATGGAGTGAAGCAGATGTGCTGATTGCTCATTCTGAACAAAAAAGTGAGTAATTCCCCTGAGGTTTTTTCTGAACCAACCACCATACCATTTAAAGAAATGTTGAGTAGGCCTGAAAATGGCTGAGATAATTAAAGTCGGGATCTGGCGTCTGCGCAGTAAACGTAGATAATTGAACCAGAACTCATATTTAACAATGACTACCAACTTTGGTCTTACCAGCTTTAAAAAACGGCGGGCATTAATAGGAAGATCAGCAGGAAGGTAAAAAATATAATCTGCTCCCTGAAAGTTTTTCCTGATTTCAAAACCGGATGGAGAAAAGAAGGTGAGGAAAATTCGGATATCGGGATACTGTTGTCGGATGGCTTCTATTACGGGACGTCCTTGTTCAAACTCACCAAGGGAAGCACAATGAACCCATATGACAGATTGTGTATTCTCTTTGAGCGCTTGCTCTATCTTCCTGAAAATATGCTTGCGTCCCTCGACCCATTGGCGAGCCTTGGGATTGAAAAATGCAGCTATGCGTATGATTAATACATAAAACGCAATTGCAATATTATAGATTAAACGCATCAGATGAAACTTTTAACCGGTGATTGGCTATATTAACTGTTTAAAAGGTAAAAGTAGCTCGAATTTTTGAATATTTCTATGGTGAACTGAATAACAACATAGGAAAGAAATAATGAATAAACGCTATCTTTGTAGTGGTAATAGTATTTAAATTAATTTTTCAAAGTATCTAGTTGATGAGAAAAATAAACATGGTTGACCTTAAGAGTCAATATGAAAATATCAAGGGAGAAATCGATGCTGCCATCCACGAAGTTATAGATTCTACAGCATTTATTAACGGTCCTGCCGTACAGCAATTTCAAAAAGATATGGAAGCATATCTGGACGTGAAACATGTGATTCCATGTGCTAACGGGACTGATGCACTCCAGGTGTCGATGATGGCACTCGGTTTAAAACCAGGTGACGAAGTCATTACCACCTCGTTTACTTTTATTGCCACGGCTGAAGTGATTGCTTTGCTTGGGCTTACTCCGGTTGTTGTCGATGTTGATCCTGATACCTTTAATATTGATCCTTTAGCCATTGAGCGTGCAGTGACACCAAAGACCAGGGCAATCGTGCCTGTACATCTTTTCGGTCAGTGTGCAGATATGGATTCAATAATGGCGATTGCTAAAAAACATGATCTGTTTGTGATTGAAGATGCTTGTCAGTCCATAGGAGCTGATTATATTTTTAATGACGGAACTTTAAAGAAATCCGGAACAATTGCGCATATAGGTTGCACCTCATTCTTTCCTTCAAAGAACCTGGGCTGCTATGGTGACGGTGGAGCTATCTTTACAAATGATGATGATTTAGCAAAACAACTCAGAGTTGTTGTTAACCATGGAATGACGGTTCGTTATTATCACGATTATATTGGCGTTAATTCCAGATTGGATAGTATTCAGGCTGCCATTCTGAAAGTGAAGTTACAATATCTGGATGAATATGCTGCAAAACGAAATGATGCCGCAGCATATTATGATAAGGCATTTGCCAATCATCCAAAATTAAAAACACCGATGCATTTTGCGCAATCTACTCATGTTTTCCATCAGTACACATTGGTGCTCGATGGTGTCGACAGGGCTGGGTTGATCGAATTCCTGGGGACAAAAAATATACCTGCAATGATCTATTACCCAGTTCCATTGCATATGCAGAAGGCATACCTTGATCCAAGATACAAAGAAGGAGATTTTCCTGTTACAGAACATCTTTGCAAGCACGTTATGTCGTTGCCCATGCACACTGAATTGGACGAGGAACAACTTGAACTGATTACTTCATCGATACTTGAATTTGTAAACAGATAAAAAGCTGTTCGAGAAATAAGATAATATAACTGTAGAGACGCAAAATATTGCATCTCTACGACTTGGATACGATTAATTAATTAAAACCATAACGTTGGAAAAGGAATATTTTGTTCATGAAACTGCAATAGTTGACGAAGGTTGTGTTATTGGGATAGGAACCAAAATATGGCATTTTTCTCATATTATGAATAATTGTGTGATTGGGAATAACTGTAACATTGGTCAAAATGTGGTGGTTTCACCGGGAGTGATTCTGGGTAATAATGTGAAAGTTCAAAATAACGTTTCCATTTATACCGGGGTTATTTGTGAAGATGATGTTTTCCTGGGTCCTTCGATGGTATTTACCAATGTAATTAATCCCAGGAGTGCTGTAAACCGGAAGGATCAGTACGCCCGTACAATTGTAAAGCGAGGAGCAACAATAGGCGCTAATGCTACAATCGTTTGTGGACATGATATTGGTGAGTATGCTTTTATTGGTGCAGGTGCAGTTGTAACAAAACATGTCCCGGCCTTCGCTTTGGTCATAGGCAACCCGGCCAAACAAACAGGTTGGATGAGTGAATATGGACATAAGTTAAAGTTTGATCAGGATGGCATTGGGGTATGTCCTGAAAGCCATGTGAAGTATCTGTTGAAAGATGGAATCGTGATTAAATTGTAGCATCAGCTTATTGAGAATGAAAAGTAAAAACATATTATAATTGAAGATATTTCTGGTTTAAAAGTCTGAACAGACAATAAATAAAGAAAATAAAAATTGTTGAAAATGAAAAAAATACTCGTCACGGGTGGTACAGGTTATATTGGATCACACACTGTTGTTGAATTACAGCAAAAAGGATTTGAAGTTCTGATCGTCGATAATCTGTCAAATTCAAATATTGAAGTATTGGATAATATTACTAAGATTACTGGTATACGTCCTTACTTTGAAAACTTTGATCTGGCAGATGAAAAATCAACTTCTGAGTTCTTTTCACGTCATCATGATCTTGACGGGATTATTCACTTTGCAGCCTTTAAAGCCGTGGGTGAGTCAATGACCAAGCCTTTGGCATATTACCGTAACAATCTTCAATCGTTAATCAGTATCATGGATAACATGAGGATTTACGGGATCCGGAATCTGGTTTTTTCCTCTTCATGTACCGTTTATGGTCAACCTGATGTATTACCTGTGACTGAAGGTGCTCCGATTAAAAAGGCATGGTCGGCATATGGCAATACAAAACAGATGTGTGAAGAGATTATTGAATTCACAACCGGTGCAACAGAAATAAATTCGATCGCTTTACGTTATTTCAATCCAATTGGAGCTCATGAGTCATCACTGATCGGTGAATTGCCACTTGGGGTTCCGAATAATCTGATTCCATTTATTACCCAGACTGCTATTGGTAAACGTGAATGTCTGAGCGTTTTCGGACATGATTACAATACACCTGATGGGACGGCTGTTCGTGACTATCTTCATGTTGTGGATCTTGCCAAGGCACATGTTGTGGCTGTGAACAGGCTGATTGATGAAAAAAATAAAAAGAAGTTAGAGATTTTCAACCTGGGGACAGGAAAGGGATTTTCTGTTCTTGAAGTCATTGAAGCATTTGAAAGAATCAATAATGTCAAGTTGAATTATAAAATTGTAGATCGTCGTCCGGGGGATATTGAAAAGGTTTGGGCCGATACGACTTTTGCCAATGAAGAGCTGGGATGGAAGACAGAAATAAGTTTGGACGAGATGATGCGTACAGCATGGAACTGGGAAAAGCATCTTTCAGGGAAAGCATAAATAGTTTAATTACTGGTACTTTAATCTAAATCCCTTTTATTCAATTGGGCTATCGTTTTTTTATATCTTTACTTTCTAAAAATATAGGCAATGAATCATTTTGAGAAACACATTCTTATAACTGGTGGAGCTGGATTTATCGGTTCACACCTGGTTCGTCTTTTTGTAAACAAATATCCTCAATACAAGATTATTAATCTTGATAAGCTCACCTATGCAGGAAATCTTGCAAATCTGAAAGACATCGAAAATGCCCCAAACTATACTTTTGTAAAAGGGGATATCATAGATGCTGCTGAAATGACCAGGCTTTTTGAAACGTACAATATCGATGGAGTTATCCATCTGGCTGCAGAAAGCCATGTTGACAGGTCGATCTCAAACCCGATGGAGTTTATCATGACCAATATAGTCGGAACTTGTAATCTGCTTAATGCAGCCCGCAATGCATGGAAGGGTTCGTTTGAGGGAAAACGGTTCTATCATATTTCAACCGATGAAGTTTACGGATCACTTGGAATGGAAGGCAAGTTTGAAGAAACCACTGCTTATGATCCAAGGAGTCCTTATTCAGCCTCAAAAGCCAGTTCTGATCATCTGGTTAGGGCTTACAATCACACATATGGGATGCCTACAATAGTTTCAAATTGTTCAAATAACTACGGTTCTTTTCAATTTCCTGAAAAACTTTTGCCTTTGTGTATCAACAATATCTGGCATAATAAACCGCTGCCAGTTTATGGAAAAGGAGAAAATATCCGTGATTGGCTGTATGTAGTGGATCATGCCAAAGCTATTGATCTGATCTTTCAGAAAGGCAAAACAGGGGAGACTTATAACATCGGCGGAAATAATGAATGGACCAATATCGATCTTGTTAAAAAGCTGTGTGAAATCATGGATCGGAAACTTAATCGTGAACCGGGGACTTCTGTTCAACTTATTACATATGTAAAAGACAGGGCCGGACATGATTTGCGCTATGCGATTGATGCGACCAAGATAAAAAAAGAGTTGGGTTGGGAACCAACCATTAAGTTTGATGAAGGATTTGATCTGACGATAGACTGGTATCTGAATAATCAGGAATGGCTTGATGATGTTACTTCAGGTAGCTATCAGGGCTATTACGAAAAACAATATGTAACACGATAAAAAACAAAAGGTCGTATTCCGAAAGAAATACGACCTTTTGTTTTTATTTAAATCGGATTTTTATGCTCCCATTGTTTCAACTGTTGGAGCTATTTTTTTGACCAGACCCTGAAGAACACTACCGGGACCAACTTCAACAAATGTAGTGGCTCCATCGGCAACCATATTCTGGACAATCTGAGTCCATCTTACCGGTGATGTTAATTGGGCAATAAGATTTTGTTTTATCATTTCAGGCATTCTAACAGACTGAGCATTTACGTTCTGATAGATTGGACAGATAGGTTCGATGAATGGAGTATTGAGGATTGCTTCTGCCAGTTCTACTCTTGCAGGTTCCATTAATGGGCTGTGAAATGCACCACCTACTTTCAGAGGTAATGCGCGTTTTGCCCCGGCAGCCTTTAGCTTTTCGCAAGCAATTTCAATTCCTTTGAAAGATCCTGAAATGACTAATTGGCCCGGGCTGTTATAGTTTGCAGGTACTACAATTTCATTGATTGTATGAAGGGTCTCTTCGACCACCTCATCAGACAGTCCCAATATTGCTGCCATAGTTGAAGGTTCTGCTTCACAGGCTTTCTGCATTGCCATTGCACGTGCATATACCAATCGTAAACCATCTTCGAAAGATAAAGCTTTCGATGCTACCAAAGCTGAAAACTCTCCCAGTGAATGACCGGCAACCATATCAGGTTGAAATTCGTCACCTAGAGTAGCTGCCAGAATGACTGAATGTAGGAAAATAGCTGGTTGAGTTACTCTTGTCTGGCGAAGGTCTTCGTCAGTACCGGTAAACATTAAATCTGTAATGCGAAAACCAAGAATTTCATTGGCCTGTTCAAACATTTCCCTTGCAAGGTCTGAGGTATCGTATAAATCTTTACCCATGCCAATAAATTGCGCGCCTTGACCTGGAAATACATATGCCTTCTTCATTTACTTCTATTTTTGTTGATAAAATTTGTTGAATATTTTAGAAATCTTTTATTTTCGACCACCCATTATGCGGAGCAGAAATAAAAAGAGGTTGATAAAATCAAGATAAAGTGTCAGTGCACCATAGATTGTTAGCTTTTTGGTCATATCAGCTTCTGTAGCCTGTTCTCCGATACGTTTAATCTTTTGAACATCATAGGCTGTAAGACCGGTAAAGATTATAACGCCTATAATGCTGATGATATAATCAATTCCTGCGCTATGCATAAATGCATTAATAACCATAGCTACGATTATACCTATTAAAGCCATGAATAAAAGAGACCCCATCTTAGTAAGATCTGATTTAGTCGTGTATCCTGCAATTGCCATTACTCCAAACATCACAGAAGTAGTAACGAAAGTAAGCGCAATAGATGAACCTGTATATGCAAGTAAGATGAAACTAAAACTCATCCCCATGAGTATGGAAAACAGGACAAAGAGTATGGTCATCGTGATCGCTGAGAAACGTTGTATGCCTGCGGATAATGCAATTACAAAACCCAACGGAGCCAGCATGACGATCCAACCCAAAATGGTCATGCCGGGTTTGATGCCTGTGCTGGTTACGGTGTTGCTGATCAGGTATTTAAT
>JGI24140J50213_10000221_pt1 | contig 26982 bp, 28 predicted proteins | sample BarGraIncu00222A_FD_50213 | JGI IMG/M metagenome (IMG submission 50213)
CGGCGGCGAGGTGGTCGAGATCGGCCCCGACGTCGACGGTCTGGCGCTCGGCGAGAAGGTCATCGTCTATCCCTGGCTCGGCTGCGGCGCGTGCCCGGTCTGCGAGCGCGGCGACGAACACCTGTGCCCGCGCGCGATGCGTAACCTGGGGATCCAGCTTCCCGGCGGCTATGCCGATCTCGTTCGCGTTCCGCACGCGCGCTACCTGGTGCCGATCGGAACGCTCGCGCCGGAACGCGCCGCCACCTTCGCATGCGCCGGAATCACGGCCCTGGGTGCGATACGAAAGCTCAACCCGATGACGGCCGACGACAGCGTCGTCGTCATCGGCTGCGGCGGCGTCGGAATGACGGCGGTGGCGTTGTTGTCCGCGACGTCGAAGGCCCGCATCGTCGCCGTCGACACGGATCCGGCCAAGCGCGAGGCGGCGCTGAGCCACGGAGCTGCCCTGGCCTTCGATCCGGTCCTGCCCGATGTGCTGAAGACGGTCGGCAAGGCCTGCGCCTTCAACATCGCCGGCGCCCTCGACTTCGTCGGCGCCGAAAGGACCTCGTCGCTCGCCGTCAACCTGGTCCGCCGCACCGGCCAGGTCGTGATCGTCGGCCTGTTCGGCGGCGAGTTCAGCATGCCCTTGCCGATGTTCGCGCTGAAGTCGCTGCAGATCAGCGGCTCCTATGTCGCCGGCCTGAACGACCTGCGCGAGCTGGTCGCCCTGGCGCAGCGCGTCACGCTGCCGCAGATTCCGCTCGACCTGCGGCCGCTCGCGCAGGTCAACGAGGCCCTGGGCGACCTGGCGCACGGCCGGGTCGTCGGGCGCGTCGTGCTTCAGCCCTGAGCGCTCAGGCGATGCGCGCGTCGCTGCGCCTGCTCAGGGGCGCGCCCCGAGAGCCTGGTAGAGCGCCGCCGTGTCCGCATAGCGCTGCGCCTGCACCTTGACGCGATCGAGCGCGGTCTGCAGTTGCTGGCGCTGCGTGTCGAGCAGGGCCAGCTCGCTGATCCCACCGGCGGCGTAGCGGCGGCTCGCGATCGCCGCGCCATCGCGCGCCGCGCGGGCGGCTTCGTCGCGCGAGTGCAGCTCGTCGGCATCATGCTGCAAGGCACGCAGGATGTCGGCAACTTCCTGCAGGCCTTGCAGCACCGTCTGCCGGTACGAGGCGAGCGCCGCCTCGTACGCCGCTTCGGCCGAGCGCTCACGGGCACGCAGCTCGCCGCCGTGAAAGAGCGGCTGGCTGAGCGCCGCGCCGAGGCTCCAGACGTTGAGCGCATCGAGCAGGTCGCTCGCGCGGGTACGCTGCACGCCGGCGCTGCCCGAAATCGTCAACTGCGGATACAGGTTCGCCGTCGCGACGCCGACGTTCGCGCCGGCCTGGTGCAGCAGCGCCTCGGCGGCGCGGATGTCGGGACGCTGGCGAGCGAGCGCCGACGGCAGCGTCAGCGGCAGTTCGGTGGGCAGGCTCAGCGCGTCGAGGTCGAGCGCACTGGAGCGGCTGGGTGCGTCGGCGTCGCGATCGAGATCGGCCGGAGCACGACCGACATAGACCGCGAGCTGGTGATCCGCCTGCGCGAGCTGCTTCATGAGGGGAGGCAAGCTCGCGCGCGTCTGCTCGAGCAACGTGCGCTGGCCGAGTAGATCGACGCGGGCCACGCCGCCGGCGGCGTAGCGCCCCTCGCTGATATGCAGCTGCCTTTCCTGAGCCTCGGCGATCGCTTCGCTCAACGCGATCTGCCGGGCCAGCGATGCGCGCCGCAGCGCCGTCGTCACGACGTTGCCGGCGAGCGAAAGGCGCGCGGCTTCGAGCTCGTAGCGCTGGTAGTCGACCTGCGCCATGAGCGCTTCGAGGACGCGCCGGTTGGCGCCGAAGAGATCGAGCGAGTACGACACGTTGACCGAGGCGCTGTACAGGGTGAAGGGGCCGGGCTGGGGGATGCCGGTGATTCCGAACGCTGCCGGGTCGACCTGCTCGCGCGTCGCCGAGACCCGGGCGTCGACCTGCGGGAGCTGCGTCGCGCCGGCCTGCGCGAGGTAGTCCTGTTGCGCCTGCTCGAGCTTGCGGCGCGCCCGGGCGAGGGTCGGGCTGTCGTCGAGCGCCTGCTCGACGAGGCGCGACAGCGCGGCCGATCCGAACGCCTGCCACCATGCACCGCCGACCGACTCCGCGGCGACGAAGTGCTGCGCCGCACCGCCCGGACCCGGCGACGATGCGGTGGTGGCCGGCTGCGGAGCCGGCGTGTAGGTCGGCGTCGACGGCGCGGCTGGCGCGTGGAAATCGGGGCCGACGGCGCATCCGTGCAGCCCGGCGAAGATCGCGCCGAGCGCAAGGAGGCGAAAGCGGCTCGATCGATGCGACAAGGGTGGCGCCTCTTGCCTCAATCGAGCGTGCGCCGGTAGAAGCGCAGCGCGACGGCCATGACCACGCACACGAAGACGAGCATCGGCCAGACGTTCGGCCAGAGGTCGAGACCGGTGTTGCCTTTGAGCAGGATGCCGCGAATCAGGCGGTTGAAATACGTCAGCGGCAGGACGTTGCCGATCGCCTGCGCCCAGCGCGGCATGCCGGCGAAGGGGAACATGAAGCCAGAGAGCAGGATGTTGGGCAGGAAATAGAACATCGTCAGCTGCATCCCCTGCAGCTGGTTCTGCGCCAGCGACGACAAGCTGATGCCGATCGTCAGGTTGGCGGCGACGAAGAGCAGCGACGCGAGATAGATGTCGAGCACGCTGCCGACGAAGGGAACGCCGAAGACAAAGCGGGCCGCGAGCAGGATGATCGTCACCTGGACCAGGCCGATCGCGATGTAGGGAACGATCTTGCCCGTCATGACCTCGACCGGCAGCACCGGTGTCGCGAGCAGATTCTCCATCGTGCCGCGCTCGCGCTCGCGGGTGATCGCCAGCCCCGTCATCAACACCAGCGTCATCGTCAGGATCACGCCCATCACGCCGGGAACGATGTTGTATTGCGTCACGCTCTCCGGGTTGTAGAGCCGGTGCACCTGCACGTCGAACGCCGGCGGGCCGGAGGCGAGTCTCGACAGCGGCCCGGTCAGGTCCCTCTGCAGCACCGCCTGCGCGATCGACGGCAGCACGCCCAGCGCCGCCCCGATCGCCACCGGGTCGGTCGCGTCGGCCTCGACCAGAAGCGACGGTCGCGCGCCCTTGACGAGATCGCGAGTGAAGCCGGCGGGGATGTCGAGGACGAACTGCACGTCCCCCCGCGCCAGGGCCCGGCGCACCGACTCCTCGTCGCCCGGCAGCGGCACGATCTCGAAGTACTCGGAGTTGCGCATCGCGGCGACGAAGCTGCGCGTGAACTCGCTCTGGTCGGCGGCGATGACCGCGGTCGGCAGATGCTTGGGATCGCTGTTGATGGCAAAGCCGAACAGGGTCACCTGGATGATCGGGATGCCGATCATCATCGCGAAGGTGATGCGGTCGCGGCGCAGCTGCAGGAATTCCTTGCGCACGATGCTCCACCAGCGCGCCGCCGAGAACGCGCCCAGGAGCTTCATGGCCCGGCTCCGCCGCCTGCGCCGTCGTTGTCGGCGGAGCGGCCCATCATGTAGACGAAGACGTCCTCCAGGCCGGTCTCGATTGGCGCCACGCGCATCGACGGATCGGCCAACGCGAGGTCCTTGAACGTCGCCTGCAGCGCCTCCACGTCGCTGCCGCTGACATGCAGCGTCGTGCCGAAGGCAACGGTCTGCGCCACGCCGGGAGCACCGCGCAGCCGTTCGCTGAGCTGCACCAGGTCGCCGCTGGAGACGACCCACGTCGACAGTTGCTGCGAGTCGATCACCTCGCGCGCCGTGCCGTGCGCAAGCAGACTGCCGTAGGCGATGTAGGCGAGCTGGTTGCAGCGCTCGGCCTCGTCCATGTAGTGCGTGCTGACGAGCACCGAGATGCCGCGCGCCGCCAGGCGGTGCAGCTCCTCCCAAAAGTCGCGGCGCGCGGTCGGATCGACGCCGGCGGTCGGCTCGTCGAGGAGGAGCAGCTGCGGATCGTGGAGCAGGCAGGCGGCGAGCGCCAGGCGCTGCTTCCAGCCGCCCGACAAGGCACCGGCGAGCTGGCCGGAACGGCTTGCCAGCCCGAGATGCTCGAGCGCCTGGTCGACGGCCCTGCCGCGATTCGGCATCTCGTAGATGCGCGCGACGAAGTCGAGGTTCTCGCGGATCGTCAGGTCCTCCCAGTAGGAGAACCTCTGCGTCATGTAGCCGGTGCGGCGCTTGATCTCGGCGGTTTGCTTGAAGATGTCGTAGCCGAGGCAGCTGCCGCTGCCCGAGTCGGGGGTGAGCAGGCCGCACATCATCCGCATGCAGGTCGTCTTGCCGCTTCCGTTCGGCCCGAGGAAGCCGAAGATCTCGCCGCGCCGCACCTGCAGCGAGACGTCCTTGACGACGTGCTTGTCGCCGAAGTTCTTGTTCAGGCCGCGGACGTCGATCGCGTACTCCGGGCCGGAATCGGCCGCAGCGCTCATTGCAGGCGCACCTCGACCGGCTGGCCCGGCCGGAGCTTGGGCGCGTCGGCCGGCTGCGGGCGCGCCTCGACGAGGAAGACCAGCTTGGCGCGCGTCTCGTTGCTGTAGATGACGGGCGGCGTGTACTCCGACTGCGTCGAGACGAAGCTGACAACCGCCGGAACGTCGGCAGCGCAGCCGTCGCAGCGGATCGTCGCGGCCCGGCCCGGCGCGATCGTTCCGACGATCGCTTCGGGAACGAAGAAGCGCACCTTGACGTTCTCCGGCGGCAACATGCGCACGACCGGGCTGCCGGCCGGCACCCATTCGCCCGGGCGATACATGGTGTCGAAGACGAGGCCGGCCTGCGGCGCCCGAATGACCTTCTGGTCGAGCTTCCATTGCGCCTGCGCGAGCGCCGCCTGTGCCGCCTCGATCTGCGCCGTCTGCGCGTTGACCTGCTCGACCCGCGTCGGCAGGCGCGCGACGGCGAGCTGGCCGGCGAGCTCGCGGACCTTCGCCGCCGACGCCTGCGCCGCCGCGCGCGAGTCGTCGAGCTGGGCCTGTGCTATCCCGCCGGCGCGCAGCTGCTGCTCGTCGCGCTCGGCCTGCTTCGCGGCGCGCGCAGCGTCGGCCTGCGCCTCCTGCAGCTGCGCCTCGGTCACGGCGATCTCCTGCGGGCGCTTGCCGGTCTTCATGTCGGCACGTTGCGCCTCCGCCGCGCGCAGCTGCTCGCGCGCCTGGCGAACCGCCGCAGCTTCGTTAGCGGACTCGAGTGCGAACACCGCCGCCGCCGCCGCAACGGCCTGGCCGCGCGCTACCGCGAGCTGCTCGAGCTGGCCGGGCTGCGACGACGCGAGGTAGACGAACTCGCCCTCGACATAGCCCTGGTAGGTGTCCGGCGCAGGCCGCGAGCACGCGGCGCAGGCGACGGCGACGACGAGCGCCACCACGCCGCTTTCGAGACGCGACGCGCCGATCACGAAGCTCTCCTTCGCTGCCGGCGCGCGGTAGGAACGGCGACGGCGGCGTCGCCGCGCAAGCCGTGTTCGAGCAACGCGTTGACGTGGCGTTCCAGGTTGGCGCGAGCGAGCGACGCGGGCAGGCGCAGGCGCTGCCAGATCTTCACGGCCGCCTGCGGCAGCATCACGAGCGCCAGGATCGAGGTGAAGAGCAGCTGCGGGTCGATCCGCGCGTTGAGCTCACCGCGCGCCATGCCCCGGGCGATGCTGCGGCCGAAGGCCTCGACCGTCTTGCGCGGGACGTGCTTGAGCGCCCGGCCGCGCAGCAGGCCGCCCTCGCCGACGATCTCGTGCAGCCAGAGCGAAGCCAGCCACGGCATCTGCTCCGTGACATCGAACATCCGCTTGACGATGCCCTGCGCCTGCCCGAGCGGCGCGTCGGCCGCCGGGTCGACCGCGTCCCAGACTTCGTGGATCGCGCGCGCAACACGCTCGTCGACAACGGCGTCGAGCAGCCGCTCGCGGGTCTCGAACCAGTAGTGGACCATCGCCGAGGTGACGCCGGCGGCTGCGGCGATCTGCGCGATCGTCGTGTTGGCGACGCCGCGGGCCGACAGCAACGCGGTCGCTGCGTCGAGCAGGTGCTCGCGCGCGTCCTCCCCCGGTGGGCGAGCCCGGCGCCCGGGGGCGATGCGGCGAACCGGCGAAGCCATGGTCGATGCTAATTGATTCATCAGTTAATTTCAAGAGCGAGACCGACCCGTCCGTTCCCCGGGGCCGTGTCAGGCGCGGTACGCCGTTTCGGCGATGACTTCGAGCGGAACGACCTCAACCTCGCCGCCGGCGACGCGCTTGGTTTCGTCCGTGTAGGGGCGAAAGAAGTCGGCGCGCTGCAGGGCGGCGAGGGCCGCGTCGTCCACGGCGGTGGCGAGGTGGTAGTAGCCGGTGCCTTGCCGCTCCTTCATGCAGCGGTACGAGATCTTGCCGCGCAGCTCGGGGTGCGCGTCGAGCGCCGCGATGAAGCGGGTGATGTGCTGGTGCCAGCTCTCGGCGGATCCGTCCTTGAACTGCTATTTGATGAGAAAGCTCTTCATTTCAGGCTCCATTCGAGCGAGGATCGATGTCAGCGTGCCGAAGACGCCGGGTCGCCGCGAAAGATCGCGGCGTGGCGCACGGCGAATTCGTCGAAGCTCGTCGCCGCACGGCCGAGCAGCTTCGCAACAACCTCGGAGACGTTGCTCTCCTTGCCCTTGCGGCGCTCGGCGAACAGCTCGGCCAAAGCATCGACGAGATAGGGCGGCATCCCGGCAGCGAGCTGGGTGCGTTTCGCTTCCTCGGGCCCGACGTCGACGTAGCGGATCGGCCTTCCGATCGCCGCCGAGAGCTTGGCCGCGACCTCGTTCATCGTCAGTGCCTCGGGCCCGGTCAGCGGATAGATCTTGCCTTCGTGCCCCGGGCTGGTCAGCACGAGCGCGGCGACATCGGCGATGTCGCCGATGTCGATCGATGCGATCTTCGCGTGTTCCATCGGCAGAAAGAACGCGCCCTTGGCGACGATCGCCGGCACCTGGCGGAAGTAGGAGGTCATGAATTCGCCGGCGCGCAGGTGCGTATGGGCCATCCCCGAGGCCTCGAGCCGGCGCTCGATCTCGCCGTGCATGCGGGCGAAGCGAAACGGCGAGTCGAGCTCCGGCATGATCCCCGACAGCTTGACGACGTGCGCGACGCCGGCTCGGCGCGCCGCTTCGATGAAGTTCGACTGGACCTCGAGCATCGCCTGATCCGAGGAGGAGATGAGCATCGCGCGGTCGATCCCGCGCAGCGCGGCGACGAGCGTCTCGGGGCGCGCCATGTCGCCCTCGACGATCTCGACCCCGGGCAGCGCGGCGAGCCTCTGGGCACGGCCGGCGTTGCGCACCAGCGCCCGTGCCGGCACGCCGCGCGCCGAGAGGCGCCGCAGCAACTCCGTACCCGTCGTTCCGGTGGCGCCTGTCACGAGAATCATCGCCCGCCCTCCTCGCGTCCCGGCATCGGGCGCGCTGCTCCGGATTGGGCGCTCGTACGAGCACGGATGCAAGTATGGACAAAAACGATACTATGAACGCCTTCGCCGCGGGACCAGGATCGCGGCGGCGCCTGGAGGGCCACCGACCATGCCGAATCCGAAAGCAAGACCGGGCTGCGGCTGCCCCGTCGCCGCGTTCCAGAAGATGATCAGCGGCAAGTACAAGCTGCGCATCGTCTGGGATCTCAAGGACGGGGCACTGCGCTACAGCGAGATCCGGAGCGGCTTGCTGCGGGGCACCGAAGGGTCGGGCGAGATCGCGCCGCGGGTGCTGAGCCGCGAACTGAAGGCGCTCGCCGAGTCGGGTCTGATCGACCGCAAGGACTATGGCGTCGTCCCGCCCAAGGTCGAATACCGCCTGACGCGCAAGGGCCGCAGTTTCGTCCCGGTCATCGCGGCGATTCGCGCCTGGGGCGCGAGCCATCTCGGCGAGCGCGCCGGCAAGAACGTCGACGCGATCGCCGCCTAGCGCGGCGCCGCCATCGGCGAGCGCGTCGGCAGCGTCGACCCGACCGCCGCGGCCCGGCGGGCGCCGGCAGCGGCGGCACTGCCCGTCCGGCGGATCCGGCCGGCATCGCGGCGGGTCGGCGCCTTGCGAATCGCTGCGCCAACCGCACGTGCCGGTTTTCGGAGCAGCCGCCATGGGCGCCAACGACGTCTTCCTTCTCGACGCCTACTCGCAGGCGGTGACCTCGGTCGTCGACCGCGTCGCACCGAGCGTCGCCGCGGTTCGCGTCGCCGGCGACGGCATGGCGCACGGCGAGGGCGGCGGCTCGGGCTTCGTCTTCACGCCCGACGGCTACCTGCTGACGAATTCGCACGTGGCCCGGGCGGGCCGCCCGCCGGTGGCGGACCGGCGCGGCCTGCGCTACAGCGTCGCCCTCGGCGACGGCACCGAGTCGCCGGCCGACTGGGTCGGCGACGACCCGGATACCGACCTCGCGGTGCTGCACATCGTCGCGGCCGCCCGCCTCTCGATCGCTCCGGCCTCCTTCGGCCGCTCGGGCGCGCTCAAGCGCGGCGAGATCGCCATCGCCATCGGCAATCCGCTCGGCTTCGAGCACACGGTGACGGCCGGGATCGTCAGCGCGCTCGGGCGCAGCATGCGCGCGAGCACCGGCCGTCTCATTCCCGACGTGATCCAGACCGACGCGGCGCTCAACCCCGGCAACTCGGGCGGCCCCCTCCTCAACTCGCGCGGCGAGGCGGTCGGTGTCAACACGGCGATCATCCGCGGCGCGCAATCGATCTCGTTCGCCGTCGCCATCGACACCGCCGCCTGGGTCGTCCCGCAACTGCTGCGACACGGCCGGGTCCGCCGCGGCTATCTCGGCGTCGGCGGCCAGTCGATGCCGATCGATCGACGCATCGTGACGCATCACGGCCTCGCCCAGGACAGCGGCGTACGTGTCCTCTCGGTCGAGGCCGGCAGCCCGGCGGCCCGCGCCGGGCTGCGCGAAGGCGACGTCCTGCTCGGCATCGACGGCGCGGTGCTCGACTCGGTCGACGCGCTGCACCAGTCGCTGAGCGAAAGCCGGATCCACAAGGACTGCGTGCTCAAGTTCCTGCGCGGCCACGCCTCGCCGCAGGTGCTGTTCCTCACGGTACGGCCGATGGAGCGGGCCGCCTGAAGGCAGCGGCGGCCGAACGAGCAGCAGCGCGTTTTAGACGTGGCCGAACGCCACGCTTGGGTCCAGAATAGTCGGCTCAGAACAGCGGAGACAAGACATGGCTGGAACGAACGCAAGTGGCCGCGTAGTACTCGTCACCGGCGGCATGGGCGGCCTCGGCGAAACGATCTCGACCAAGATGGCCGACGCCGGCTATCGCGTCGTCGTCACCTATTCGCCCGGCAACGCCAAGCACGAAGAATGGCTGGCGGCGATGAAGAAGAACGGCTACGACTTCGTCGCCGTCGCCTGCGACGTCGCCGACCTGGATTCGTGCACGAAGGCTGCGGCCGAGGTGATGAGCAAGGTCGGCGCCGTCGACGTACTCGTCAACAACGCCGGCATCACGCGCGACATGACCTTCAAGAAGATGGACAAGGTCAACTGGGATGCCGTGATCCGGACCAACCTCGACAGCCTTTTCAACATGAGCAAGCAGTTCGTCGACGGCATGGTCGAGCGCGGCTGGGGCCGCGTCATCAACGTCTCTTCGGTGAACGGCTCGAAAGGCGCGTTCGGCCAGACCAACTACTCGGCGGCGAAGGCCGGAGTGCACGGCTTCACGAAGGCGCTGGCCCTGGAGGTCGCGAAGAAGGGCGTCACCGTCAACACGATCTCGCCCGGCTACATCGGCACGAAGATGGTGACGGCGATTCCCAAGGAGATCCTCGAGTCGAAGATCCTGCCGCAGATTCCGGTCGGCCGGCTCGGCAAGCCCGAGGAAGTCGCCGGTCTCATCATCTACCTCGCATCGGAGGAGGCGGCGTTCCTGACCGGCGCCAACATCGCCATCAACGGCGGCCAACACATGCAATGAGAACGGAGAAGCACATGATCAAGTCGGGGATCGACCAGGACGCGCTCGTCACGATGTTCAGCGAGGCGAGCGCCAAGCAGGGAGAAGCCTTGCGCAAGGCGGTCGCGAGCGCGACGCTCAAGGCGCTGCAGGGCCGCGAGCTCACGCTCGACAGCATCAAGAAGGTCGTGAAGACGGTGGCCGGCGCGGCGTCGATGGGCGCGGCGAAGAATCCGGCCAGCGGCGTCGACGTCGAGGCGATGCTCGGCAAGGCGCTCGCCGGAATCGACTCGGCGCTGCTCCAGGCGGTCGAGGCGAATCGCAAGGCGCTCGAGCAGTTCATGAGCCAGGGCGTCGGCCTCGGCGAAAAGCCGCTGAAGGACGCGCTCGCGAACGTCGAGAAGATGGAAGACGCCTTCTTCGGCGCCATCGCCAAGGCGAGCAAGTCGGCCGGGCCACTGCAGGCACCCTGGGAACACGCGCTCTCCGCATTGAAGCTGAAAGGCAGCGAGACCGGGGCGCAAGCGACCCAGACGGTCGAAGGGCTGCTTGCCCAGGCGCAGACGTCGCTGCGCCATTCGCGGGCGACCGGCATGCGCGCAGCGCAGGCGATGCTCGACAGCTACAACGCGCTGGTGAGCGGCGTGCTTATCGGCATGTCGGAGGGGTTGCGAGCGGGCTCCCCTTCGGCCAGGTCGGCGGCCGGCAGCGGCAGCACGGCAAAGACCGCGCCGGCGGGCGACGCCGCCAAGGCCAGGCGCGCGCCGCGACGTCGATCGGCGCGGCCGGCGGGCTGAGGCTCAGCGCCGCGCGCCGATCGCCGCGACGACGCCAGCGACGCGTGCCTCGACGGCGGCGTCGCGGCGGATCGGCCGGCCCCAAGCGCGGTCGGTCTCGCCCGGCCACTTGTTGGTCGCGTCGAGCCCCATCTTGCCGCCCAGTCCGCTCGACGGCGACGCGAAATCGAGGGAGTCGATCGGCGTGCGGTCGACGAGCACCGTGTCGCGCACCGGGTCCATCCGCGTCGTGATCGCCCAGACGACATCCTTCCAGTCGCGCGCGTCGACGTCGTCGTCGACGACGACGATGAACTTGGTGTACATGAACTGGCGCAGGAAGCTCCAGACGCCGAACATCACCCGCTTGGCGTGGCCGGGGTAGCGCTTGGCGATGCTGACGATCGCCATCCGGTAGCTGCAGCCCTCGGGCGGCAGATAGAAGTCAGCGATCTCGGGGAATTGCTTCCTGAGGATCGGCACGAACACCTCGTTCAGGGCGACGCCCAAGACGGCCGGCTCGTCGGGCGGCTTGCCGGTATAGGTCGAGTGATAGATCGGGTCGTTGCGATGCGTGATCCGGGCAATCTCGAAGACGGGGAACCAGTCCGCCTCGTTGTAGTAGCCCGTGTGATCGCCGAACGGGCCCTCCAGCGCGTGCAGGTAGCCGCCGACCTCCTTCACCGGCACGCCCTGCTCGCTCGTGCCCGACCAGCCAGGCTGGGCCGTCGGGACGTGACCCTCCAGGACGATTTCGGCCGTTGCCGGCGCCTGCAACGCATGGCCGGCGTCGCCGACGGAGCAGTCGCTCAGCTCGGTCCGGCTGCCCCGCAGCAAGCCGGCGAACTGGTACTCGGACAAGCTGTCGGGAACCGGCGTCACGGCGCCGAGGATCGTCGCCGGGTCGGCGCCGAGGGCGACGGCGATCGGAAACGGCTGTCCCGGCCGGACCGCGGCGAATTCGCGAAAGTCGAGGGCACCGCCGCGATGCGCCAGCCAGCGCATCGCCACCTGCCGTCGCCCGATGACCTGTTGCCGATAGATGCCCAGGTTCTGGCGGGCTCGCGCACCGGGAACTCCTTGCGGACCGCGCGTGATGACGAGCCCCCAGGTAATCAACGGCCCGGCGTCTTCAGGCCAGCAGGTCTGGATCGGAAAGCGGCCGAGGTCGACCGCCTCGCCTTCGAGAACGACCTGGCGGCACGCTGCCTTCGCGACCGCCGCCGGGCGCATGCTCCAGAGCGCCTTCGCCATTTGTAACAGGCGACCTGCGTCGCGGACGCCCTTCGGCGGTTCCGGCTCCTTCAGATTGGCGAGGAGTTCTCCGACGTCGCGCAGCTCGCCCACCTCGGCAGCACCCATGGCCCGGGCGACCCGATCGGGCGTCCCGAATAGGTTGGTAAGCACGGGAATTTTGTAACCGACGGGGTTTTCGAAAAGAAGTGCCGGCCCGTTCCCGCGCAGCACGAAGTCACTGACCGCTGTCATCTCCAGCCGCGCCGAGACTGGCTCGCGAACGCGAGCCAGGTCGCCCGAGGCCTCCAGCCCATCGAGAAACCCCCGCAAATCCCGATATTTCATACTCATTCGTAGTAAAGGATCGAGATTACAGGGTTGACCGGGAATTTAAGGGCTTTCTAGAATTCGCCGGTTTGCGGGATCGGCCGACCGGCCGGTCCTGCGAGGCGAGCCCGACGAGCGACACCGCCGCGCGGGCTCGATCCTCGTCTCGCCCGCCTTTGGCGGAAATTATCGCCGTCCCGCTCCGAGGTGCCCGACCGTTTCGTCGGCCGTCCCGAAGCGCCGCCGGCAGGGAGGTATGGATGAAGAAGCTCGATCGCTTCAGATCGCTGGCCCGATCCGCGCGGAAGGCGACGCTGGGTCCGGGTTCTGTCTTTCTTCGCGACGTCGGCCACGGCCTGCTCGAAGTCAGTCACAACTCGCTCGCTCTCCTCGGCCTGGGCGTCATCGGCCTCGTGCTGTTCGCGGGCGGGCACGCCGATGTTCGCCACGCCCTCGAGGCGGAAGCACTGAGCTGGTTGCAGGCACGCCAGGATGCGCGGACGCAAGCCTCGCCGGTCGCCGACGAGGCCGACCTGAGCGAGCCCGACGCGATCGCCCGGGCGACCGCGTCCGATCCGAAGGACCTGAGCCGGACCCAGGCCGCCGTCGCCGGGTGGCTGTCGCGGCGCTACCACGTCGCTCCGGAGCCGGTGAGCCGCCTGGTCCAGGAAGCCTGGCACGTCGGCGAAATCACGCGACTCGACCCGACGCTCATCCTGGCCGTGATGGCTGTCGAATCGAGCTTCAACCCCTTCGCCCAGAGTCCGGTCGGTGCCCAGGGGCTGATGCAGGTGATGACGAAGGTCCACGACGACAAGTACGAAGCCTTCGGAGGCAGCCATGCCGCCTTCGACCCGGTCACCAACCTGCGGGTAGGCGTCCAGGTACTGAAGGAGTGCATCGCGCGCGCCGGCAGCGTCGAAGCCGGGCTGCGCTTCTACGTCGGCGCGGCGAACAGTGACGACGGTGGCTACGCGACCAAGGTGCTGGTCGAGCAGAACATCCTGCGCCAGCTTGCCGGGATGAAGCCCCTGCCCTTGCCGGCGCGCCGGCCGGCGACGACCGTCGTCGAAGCGACCGACCGCGACCTGGCGCCTGCGATGCCGGCTGCCGCGACGCCGACGGCCGCCGAGCCGGCCGCACGCCCCGCCGCCGAGCCGGGGATGCTTCCCGAGAAGATCGCGCTCCTGCACTGAGCGCGAGGCTCGGTCCGCTACACTTGAATCGCCGCGCGACTGGCGATTCGGCCCTGCCTTCAGGGCCCGAGGTGGACGACCACCGGGGAGCGCGGTCGGCAGTCGCGCGGCGGTTGCCGGTCGAGCCGTTCGCCTGGGCCAGCCTGCTTGCGTTCGCGCGGGCGCGCCAGCCTTGCTGAAGGAGCCGACCATGTTTCATCGCAGCCCCTCCTCTCTTGCCGATACCGACCCCGAAATCGCCTCGATCGTCGAGCGGGAGAACCGGCGCCAGGAAGAGCACATCGAGCTGATCGCCTCGGAGAACTACGCGTCGCCGGCGGTGATGGCGGCGCAAGGCAGCCAGCTCACCAACAAGTACGCCGAGGGCTACCCGGGCAAGCGTTACTACGGCGGCTGCGAGTTCGTCGACATGGCCGAGCAGCTCGCCATCGACCGCGTCAAGCTGCTCTTCGATGCGGCGTACGCGAACGTGCAGCCCCATTCCGGCTCGCAAGCCAACCAGGCGGTCTTCTTCGGGCTGCTCCAGCCGGGCGACACCGTCATGGGAATGAGCCTCGCCGAAGGCGGCCATCTGACGCACGGCATGGCGCTGAACATGAGCGGCAAGTGGTTCAAGGTCGTGAGCTACGGCCTGACGCCGGCCGAAGAGATCGACTACGACGCGATGGAGCGGCTCGCCCACGAGGCCCGACCGAAGTTGATCATCGCCGGCGCGTCGGCGTACAGCCTGAAGATCGACTTCGCCCGCTTCGCCCAGGTCGCCAAGGACGTCGGCGCGTACTTCATGGTCGACATCGCGCACTACGCGGGGCTCGTCGTCGCGGGCCTGTATCCGAACCCGGTGCCCCACGCCGACGTCGTGACCTCGACGACGCACAAGAGCCTGCGCGGGCCCCGCGGCGGCATCGTCCTCATGAACGACGAGGGCATCGCGAAGAAGATCAACAGCGCCGTCTTTCCCGGCCTGCAGGGAGGGCCCCTGATGCACGTGATCGCCGCCAAGGCGGTCGCCTTCAAGGAAGCGCTGGCGCCCGAGTTCAAGGCCTATCAGCAGCAGGTGGCGAGGAACGCGATCGTCCTGGCCGACACGCTGACCGAGCGGGGCCTACGGATCGTCAGCGGCCGCACAGAAAGCCACCTGATGCTGGTCGACCTGCGGCCCAAGAAGCTGACCGGAAAGGAGGCCGAGACGGTCCTGCACGCCGCGCACATGACGTGCAACAAGAACGGCATCCCGAACGATCCGCAAAAGCCGATGGTGACGAGCGGCATCCGCCTGGGCACGCCGGCGCTGACGACGCGCGGGTTCGGCGCGGGCGAGGCGCGGCAGACGGCCAACCTCATCGCCGACGTGCTCGACGCCCCGAACGACGAAGCGAACCTGGCCGCCGTTCGCACCAAGGTCGCGACTCTGACGCGCGACTTCCCCGTCTACCGCTAGGCCCCGGGGCCATGCGCTGCCCGTTCTGCAGCCACGAAGACACGCAAGTCGTCGAGACGCGCGACTCCGACGAAGGCGACGTCGTGCGCCGACGGCGCCGCTGCCAGAGCTGCGACAAGCGCTTCACGACCTACGAGCACGCCGAGATCGCGCTGCCCTCGGTCGTGAAGAAAGACGGAACCCGTGCCGAGTTCGATCCGGCCAAGGTTCGCGCGTCGATGACGCTGGCCTTGCGCAAGCGCCCGGTCAGCGTCGAGCAAATCGACGCGGCCATGGAGCGCATCCAGGACAAGCTGCTCAATAGCGGCGCGAGGGAAGTGCTCTCGTCGAAGGTCGGCGAGTACGTGATGCGCGAGCTCAAGCGGATCGACAAGGTCGCTTACGTGCGCTTCGCCTCGGTGTACCGCAGCTTCGAGGACGTCGACGAATTCCGCCAGTTGATCCGCGACATCTGATGCGGCTACGCCGCTGAGGCGCTCACCCCCGAACGAGCGCCCCGCTTCGTTACCCCCGCAATTCCCCAGTGCACGGGATCGCGAAAAAGGTCACGCGTTTCTACAGTGCTTCGCATGGACACGAAGCACGAACGAAACGCGCCCCGGCACTCGCAACGCGGCCTCACGCTGGTCGAGGCGACGATCGTCGTCGCCGTGACGGCAATCGTCGCAGCGATGGCGGCGCCGAGCCTGGCCGCCTTCATCGACGGCCGGCGCCTCGACGCGGCGGCGACTGCGCTCGCCGCCGACGTCCAGTTCGTTCGCTGCGAGGCCGTCGCGCGAAATCGGCCGATCCGCCTCAACTTTCACAACACCGCCGGACTGAGCTGCTGGGTCGTGCACACCGACGCGGCTGCGCAGTGCAACTGCAGCGCGAGCGGGCCTGCGCTCTGCACAGGCGGTGCTGCCGAGATCAAGACCGTCGTCCTAGACGCCGCCGATCGCGTCAGCGTGCAAGCGAACGTCCCATCGATCCTGTTCGATCCGCTGCACGGATCGGCACGGGCGGCGGCGATCGCCGCGTCTGCCGCTACGCTAGCGATCGCGACGGAAGTGGCGCGATCGATGCGAACATCGAGCATCCGCCCAGTTGCGTCGACGTCGCAAGCGCGCTGCCGGCGCAGAATTTCCTTGTCGTGCGCGGCGACCAGGCGTGCCCCGGCGTGCTGGACGGCGGCATGCTGAGCGCCGGACTCGGCACGGTGCAACATCAACCCTGAACCAAGACCACGAAGCCCCCGATGCAGGACCTGCCCGAATCCCTGGCCGCCGACCACGCCTTCGCCGCACCGATGCGCGAAGCCCTGGCGCTGGCCGAGCATTCGATCGGTCTCTCCGAACCGAACCCGCGCGTCGGCTGCGTCATCGTCGCCGCCGACGGCTCGGTGATCGGCCGGGGCCAAACCCAGGAAGCCGGCGGTGCGCACGCCGAGATCATGGCCTTGCGCGACGCCGCGTCGCGCGGCACGAGCGTGCGCGGCGCGACCGTCATCGTCACGCTCGAGCCGTGCTCGCACCACGGCCGCACGCCACCGTGCGCCGACGCCCTCGTCACCGCCGGCGTCGGCCGCGTCGTCATGGCGATGCGCGACCCCAATCCGCTGGTTGCCGGGCAAGGCGCCGCGCGCCTCGCCGCGGCGGGGATCGAGGTCGTCGCCGGCCCGTACGCCGATGCTGCGCGCGAGCTCAACATCGGCTTCGTCTCGCGCATGGAGCGCGGCCGACCGTGGCTACGCCTGAAGATCGCGGCCTCGCTCGACGGCCGCACCGCCCTCGACAACGGGACCAGCCAGTGGATCACGGGCGAGGCCGCGCGCAGCGACGGCCATGCCTGGCGCAAGCGCGCCGGCGCCGTCCTCACCGGCGTCGGCACCGTACTCGAAGACGATCCGCGCCTCGACGTCCGCCTCGTGCGCAGCGCGCTCCAGCCGATGCGCGTCGTCGTCGACTCGCGCCTGCAGACCCCCGCCTCGGCCCGTATCGTCCAGCCGCCGGGAAAGGTGCTCGTCTATACCGCGGTCGGCGACGCGGAGCGCAGCAGCGCCCTCGAGGCACGCGGCGTCGAAGTCGCGCTCGTCCCGTCCGCGGCGGGCAAGGTCGACCTGGCGGCGATGCTCGCCGACCTCGGCGGTCGCGGCATCAACGAGCTGCACGCCGAGGCCGGCGAAAAGCTCAACGCCTCGTTGTTGCGCGAAGGCCTCGTCGACGAGCTGCTGGTCTACGTGGCACCGCAACTGCTCGGCCGCGGCCGCGGCCTGGCGGCGCTGGGGCCCTTCGAGCGGCTCGAGCAGGCTTTCCGGTTCCGCTTCCACGACGTGACGCAGGTCGGCTGCGACCTGCGCCTGCGCCTGCGTCCGGAGTGACGCCTCGGCGACGTTGCGCGCCGGTGGCGGCGGCGACAATCGCCGCATGTTCACAGGCATCGTCAGCGGCGTCGGCCGCATCGTCGAGGCGTCGGCTCTCGGTGCGGTTCCGCAATTCGGCAAGGCGCTTGCGATCGAGGCGCCGAATGGCTTTCTCGACGACGTCGCGATCGGCGACAGCGTCGCGCTCTCGGGTGCGTGCATGACGGTCGTCTCGCTCGACGCGGCGAAGCGGCGTTTCTCGGTCGAGATCTCGGCCGAGAGTCTTGCCCGGACGGCCGGCCTCGACGGCCGCGGCGAGGTCAACCTCGAGAAGGCGATGCGCGCGAACGCCCGGCTCGACGGCCATCTCGTCAGCGGCCACGTCGACGGCGTCGGCCGCGTCGTGTCGGTCGAGCGCGTCGGCGAGTCGTCCGAGCTGCGCGTCGAAGCGCCAACGAGCCTGGCCCGCTTTCTCGCCGTCAAGGGTTCGGTCGCCGTCGACGGCGTGAGCCTCACCGTCAATCGCGTCGTCGACACGGCGACGGGCTGCGAGATCGGCATCAACCTCATCGCGCATACGCTGGCGCATACCAGCCTGCGCAACCTCGCGGTCGGCCGCCGGGTCAACCTCGAGATCGACCTCGTCGCCCGCTACGTCGAACGCATGCTCGGCCTGGCGGAGCGGCGCGAATGAAGGGAAAGAAGATGTCCGCCGCCCCTACAATTTCCGGAATGGCCATCGCCCCCATTCCCGAGCTCGTCGCCGAGCTGGCCGCCGGCCGCATGGTGATCCTCGTCGACGAGGAGGACCGCGAGAACGAAGGCGATCTCGTCATCGCCGCCGACCACGTCACGCCCGAAGCGATCAACTTCATGGCGCGCTTCGGGCGCGGGCTGATCTGCCTGACGCTCACTCGCGAGCGTTGCGAGCGACTGCAGTTGCCACCGATGACGGCGAAGAACAGTGCCCAGCACGGCACCGCATTCACCGTCTCGATCGAAGCCGCGACCGGCGTGACGACCGGCATCTCCGCCGCCGACCGGGCGCGCACCGTGCAGGCCGCGGTGCGCAAGGACGCACGCCCTGCCGATCTGGTCCAGCCCGGGCACATCTTTCCGCTGCAGGCACAGGACGGCGGCGTGCTGATGCGCGGCGGTCACACGGAAGCAGGCTGCGACCTCGCGGCGATGGCCGGCCTGACGCCTGCCGCCGTCATCTGCGAAGTGATGAACGACGACGGATCGATGGCACGCCTGCCCGATCTGGTCGCCTTCGCGCATACGCACGGCCTCAGGATCGGCACGATCGCGGGCCTGATCGAGCATCGCAGCCGCCACGAGACGCTGATCGAGCGCGCCGGCACGCGCAAGATGCTGACGCCGCAAGGCGAGTTCGATTGCACCGCCTACCGCGATCACACGGGCGGGCTGCATCTCGCCCTGACGCGCGGCCGCTGGTCGGCCGGCGACGAAGTGCTGGTTCGCGTGCACGAGCCGCTCTCGGTCCTCGACCTGCTCGACGCCGGCCCGGGCGACCACTCCTGGCCGCTGCCGCGCGCCCTCGCCGCCTTGCAGAAGAGCGAGCGCAGCGCCGCCGTGCTGCTGAACTGCGGCGAAGACGCCGCCGTGCTGCTGCCGAACGTGCTGGCGCGCAGCCGCGGCGCGCGCCGCCCGGCGCTGCCGTTCGATCTGCGCACCTATGGCATCGGCGCGCAGATATTGCGCGACCTCGGCGTCGCGCGCATGAAGTTGCTCGGCGGCCCGCGCCGGATGCCGAGCCTGGCGGGGTACGGGCTCGAAATCACCGGCTTCGTCGCCGACGAGCCCGCCGTTTCCGCGCCGCTCGCCACGCATGCGCCACGCTGACCAGGGCGAGGCGGCGCGCCTCGACGGTCGCGACCTGCGCATCGGCATCGTCCAGGCTCGCTTCAATCGCGCGCTCACCGATCGCATCGCAGCGGCGTGCCGGGCCGAGCTCGCAACGCTCGGCGTCGCGGCCGAATCGATCACGCACGTGCCGGTGCCCGGCGCGCTCGAGATCGGCACCGCCCTGGCTGCGCTCGCCGGGAGCGACGAGTTCGACGCGCTCGTCGCCGTCGGCTGCGTCATCCGCGGCGAGACCTATCACTTCGAGCTCGTCGCCAACGAGAGCGGCGCCGCGGTGACGCGCGTCTCGCTCGACCACGGCGTGCCGATCGCCAATGCCGTGCTCACCTGCGACGACGAGGCGCAGGCCGCCGCTCGCGCCGAAGACAAGGGCCGCGACGCGGCTCGCGTCGCGGTCGAGATGGCGAACCTGCTGGACGATTGGTCGTGAGCGAGAGCGGCGATGCGGACGGCCCCGGCGCCGGGCCGTCTTCACCCCGCCCGCGTGGGGGAAAGCGCAGCGACGGCCGCAAGCCGGGGTCGGGCGCCAGAACCTCGGCACGACGCAAGGCGCGCGAGTTCGCGCTGCAAGGGCTGTACGAATGGCTGGTCGGCGGTGCCGACGCCGGCGTCGTCGACGCGCACATGCGCGAGCTGGAAGGCTTCGAGCGATGCGACGCGGCGCACTTCGACATGCTGCTGCACGGCTGCATCGGCGAGGCCGGCCAGCTCGACGCGCTGCTCGCCGCCCATCTCGACCGCAAGAGCGAGCAGCTGTCGCCGGTCGAGCACGCGATCCTCATGATCGGCGCCTACGAGCTGAAGCACTGTGTCGAGATCCCGTACAAGGTCGCGATCAACGAAGCGGTCGAGCTCGCCAAGAGCTTCGGCGGCACCGACGGCCACAAGTACGTCAACGGCGTGCTCGATCAAGCCGCAGCGATCCTGCGCGCCGGCGAAGTCGACAGCATGCGGGCCGGGCGCGGCTGAGCTCCGTGCCGCAGGGAGACAGCCCTCGTTCGACGTCGCCGTCCGTGACGCCACTGCGGCACAGTTGGCGCCCGGGGCACATCCTTTGGTGAGCTTGTGTTACTAACGTTCGCTGCGACGCCTTTTTCACACTTACCCGGTCCGCGACTCACTTAAGCTGGCAGACGTGAACAGCCCCGTCACTCCGCCCGCCGTGCCCGGAGACACCGAGCCGGTGGCGCCGAGCCTGCCCGACGTGGCCTTGTGGAGCGATTCGGACAGCGGCGACCGCCCGGCGGCACCCGGCTTTTCCGGGCTCGTCTCGACGCCGGCCGATCGCGCCATGCCGACGATCGGCCATATCGGCCGCTACGCGCTCAAGTACCAGCTCGGCACGGGCGGTCTCGGCACGGTGTTCGCGGCGCACGATCCGCTCCTGTCGCGGCTCATCGCCGTGAAGACGCTCAACGTCGAGATCAAGGAAGAAGAGCGCGAATCGTTCAACACGCTCTTCATCAACGAGGCGCGCGCCGCCGGCGGCCTGAGCCACCCGCACATCGTCACCGTGTTCGACGCCGGAATCAGCGACAAACGCGCCTACATCGCGATGGAGCTGCTGAAAGGGCGCGACCTGCGCCAGCTGCGCCAGGAAGGCTGGCGCGCGACACCGGCGCAGGCCGCGCTGATCGTGCGCCGCGTCGCCGATGCGCTGGCCTTCGCGCACTCGAAAGGAGTGATCCATCGCGACGTCAAGCCGGCGAACATCTTCATGGTCGGCCGCACGCAGCCACGCGTCCTCGACTTCGGCATCGCCCGGGTCGCCCACCATCACGAGAGCGGCGACGCGATGCCCGGTGCCGGGTCGCCGTACTACATGGCGCCCGAGCAGGTGCGTCGCGAGCCGGCGGATCGGCGCGCCGACGTGTTCTCGCTCGGCGTCGTCCTCTACGAGCTGCTGACCGACGTCAAGCCGTTTCACGGCGAGACGCTCAAGCAGATCACGAACGCCGTCCTCACGCACGAGCCGCCGCTCGCGAACAGCATCGACAAATCGGTGCCGAAGGCGCTCGCCGAGATTGCCGCGCGAGCCATGGCCAAGGACCCCGAGCAGCGCTTCCGCTCGGCACGATCGTTCGCGCGCGAGCTGCGCCAGTGGCTCGACGCCAACCCGAGTGGCCCGGAGGCCGAGACCGGCGCCACGCAGCCGGTGCCGGCGGTGCCCGGCCCGGCACGCCGCCGCCGGGCCCCGTTGCTGGCCGCAGCGGCCTTCGGCGTCATTGGGCTGCTCGCCGGCGCCTCTTGGTGGTTGAACACCGGCACGGCGGCGCGATCGACTGCCTCGCCGGCGACGGCGCCTTATCCCGCCGCCGCTGCGGCCGCAACCGTCACGGTCGTCGCGCCGGCGCCGGTCGCAGTGCCTGCTGCGACCGTGACCCCGCCGCCCGCGCTGGGCACGCCGGTCGTGGCCGTCGCGGCCACACCTGCACCCGCGGCGGCGGCGACCGAGTCGAGCCCATCGAACGCCGACGCGCTCCTTCTCGCCACGATCGTCCCGACGCCTCCATCGCCCGGCCGGCCCGCGGCGCCCGGCGGCGACGCGGAGGCGAACGCGACACCGGCGCAGGCCCGCCATGGCGAGTCCGCGAACGCCGGCGGCACGGCGAACGCCACCGCGCCGGTCCTCAGGGAATCGGCCAAGGATCGCCGCGCCCGCGAGGCACGCGAACGCGACGCCAAAGAGCGCGATGCGCGCGCCACCGTCGCGGCGCCGGCGGCGACCGGCACGCTGAAGATCGCGATCAGCCCTTGGGGTCAGGTCGAGGTCGACGGCTCGCCCTCGGGCGCCGCCCCACCGCTGACCGAGCTGACGCTGGCCGAAGGCCGGCACCAGATCGTCATTCGCAACGGCGACTACGCGCCCTACGTCACGTCGGTCGTCGTCGCCGCAGGCCAAACCGTCGCCCTCAGGTACAAGTTCGGCTCGTGAATCGCGTCTTCGCCGCGCTAGCATCGGCGACCTGGCTTCTTCTCGTCGCGGCGTGCGCACCGGTGCCGCCGGCACCGGTCGGCCTGCTCGACGTGAGCGCGCGGCCGGCCGAGAAGGCCTTGTTGGCAGGCCTCAAGGCTTATGACGACGCGCAATACGACTCCGCCCAGCAGCTGTTCAGGCAGGCGCTTGCCCTGGGCCTGGCCTCGCGCAAAGACCGGGCCGAGGCGCACAAGCGCCTCGCCTTCATCGAGTGTGCGGCCGGGCGCCTCGGCGAATGCGAAGGCGAGTTTCGCCTCGCCCGCCAAGCCGACCCCGCCTTCGCGCTCGACCGCTCCGAGGCCGGCCATCCCGTCTGGGGGCCGGTCTATCGCAAGGTCGTTCCACCCTGATCGCGCCGGCTGCGCCGCACCCGCATGACGGTCGCACGGGCCCGGCACCCGGCCGATCCGGCGACGGCATTCAGCCTGGCCGTTCGCGTCTACTGGGAAGACACGGACGCCGTCGGCGTCGTCTTCTACGCCAACTATCTGAAGTTCTTCGAACGCGCCCGCACCGAGTGGCTGCGCGGCCTGGGTTTCGCGCAGGAGCGAATGCGCGCCGAGGCCGGAATCGCCTTCGTCGTCACCGAGACGTCGGTGCGCTATCGTCTGCCCGCGCGGCTCGACGATCTGCTCGACGTCACGGTTCAGGTCGTTCACCGGGGCCTGGCCAGCCTGGTCGTCGCGCAACGCGCGTCGCGGGCGGGCGAGGTTCTTGCCGAAGGCACGATCCGGATCGGCTGCATCGAGCTCGGAACCTTCCGGCCGCGCCGCTTCCCTGACGACATCCTCACCCAACTGAAGGCCTTGCCGCAACGATGAACCAGGATTTCTCGATCGTCACGCTCGTCCTGCAGGCCAGCTTCGTCGTGCAGGTCGTGATGGCCGGGCTCATGATCGCATCGCTGGCGAGCTGGACGGTGATCTTCGGCAAGCTCTTCGGCCTGGCCAGGGTTCGCTCGGCGAACGACGACTTCGAGCGCGAGTTCTGGGCCGGCCGCAACCTCAACGATCTCTACACCGACGCGACCAAGAAGACGGCAGCCTCGCCGATGGAGCGGATCTTCGCCTCGGGGATGCGCGAGTTCTTCAAGCTGCGCGAAAAGCGCGTCGCCGACACCGGCGCGCTGCTCGACGGCGCGCGCCGGGCGATGCGGGCGAGCTTCCAGCGCGAGCTCGACGCCATCGAATCGAACCTGTCGTTCCTCGCCTCGGTCGGCTCGGTCTCGCCATACGTCGGCCTGTTCGGCACCGTCTGGGGGATCATGCATGCGTTCATCGGCCTGTCGAACCTGCAGCAGGTGACTCTGGCGACCGTCGCGCCCGGGATCGCCGAGGCGCTCGTCGCGACCGCGATCGGCCTGTTCGCCGCGATCCCCGCTGTGATCGCCTACAACCGCTTCGCGCGCGACATCGACCGCATCGCGATCCAGCTCGAGAGCTTCATCGAGGAGTTCTCGAACATCCTGCAGCGCAACGCCGGTGCCATGCCGGCGACGACGCCGCCTCGGTAGACGCCGTGCCGGCCTTCATCCAGCGTGGCGGCGCGCAGCGCCGCACGATCAGCGAGATCAACATGGTCCCGTTCATCGACGTCATGCTCGTGCTGCTGATCATCTTCATGGTGACGGCGCCGCTGATCACGACCGGCGTCGTCGACCTGCCGAGCGTCGGCAAGGCGCAGCAGCGCACCGAGGCGCACCTGATCGAGCTGATCGTCGGCGCCGACGAGCAGCTGCGCATGCGCGTCGACGGCAGGGACGCGGCGCCCTTGCGCGTCGCCGACATCGCCGCGCGCGTCCGCGAGGCGCAGGCCGGCGACGATCGGACCCCGGTCGTGATCGCCGCCGATCGCAACGTCCGCTACGAGAACGTCGTCAAGGCGATGGACGCGTTGCAGCGCGGCGGCGTCAAGCGCGTCGGCCTCTCGGTGAAGCAGACGCCGTGAGCGTCCCCGCCCGGCCGCTCCGCAGGGGACGCTCCGTCCCGCTCGGCGGGACCGCACGCAGCGCGAGGGTGCACCAGTGAGCACGGGCGCCATGGCCCTGCCGCGTGACGCGTTTGCGCCACGCCCTCTGCCGGGGATGCGCTCGGGGCTGCTCCTCGCCCTGATCGTGCATGCCCTGCTCATCGTCGCCCTGGCGTGGAGCGTCAACTGGCGAACGCGCGAGCCCGAAGGAATCGTCGCCGAGCTCTGGTCGGCGCTGCCGCAAGCCGCCGCGCCCCGAGCCGCGCCGCCCGAGCCGACGCCAGCGGTCGTCGCGCCGCGACCCGCACCAACACCGCCGGCGCCGCCGCAACCGTCGCCGGCGGCGCGCGCCGAGGCGCAGATCGCCGTCGAGCGCGCCGAGGCCGCGCGCAAGGCCGAAGCCGCGCGGCGCGACGAGGCGCGCCGCGTAGAGGCCGAGCGCGAGCGCCAGCGTCTTGCCGACGAACAGGCGGAGAAGAAGAAGCTCGCCGAAAAGGCGCGCCAGGACGAAGCGCGCCAGGCGACGATCCGCGAGTCGAACCTGAAACGAATGATGAGGGAAGCGGGAACAAGCGACGATCCTGCCGCGGCCGGCACTGGTGCTCGCACGTCCGGCCCGTCGGCGGGCTACGCCGGGCGGGTCAAGGCGCGCGTCAAGCCGAACATCGTCCTCACCGCGCCGCTCGATGGCAATCCGCCGGCGACGGTCGAGGTGCGCGTCGCTCCAGACGGCACGATCGTCGGTAGGAAGCTCACCAAGAGCAGCGGCTCGACGGTGTGGGACGACACGGTGCTGCGCGCGATCGACAAGACCGAGGTGCTGCCGAAGGATGTCGACGGCACGATCCCGCCGACGTTCGAGATCACGTTCCGGCCGCGCGACTAGCCGCGGTGCGCGCTGATGCGCAGCAGGCGCGCTACGGCTCGAGCGCGAGGCCGCTGACGTACGAGACCGTGTGGCCCTTGGTGTTGTCGGAATCCGCGCCGACCGACACGCCGAGGACCGGCGGCGCGGTCTTGCTCTCGTCGCCGAAAAGACGCACGAAGTCGGCGCCGACGTCGCGCTTCTCGGCGACCCAGCGATCGAGCCGGTCCTTGCCCGATTCGAGCACCATATAGCGAACGCGCCGCGTGAAGGCGTTGTCGAGCGTCGTCCCTGCCGGCAGGCTCGCGTCCCAAACGTAGCAGACGGTCGCCGTCGGCTGGAAGTCGGTCGTCTTGCTGCGCACCAGGCGCAGCAGCTGTCGCTCGGTGAACGAGATGTTGTCGATCGGCATGTCGAAGAAGACGCAGACCTTGATCGCCGTGTCGTCGCCGCTGCGCGAGCGCAGGTCGGACGTCTCGAGCGGCTTTTCGACGCGCCATTGCCACGCGAGATGCGTCGACGTTGTCGCGTTCAGCGGGTGGACGAGATTCGCGTACGACTCGTCGGCCTCGATCTTGACCGCGCGCTTGCCGTCGATGTCGACCACCGAGAAGCGCGTCAGCGGCTTCGATCCCTGCTGGGGCAGGCCCTGGACATGCCAGGGTGCCTGCGGTGCGGCCCCGGCGGCACCGAACGGGGTGAGCGCGTTTTCCGCATGGGCCGCCCCGCCGGCGACTCCGGCGGCGATCAGCGTGGCAGCAAGGACGAGCGAGGACGCGGAGCGGCGGTGATGGTTCATGCAAGAAGTTTCGCTGTTCTTCGGGGCGTCGGGGGTTCGGCGGAACCCGAACCGGCGCCGCGCCAGGCGCCGCCGTCTCTGGCACTGCCGCAGCCGCCGCCGCCCGGCGTCTCGATCACGAACACGTCGCCCGCCGCCATCTCGACGCTGGCGATGTGGTCGAGCGGCTCGACGCTTCCGTCGGCACGCTCGACGCGGTTGACACCGGGCTTCCCCGGCAACCCGCCGGCGACGCCGAACGCGCCGGCGTGGCGGCCGTTCGAGAGGATCGACGCCGTCATCGGCTCGAGGAAGCGGACGCGCCGGATGCCCCCGTCGCCGCCATGCCAGCGGCCTGCACCGCCCGAGCCCGCGCGCAGCTCGAAGCTGTCGAGGCGAACCGGGAAGCGGAACTCGAGCACCTCGGGGTCGGTCAGGCGCGAGTTCGTCATGTGCGTCTGCACGACCGACGTGCCGTCGAAGCCGCCGACCACCCGACCCTCGGCGTCCTGGACGAACCCCGCGCCCGAGCCGCCGGAGATCGTTTCGTAGTACTGGTAGCGGGAGTTGCCGAGGGTGAAGTTGTTCATCGTGCACTGCGACGAAGCCATCGCGCCGAGCGCGCCGTACAAGGCGTTCGTGATGCACATCGAGGTCTCGACGTTGCCGGCGACGACCGATGCCGGCGGATGCGGATTGAGCATCGAGCCGTCGGGAATGACGACCTCGAGCGGCTTCAGGCAGCCGGCGTTGAGCGGGATCTCGTCGTCGACGAGGGTACGAAAGACGTAGAGCACGGCAGCCATGCAGACCGCGGTCGGCGCGTTGAAGTTGTTCGTCAGCTGCGCCGAGGTGCCGGTGAAATCGATCTCGGCGCTGCGCCGGGCGGCATCGACGCGGATCGCCACCTTGATCTCGGCGCCGTTGTCCAGAGGCAGGACGAAGGCGCCGTCCTTGAGCCGCGTGATGACGCGGCGCACCGACTCCTCGGCGTTGTCCTGCACGTGCCGCATGTAGCTTTGCACGACGTCGAGGCCGTACTGCGCGACCATGGCGCGCAGCTCGCGCACGCCTTTTTCGTTCGCCGCGACCTGCGCCTTCAGGTCGGCGAGGTTCTGCTCGGGGTTGCGCGAGGGGTGCTCGCCGCTCTCGAGCAGGGCGCGCATCTCGGCTTCGAGAAAACGCCCGGCCTCGACCAGCTTGACGTTGTCGATCTGCACGCCCTCTTCCTCGATGCGGGTCG
>JGI24140J50213_10000223_pt1 | contig 26966 bp, 23 predicted proteins | sample BarGraIncu00222A_FD_50213 | JGI IMG/M metagenome (IMG submission 50213)
TCGGCGCAGGTCGCGCGCTTGGTAACCAGGTTGTAGACGTTGTTGGACCAGTTCTGGATGGTCGTGTAGCGAACGCGGGCGTTCTTCTTCACGATGATCTCCACGACGGCGGAGTGCAGCGAGTCCGACTTGTAGATCGGCGCGGTGCAGCCCTCGACGTAGTGAACATAGGAGCCTTCGTCAGCGATGATCAGCGTCCGCTCGAACTGGCCCATGTTCTCGGTGTTGATCCGGAAGTAGGCCTGCAGCGGGATGTCGACCTTGACCCCCGGCGGCACGTAGATGAANGANCCACCGGACCACACCGAGGTGTTGAGTGCGGCGAACTTGTTGTCACCGACCGGGATCACCGAGGTGAAGTACTCACGGAACAGGTCCTCGTGCTCACGCAGGCCGGTATCGGTGTCGACGAAGATGACCCCTTGCTCCTCCAGATCCGCGCGGATCTGGTGGTACACGACCTCGGACTCGTACTGCGCCGCCACCCCACCGACGAGGCGCTGCTTCTCTGCCTCGGGGATACCCAGACGGTCATAGGTATTGCGAATGTCCTCGGGCAGCTCCTCCCAGGAGGTGGCCTGCTTCTCGGTGGACTTCACGAAGTACTTGATGTTCGAGAAGTCGATGCCGGTCAGGTCCGAACCCCAGCTGGGCATGGGCTTCTTGCCGAAGAGCTTCAGGCCCTTCAGACGCAGGTCCAGCATCCACTGTGGCTCGCTCTTGCGGCCAGAGATGTCGCGAACGACCTCGTCGTTCAGCCCGCGACGAGCCGACACACCGGCAGCATCGCTGTCGGACCAGCCGTACTCATAGGTCCCCAGGCCCTTAAGACCCGGGTTGAGCTTCTCAACCTTGCTCAATTCGTCGATGCTGAGCTCGTCGGTGCGCAGTGCGTCAATGCTCATGGGTTGACCTTCCATCAGATGCGGTCGTTCCTGGCGATGTCTGAGCGCCCGCCGATACCTTCGCGGAGACGGCAGTCAGCGGGATGAATGTGGTGCAGACGTGCTCGCCGTGGGCAAGGGTTGCCAGGCGTTGGACATGGACTCCGAGCAGGCGTGAGAACGCGTCGGTCTCGGCGTCACAGAACTGGGGGAACTCGGCGGCGACGTGCTGCACCGGGCAGTGACCCTGGCACAACTGCACTCCGGCCAGTGGGGTACCCGCTCGCACCGGCCGGGTCGAGGCGGCGAAACCATTGGCGGTCAGTGCCGTCGCAAGAACGTCCGCACGCGAGACGACATCCTCACCCGAGGAGGCGAGAGCGGCGGCGTACCGCTTCTCGAACTCGGCGATGCGTTCGCGGGCGAACTCGCTGACAGCCTCCCCGCCCGCGTGCGCCGCGAGGAACCGCAGCGCCGAGGTGGCGACGTCGTCATAGTCACTGTCCATGCCGACGTGACCGGCCTCAGACAGGACGTAGGCGCGAGCCGGGCGACCCCGGCCTCGACCGGCAGCGCTGGCGGGTTCGTGCTCCACGATCTCGCCCGCCTCGATCAGCAGGTCAAGGTGGCGGCGAACCGCAGCGGGCGTCAGCCCAAGACGGTTCGCGAGGGCGGTCGCGGTGAGCGGGCCGTCCTCGGAGATCGCCCGCCGGACCCGGTCCCGGGTGCGCGCCTCAAGCACGTGCGGAGGGGGGGTGGACCCCTGCGCACGCTCGGAAACGGGGTGGTCAGTGATAAACACAAGAACAGTGTGACCTAATTCGACCCTCGATGGCTAGTAAGGGTTACCTAACTCACTCGACGAGGGCCTCACCCCCACTGTGAGCCGCTGAGATCCCATTCAGGTAATCGTCCTCGGTGGACCTAGACTCCTGTGCGTGACCGAGGCCGTGAGTGTGCGCGATCTCGCCAAGCGATTTGGTGCAACCACTGCCCTTGCAGGTATGACGTGGGCTGCTCGCCATGGCCAGGTGACGGCGGTCCTGGGTCCCAACGGCGCCGGCAAGACGACGACCATCGAGTGCGCCGAGGGGCTCCAGCGCCCGGACTCGGGCGAGGTCCGCGTCCTGGGCGCCGATCCGTGGCAGGCCGGGCCCGACCACCGCGCCGCCGTGGGTGTCATGTTGCAGGAAGGCGGACTGCCTAACGCCAGCACTCCAGTACGGCTGCTGCGCCACCTCGCGGCCTTCCACCGGTCCCCCGCCGATGTGGACGCGCTCGTCGAACGACTGGGTATCGGCGCCTTCAGCGGCACGACGGTTCGCCGGCTGTCCGGTGGCCAGAAGCAGCGCGTCGCCCTGGCCGCGGCTCTGATCGGGCGTCCCGAAGTTGCCTTCCTGGACGAGCCGACCGCCGGNCTTGATCCTCATGCCCGTCTGGATGCCTGGGACCTCCTGCGCCAGACCCGCGACACCGGCTGCGCCGTCATCGTGACCACTCACTCCTTCGAGGAAGCTGAGCGGCTGGCGGATCACATCGTGATCGTCAACCGCGGTCGAGTGGCCACCCAGGGCTCCATAGCGGAGCTGACGGGTGAACACTCGCTCGAGAAGGTCTACTTCTCTCTGACCCGGGAGTCCGCCCGATGAGCCCCGCCCAGACCAGCACCGTCCCGGCCCCTGCCGCAGCTCCCACCCGTGACCGGGTCCTGGCGCAGACCCGCTTCGAGACGGGCACCCTGCTGCGCAACGGCGAACAGCTTCTGGTCGCCCTCGTGCTACCCGCGATGGCTCTGGTGGGCCTGGCCCTGAGCCACTCCCCCTCGCTGGGGCCGGGAGCCCGCATTGACGTGGCCGTTCCGGGGGTGCTGGCGCTGGCCGTGATCTCCACGGCCTTCACGGGGCAGGCGATCTCCACGGCCTTCGACCGAAGGTACGGGGTGCTGCGCCTGCTCGGAGTAAGCCCGCTGGGTCGCAGCGGCCTTCTGGTTGCCAAAGCCCTGGCGGTCCTGATGATCGAGCTCCTGCAGTTCGTCGTGATCGGCGCCCTAGGCCTGGGGTTCGGATGGCAGCCGAACTGGATCGGGCTGCTTCCCGCCGCGCTCCTGACGCTGCTGGGCACCTGGGCGTTCGTGGCGCTCGCCCTGTTGCTGGCCGGCACCCTGCGCGCCGAAGGTGTGCTCGCCCTGGCCAACCTGATCTGGGTCGCCTTCCTCGCTCTGGGAGGGGTCATCGTCCCGCCCTCACAGATGCCTGCCGGCCTCTCGCACCTGGCGGCGCTGCTTCCCTCCGGCGCCCTCGGCACTGGCCTGCGGGCTGCCTTCCTCGACGGGCAGCTGGCGGTGGTACCGGTGCTGGTGCTCGTGCTCTGGGCAGTCGTGGCCACGGCACTGGCCTCCCGTACGTTCGCCTGGAGCGACTGATGACCCGGAGCCGGCCATGACCCAGCCACTGAGCCCGCCGCCGCTGATGCCGGCACCGCCGAAACCGCCGGCGGTCAGCCCCTGGTTACACCGGGTCCTGCTGGTGAACCTGATCCTGGAGATCACCATCGTGGTCACCGGCGGCCTGGTGCGCCTGAGCGGTTCGGGCCTGGGCTGCCCGACCTGGCCCCAGTGCGTCCCGGGGTCGTTCACGCCGGTGCCCGACCAGACACAGGGGTTCCACAAGCTCATCGAGTTCGGCAACCGGAGTCTGACCAGTGTCGTGTCGGTGGCCGCGTTGCTGGTGATCGTTGCGGTCTGGCGCTGGGCGCCCGGGCGCCGAGGCCTGCGAGCGATCTCGTTCCTGCCACTGGCCGGTGTGCTGGTCCAGGCGGTCCTGGGCGGCATCACCGTGCTGACGGGCCTGAACCCGGCGCTGGTTGCCGCCCACTTCATGGCGTCCATGGTCCTGGTTTCCCTGTCGGCATACCTGCTGTACCGGGTAGGCGAGGGTGACCAGGCACCGACGACCCTGGTGCGCCCGCAGATCGCTGTTGTGGCGAAGGCCACCGCCGCCCTCGGCGCCGTCATCCTGATCCTGGGCACGATGGTCACCGGGTCCGGCCCGCATTCCGGGGACGCCACCACGCCGCGCTTCGGGTTCGACCCGCGAACCATCTCGTGGCTGCACGCCGACGCCGTCATGCTCTTTGCCGGACTGGTGGTCGCCGTGCTCCTGGCGGTGCAGCTGACGGCGACCGACCCACGACCGCGGCGAGCCTGGCACGCCGTCCTGGGAATCACTGTGCTTCAGGGGCTGGTCGGCTACGCGCAGTACCTCACCGGCCTGCCCGACGCGCTGGTCATGGTCCACATGCTGGGGGCCAGCCTCCTGGCCGTCTCCCTGACCTACGGCGCGCTGAGCCTGCGCCAGCGCTAAACCTACGGAAGGGCGATGTGCACCACGGAATCGACCGCGACCGCCAGGAACACCAGGCTCAGGTAGCTGATCGAGTAGTGGAACAACCGCATCGGGTTCAGGGAGGCGTTTGTCAGGTTCTGCGGCGCCTTGGCACGCAACAGGAGCTTGTGCGCCTCCAGCAGGAACACCCCTCCGGATGGCAACGCGACGACCAGATAGATCCAGCCCATCGAGGCGACCGGGATCAGCGCCAGCGATATCAGCACTGTGTGCCAGCTGTAGATCACGACCTGACGCGCGACCACCGTGTCCTTGGCAACCACGGGCAGCATCGGCACCCCCGCGGCTTCGTACTCGTCCTTGAAGCGCATCGACAACGGCCAGTAGTGCGGCGGCGTCCAGAAGAAGACGATCAGGAAAAGAACTAGCGCCGGCCAGGCCAGGGAGTCGGTAACCGCCGACCAGCCGATGAGCACCGGCATGCAGCCGGCAGCGCCGCCCCACACGATGTTCTGGGACGTACGCCTCTTGAGCAGCATCGTGTAGAAGCCGACATACAGCAGGATGGCTGCCCCGGACAGCTCGGCGGACAGCCAGTTGACCAGGAACCCGAGCCACAGGGTCGACACGGCGGCCAGCACCGCCCCAAAACGCAGCGCGGCACCAGGGGTGATCGCACCCGTGACCAGCGGCCGGTTCTGGGTCCGGTGCATGACCTTGTCAATGTCCCGGTCCAGATAGCAGTTGAGCACGTTGGCGCAGGCTGCCGACAAGGTGCCACCGACCAGCGTCGCCGCGATCAGCCGCAGCGAGGGCACCCCCCGCTGCGCGAGGAACATCGTGGGGAACGTCGTGACCAGGAGAAGCTCGATGATTCGTGGCTTGGTCAGCGCGACGTAGTTGCGCGCGCCCTGGCGCCAACCTGGGCGACCCGTCCCCGCCGTTGCAGGGTCCAAACGCGGCTCTAGAGCAGTCACGGCGTCCTTGGGATTGGTGGACCGGGCACGAAACCGCTGGAGACGGTGCGCCCTTTGACCAGCAGAACTCTAGCGTCGTCCGGGCGAAGTGCACGGTAAAGAATCGACACGGGCCTTCACTTTCTCAAGATAGGCTCGCAGCGTGACCGATCTGAATACGACTGACGCCAACCATGAGACCACGAGCAGGAGCCGCGACTCGTCGCTGGCCGCTCCGATCGCCACCAATGCAGGGTGGACAGACGTGGATGTGCGAGCCGTCGACACGGTGCGGCTGCTCGCCGCCGACGCCGTCCAGAAGGCCGGCAACGGCCACCCTGGGACCGCCATGAGCCTGGCTCCACTGGCCTACCTTCTCTACCAGAACGTGATGACTCACGACCCCGCCGATCCATATTGGCTGGGCCGTGACCGGTTCGTCCTATCCTGTGGCCATTCGAGCCTGACCCAGTACATCCAGCTGTACCTGTCCGGCTACGGTCTGTCGCTCGACGACCTGAAGTCGCTGCGCACCTGGGGCTCCCTGACTCCGGGCCACCCCGAGCTTCACCACACCCCGGGTGTGGAGATCACCACGGGACCGCTGGGTTCCGGGCTGGCCTCAGCCGTGGGAATGGCGATCGCCCAGCGCCGCCAGCGGGGATTGCTGGATCCCGACGCCGCGCCCGGTCAGAGCCCGTTCGACCACCATATCTACGTGGTCGCCTCCGACGGCGACATCATGGAGGGCGTCTCCCACGAGGCCAGCGCGCTTGCCGGCCACCAGGAGCTGGGCAACCTGACCCTGATATACGACCAGAACCANATCTCGATCGAGGACGACACCAACATCTCGTTCTCCGAAGACGTGGGTAGGCGCTACGAGGCCTACGGCTGGCANGTGGTCACCGTCGACTGGCGCAGCAGCTGGAACAAGAACCACGCCCAGGGCTCCAACACCTACGTCGAGGACGTGGACGCACTGCTCGCCGCGATCGACAGCGGCAAAGCGGTCAGCGACAAGCCGACGCTGGTCATCCTCAAAACGGTCATTGCCTGGCCCGCCCCCGGCAAGCAGGACACCGGCGCCTCCCACGGCTCAGCGCTGGGTGACGGCGAGGTTGCCGCCACCAAGAAGCTGCTCGGGTTCGACCCCGATCAGACCTTCGAGGTCGAGCCCGAGGTTCTGGCCCGCGCCCGCGAGGTCCTGGCTCGTGGCAAGGCCGCCCATGCGCGGTGGGACAAGGGGTATGCCACCTGGCGGTCCTCCCATGCCGGCGGGGCTGCCCTGCTCGACCGCCTGCTTGAGCGAGAATTGCCGGCGGACTTCGCCGCCGCTTTCCCGATCTTCCCGCCAGACCCCAAAGGCATCGCGACCCGGGCGGCCTCCGGCAAGGTCCTGACCGCCCTGGCCGACCTCATGCCCGAGCTCTGGGGCGGCTCGGCGGATCTGGCAGGGTCCAACAACACGACCATGGCCGGGGCCCCGAGCTTCATCCCTGTAGGCAAGCAGACCGAGGAGTACTCGGGCGGCCCGTACGGCCGCACCCTGCACTTCGGCATCCGCGAGTTCGCCATGGGCGCAATCCTGAACGGGATCACTCTGGAGGGCCTCACCCGCCCCTACGGCGGAACCTTCCTGGTGTTCTCGGACTACATGCGTCCGGCCGTGCGGCTGGCCGCACTCCAGAAGCTGCCGGTGACGTTCGTGTGGACCCACGACTCCATCGGTCTGGGAGAGGACGGACCGACCCACCAGCCGATTGAGCACCTCGCCGCGCTGCGGGCAATCCCGGGCCTGGACGTCGTCCGCCCCGGCGACGCGAATGAGACCGCAGTGGCCTGGCGCACCATCTTGGAACACACCGACCGCCCGGCGGGCCTGATCCTGTCCCGACAGGCTGTACCGACCCTGGACCGGGAGACCTTCGCCTCAGTCGAGGGCACGGCTCGGGGCGCCTACGTGCTCATCGAAGGCTCCGGGGTTACCGAAGGCGCAAACGACGCCCTTCCGGCGGTCATCCTCATCGCGACCGGATCGGAGGTCAGCATTGCTGTTGCGGCACGTGAGAGCCTCGAGTCGCAAGGGATTTCGACACGGATCGTGTCGATGCCCTGCCGTGAGTGGTTCGAAGCCTGCGACCAGGAATACCGCGACAAGGTCCTGCCTGCACAGGTCCGCGCCCGGGTTAGTGTCGAGGCAGGCGTACCCATGGGTTGGCGAGACTTCGTTGGGGACGCAGGGCGCATCGTCAGCATTGACCATTTCGGCGCCTCCGCTGACGCCGTGACGCTGTTCCGTGAGTTCGGTTTCACCCCAGCGGCCGTCGTGGCTGCAGCACGTGAATCCATCCAGTCCGCAGCCGGAGCACGTACGGAGGGCAAGTGAGCATGAGCGACCATCTGAAGGAACTGTCCGCACAAGGGGTATCCATCTGGCTCGACGACCTGTCCCGGCCGCTGATCGCCAGCGGCGGCCTGCAGGCGCTCATCGACACCAGCAGTGTCGTCGGGGTGACCACCAACCCGACGATCTTCGCCGGCGCGCTGGCCTCGGGCGACAGCTACGACGACCAGATCACGGCGCTGGCAGCCAACGCCATCACCGCCGACGCGGCAGCATTCGCCCTGATCACCCAGGACGTCCGCGACGCCTGCGACATCATGGCCCCGATCTACCGCACCAGCGCGGGCGAGGACGGCCGGGTCTCCATCGAGGTAGACCCCCGCCTTGCCCATGACACCCACGCGACGATCGAACAGGTCAGGGCGCTGCACGCTGCCGTCGACCGACCCAACGTGCTCATCAAGATCCCGGCCACCGTCGAGGGGCTGCCGGCGATTGCCCAGATGCTGGCCGAGGGCATCAGCGTCAACGTGACGCTGATCTTCTCTCTCGACCGCTACCGCGGAGTCATGAACGCCTTCCTGACCGGCCTCGAGCAGGCCCGACTGGGCGGTCTGGACCTCTCAGCGATCCACTCCGTTGCGTCCTTCTTCGTCAGCCGGGTCGACACCGAGGTCGACAAACGCCTCGACGCCCTGGAAATCGACAAGGCCACCGCACTGAAGGGCAAGGCAGGGGTGGCAAACGCCCGGCTTGCCTACCAGGCCTACGAAGAGGTCTTCTCCACCCCGCGCTGGGCAAACCTGGCAGCCGAAGGCGCCCACAGGCAGCGCCCGCTGTGGGCATCCACCGGTGTCAAGGACACGGCCTACAAGGACACCATGTATGTCGTGGATCTCGCGGCGCCCAACACCGTCAACACGATGCCGACCAAGACCATGAAGGCCGTCGCCGACCATGGCCAGATCGCTGGGGACCAGGTCACCGGCAACTATGACGACGCACGCAACGTGCTGGACGCCCTAGAACGTCTCGGTATCTCCTATGCCGACGTCACCACCGTGCTGGAGGACGAAGGTGTCGACAAGTTCATCAAGTCCTGGGCCGATCTGCTCTCCACCGTGACGACCGCGCTGACCACGGTGACGGCGTGACTAACGTGGCACTGGGCGTCCTGGCCACCGGGCCGGCCGCCGACGCCGTCGCCCGGCAGGTGCCGCAGCTGGTCGCGGACAGCTTCGCCAGCAGGCTCTTCGCCAAGGACCCCACACTGTGGGGGCCCGATGCCGAGCACGAAGCATCCATCCGCCTGTCCTGGGTCAGCCTCGGGCGGAGCTCGCGGCCCCTGCTCGGAGAGGTGGCTGCCCTGCGCGACCACCTGGCCGAACAGGGCGTCGACCACGTCGTCTTGTGCGGTATGGGCGGCTCCTCGCTGGCACCAGAGGTCATCTGCGCAACGGCGGGCGTCGCGCTCACCGTGCTTGACTCCTCCAACCCGGACTCCGTTCGCGCCGCCGTCGCCGACCGGCTCGAGCGCGCCGTCGTGGTGGTGTCGAGCAAGTCCGGCTCCACCGTCGAGACCGACTCTCAGCGCCGCGCCTTCAAGGAGGCATTCACCAAAGCCGGTATCGACCCGACGGGGCGCATCGTGATCGTCACCGACCCGGGCAGCCCGCTCGATGAGGCGGCGCGGGCAGACGGATATCGGGTCATCAACGCCGACCCCAACGTCGGCGGGCGATACTCCGCCCTTACCGCGTTCGGGCTCGTGCCCAGCGGCCTGGCCGGCGCCGACCTGGAGAGACTGCTGGACGAGGCTGAGTCAGTGGCCGACCTGCTGGCCGACGACGACGAAGCGAACCCCGCCCTGCGCCTCGGAGCCGCTATCGGCGGCACACAGCCACTGCGCACCAAGCTTGTCCTGGTCAATGATGGTTCCCTGATCCCCGGGTTCGCCGACTGGGCCGAGCAGCTGATCGCCGAGAGCACGGGCAAGAACGGCACCGGGGTGCTGCCCGTGGTCGTCCGCGATGACCAGGACCCCGAGGTCCGCTCCCCCTCGGCGCAGATCACGGTTGCCCGGCTCGTGGCCGACGTCGCCGGCATTGATGACGACGACACCGGGCGTTCCGGAGCGCCCGACCCGGCCCGTTCCGAGATCCAGGTCAGCGGCTCCTTGGGAGCACAGCTGCTGCTCTGGGAGGTCGCCACCGCGGTCGCCGGCCGGATCCTGGGCATCAACCCCTTCGACCAGCCCGATGTGGAGAGCGCCAAGAAAGCCACCCGTGGGCTGCTTGAGGCCACTGGAACCGAGCCGGACCCGGCCGCCTTCACCCAGGGTGTCATCCAGGTGCGTACTCTGGGAGGCGACTGGCTCGCCGGCGCCACCACCGTTGCCGGCGCTGTTGACTCGCTGCTGGCCCAGTTGGACCCGCAGCAGGGCTACGTGGCGATCATGGCTTATCTGGACCGGCACACGGACGCGGCCCTGGCCGGTGCGCGCCGAAACATCGCCAACCGCACCCAGAGCCCCACCACGTTCGGCTGGGGACCACGCTTCCTGCACTCGACAGGGCAGTATCACAAGGGAGGCCCGGCCACCGGCGTCTATCTGCAGATCACCACGGCACCGCACGAGGACCTTGCCATCCCGGGGCGAGACTTCACGTTCGGCGGCTTCATCGCAGCCCAGGCAGGCGGCGACGCGCAGGTCCTGGCGGACCGCGGTCGACCCGTCCTGCGGTTGCATCTGAGCGACCATGACGCCGGCCTGGCCCAACTGGAAGAGGCACTCGGCCTCGCCCCCCAAGCCGGGGACAGGTCCAGCTCCGCCTCGGGGACCTGATGACTCCCACCGCCGTCACACCGGGACAGAACCCGCTACGCGATCCTGAAGACAAACGACTGCCCCGTATCGCCGGCCCCTGCAGCCTGGTCCTGTTCGGGGTCACCGGAGACCTGGCGCACAACAAGATCATGCCGGCGCTGTACGACCTGGCCAACCGCGGCCTGTTGCCCCCCAGCTTCAGCCTGGTTGGGTTCGCCCGCCGCGACTGGACCCACGGCGAGTTCGCCAAGATCGTTCTGGAGTCCGTCCGCGCCCACGCCCGCACGCCCTTCCACAACGAGGTGTGGCGAAACCTGGCTGAGGGGCTTCGTTTCGTATCCGGCTCCTTCGAGGATGTAGACGCCTTCGACATGCTGCGCCGGACGCTCCAGGATCTTGACAAGGAACGCGGGACCGCGGGCAACCACGTCTTCTACCTCTCAATCCCGCCGGCAGCTTTCACCACGGTCACCCAGCAGCTGGATCGCAGCGGCCTGAGCCGGGGTACCGACGGTTCCTGGCAGCGGGTCGTCATCGAGAAGCCGTTCGGTCACGATCTGGCCAGTGCCCGAGAGCTGAACTCGGTCGTAAGGTCGGTGTTCGGCCCGGACTCGATCTTCAGGATCGACCACTACCTGGGCAAGGAGACGGTCCAGAACCTCTTGGCGCTGCGCTTTGCCAACCAGATGTTCGAGCCGATCTGGAACGCGAACTACGTCGACCATGTGCAGATCACGATGGCCGAGGATATCGGCATCGCCGGCCGGTCCGGATACTACGACGGGATCGGCGCCGCCCGCGACGTCATCCAGAATCACCTGCTCCAGCTGCTGGCACTGACAGCGATGGAGGAACCGGTCTCCTTCGGCGCCCATGACCTTCGCTCCGAGAAGGAGAAGGTCCTCTCAGCAGTCCGACTACCCAAGGACCTGGCCGCCTCCACCGTCCGCGGGCAGTATGCCCAGGGCTGGCAGGGAGGCGAACAGGTCAGCGGCTACCTGCAGGAGGAGGGCATCGAGGCGACCTCGACCACCGAGACCTATGCAGCACTCAAGGTCGCGATCGATACCCGTCGCTGGGCTGGGGTCCCCTTCTATCTGCGCACTGGCAAACGGCTGGGCAAGCGGGTCACCGAGATCGCGGTGGTCTTCAAGCGCGCTCCTCACCTGCCCTTCGACGCGACGGCCACCGAGGAGCTCGGGCAGAACGCCATCGTGATCCGGGTCCAGCCTGACGAGGGCGTCACCATGAGATTCGGCTCCAAGGTGCCCGGCAACGCCATGGAGGTCCGAGACGTCACCATGGACTTCGGCTACGGCAGCTCCTTCACCGAGTCCAGCCCCGAAGCCTATGAGCGGCTCATCCTGGATGTCATGCTCGGCGACCCGCCATTGTTCCCCCGCCACGAAGAGGTTGAGCTGGCCTGGCAGATTCTTGATCCGGTCGAGGCCTACTGGGCCGCCCAGGGACAGCCCGATCCCTACCCTGCCGGCGGATGGGGCCCTGAATGCGCCGACGCCATGATGGCCCGCGACGGACGCACCTGGAGGAAGCCATGATCATTGATCTTCCCGGCACCACCACGGCTGCAGTGAACAAGTACCTGATCAAGCTGCGGCACGACGTTGGCGCCATGACTCTGGGCCGGGTGCTGACCCTGGTGATCGTCGTGCACGAGGAGCAGGCCGAGGAAGCGATCGAGGCGGCCAACGACGCCAGTCGTCAACATCCCTGCCGGATCATCGCCCTGATCAGCGGCAGCAAAACTGGTCCCAGCCGGCTCGACACCCAGATCCGGGTCGGCGGCGACGCCGGGGCCAGCGAGGTGGTTGTCCTGCGGCTGTTCGGCGCTCTAGCCGACCACGGCGACGCCGTCCTGATCCCTCTGTTGCTGCCCGACTCCCCCGTGGTGGCGTGGTGGCCGAAGCATGCTCCACTGAAGGTAGCCGAGTCGGCGATCGGGCAGATGGCACAGCGACGAATCACCGATGCGGCGGAGGCCTCCGATCCTGGTGCGGAGATGAAGCGGCGGGCAGACCACTACCAGCCCGGCGATACGGACCTGGCCTGGACCCGCATCACCTTGTGGCGTGCCCTGCTGGCCGCCGCCCTTGATCAGCCGCCATACGAGCCCGTTCTCAACGCAGATGTGGCCGGTGCAAGCGACTCTCCGTCCGCAGACCTGATGGCTGGATGGCTTGCACAGGCACTGCAGTGTCCGGTCACCCGAACGTGCACCCCACCCGGTACCGGGGTGACCTGTGTGCGGCTGACGCGCCCCAGCGGCGATACCGACCTCTTGCGCCCTGATGGCGCGGTCGCGACGCTGTCACCCCCGGGCCAGCCGGTGCGTCGGATCAGCCTGGCCCGCCGTGAGCTGGCCGAATGCCTGGCCGATGAGCTGCACCGACTCGACCCGGATGAGGTCTACGCCAAGGCGCTGACCCAGGGTCTAACCATGATCACCCCAGGGGCCGCCAAGACGCGGGGCGCGAAGAAGACCTTGGCGCCCGCAGACCAAGAAGCAGGGAGCTCATCATGAGCCAGGGGCCCAGTGTTGTCGTCCACCACGACAGTCACCTCCTGGCCGAGGACGGCGCCGCCCGTCTGGTCCTGGCCATCCTGGAGGCCCAGTCGTCACGCGGGCAGGCGGACATCGTGCTGACCGGCGGCTCGATGGGCTCGGCGGTGCTGGTCTGCCTTGGTCGCAGCCCAGCGCGGGAAACGATCGACTGGGGACAGCTGAACCTCTGGTGGGGTGACGAACGGTTCCTGCCGACCGGCGACCCTGACCGCAACGAGACGCAGGCCCGCCAGAACCTGCTCGACTCCGTTCCCCTGGACCCGAGGCGCGTTCATCCGATGCCCGCCTCCGACGGACCCGACGGTGACGACGTTGACGCGGCAGCCGCCCGATATGCGGCCGAGCTCGCCAGCGCTGCCACCCGCGGCCTGCGCGTTCCGGAGTTCGACGTCGTGATGCTCGGCGTGGGGTCGGACGCGCACGTGGCCTCCCTATTCCCAGAGCACCCAGCCCTGCACGAACGCGAGGCGTCGACGATCGGGGTCCGGGGGGCGCCCAAGCCGCCGCCGGTGCGGGTGTCAATGACGCTGCCGAGCCTGTGCGCCGCCCGGGACGTCTGGTTCCTGGTATCGGGTCCGGACAAGGCCGGCGCTGTCGGTCTCGCCCTTTCTGGGGCCGGCGTGATGCAGGCGCCGGCAGCAGGGGTGATCGGCACTCGGTCCACCACGTGGCTTCTGGACAGGGCTGCAGCCACCCACGTGCCGCGGCAGTTAATCCGGCTGGCCGACCATTGAGTCCCGCGAGGCCGCCGGTATGCCGGCGGGGTGGTTGCGGGCCAGGCCCTACTAGCTGATGAGTCCCCGGCCACGCAGGGCCTTGAGCGCCTCATCCAGGATGGCCTCACCCTCGTTCTGGCTTCGGCGTTCCTTCACGTAGGCCAAGTGGGTTTTGTAGGGCTCGATTCGGGTGGCCGGGGGAGGGTTGGCCTGATCCTGGCCCGCAGGCAGACCACAACGCGGGCAGTCCCAGTACTCGGGAACCGTCATGTTGGCCTCGTCGGCAAAGGTGGGGCGCGTCTCGTGATGGTTGCTGCACCAGTAGGAGACATGCACGCACGGCGCCGCGGCGCCGCGCTCGGCCTCTCCCGAAGGACCAGCACCAACTCGGCTCCCCCGGATCGCGTTGCCACTAGCCACGAAGTTGCTCCCTTGAAGTTCAGGTCAGCCCATGCAGTCCGATAGCGGCGCCATGCGGACCGATCGCGGGACTAAGAGATGTAGCGCGCGATGAGGTCCAGACCAATAACGGTGGCGCCCCAGACCAGCCCCAATGCCACGGTGAACCGGTCGAGGTTACGCTCGGCGACCGAGGAACCGCTCATGGTACTGGACATGCCTCCGCCGAACATGTCCGATAGGCCCCCGCCCTTACCCTTGTGTAGCAGGACTAACAAGGTCAGGAGCAGTCCAGACAGGACAAGCAAGACCTGCAACCCGATCTTCACGACATTCACGTAAGTTAGACCCAATCTCATTCGAAGTCAGCGCGGTCGCGCCAGCATGACCCAGGGCACAGGATACCTGACGGTCCACACATCGCCACCTTGCCTCGCGGTCAAACCGCGAGGCAATCAGCTCTAGGCGACGCTGACGTGGTCTCGGTAACGGCAGATCGACACGAACTCCTCTGCCACGATCGCCGCACCGCCTACCAGCGCTCCGTCCACGTCGGTCTGGGCCATGATCGCGGCCACGTTGCTCGCCTTGACCGAACCGCCATACAGGACCCGAACACCGTCGGCGATGTCGCCGGAATAGAGCTCGGCCAACCTTGTCCGGATGGCTGAACAAACCTCCTGTGCATCAGCCGGTGTCGCCACCTCGCCAGTCCCGATGGCCCAGATCGGCTCATAGGCGATGACGATCGAGGCCACCTGCTGGGCCGTGACACCGTTCAGCGCTGCGTCGAGCTGTGCCAGGACGTGCTCGACCTGCTTTCCCTCCTGGCGAACCGGCAAACCTTCGCCGCAGCACAGGATCGGGGTGAGCCCATGACGGTATGCCGCCTTGACCTTGGCGGCCACGACGGTGTCGTCTTCGCCGTGGTACTGCCGGCGCTCACTGTGGCCGACGGCGACATAGGTGCAGCCCAGCTTTGACAGGAACTCTCCAGAGATCTCCCCGGTATAGGCGCCCGCGTCGTGCACCGACAGGTCCTGTGCTCCATGCCGGATGCCCAGCTTGTCGCCCTCGATAAGGGTCTGGACGCTACGCAGGTCCGTGAACGGCACCAGGACGGCGACCTCTACGGCGCTGTAGTCATGCTTGGCGTCGCGAAGTGTCCAGTCGAGCTTCTGGACCAGGTGGGTGGCCTGCAGATGGTCGAGGTTCATCTTCCAGTTGCCCGCCATCAGTGGCGTGCGGTTCGATGAGGTGGTGTTCGTGCTTGCCATGGTTTCAGCCCTCCAAGACTGTAAGGCCGGGGAGCGCCTTGCCCTCGAGGTACTCCAGGCTGGCACCTCCACCGGTTGAGATGTGCCCGAACTGGCTGTCTGTGAAGCCCAGCTGACGTACGGCCGCAGCGGAGTCGCCACCGCCGATCACCGTCAGCGCGCCCTTGGCGCTAGCGTCGACCAGCGCCTGGGCAACAACGTTCGTGCCAGCGGCAAAGGGGGCCATCTCAAAGGCACCCATCGGGCCGTTCCAGAAGATTGTGCGGGCGTCGATCAGCTTGGCCGCGAACGCCTTCGCCGACTCAGGGCCGATGTCAAGGCCGATCTGGTCGGCTGGAATGCTGTCTGCGGCGACCACGCTGTGCTCCGCATCGGCCGAGAACGCCACTGCCACAACGATATCGGTCGGCAGGATGATCTCGACGCCACGCTCCTGAGCCTGTGCAAGGTAGCCCTTGACCACATCGATCTGATCGGCCTCGAGAAGGCTCTGACCAACCTCGTGGCCCTGGGCCGCCAAGAACGTAAAGACCATGCCACCGCCGATCAGCAGGCGATCGGCGGTCTGCATCAGGTTGGCGATAACGCCCAGCTTGTCACTGACCTTGGCGCCGCCGAGCACGACGGCGTAGGGGCGCTCGACCGACTCGGTGAGGCGCCGCAGCACCTCGACCTCCCGCTGAACGAGCCCGCCCACGGCATGCGGCAGGCGTTGCGCCACGTCAAACACGCTGGCCTGTTTACGATGCACGACGCCAAACCCATCGCTGACGAAGACATCCGCCAGGGATGCCAGCTCGTCGGCGAAGCCGCCACGGACGACATCATCCTTAGACGTCTCCCCGGGGTTGAACCGCAGGTTCTCCAGGAGTACTACCTGCCCGTCTGCCAACTCTGCGACAGCAGAGCGGGCAGAGGGCCCCACCGTGTCAGTGGCAAAGGCGACGGGTGCCCCGAGAAGCTCCTGTAGCCGGCGGGCCACCGGCGCCAGGGAGTATCTGGCCTCGGGTGCACCCTTCGGCCGGCCGAGATGGGCGCACACGAGAACGCGTGCACCCGCCCCGGTCAGCGCCTTGATGGTGGGAACCGATGCCCGCACCCGACCATCGTCTGTGATGTTGCCGTCGCCATCGAGCGGAACGTTCAGGTCACTTCGGACCAGGACGCGTTTCCCGCGAAGATTTCCGGCCAGGATCAGGTCGTGTGCGCTCTTCACGGTGTGGTTAGAGCGTCTTGCCGACGAGGGTGGTCAGGTCGACGAGGCGACAGGAATAGCCCCACTCGTTGTCGTACCAGCCGACGACCTTGGCCATGTTGCCGTTGACGTAGGTCAGGCCAGAGTCAAAGATGCACGACGACGGGTCGGTGACGATGTCGCTGGAGACGATCGGGTCCTCGGTGTACGACAGGAAACCCTTCATCGGGCCCTCGGCCGCAGCCTTGATCGCCGCGTTGATCTCTTCCTTGGTGGCCGCCGTCTTCAGCTGAACGGTCAGGTCAGTGGCCGAGCCGGTCGGCAGCGGCACGCGCATCGCGTAACCGTCGAGCTTGCCCTTGAGCTGCGGCATGACCAGCGCGATGGCCTTGGCGGCACCCGTGGTGGTCGGGATCATGTTGATCGCCGCGGCACGAGCGCGCCGCAGGTCACTGTGCGGGTAGTCGAGGACGTTCTGGTCATTGGTGTAGGCATGGATGGTTGTCATCAGGCCGCGCTCGATGCCGAACGCGTCATCGATGACCTTGGCCATCGGCGCCAGGCAGTTCGTGGTGCACGAGGCGTTGGAGATGATGTGGTGGGCCTCAGGCTTGTAGTCCTGGTCGTTGACACCCATGACGATCGTGATGTCCTCGCCCTTGGCGGGAGCGGAGATGAGGACCTTCTTGGCGCCTGCGGTGATGTGCTTGCCACAGCTCTCGGCATCCTTGAAGAAGCCGGTCGACTCGATGACGACGTCGGCACCGACCTTCGCCCAGGGCAGGTTGGCAGGGTCGCGCTCGGCGAAGACCGGGAAGCTCCCAGTGCCGACGACGGTGATCTCGTTGTCGCCTGCGACAACGTCCTTGCCGAGGCGACCGAGGATGCTGTCGTACTTCAGCAGGTGTGCGAGGGTCTTGGTGTCCGTCAGGTCATTGACGGCGACGATCTCGATATCGGCGCCGGAGGCCTGCACGGCGCGGTAGAAGTTGCGGCCGATGCGGCCAAAGCCATTGATACCAACGCGAACAGTCACGAGGGTGAACCTTCCTGGACGAGCTTTCGATGCGGCGGGACCGCACCCGGATGACATCTTCGTCACTACCAACCCTAGGTGATCCGAGTAAGCGGCACACAGGGGGCCTACCGGGCGCAGGTGGGCCGGCAAACAGGTCGGGCAGCGGGCTCAGGCGTCCAGCATGTCGGGAGTGAGGTTGGCATCGGTTCCGGCGATTCCGAGGTCACCGGCCCGCTTGTCCGCCATAGCCANCAACCGGCGGATCCGGCCGGCTACCGCGTCCTTGGTCATCTGCGGGTCAGCCAGCTGGCCGAGCTCCTCGAGGCTGGCCTCCTTGTGCTCCAGGCGCAGCTTACCGGCCTCACGCAGGTGCTCCGGAGCGTCGGTGCCCAAGATCTCCAAGGCACGCTCGACCCGGGCGCCGGCGGCAACCGCAGCGCGTGCGGAACGGCGCAGGTTGGCATCGTCGAAGTTGGCCAGCCGATTGGCCGTGGCCCTGACCTCGCGCCGCATCCGGCGCTCCTCCCACGCCAGCACCGCGTCGTGGGCGCCAAGCCTGGTCAGCATCGCCCCGATCGCGTCGCCGTCGCGGATGACAACGCGGTCCACGCCACGCACATCGCGGGCCTTGGCCTGCAGGCCCAGACGTCTGGCCGCACCCACCAGCGCGAGCGCCGCCTCCGGTCCGGGGCAGGTGATCTCCAGGGCCGCCGAACGCCCCGGCTCCGTCAGAGAGCCGTGAGCCAGAAAAGCACCGCGCCAGGCGGACTCAGCGTCACAGACCGACCCGCTGACCACCCGGGGTGGCAGGCCACGAACGGGTCGACCGCGACCGTCGATCAGGCCCGTCTGTCGGGCCAGCGCCTCGCCGTCCTGGGAGACACCCACGACGTAGCGACTGCCCCGCCGCAAGCCCCCGGCGGACAGCACCAGGATCTCGCTGGTGTGACCGTAGACCTCGGTGATGTCCTTGCGCAGCCTGCGGGCCGCAGCAGCGGTATCCAGCTCGGCCTCGACCACGATGCGACCCCCGATGATGTGCAGCCCGCCCGCGAACCGCAGCGTGGTGGCCACCTCAGCCTTGCGACAGCAAGGTTTTGTCACAGTCAGCCGGCTCAACTCATCCTTGACCCTCGCCGTCATCGCCATTGGGCCATCCTGCCACTGGTCTGCAACTCTGGAGGCTGCCAAAGGTCGATGGATTTCAGCGAATCATGTCTCGGTACGCCGCGGCGAGTCGCAGGGAGTCGTGTTGGCCCCGGCGCTGCTTGTCTCCCACGCTGGCGATCACCAGCTCGGCCCCCATGTCGGCGGCGACCCGTCGAAGGAGCGTCTCATCTCCAACGATGTCGGGATCGGCCAGAACGACGTCCAGGCGGAGCTCGGGAGCGTGGGCGGCCAGGACCTCGAGATGATTCTTCGCCGAGAATCCCACGGTCTCAAAAGTATTCATCACGAGGTTGAGCGTGAGGACCCGTCTGGCCGCAGTGGTGATGAGCGCGTCACGGATACCGGGAACCAGCAGGTGCGGGATAACCGAGGTGAACCAGGAACCCGGCCCCAGGATCACCCAGTCGGCGGCGCCGATGGCCTCCACCGCCTGCTCGCACGCAGGCGGCTCCTGTGGGTTGAGCCGCACCGACAGAACCCGCCCGCTGGTCTTGGCCACAGCCGCCTGGCCCAGCACTGTCGTGATCTCGAACGGATGACCCGGATCGGCGCCCATCACGTTGGCCTCGATGTTGAGCGGCACCGCGGCCATCGGGAGCACGCGCCCACGCGCGTTGAGCAGGCGGCCGACCAGGTCCAGGCCGCCGACGGTATCTCCGAGCAGGTCCCAGAGCGAGACGATAAGCAGGTTACCCACAGCATGCCCGCCCAGCTCACCATCGCCTGCGAACCGATGCTGGAGCACGTCGCGCCACTGATGACCCCACTCCGTGTCATCGCAGAGCGCCGCCAGGGCCATCCTCAGGTCGCCGGGAGGAAGCACCCCGAACTCCTCGCGGAGCCGTCCACTGGACCCGCCGTCGTCCGCAACGGTCACCACGGCTGTGATTTGGTCGGTGAGCAGCCGAAGGGCGGTCAGCGAGGCGGCAAGGCCATGCCCTCCCCCGAGGGCAACCACGACCGGGCTGGTCACTCGCGGCCCAGATCGCGATGAACCAAGATGGTGGCGACGTCCTCGCTCTTTAGCCTCTCCGCGAGCGCTTCGGCAACGGCAACGGAGCGATGCTTGCCGCCGGTACATCCCAAGGACAGCGTGACGTAGCGCCTTCCCTCACGCTGGTAACCGACGATCATCGGCTCCATCAGGGCTACGACCCGGTCGACGAACTCGCTTGCCCCCCGTTTGTTCATGACGTACGTCGAGACTGCCAGGTCCGTGCCGTTCTTGGAACGAAGCTCGGGGATCCAGAACGGGTTCGGAAGGAACCGCATGTCCAGGACCAGATCGGCATCCAGGGGGATTCCGTACTTGAAGCCGAAGGACATCACCGCGATGCGAAGTTTTGGGCCATCGATACCGGCGAAGATCTGGGACACCTTTGCCGACAGCTGGTGAACGTTCAGGCCTGAGGTGTCGATCACCACGTCAGCCTCGGAGCGAAGGTCACCCAAGAGCTCGCGTTCTTGCATGATGCCGTCGAGCATCCGCCCGTGACCCTGCAGGGGGTGCGGGCGACGAACGCTCTCGAATCGTCGGACCAGTGCCTCATCGGTGGCGTCGACAAAGATCACCCGGGGCGCCCAGCCCATCCCACGCAAGGACTGCAGAGCGTCACGGAAAGCCGTGAAGAAGGTGCGGCTCCGCACGTCGATCACTGCCGCGACCTTGGTGACGCCGCCATCTGTGGCCTGAGCGGCCAGCGTGGCCATCGGAAGAATCAGCTGCGGCGGCAGGTTGTCGACGACATACCAGCCGATGTCCTCGAGCACATTGGCTGCGGTGCTGCGACCGGCGCCACTCATGCCGGTCAAGATCACCAGCTCGGTCGCGTCGGGATCCTGGGACTCACTGCCCGGCCCCGGGCCGCCTGCAGACGCCACAGGGTCCCGGCCGGGGGATGCGGTTGTCATCGCTGTCCTCGCTGTCTCATTGGCGCCTGTCCAGTCGGTACTCAGTGTGGTCGAAACGACAGTCATCTCGACACTGCATCTCAGTCAACACAAGATGTCAGTCAAGTAGTTCGCCCGTCGTCACATTGACGCCCGGCGCAGTCTGGGCCGCCGGGTGGCGCAGCGTCATATAGATCGTGCCGGCAAGGGCCGCGCCGATCCCGGGGACCTCCTGTATCTGCTCAACGGAGGCCTCTTTGAGTGCCTTGACCGATCCGAAGTGGCGTAGCAGCGCCTTGCGCCGGACTGCACCCAGCCCCGGTATGTTGTCCAGCACGCTGGCGGTCATGGCCTTGGAGCGCCGTTGACGATGAAAGGTGATGGCAAAGCGGTGGGCTTCGTCGCGCACTCTCTGCAGGAGATACAGACCCTCACTGGTGCGCGGCAAGATCACCGGGAACTCCTTGCCGGGGATCCAGACCTCCTCAAGACGCTTCGCCAGACCGACCATGGCCACATCATCGATCCCCAGCTCCGCCAATGCGGCCCGCGCGGCGTTGACCTGGGGAAGACCACCGTCGACGACCACCAGGCTCGGGGGGTAGGCGAACCGCCGCGGTCGGCCCGTGTCAGGGTCGATCGCCATGCCTTCGATGTCACCGGCCTGAACCCGGTCATCGAGGTATCTCCTGAATCTTCGGGTGAGCACCTCATGCATGGCCGCCGTGTCGTCGATCTGCGGGTTGGCCTGGCCGGACGGCCCCAGTGCGGCCTTGACGATGAATCGTCGGTACTCGGCCTTGCGCGGCAGACCATCCTCGAAGACCACCATGGAGGCCACCACGTTGGTGCCCTGCACGTGGCTGACATCGAAGCATTCGATCCGCAACGGCGCACTGGCCAGGTCGAGTCCGTCCTGCAGCTCCTGCAGCGCGAGGCTGCGAGCAGTCAGATCCCCCGCCCGAGCCACCTTGTGACGAACCAGTGACTGCTCCGCATTGCGTCGCACCGTCTCCATCAGGGCACGTTTGTCGCCACGACGGGGCACCCGCAGATCGACCCGGGCGCCGCGCAACCTGCTGAGCCACTGCCCCATGTGCACAGGGTCCGGCGGCAGGACAGGAACCAGGACCTCACGCGGTACCCCTTCGGGAGACTCCCCTCCATACACCTGCTGGAGCAGGTGCTCGACGACCGATGACAGCTCGGTGGCATCCTCCGAGCCACGCTCGGCCACCCAGCCACGCTGACCCCGAACGCGCCCGCCCCTGACGTGAAACACCTGAACCGCAGCCTCAAGCTCATCGTGCGCCAGAGCGAACACGTCGGCATCTGTCGCGTCGGCCAGGACTACCGCAGACTTCTCCAGTGCGCTGGTCAGTGCCCCGAGGTCGTCACGCAGCCTGGCCGCCTGCTCGTAGTCGAGCCTGGCCGCGGCGGCCGTCATCCGTGCCTGCAGGCGCTTGACGAACTTGCCGGTGTTACCGGCCATGAAGTCGCAGAAGTCCTCGGCGATCGCCCGGTGCTCATCGGCGCTGACCCGCTCGACACAGGGCGCTGAGCACTTGTCGATGTAGCCGAGCAGACACGGCCGGCCCACCTGGCCAGCTCGTGTGAAGACACCACTGCTGCAGGTGCGCACGGGAAACACGCGAAGNAGCTGGTCCAGCGTCTCGCGAATCGCCCACGCGTGGGCATANGGGCCGAAGTATCTCGTCCCCTTACGCTTGGCGCCCCGCATGACCTGAGCGCGGGGAAACTGCTCACCCAAGGTCACGGCGAGGTAAGGATAGGACTTGTCGTCCCGGTACTTGACGTTGAAGCGCGGGTCGAACTCCTTGATCCAGGAGTACTCAAGCTGGAGCGCCTCGACCTCATTGGCCACGACGGTCCACTCGACGCTGGCGCCGGTAGTGACCATCGACCGGGTGCGAGGGTGAAGCGCCGAGAGATCCTGAAAGTAAGAGGAGAGCCGAGGGCGCAGCGAGTTGGCTTTGCCGACGTAGATGACCCGGCCGTCGGCATCGCGGAAGCGGTAGACGCCGGGATCAAGTGGGATCTCCCCAGGTCTGGGTCGGTAAGAGGACGGGTCGGCCACAGGATCACTCTATGAGTGATCCGGGACGCTCGGTCAGGAGATCGTGATCGAGCCACCGGTGATGGTGAGGGTCTTGCTCGGCAGCGGAGCGGGGGCCGGGCCGCCAGTGACCTGACCGGTGGTCATGTCATAGGTGCTTCCGTGGCAGGGGCAGGTGATCGTCCCATTCACGACCCCGGCAACTGTGCAGCCCATATGGGTGCAGATGGCGCTGAAGGCCTTGAAGTCGCCCGCCCTCGGCTGTGTCACCACGACCTTGGCCGCGGCGAAGACCGTACCGCCCCCCACCGGGATGTCAGCCGCCATGACCACCTCCTTGCCTGGCCCGGCGGAACTGACCGCACCGCCGCTCTGGTTTGCCGACCCCTTTCCACCACCGCACGCGCTCAGGGTCGCTGCACCGACGACCGCAAGGCCGCCGACGCCAACGTGGCCGATGACGGTGCGGCGGTCAAGTTCCATCGATGGATGACTGTCCTGTGGTCGGTCGACGCCCTTTGCTGCCAGGTGATTGGCGGCGTGGACCTGCTCATTTTGGCTCACGAAGTCCTCCAGCACTGGAGTACCGGTCTACTCGGAGTTGCCGGTCTTACCCGGCCCAACGTAGCCAAGCAGCCCGTGGTTCACCCGTCGACAGGCCGTCGTAGCCCGTGGCTCGAAATGAGCGACTTGTTCGGCTCTGACGCCATCCCCCAGTTATAACGACTTCGCAGCGCTCTCATAACGACCCTGCAACACAACGGTGTCAACTCACCCACAGCAACGCGCCGGGGGTTAGGGTGCCATTCTGCCGCACCATCACGCGGGGGTCCCGGGTGCTACCTGGGCGATGACAAATCAGGAGGAAACGTGCATCAGCGTTCGGTAGTACAGGTTGGCGCCTCGCTGCTCATTGCGTCACTGGCCCTGTCAGCTTGCGGTTCCCGAAGCACCTCAACCAGCACCGCGTCCAGCGGCAACAAGACTGCCGTCATCGGCATCATGGCACCGTTGTCCGGAAACCTGTCGGCTCTCGGCCTGGGCATCCAGCACTCGGTAGAGCTTGCTGTGAGCCAGGCAAACGCAGCTAACGCCATCCCGGGCTGGACACTCAAGGTCGAAGCCAAGGATGACCAAGGCGTGCCCGACGTGGGCAAGAACGCCGCCACTGCATTCGCCGGTGAGCCCAACGTCGCCGGCGTCGTGGGCAACCTGAACTCCAGCGTCTCCCAGAGCACCCAGCCGGTGCTGGCCTCCGCCAAGATCGTCCAGGTCTCCCCCGCCAACACCAACCCGTCGCTGACTCAGGGCGCGAACTACGCCACGGCGCCGGTGCGGACCTACCCGACGTACTTCCGCACCTGCACCACCGACGCCGTCCAGGGCCCCTTTGCCGCTCGGTACCTGTTCACCACCGCCGGCATCAAAAAGGTCGCCACGATCAACGACAAGAAGACCTACGGCCAGGGCCTGGTTGCCGCCTTCACGACGGAGTACAAAAAGCTGGGCGGCATCATCACCGATGCTGAGACGATCAACCCGGACGAGTCCAACTTCCAGGCCGTTATCGCCAAGGTGAAGCCGACGGCGCCAGACGCTGTCTACTATGGCGGCGAGTACCCGCAGGCCGGCCCGCTCTCTCAACAGATGAAGGCAGCCAGCCTCAACGTCCCGCTCATGGGCGGCGATGGCATCTACGACCCGAAGTACATCGTCCTGGCTGGGACCACCGCCAATGGTGACCTCGCCACGTCGGTCGGCGCGCCGACCGACTCGCTGGCCGCCGGCAAGAAGTTCCTCGCCGACTACGCTGCGGCAGGCTTCAAGGAGCCCTCGGCCGCCTACGGCGCGTACTCCTTTGACGCCGCCAACGCGATCATCAACGCGCTGAAGGTATCGCTCAAGAGCGCCACCGACGTGGCCTCGGTCCGCCAGGCCACCATCGACGCGCTGGGGAAGGTCAACTTTGCCGGCGTCACCGGCCCGGTCGCCTTCGACAAGTTCGGCGACACCACGAGCCGGGTGCTGACCGTCTACAAGGTCGAGAGCCTCAAGTGGGTTCCTGTCCAGACCCAAGCATTCAAGTAACTCGACCCTGAAGACCGTAGGGGTGGGCAACGGCCCGCCCCTACGGTCTTGTCAAATCTGATCACTGGAGCCCACACGGTGGATACCTTTATCCAACAGCTCGTCAACGGTCTGAGCCTGGGATCCCTGTACGCGCTGATCGCGGTCGGATACACCGTTGTCTACGGCATCCTGCAGCTCATCAACTTCGCCCACGGCGAAGTCTTCATGATCGGAGCCTTCGGGGCCCTGACAACGTCTCTGGTGCTGTTCAACGGGAACACCGCCCTGTGGACCCTGCCGATCATGATCATCGGTGCCGTCATCGCCTCAGTAGTCACGGCCGTCCTGATGGAACGCTTTGCGTATCGGCCGCTGCGACACGCACCGCGACTGGCTCCGCTGATCACCGCCATCGGCATCTCGGTCTTCCTGCAAGAGCTCGTCCGGCTGAACTACAACCAGGTTCCGTTCACGAACTGGAACCCGTTCAACCTGCCCGACGCCAAGTCCCTCATTCCCTTCCCCGAGATCGACGTGGTGACGGGGCCGGCAATCCAGATTGGCGGCGTCACCATCCAGCGCGAGGCGATCTTCACCATCGGCGCCCTGGTCGTGTGCTCTGTCCTGCTGTGGTGGTTCATCAACCACACCAAGATGGGCCATGGCATGCAGGCCGTGTCCCAGGACCAGGACACGGCGCGCCTGATGGGCATCAACGTCGACCGCATCATTGTGGTGGCATTCGCCGTTGGAGCGGCCCTGGCAGGGGTTGCCGGCGTGGCGCAAGGGCTTCAGAACCACAACATCGACTTCCATATGGGTTTCCTGGCGGGTCTCAAGGCCTTCGTCGCGGCCGTGTTAGGCGGGATCGGGAACGTGGCGGGTGCCGTTGTCGGTGGCCTGCTGTTGGGAGTTGTGGAAGCCATGGCCACCCAGTACATCCCCGGCCGGTTCGGTGGCAGCCCCTGGAAAGACGTCTGGGCCTTCATCCTGCTGATCCTGGTCCTCGTATTTCGCCCGCAAGGCCTCCTCGGTGAGAAAGTGGCGGACCGCGCATGATGAAGATCCTGACCCTGCCCCCCAGCGTTGTTGCCAAGTACGGCTCCAAAGCCTGGCCGCTAGGCCTGGCCGGTGCCGCCCTGGTCATCCTCGGGTCCCTTTTGTCCTGGAGCTATGACCCCACGATCCTGGGAGATCTCTCCATCACCTTCAACCCCGCCGGACTGCAGTTCATGGCCATCGCGCTGGCGCTGCTGGCCGTCATCTTGTTGTTGGCGCGCAATGGCCCACTAACTTCCCTTGGCCAATGGGCCGACACTGCTAAGGGTCTGGACGGCCTGGCAACGTGGACCCTACTGTTCATGGCCATGGTGATCGTCGCGATCACCGTCGAGGCCGGTGGCCTGATCAACGTCCAGCCGGGCTGCTGGATCTCGCTACTCGGGGCGATCATCCTCTTTGCCTCCTCCCGGCTGCTCGTGAGCAGGAAGACCCGTAATCTGGCCGAGGCTCTCCTGCCCGGCTGGGCCGAGATCCTGGTCATCGTGGTGATCATGGCCGGGCTCCTGTTCGGCACTGCCTACGCCCTGAACCTCGCAGACGGCTGGGTGCTCATCTTGTTCATCGTCTTCGTGACGGGCATGGCGATGGGCGCGATCCGGGCAGGACTGATGTCGTGGCTGGCCCATGTCTCTCTCAGGCGCAAGCGCGAGCTGATTCTGGCATCGTTCGCTGTGGCCTTCTGCTTCCCTCTCACCCAGGGTGGCTCCGACGCCAACATGTCGATCGCCGCGCAGGTCCTGATATTTGCCTCGGCTGCGATGGGCCTGAACATCGTGGTCGGTCTGGCCGGACTACTGGACCTCGGCTATATCGCCTTTCTCGGCGCCGGTGCCTATGTCGGGGCCACGCTGTCAACGTCCGGGTTCGCCACCATTGGGTGGAAGCCGCCCTTCTTCGTGGTCGTTATCGTGGCCGCCTGCTTCACCGCCACGCTCGGCCTGATCATCGGCACGCCGACCCTTCGGGTTAACGGCGACTACCTGGCGATCGTCACGCTCGGCTTCGGTGAGATCTTCCGCCTGACCATGTTCAACCTCGATGGCAACAACGGCCCAGACCTGACTCACGGTCCCAACGGCATCCCGGCGATCCCGGACCTGTACTTCGGTAGCTTCAACTTCGGTGACACCCACTCCCTGCTGGGCATCCC